>OBVM01000342.1_pt1 | contig 23621 bp, 18 predicted proteins | sample 1476051 | NCBI WGS metagenome assembly OBVM01 (sample SAMEA2579986, study PRJEB22360) | human gut metagenome | biome: human gut; feature: human-associated habitat; material: faeces | place: Denmark | collected 2008/2010
ATACTTTATATATAATTTTAATATATTTTTCTTGTCTTATATGCGTGTATAGTTGTTACAGTAAGGAGAAGTTCAAAATGAACGAACTAAAAATGCCTCAAGTAGGTGCAAGCCGCAGCGAAATCGTGGCTAATTGGCAACCGGAAAATCCGGAATTTTGGGAAAAGTTTGGCAAAAAAATCGCTAAACAAAACCTCGTTATATCCACTATTGCCTTAACACTTTCATTCTGTGTTTGGTACTTATGGGCTACCATTGCAGCTCAGCTAAATAGCGCTGGATTTAACTTTACTACAGATCAATTATTTACATTAGCTGCCTTACCAGGCCTTGTAGGTGCTACATTGCGATTTGTATACACATACATGCCAGCACTATTAGGCGGTAAAAACTGGACATTTATTTCCACAATTATCTTATTAGTTCCTGTTGTTTGGCTTGGCTTTGCCGTTCAAGATACAACAACTTCTTATACGACATTCATGATCTTAACTGCCCTCATCGGTTTAGCGGGTGGCAACTTCTCGTCCTCCATGGCGTACATTGGCAACTTCTTCCCTAAATCCGAAAAAGGTACTGCTCTTGGTATCAACGGCGGTGTTGGTAACCTTGGTATTTCTGTAATCTACTTCTTGGCTCCATTCGCTATGGGTTCTGCTGCATTAGGTAGCGTATTTGGTGTAACACCAGCTATCATCAAAGGTAACGCAGTATACCTTGCCAATGCGGCTTTCATGTGGATTGTACCACTTGTTGTTATCCTTGCACTTATGACACGTTTCATGGATAACTTACCACTAGAAAAACCAAATCCTAAAAATCTTGTACAAATCTTTGGGAACAAACACACTTGGGCACTTACATTGCTATACACTTGTTCCTTCGGTGCTTTCTCTGGTTATGCGGCAGCACTTGGCTTATTAGTAGGTAAAGAATTCCCTGAAGTTCCATTTGCGTCTATCGCATTTGTTGGTCCTCTTGTATCAGGTGCCCTTCGTCCTGTAGGCGGTTGGTTAGCAGATAAGATCAATAGCGGTACAAAAGTTACCTTTGTAAGCCTTCTCGGTCTATGTGCAACAACAGCGCTAATTGCAGTTGGCGTAGATATGCACAACTTCCCATTCTTCTTTGCTATGTCCGTGTTGACATTCGTATGCTGTGGCTTCGCAACTGGTGCTACATTCCGTATGATTCCTCACGTATTTGGCAATCCATTGCTTTCCTCTTTAATTACAGGTTTCGTTGCTGCCGTAGCTGCATACGGTGCCTTCATTACACCTAAAATCTTCGGTTTTGTATATTCCATGTTCGGCAATATTCACCCAGCCTTTGCTGTATTACTTGCATTTAACATTGTAACTGTAGCAGTGTGCTACTGGTTCTATGTGCGTAAAGGTGCAAACATGAACGTATAATTTTCTGGAACAGAAAATTTACGTTCATTGAACAGTACTACAAAATATAATTCACTTTTCTATACTAAGTGATAAAAGAAACCCCGCATCTCTCCTCCATACTTATCAGGTCTGCGGCCTAGGGCCTTGACCTCGTAAGTCGGATCGATGCGGGGTTCTCTTTTATGAGAATATAGTTGCGAATGCGATACTCATATATTGTGAATTATATTTTACGAAGTATAGTGCGTATATTAACTTTTCTCCCCTCAAAATTATAGCCTTCATTTTGAGGGGAGAAAAATGGACTGCAAGGCAGTCCATTCATTCTAATTTGACGATATATACCTTTATCTCTATAATATAAATAGATAGTCAGACGAGTAGGAACGTCAGGCGCATCTCAAAAACTAATTATCTAGGAAATGGCCTTTCTGTTTATCTAATTACACTTGGTAACGGAGGGCTATTTGCTTTTTGTGAGGCAAATAAGCGCTATAAGTGCTCCAAAGGAAATGACTAGCGTCAAGATTCCAGTAATAACTGTAATAAGTTCAAAGTCACTCATAAGCTCACCCCCTTCTATAACGAAGAGAGGCCCAACCTCGCCGACTACCTTAACAACATTATAAATTGAACAAATATACGATACAATAAGCAGTTATTTATCGATATATATGAATTAAATAATAAAGAAGAGCCTGCATTGCAGGCTCTTTTATTATCCAAAGATTTCTTCTAGTAGTGCGTCGTCGATGATGGTACCAACGTAGAAGTCGCTGAAGATGCCGTATTTTGCACTGGCTACTTCAAAGCGCATATCATATACGATTTTTTTGAATTGGATGTCGTCGTTACTGAAGATGGTAATACCCCATTCCCAGTCATCTAAGCCACAGCCACCTGTGGTGAATTCAGATAAAACGTCCAAGTATGTTTTACCAAGTTCACCGTGAGACTTCATCAAGGCTCCGCGTTCTTGCGGTGGTAGCATGAACCAATTATCATCACCTTCGCGTTTTTTACTCATATTATAGAAACAGATATATTTATCGCGAGGTACGTGAGGATATAGTTTTTGGTTAACTTCCTCTGTATCAAGTTTAGCCTTAACATAGGTGCTTACTTCTGTTACAGATGTATAAGAGTATGTTTGTACTAATACGCTTGCAATGGCAAGGCGGCGGAATTTGCGTTCTACTTGCGCCAAGTATTCAAGGGATGGACCAAGAATCCATAGGATTAAGTCCCCTTTTGCTCCATTACAATCATAGAATGCATAACTTCCTTCTTTAGCTTGATGTTTAGCTTCAAGGTCTGCTAAGAATGCTTTTAATTCATTGCGCGCTGCTGCTTTTTCATCCTCTGTGAAGCAGTTCCATGCGCTGAAATCCATGGCGAATACCATGTGTTGGCTATGCCAACCTTCTACTGTAGGGATTGCTTTTCCCATTATGATCACTCCTATCTACGGTGATTATATCAAAATAATAATGTATCTATATAACTAAGGAAATCAAAAGACTCCACTTACTATTATAGCATATAGAGTCTTTTCAATTTAGTTTCTATTGAGATTTTTTATTAGTACATTCTTTAGTTAAGACTAAACTTCTACTTTTATGCTGAGGATAATCCTATAGCTCTTAATACTATACTAACTCTTTTAAGCAAGTCACTATTTTACTTGTCATTCACAAGTTTTTCTACCAGTTCTTTTGCTTGTTTTACACCATCAGGGATTCCAATGCCATCAAAGGGCGTACCAATGAGGTGTAAATTGGGATAATGCTCTGCCACATGTTCACGAACAGCTTTAATGCCTGCGCGATGGCCTACATTATATTGAGGCATACAGTGAATGAGGCGATTGATGCGCACCCACTCTGGTTTGACAGAGAAACCCATGATATGTTGAATTTCTTTGACTGCCAATTCTGAAAGTTCCTCTTCGCTGAGTCGTTCTACCACGTCATTGCCAGGCTTACCGATAAAGACGCGTAACACCACCTTATCATCTGGCGTTGTTTGAGGCCATTTTTGATTAAGAATAGTACACGCTGTAAGAGGCGTATCTGTGTTTCTAGTAATGAGCAAACCTGATCCCTTGAGGTCACCATCAAAGGTGCTTTTATCAAAAGACATAATAGCAATGGCACAGCTAGATTGCTCCATGGAACGCAAAAAGTCAAAACCCTGATCATCCTTAAACCATTGTGTATACGTTGCCGGCGGCGTACTAATAATCACATGATCTGCCATAGATTGACGACCACAAGAATCGTTACACTGATTAACCACATCGATTGCATACACACCATCAACATATCGAATATCAGAAACTAGTGTACCTGTATGCAAGTGTACATTACTAGGCATAGCCTCAACGATAGCGGTAATCACGCTTTCAAGGCCGCCTGTCAATTGACGAAACATACCGGATTGAGCCGCTGTTCCCTTCCGACTTTCCATATCCGTTTGCGCCTTAGCAGACTGATGATTTGAACTAGTCTTTGTTACATGGTTAGAACTGCTTGCACGATTACTAGCAAAATTAGCTTGACTAGACTTTGCTTCGTGGCTTTCAAATTGACAATCTGTCATAGTACCTTTACCAGCACGAGGCACATCGCCTTCTGCAACAGCATCTTTAGCTGCTTTAGAGACACCTGCTTTGGAATGACTCATCTTAGCGGCCATCATACCTTTTACCATGTTCCCATATTTTTGTTCTACTTGAATAAAATGAGGGAATGTCGACAATAGACTAATTTTATAAATATCGCCACCATAGATGCCCGCTAATAGAGGCTCGATGAGTTTATCCATCATTTCTTGTCCTAAGTGGTATTTGAAGAAATGACCAATGGATACATCACCATTTTCATCGAGTTGGTATGGTTTCTTAAAATAATCTAAGCCCGCACGCAATTTACCAGACCAAGAAATGAGCGTTGCTTTCACAAAGGGCATCATTTCCGTAGGAATGCCCATGATGGAGCCGCCTGGAATTGGGTGGATAGAACCCTTATCATATACAAAGGCTTGGCCTGTTTCATTAGACACAAGGGTATCCCCTAGTCCAAGATCATGCACAAGATCTGTCATTTCTGTTTTACGACCCAAATAGGAGTCAGGACCGAGTTCCACTACGAAGTCATCCACACGTTGCGTTTGTATTTTCCCACCAAATCGTGGTGCTTGTTCATAAAGAGTAATGGTCCATTCTGGCTTTGCATGACCTAAATAATAAGCCGCTGTTAGCCCTGTTAAGCCACCGCCCACAATTGTTACGTTCACGAATGAATCCTTTCTATTATTGCACTCGCCATTGCTTGTAAAAATGTTTCATTACAATTTGGCATGGGTGCACGCATATATGTTGCGCCCTCTGCTTCAACGAGTTCTTTACACTCCACATCATTATCGTACAATACCTCAACGTGGTTGCTTACAAATCCAAATGGTACAAAAACAATGCGATTAGCACCAGTTTGTAAGGCTTCGTTGATAGCATCCTCTACAGTAGGGCCCAACCACTGACCATGAGGAGCTGCACTTTGCCACGCCACAGTCCATTTAAGTAATTTACAATGTTCAGCAATCTCTTTGGCGCTTTCCTCTAAAGCTAACGCATACGAATCGCCACCATGATTATTGATAAGAGGTATACTGTGCGCACTAAAAATAACGAATACATCTTTAGCATTATGCACACACTTTGAAAGTGCTTTTACCCAGTATTCCTTAAAAGTTGGTTGGTCCCACCAGGAACGAATAAAGTCGAATGTCACATTATCATAGTTTGAAATGGCTGCTTGCACTTGTTTTTCATAAGCTCCAGTACCGAGAGCGGTGAAGAATGGAGCTGTTACAATAGCGATAATATGCTCCACTCCTTGCTGGACTAAGCAGTCAACCGCATCTGCAATGGATGGTTTCATGTGTAAAAAACCAATAGCGGAAGGCATAGTTGGCAACAGAGTAAGCAATGCTTTATATTGGCACTCTGCCATAGTTTGAAGCTTAATATTTTCCCATTGACCGATTGTATCATAACGCTTAGTGAGATTTGTAATCTCTGCTTCCGTTGGTACACGGCCACGACGAATGCTCGTCATATAGGGTACTAAATCATCCTTACTTAAAGGGCTACCATAAGACAGGAATAATAATCCTTTTTTTTCTACTTTCACTAATTTACCTCTCTTGAGTCCAAATCTCACGACTACGTTCATGCACATAGTCCGTTAGCCAATGAAGTTTTTTAGGATCTGCCTCTGGGAATACGCCATGACCTAAATTAAAGATATGGCGCCCATAGCGAACGCCGTCGAGCAAGATGCGATCCACTTCGCGGGCCAATGTTTTTTCGTCTCCGAACAAATACGCCGGATCTAAGTTACCTTGTACCGTTTGTGTTACGCCGCGCTCGTTTGCCATAACGATGGAACTACGCCAATCAAGGGCAATGACATCTAAAGGCAAGTGAGACCAAATAGACACCAAATGATCCGTACCAACGCCATTCATGGCCATTGGCAAATGAGGATATTTAGCTTTCACAGTCTTTATGATCCGCTCCATATGAGGGTAAATTCCTTGTTTATACTGGTCTGCATTAACAGCACCTACCCAAGAGTCAAAGATTTGAAGTGCATTAGCACCCGCTTCGGCTTGCATGGACAAGTACGCAATGGACATGTCCGCTAGTTTTGTCATCAATGCATTCCACATATCTGGAGCACCGATGAGCATACCGCGAGTCTTATTGTAATTCTTTGTTGGACCCCCTTCGATAAGGTAGGACGCAATAGTAAACGGTGCCCCGCAGAAACCAATGAGCGGCACGTCGAGCATACCAGAAGTTAATAATGTAATCGTTTTCGCAATATAATCTACCTTTGTAGGATCAAAGGTTTCTAATTTATCCACATCAGCTATAGAGCGGATAGGCGTGCTAAATACAGGCCCCACACCAGCCTTGAGCTCTACATTTACATTCATAGCCACCATGGGGCTCATAATATCTTTGTAGAGAATCGCCGCATCGACGCCGTATTCCTTAACAGGTAATTCCGTAACGCGAGCACATAGCTCAGGTTCTTTTGTAATTTCAAATAAAGTATATTTTTCTTTGATTTTGCGGTATTCCGCTTGACTACGACCAGCTTGTCGCATATACCACACAGGCGTTACACCAGGGTTCTTTCCTTGGATCATGTCCAAATATGCTGTGTTCAAGTACCCAACCCCTTTCGTTCTAAATGTATACTAACACACTTGTGTAACTAAAACAGTTACTTTAGTTACAATCACTTACATTATTTATTCTTTAATAATCCCTAATAATCCCTGTGAAAGCATATGCCTCCACAGGGATTATTATTTCATTACCACTTTGATTTAACTACGACTCAATCTATGGCAATCGATGCCCATAATAGATTGAGCCATATCATATACGGAGCGTTGACAAGTAAAGAGCCAAATCTGTTGATTTTTCCCAAGCTCAGCCAATAATTCTAAAGCACTACGTTGACGATTTTCGTCAAAACGCACCAAAATATCGTCCAAGATAATCGGCAAGGATTCTACTTGATAAGAGAATACCTTGGCTAGGGCAAGACGCAATGCCAAGTATACTTGGTCAGCTAGACCACTAGACCAGAATTTAAGTTCTAGTCGTTCCCCATTGTTGTTGATAAGTGCTACCCCTTTATTGATACCTAGAATATCAAGCGTATACCTCTCACCAGTTAGTCTTTCAACATAAGAGGAGGCAAGCTCTAACATATGAGGTTGTTTTTCTTGTTCATATGATTGTTGAGCCTTATCCATACAATGACTTATCAATACTTGCGTAGCCCAATCTTCGAGAGCAGACTCTAATTCACTTTGTAAAGCCTCTCGTTCTTGCAACATTTGGTGTTGTTCCTGGTCAGAACCAAGTGTACGCATGGCTTCAACGATTTGGCCGCGACGCTCGTACAAGGTAGCCAATTTATCTTCGATAGAGGCTATTTCACGCTCAGAATGAGCCAATTCATCCAACCAGTTATCCTTGTTGCCTTCACGCAAACGACGGTAGAACAAGTCTTTATTCTCCGCATCAGGAGCAAGCAAATCAAGCTGCACTTGACTTTGCTTGTAGATGGTTTGCCACTGTTTATATTGGTCCTCATCGATAAGATGTTGACGATACTCGTTGGAACTTTCCATACCCGCTTTATGGAGCAGTTCTTGTTGACGAAGGAGTAGCTCTTTTTCCTTACGATGCCAATTATCGTATTCATTGCGGAAGCTTTTACGTTGTGCTTCCTTTTGTTCCCATACAATCTTATTTTGTTGGAAGTTCTTATATTGGTTATAAATGCGTTTTAGCTCTGTTGGAGATACTGGCGCCTCTATCCCAAGGTTATACCACAAAGCCATCGCTTGGTCTTCAATAATACGTAGACCTTCTTTATGCTCCGCCAAACGCTTTTCATAGCCTTCTATGGTACGTAGTTGCTCATGATATTGATCATATTCATGTTTGAGGCCAAAGAAATCATCTTCATCGAGACTCTTAGCCGCCCCTCGGGGTAACCAGTTTTGCCATGCTGCGAGAGCTTCATCGTAAATACCTTGTAAGGTATGACCTTCTTGAATCCAACGTTCAAGATGTGCCACCCCTTCTAAGGATGGTACAGGACTCGCTGTAGGCGTAGCAGCCTTGATCAAAGCCTCTAGCTGATGCTCTACATCGGATTTACGGGAGGATAAAATTTGTAACTCATAGTTTAATTTAGACACTTCAGAGTTACCATTATGAAGCCTCCATGTAGCATACCAGAATAGCCCCATAGATAGAATCAAGAAAATAAAACCACCTATAGTATATAATGCCGATTCAAGAACCAACAAGCCTGCTAATACTACTAATACAGCAATAACAGCACCTATACCACTAATGCGTTGTAGCCATTTTGGCAGAATTGTAGGCTGTGTATCTGAACCAGGACTATTCCGTCTAGCCTCTACTCGATCTATATCCATTAAGATACGATCTAATTCACGTTCTAAATATTCTTTTTTAGCTAATTCTTCTTCACTAAAGTTAGGTAAGGATGCCCCTTCAAGGTTCGCCGTCGGCACCTCATCGGTAGCCTCTGCAGGTTTGCGGTCTTGCCAATGTAAAAGTTGTTCTTTTGCGGTGCGCAAACGACTTGCCAAACGTTCTCCATCAAACCAATTGATGTCTTCTGCCATTGGCTCATCATGACGCCACGCAGAATGTAAGGTGCGTGAAAACTCCAATTGTTCCCTAACCTTACGGATGTACGCATCGCCTTCTTCGCACTCGCGGCGTAACTGCTCCCATTTAGCACCTTGTTGAATAAGATCTTCAATATCTTGGCCATAAGTTCCAAATGGGCTATCAGGACTAAAGTTAGCCGGCATCAATGCCGCTTCCTTTTCCTGCCATAATTGCATATTGTCACGAGCCCGTTTAATTTCTTCATCAAGGCGAAGAAACTCATCACGACTCAAGGCGAGTTCACTATTGTACTGCTGCATGTGCATACGCGCCTCTTCACTGCGACGATACGTATCCCACGCACGCAATACTACATCGATACCATCCCGATATTCCTTCCATTCTTTCAACTGATTTTGCAATTCCATTTCGGTTTGCTCCGTACTGTGAAAGACGGTTTGTAATTCCACATATTGCGCTTCATGCTCCGCCAACTGACTCAGCTTTTGGCGGTTTTCTTTAAGCTCATCCATCAATACATTGATGCGACGTTTACCATTCGAGGATGCTACAAGTAGGTCTGTAGCCCCTTTTTCAACATCCTTAACAGCTCCACCTAAGTGTTCTCCTCCTTCGGCGCCAAAGAATCGAGAACGAACCTCTACCTCTTGTAATACATCAAGGCCTTGTAGATCGTCTAATGTTAACGCAAATATGCGGTTATATGTTTTTTTATCGATGCCATGCCACCAATGTTGAGCCGGCTCTTCATGGATGGCAGGATGACCAGGGCTGTAAAAGTCTAACTGCTTACCCTTACGACCGATATAGTAACTTTCACCATTACGGTCCACATCAAGGGCCCCCGTCATAGGGCCATAAGCCTTATGAGTACCGCCAAATAACAAGGTGCGCATCCCTTCGAGCAAGGATGTTTTACCACTTTCATTAGGGCCATACATGAGTTGAACCCCATTGTCACCCGTGGTGAAAGACCAGTCGCGATATGGGCCAAATTCATCAAATCGTATGCGTTTAATGTTCATCATTAGCCCCCATCAATACAGTAACACCTTCAATTTCACAACGTTTCAAAGCTCGTGCCAATAATTCATCACTCAATAAATCGGCATATGCGCCTAAGCGCTTAAATTCAGGACGATCAGCCATGATTTGACGCGCAATCTGTATCGCATCTCCATCTACCATATCGTCATAAGCACGCAAGTAATCACCTACTACATCTGTTAATAAACGTCGTTCAACTAGATTAATACTAGGTCGTGTATTAGAAATAATACGGTAAGGCATAACGAATATAGATTTGCCTTTCTCTTCATTTTGAGACTCTTGCAACCATAGTTTTCGAATCCCCTCTTGCGTACATAGGCGATGTAGAGGTCCCGTTCCGGACAAAACGAGGGACAACAAGATGTTTTTCTTATGTTGCTTTCGCAAGTTTTCTTTTTTACGCCGCAAAATCTCTAAGAAATCTGTTTCATTTTGCATGCCAGCAATATCGATTTTGATTTCCTCAAATCGAACAGCACAGGTGTCGATAAATCGCAAATCACAATGACCATTATGAGATACGGATACAAGATAACATCCCTTAGGTCCATGTTCTTTACGATGCAATCCTTGCGAATTACCCGCATAAACTACGAGAGGTTCCTCGCTAAGAACTTGAGATTTATGAATATGACCCAATGCCCAATAATCCATGGCAGCCTCTGTTAAATCAGTTAAGTTACAAGGTCCTGTTACATTATGATTTTCAGAGCCTACACTAGAACCTACAGTACCATGCATGACAGCAAGGGAAAACTCATCCCGTTCAAAAGCTCTGTATTGACGAGCATAGTTGTCGCTTTCATTACCATGACCACAACTAATGCCATATACGCCACCAATTTCTATATTATTAACGATGAGCGGGAAACGCTGTACCTGTTCGCTAGAAAATATATGGACATTATCTGGCATCTGCAGTTGCGCTTTCCAGCTTTCAGCAGGATCATGATTACCTTGTACCATATAAACATCAATACGATGCTCAGCCAAGCGATACATGGCGCGCACAAAACGGACTTGAGCCTCTAAATTATGGTCTTCGCTATTATAAATATCTCCAGCTATTACGACAGCATGCACATGTTCTGTAATAGCAGTATCAATAATTTTATCTAAGGCTACATAGGTTGCTTCACTTACGGCGCGATCAACAGCATTGCTAATACCTGTAGCATATTGAAAGGGTGCCCCTAAATGCAGATCACCACAGTGTATAAATCGAAACGGCTGCATCTATATCCACTCCTCCATTAATATTTTTATTATAGTTATATATAGTAATTACAATAGTTTATTATACTACAAAACCTTAAAGATAAGTTAAAAATAACTATCATTTAGCATCAAAAAGATATAGTTAAACTAAACTTCTCTTAACTATTAATAAATATAAATTATAAGATAAGCTCATATTCTCTCATCATAAGATATGAATCATAACATGTTATTATTTTTGTTAACCAATTCATGTATTAAGTTGACAATTTATACATGAACGTTTACAATCAAATTGTCAATATATTATGTTTTTATTAAGTTAACAATTTCCCGGAGGCTATTATGGCTTTGCCTATAGATCAACAACCATCCCAAGTGGGTACATACGAAAAAATTCTTACCATTGCAAACCGCATCATGAACGGCGGCGAAATTACAAAAGAAGAAGCAATCGAGCTGATTCATACTTCAGATGATGATACCATGATTCTACTCGCTATGGCTGATAAAATTCGCCAACATTTCAATGATAATTCTGTGGATGTATGTGCCATTGTTAATGCTCGGTCCGGCAAATGTCCTGAAAACTGTAAATTCTGTGCTCAATCCGCACACCACAACACAGGCGTTCAGGAGTATCCTTTCATGGATGAAGAAAGCATTCTCCAAGCAGCACGTAAAGCTAAAGAGGCTGGTGCAATTCGTTTTTCCATCGTAACAAGTGGTCGTAATACTAATAACCCTGATGAATTTGATCAAATCATCCATGTATTAGGCCGTATCAAAAATGAAATTGGCCTTGAAATCTGCTGTTCCCTTGGGTTGTTAACTTACGAACAAGCACTCAAATTAAAAGAAGTTGGTGTTACTCGATACCACTCCAATATCGAAACGGCACCTAGTCACTTCCCAGATATTTGTACTACACATTCCTACGAAGATAAAATGTTTACCATAGATAATGCACAAAAAGCAGGCATCCGTGTTTGCTCTGGCGGTATCCTTGGGCTCAACGAAACATTAGAACAACGCGTAGAAATGGCGTTCGAACTTAAACGTTTACATATTGACTCCGTGCCATTAAACATTTTGAATCCTGTTAAAGGGACTCCATTTGAAAGCAACGAAGCTTTACGTCCATTGGATATCTTACGTACCTTCGCCGTATTCCGTTTCATCTTGCCAAACGCATTGATACGGACTGCAGGTGGCCGCGAAGTAAATCTACGGGACTTACAAGCTTATGCTCTAAAAGGTGGCCTAAACGGTATCATGGTTGGTGGCTACTTAACTACTGGCGGTCGTTCACCTCAAGACGATCTCCAAATGATTCAAGACTTGGAGTTGACTCGCAATACAGCTCAAGTCTAAAAACCTCATATATACCATTCTCCATATCTAGAGGATGTAGTATATAAATTATTCCCTAATGCTTTATAAATATTTTACACATAAAAAGAACCATCTAGTTTGCTGTACTAGATGGTTCTTTTATTTCCATAATAAAATATAAATGGCTTGACCATTTGTGTTCCCTGCAATGGGCTCAGGATTCTCATTAAATTCTACATTCTCATACGGCGTCCCGTCTGACATGTACGCATCTACCTTCAATGTTTCCATGGTTCGATTATATCTACTGATATAAACTTTATATCGCAATTCGTCGCCACCCAGTTCATTAACTCGCAGCCACAAAAGCGCATCGTAATCACTCTTCTGTACACTGTCATTGTCAATAAATAATTGGTTTCCTGATGCATCTGGTCCAACATAGTACCAGTCCGTTGCGTTAGTAGTCCCCCCTATACTGAGTAGCCACAAAAGTGTTAATATGGTGAATATTTTACTCATATGACTGCCCCTCTCATGCTATCGAGCTGTATATTTTATAAAAGCTTAATGTGGATAAACCTTTATAAAATATACAACTTCTCCTTTATATAATACCAAAATTGTCCCATATTTATCAACAATAATTAAAATTAATTACCATGTTTTTTACAAATATAAGAATTTTAAAGAAATTTATTAAATTTCTTCATTTTTAACTCATTTACCATTCCTATAATAATAATGTCAAATGATAGATAGAGGTAACAATTCCCTGGTTGCCGTACGTGTATTTATCTCCCGACAAGTAATACTAACCCCAAACCTACTACTTGTTTAAATACATGATTCATTTGATATTAATACTAACACTCCCCTTACATGAAAAAGGACTCCAAATGGAGTCCTTTTTTCGTTGTATAAAAACTTCATAGAATACTAAAACATAAGCGGGTATGAATACTATTTACTTTGTAAACCACGATAAACGAGTTCAAAAATAATTTTCTGAGCTTCTAACCACTTATCGCTCTGAGACCACTTGTATTCTTTATTAATAGCGTATAGTCCATGTACTAAAAATACAAAAACGGATACACCCACATCAAATGAAACCCCAAGTGCTTCTGCCATAACGAGCCCTTGCCGATCTTTTTCACGCCGTATAATGCGTTGTAATACATATTCTGCAATTTGCTCATCCAGAAATAAAGGTAAATACTTTTTATGTCGTATAATACGCTGACATAACGGCAGTCTATCAAAAATAGAATCATATGCTTCTCTCAATGACACAGAATCAGAAGCAGCTGATAAGGTTTTAGCTATAGTTTGTAAATTATTATTATCTACCATTCCTGGGTTTGAATAAGCGATTGCATCATCCACTAAATCATCAACAATTTCCATGATATTACTATAGTGTAAATAAAAAGTAGAACGAGTTATACCTGACGTTTTACACAACAATGTTACTGTTACAGACTCAAAAGAATTGTCTGCTAAACAACTAAGCAAGCCTTCTTTTAACAACATTCGTGTCATTTCTTTTCGAGTTATCATATAACCTCCAACATAGACACTTTTATACAATGTGTCTATTAATAAACAGAGTGTTAATTATTGTTGAGACTAGTATAACAAAACAAGGTACACTAATTCTAGAGATTACAAATAGTAATCTATTCAACTAAACTAACAATATTTCAATTAAGGAGATAACTATGACACAATATACTCACATTCGAAATGCAACGGGAAAATTAACAATAAATAACACAACATTTCTTATTGATCCATTCTTAGCACCAAAAGATACTTATCCCGGCTTTGAAGGAACATTTAACTATCAGCAGAGAATGCCTATGGTTGATTTGCCTGTATCAATGGATGAGCTATTAAACGATATAACAGCAGTAATAGTTACACATACACATCTCGATCATTGGGATGATACGGCAATTAAATCTATTCCAAAATCACTTCCTATTTTTGTACAAAATACAGCGGACAAAGAACTTATTACGTCACAAGGCTTTAATGATGTACGCATTATTTTTGAAAGTCTAGAGTTCAATGGTATCACATTGAGAAAAACAGGTGGCTCACACGGCACTGTAGAAATGTATGCAAATCCGATTCTCGCACCATTAGCAGGCGATGCGATGGGCGTTATTTTTGAAGCAGCAGACGAACCAACTGTGTACCTTGTAGGCGATACAGTTTGGACAAGTGATGTAGAGAAGGCCCTCCTTCGCTTCGACCCTAACGTTATTATTATGAACACTGGATATGCTCAAATTTTAGGCTTTGAAGATAGTATTATTATGGGTACAAAAGATATTGCCCGCATGGTGGTACGTAAACCAGAGGCTAAAATTATTGCGGTTCACATGGATACAGTTAATCATACTGCAACAAGTCGTAAGGATGTGCGCAAATTTATCAAAGGCACCAACATTGAAAGCCATGTAGCAGTGCCTGAAGATGGTGAAACCATCACACTTTAATAGGTCTAAAACAATTAGTACATTATACTACGGCTAATACAAGACTAGTAAAAAATCGATCCACAAACAATAAAAAACACCCTCTTAATTCTAATAGTCATAATAACTATAAGATCTATAGAGGGTGTTTTTATACTTAACTACAAATTATAATCTATCAAAAGATAAACTATTTTACTTCAGCCCAACCTAAAGCAGCACGCTTTTCATCGATATCTGCCAAGATTTTCTCAGCTACTTTAGCAGGATCCGTATTTACATACATAACAGAGCCTAAGATATCCTTAGTATCTTCTTTAAGCCATTTTGTAACGGCATCAGAGCCTTGTGTAGGTGGCTCAACACAGTGGTAAGAGTTAATCCCCATCAAGCGGAAGCCAAGGGAGGCATCAATACCCTTTTCGTTAGACCATTCAGGGCTAGACATAGCAAATGGCAATTGTGGTAAATTAAGGCCGAGTTCTGCAGCAATACCACCGAAGATGCCGGAGGAACGTGCATTATCTACACATTCGCCCACATGCCATACTGGTGGTTGATCATCACCCAGGAACTCTTGCAATGCAGGGCTACATTTCTTGTTAGCATCTGTATTGCAATAGCCAAGTTTCATCAATGGGAAGGATGCACAACCGTTTGTAAGGATGATACAGCCATTTTTAATAAGTGTATCAACGATATCTACAGTTGCTTTTTCGTAGATAACGCGAGGGTTGGAACAACCTACTACGTTTACGATACCACGAACTTTACCAGATTTTAAAGCCTCTGCCAATGGTTTGAAGGAGCCATAATGTTTGACAGTGGATTCTGGAGAGAAACCAACTTCAGCAGTGATTTCGTATGGCGGAATGAATACAGGCATACCTTTACGCAATTCATGAGCTTCAAGAGCGCGATCCAAGATTTTGCGAGCCAATTCTTTTGTTTCAGCCAAGTTAGTGTGATGGTGGTCGTAGCCGATATGTTCTGCACCTGGTAAACGAGCTGCATCAGATGTAGTGATAACTTTTGTATTGAAGCAACGTGCTACGTCCATAATAGCAGGGTAAACGTCTTGAACGTCAGCTACCCAGCAATCGAGTGCGCCAGTACCAAGTACAAGTTCCGCACCGATAGCATTACACAATGGAATAACGTTTTCGTAGCGGTACATGCTGGACAAGCCAGAGCAACAAATACCATAGAATTGGATGCCTTTGGCACCGATAGCTTTCGCTTTTTCTAAATACTCTTCAGAGGCACCAATTGTACAAATTTGAGATACTAATGTTGGCAAGTGACCATGAACAGCGATGTTAACATACCCTTTTTTCAAGGCACCAATGTTAACTTTGGAAGTACGACGACCACCTTGCCCGAACAATGCGTCTGTTGCGATATCCGCTGCCACTACGCCAGTGAATGTGAAAGCAAGGCCACAACGTAAGAATTGCTTCATGTTGCTTTCCCAATCGCCATCTGTACCTACGCATGTACGATGATATGCATCGAAGGCTTCATTGTATGCAGAAATAGGTAAGATATCCAAGTTTTTCCAAACTTCGCGGCGTTCAGCAGGAGCCATCGCAGTAATTGTTTTATATTCGCCAGGTAATGCACGGCTCAAATCTTCTAATAAAACATCTGCCAAGTCATTTGCCACTTCTTTTAAGGAACGACCTTCTTCAGGGATATTGAAAGCTTTACATACAGTACGGATTTTTTCTTCCCCTAAAATTGGAATATCCAATTGGTCATTAGCAGCCGCTTTCAAAGAAATCAAGATTTCACGAGCATGTGCACCATGTTGGGTCAAGCCACCTGCAGCAGCACGTGTCATATTACGAGCTACGATAAGATCAGCATCGGCACCACAGACACCACGAGGGCTCTTAGGTGTGATTTTACATGGACCCATGAAGCAGATACGGCAACATACACCGGCAATACCGAATGTACATTGTGGTTGTTGTTTATCAAAACGGTCAAATACTGTATCGCAACCGATTTGCTCCATGCGAAGAATCATTTCGCGTACCGCAGGATCTGGTGTTTGTTCAATAACATCTTGTTTTGTAGGCCATGTTTTACGATACTCAGCAACGGCTTTCATATAGTCATTTACGCCATGTTCATGAGGTACCCCTGGTTCATGAGTGTGTGGCACCCATTTATCCGTCGGAAGAGCCTTTGCATGACTATGGTCGTGCCCATGGTCATGATTGTGGTCATGTTGATGATCGTGGTCGTGACCATGATGATCATGACCGCCACAGTGGCAATGATGTTCATGATTATGATTGTGACCATGATCATGTTGTTCACCATGATTATGGTCATGGGTATTTTTGTTTTCCACATCTTTACTCATTTGAAACCTCCTAGGGGCCTACATAGGCCAACCAATAATAACAAAAACATATTCTACTTTTAATTATATTTAAACCCACTACAATTATGGGTTTTAAATCCTATCTCCTAAATATGTTTTAAACTACTATAAGTATATTTTCTGAAAGGACATTTGTCAATTAAAATTTGAGAAATTTTTGACGCATCTATATCTAAGAATATGATAATCACAATATTTATTAAATTCGATTCTTTCAGTTTCTTTTCATAAATAAAAAGAGATTAATCCCTAAATTCTACAGGAATTAATCTCTATAATTTATTGATGATTTACATATTAATTTATGTATTAATTATTAATTCACTAATATGCTCTAACCCCTCAGGATATGCCATCTAAATATCTTTATATCTATACATTACAAAAATTGCTGCATAATATGTGCTACTTCAGATAAATGGAAACGTTTTGCCCTATCAGACCTCGCCACAAGAACTAATTGACGGAAACAAAGTTTCGATGCAAGAGGATAAAATTTAACCTTATCGTCATCTCCCTTGCTATTAAGAGTATTCGGTAAGAATGTAATACCATAATCATCTTCTACCAAGGACCGGCAGGAATCTAAAGTTTCAGCGCCAATTACGGCTTTTGGCACAAAGGATTCCGCTTGACATAGACGGTTTACCAACGTCCGCAATTTGAGTCCCTCTCTTAGCAAAATAAACGGAAATGCTCCAAAAGGTGCGATTTCTCGAATTCCATTATTAGTCATGAGAGAATCTGCAATATCTATGGCCTTCTTGTTTTCCACACTAATGGCCAATAAAATCTGCTCATCTAAAACGGGATAACTTTCAAGGTCCTGAGAATAAATCGGCGTTGGAAATAATCCTACATCTACTAAGCCATCACAAATTTGCTGTTCCAAAAAGTGAGATTCTCCCTCTACAACATGGAACTCCCAAGAAGGTTCAATCTGTTGAAAGCTTTTCAATGTTTTCCCAAGCATATGATGTCCATAGAATTGAGACAAGCCGATACGCACATGATAGGCTACATCTGTGCCTTGATTAATGATAGATTGCGTTAAAGCCTCCACCTTTAAAACTAACGGCATGCCCTCTTTTGCAACTTGTAACGCCGCAGCAGTTGGCACGACTTTTGTGCGATCACGAACAAACAACGTAACTCCTAGCTCTGCTTCAATACGACGAATCCCCTGACTCAACGCCGGCTGAGAAATATATAATTTTTTAGATGCCTTTGAAAATGATGCCATCTCAACGATGGTACTAATATATTTAATGTCTTTTATGTCCATATACAAGTCCTTATAACTATGTCCGTATACAAGTCTTATAATAAAACATTATTTCTATTATAGCTACTCATTACTAAAATATATGTTACATATACATGGGGAAAAATAAAAATACCAAGAAATTTAGTGTCTTACAAAGCTAAATTTCTTGGTATGTCTTATAAGGTAAACGAACTACATATAGGAGCGATAGAACCGCATTCTATTACAGCCCTTTTTAATTTTTAGATCACATTAAGGACTTAAGTACATCCAATACTTCTTGAGGTAATTCGTTTTTATGACCTTTAAGTTTTTCCACATAGTCATAACGGAATTCGAAAGCTTGGTGTAATTGGTGATGGTATTCACGCACTTCGAATGGAGGTTCAAAACCTGGTACCTCTACATAGGAAAGATTTTCGTATTCACAGAATGGTTTGAATTCCAATGTACCTTCCACCAAACGTTCCAACAAATCAAGAGTAACTTCTTTAGGAATTTTATTTTCCAAGAAGAAGCCTGTGTTCATGATGTAGCATTCAACACCACATTCGCAGAACAGTTTTTTATAGCTTTCATAATCACGAACCAATGGATATGTACGGAATGGATTTGCGTAAGGTTCGATAACGAGTGCATTTGGATCGACATGAGCATCGAGTTTTTCTGCCGTAGAGCGGCGAGTTGCAAGTGTTGCCCCCATGGTAGAAGCCAATACAGGATCATTAATTTTGAGGATTGGTGGCAATGTTTTATCTTTCATTAGCCATACAATAGCATTTACAGGCTCACCAACGTAGTTCACGCGATTATCTGTCCAAAATTGAGATTTAATAGCACGACCATTGTTATTACGAACGTCTTCAGCTAATACGACCTTACGGCCCTCTTCATCCATCGTTACACCTACGTTTTGTAGAGTCAACAAAAATTCGTTTGCAGGATGTTCCACAGGGTAATCTTGCATTTTGTCAAAGTAAGTAGGTTCAAGGGCAATAGAACTCAAATCTTCAGTATTGATGATATACGCATCATCATGCAAGATAGAGATATCATAGCGACCATCGTGTTTTTCATGAGTCAATGTAGATTTACCGGAGCCGGACAAGCCGAATACACCGATAGTATAGGATTTGCCATTATCAAGGTTGTAACGTTTCATACCGCCATGGCAAGCAACATAGCCGAGGCGATTTGCCAAGGACCATGCCAATGTAAGGGTACCTTTTTTGTGCTCGCCGAAATAGCGCATGCCAAGAATCATAGCACAGTTATGAGCAGGATCAAAAATAGCAAGACCACCTGGATGACCTGGTACAACATAATCTGGATCAGAGTAGATGTAGATATCACCTTCAGGGATTTCTAAACTATCATTATAGAATTCTTTTACCGCTGCATCAAAGAACTTAAAGTTCATGATCCAAGAATACAAAATAGATGCGTGATCTTTTGGAATCATCAAATGAGCACGAGCAGTGAATTTTTTATCTAAACCAACAATAGTTTGAGCAGCAATCCACTCTTTATTGCGACTATCGTATACAGCATCACGTGCAATATTAGCGAGTTCAACTTCATCTATGCCTTCATCACCAATAATGCGACGAGCTTTTGCATAGCGGCCTGTAGTTTTGCCATCGTTAGTAACAAGTACCTTCGCATCTGCAGGCAAACCTTGTTCACATGGTTTATGTACAGGCATATCGAGGACGATAACACCAGGCTCTTCAGTGGCAAATTGATACGCTTGTGCTACAGATGTAATAGGAGTCACATTGTTCCCATAAAATGCAGTTTCAATAGTACTGCGCATCATAGAAAATAATGGGTTTGTTTTGATTTCACTTTGCTTCCAAACGCGTCTTGTAGACATAGTATCTAGATCCTCACCTTTAAATATATTAGTAATTTCTCTTATAAAAGTAATGTTGTACATGAAAACACTGCTAAGGCAAATACTTTCATTATTTTCTATTTTACCCTTTTCAATCAAATTTGTATACATAAAACAGATGATTTATAGGAAATTAATGTATGTTTATTTTGAATTAGTGCAACACATTTGTAATGTAATAAATTAATACCTAGCGGCATGAAACTATTAGTATTCAATAGAACAGCTTAAAAACTAGACAGAGTTACAAAGTAACTAGTTATATTTACAAAGTAACTAGTTATATTTACAAAGCAACTAGTCAAATAGCAAAACGAAAAAGAGGCAAGGTCCTAAGCACTTGCCTCTTTCACGTTTAAAAAATACAATTATTTCTTATCTTTATTAATAAATGCATCGATTTTACTAATTAGATCATCTACCTCAAAATCACCGCGTTCTGCCATCATCTTAATTGTTGCTACCTTAGCCATTACTTTTACCATAGGTGTTTTTAATTTCTCGAATTTAGGATTTAAAGAAATCAAATGATCTACAATATCTGGACTGTGTTTAATTAGATTAGACAATGTTGTTTTTGCATCAATATGGAACCGACCATCTGCATCAGTTGTTAATGGTTCTTCTTCTACCTCTTCTGCTGCCTCTTGAGCCAAGGATTTTTCTTTACCACCATCGCCTACAAAATCAGTTTTATCCCAAGTCAACAAGGTACGAGAACCCTCAAGTTCACGGATATGAGTACAGTCTTGCATCATTTCCAATACGCCGCGGAATTTACCATTTTCATCGCGCACCGCTGTGTAGATAACATAGATGAACAAGCCTGGCTTATTAATCCAGAATTCCGCTTGGCTTTGTTCGCCAGAACGGAACTTCTCTACGATTTCCTCTACTATATGAACAGATTTTGCGGGGTGACAATTCTTCACCTCACGGCCGATAACGTTCGCACTGCGAGGGAAAATACGATGTGCCGTATCGCTGTAGAACTTAACTAGTTCATTTTCATCTACATAGGATAAATCTACCGGTAAATGACGGAACAACAAATTAATTTGCTCTAATGTCAATTTACCCGTTGCCACATCGAGGACTGCATCCTTACCAGCGGGCGCCCCACCAACAGGGCCTACATATTTAGATAGCAAGCCGGCTAAATCATTTAAGAATTCGTTAGATACAGCACCACCTTGAGCTGAATTATTACCATTCAATTGCGCCGCAGAATCATTAATACCTGGCACTACATATAAACCTGGCGCATTGATGATAGCATAACCAATTTCATGGTCATTTTTACTCATCCGAACAAACTCTTCGTCACTCAACAATTTATAAGACGTTGGCAATAAGACTTCTAGTTCTTTAGAATTCAAATCCCGTAATTTCGCCAAAGTTTCTGGCACAGACGCTAGGAATTCTTCATACTTATCTTCCCGAAGCAATGCATAGGATGCAGAGATAGCATCGCGTACAGCATCATCAAAGGTCCACATAATGCGCGTTGGGCGGTCAAAGCCGTGGTCCTCAAGCATCGGATAGAGTTGATTTTGCTTACGAGACAGATGTGTTCTCCACTCTGCTAAGGAATCAAAAACGCCAAGCCACGGATTTTTGATAAACTTCTCTTGTTTTAACAATTCGTCTGCTTCAAGGGCTACCTTTTCAACAGCATTGATTTCTTCCAAGTACGCCCACAACGGATGGTTCTCAGGATACTCATTTTCAGCACGCACCAAAACGCCATCAAATAGATCTAAGAGATCATCCATTTTCTCTAGGATTTCTTCGTCCTTGTAAACACCTTTCAAACTTTGCTCTGCGTAGGCAAACTCATCAGGTGTACAAGTGCCTAATTTCTCTTTTAAAATGCGATTGCCCTCTTCTAAGGACAATTTACCATCTAAATAATCTTCTTTAATGGACACAATAATTCTGTAACGTTCATTGTTAATATCTAGCTTTTGTTTTAATGGATTCATATGCTTATACCTCCACGGGCTAAAATTATATTTTTATTATACCATTTTGAAAGTAATTTTCAGTTGCTACAGATACAATTTTGATTTATTTTTAAAATTTACGAATCCAATGCTATAAAAATGAATAACCTTACTTTATTTTTTAGAATATTTTGGCATACAAAAACTGCACCTCAAAAATTGTATCCAATTTTGGGAGTGCAGTTCTGTATGAGTGCCTTTGATTAGTTTTTAAAATCAATATATTCAGTTTTAGAAGATGCTACAGGTTTACCATTAGAATCTGTGGCAGGACTAAATCTCCATTTAGAAATAGTATCAACAATGGCTGCATCAAGAGCACTAGAGCCACTAGATGAGACAACTTCAACGTCCCCTACAGAACCATCTTCCTTGATGGTAAAACGTATATCCGCACCATGAGCTGCTTCACCATAGGCGGCAAGCAGAGCTCGGTCAATAGGTGGTGTAGCTATAGCTACTGGTGGATCATATGGAGCTGCCAACACAGAAGCTACCATACTCATTACAAACAATGAGCTTAAGATAATACAACGCAACACTTTATTCATCGTTTTCTCCTTATTTAGCTTTCACAGCTTGCTTAGGCAGAGTAATTGTCATCCCAATAATGGATTCGTGTGCCTTTTGATCTGTGCCAATAGCAGGGGTAAACTTCCACTGCAAAATTGCTTTTTTTACTGCTTCATCAACAGGAGCATATCCAGAAGAGCGCTCTACGAAAACATTTTTAACATTACCTTTTTTATCAATCAAGAAGCGTACGCGCATATCAGGCGCTACCATAGCGGTTTGAGGGATCTCAGGCAACTCAGGTTTTACAATAGTAACCTCTCTTGGAGATTCTAAAAACTTTGCCGCATCAGCTGTATAATCACCTAATATGCCGAAAGATGCAACAAGTACAGCTGCAGCAGCGTATCGGAATAATTTATTCATAAGAAGCCTCCTTATTAACCTTTTGTCTATGCATAATATCATACTAAATAAAGATGAATATTAAAAGAATAAATTCTTATTGATAAAATTTCTCATTTATGATATACTGAATTCAAGATAACTGTTCGGACTCACATATCTAGTTGATATAACAAAAAACTACACAAAGGAGGTTCATCATGAGACGTAGAAAGCGTATTCAAATGAAGGTCATGATGGTACTTGGTATCGTTGCCCTCGTTGGGCCTAACCATATACAAGCACTTATTCCCTAAATTATTTTGACCTTAGCAGAAGACCGTATAACTGCCACTAGCCGCTACGTTAGTAGCGGCTATTTTTCCGTTCGAATCAGGGTCGTATACTA
>OBVM01000343.1_pt1 | contig 23549 bp, 19 predicted proteins | sample 1476051 | NCBI WGS metagenome assembly OBVM01 (sample SAMEA2579986, study PRJEB22360) | human gut metagenome | biome: human gut; feature: human-associated habitat; material: faeces | place: Denmark | collected 2008/2010
GAGTATTAATCTTTTAATTTTTGGCAGTATGAAAACGAAGAGAACCGTATTTGAGGTGAATGACGTTTATCGGGTGATGGAAAACAGCGAGTTGAGGTGTACGGCTTTACTATGCCGAAGTATGTGTGGCGTAATTTTTTTCGGCATATCCTTAGTTCTCATAGCATACTTTTGCAGGATGTGGGTTATTCCACCTCTGGTCAAAGCTGTATATCTTTGGTTATGAAAGAGTGGCATATCTTGTTTTCCATTCCTGCATAAGCCAAACTCTTCCATGTAATTTTGCAATAAATTTACTGTGTTCCCCAGAAGGGGAACTTGTCTCGATTTACCGCCTTTTCCTGTAAAAATAACCAGTGCCGGGGATTCCAGTCGGACATCTCGAACACGAAGATCGCATATTTCCTGTACTCTTGCTCCGGTATCATATAAAACACTCATCAATACCATATCCCTTCTTCCGCTTTTTTTTCGTATATCCGGCTGTTCCAATAATTGCCTTGTCTGTTCGACGGTAAGATAATACTTTTTACTGAAATAAACAATAGCAAAAAGGGGCTGTCACACTTTTTGGACAGCCCCTTCTTTTTTAATATATCTTTTGCACATACATATTAGCCCAAAAACTACAAAATGAAAGAATAACTATACATATTGAATCTTTTTGACAATTTTATTTGGATAATGAAAACAAATGACATAATTTTACGCCCATGGATTATCAATTTAATCGTTTCTTATTTTTTCTAATGTGTATAGGTTTATTAGTATGTATAATTTTAAAAGCGTTTGTTTTATGAGAAAAATCCTCTCCCTCAGTCTCAGCTTAGCTCTAAGCGGGACTTTAGCGATGGCACAAACGTCCATCAAAGGAACAGTCGTTGATGAGACCGGCGAGCCTGTGATCGGGGCATCCATCATTGTAGTAGGGACCACTACTGGTACCGTAACAAACTTCGACGGTAGTTTTTCAATCAGCGCTCCTCAAGGGGCAAGGCAAGTAAAGATCTCTTACGTGGGCATGATCCCGCAAACCATGGACATCAAGTCCAACATGGAGATCACCTTGAAGTCGGATAGCCAAGACTTGGATGAGGTCGTAGTCGTAGCTTACGGTACGACATCGGCGAGGAACCTGACCGGGGCCGTCTCATCCGTGAAGGGCGAGGCGATCAAGAATATCCCGGGACCCGCCGTCGATGCCATGCTGCAGGGTCGTGCTTCCGGCGTGATGATCTCCACCCCTTCCTCTTCCGTAGGCGCCGCTCCTGTCATCAATATCCGGGGTGTCTCTTCCATCTCTAATAGTACGACACCCTTATACGTCGTCGATGGAATGATTATCTCCATGGAAGGGACATCGAATACCCGCCAGAATCCATTGGCGGATATCAACTCCGCAGATATTAAGTCCATCGAGATCCTAAAAGACGCCTCGGCCACGGCATTGTACGGTTCCCGTGCCGCCAATGGAGTGATTATGATCACTACGAACTCCGGCTCAAAAGGGAAAGCGAAAATATCTTATAGCGGGGGCTATACCATCGCCACGGCCACAGGCATGATCGAGCCGATGGGGGCCGAACAGTATACGGAACTCAAGAACCTGGCGGTCTCTAACACGGCGGAACGTGTAGCAGATACCGGCTTTTATGATAAGTATAAATACGGTTTAATGTACGACAGTGAGGGCAACGTGATCAGTACGGATTGGAGCGACCTCCTTTTCCATACAGGCAATATCATGACACATGATATCAATGTATCCGGCGGCACCGACGATATGAGCTACTATATCAGTACCGGTATCATGGACCAAGACGGCATCACGGTCGGCGATGAGTTTAAACGTTACTCTTTCAAGGCAAATACGAATTTCAAGGCGACCGATTGGCTGAGGGGAGGCTTTAACGGAAGCTACTCCAATACGCAACAGAAGAACGTAGACAGTGGTTTCGGGACAGGGGCTTACTCCATAAACGGTTTTTCCCGTATGTCTGCTATCCTCCCATCGAATATTCCCGCTTTCAACGAGGATGGAAGCGCTTATATGGATAACGGAAAATATCTGGGATATGGAAACAATAGCATCGGTTGCACCTACTACAACCCGATGTCTTACATTGACACCCAAGCGAGCCGTATGGAAAACAACCGCATCATCGCCAGCGGTTTCCTTGAACTGACCCCGATACAAGGCCTGTCAATCAAGTCTCAATATGGCGTGGATTGGTTTATCACGAACTCCACGACCATGTATTCCCCTACAGGAGGCGACGGATATGCCTCGGGCGGCAATCTTTACGCCTACGCGACTACCCGCAAGACATGGACATGGACAAACACGGCCAACTATCAATTCGACCTCGCAAATGATCACCATTTCAATGCGACCATCGGTATGGAAGCCCAAGAGATGCAATACAAGCGCAGATATTATTCCGCCACGACCCTCGCCGATAAAGAGATGATCTACGAGGAAGCGCCGTATCTGACCTATGCCAGCGACGGTACCGCCAACAAACGGGAAGAGCGTTCCATGGTATCCTATCTGGGCCGTTTGTCTTATAACTATAATTACAGATATTATCTGGAAGGTAGCTTCCGTCGCGACGGCCTTTCCTTATTGGGGACTAAATGGGGTGATTTCTGGGGAGTATCCGCCTCTTGGCGTATATCGGACGAGTTCTTTTATGAACCCCTTAAAAACACGGTCAACGACCTAAGGCTCAAAGCCAGCTATGGAATAGTGGGAAATACAAACATTACGACAGACTCGGGAGCGTCCAACAACTACGCCGCCATCTCCAAATACGGATCGTCCTACTACAACGGGGCAGGCGCCTACTTGCTCTCCACGATCGCGGATTCCTATTTGGGATGGGAATCCACGGCAAAGACGGATATCGGCCTGACCGGACAGATAAACAACCGATGGAACTTCGAGGTCACTTATTTCAACTCCCAGTCAAAAGACTTGGTACTGAATTCATCGCAAGCATATTCCACCGGTGTCCCAAATTTCTCAATTACGACAAACTTAGGTAAAGCCCGCAACCAAGGACTCGAGCTATCGTTCGGCGGAACAATCCTACAGAAAGGAGATTTCACATGGGACTCCAATATCAACCTGACATTTGTAGAGAATAAGATCTTAGAATTGGAGGAAGATATCGTAGAAGACGGGACCGGTGCCGCCAATATCACGACGGAAGGTCTATCTATGGCTCAATTATACGTCTATCCTACCGCAGGAATCGATTCGGAAACCGGCCGACGTATCGTACTCCTGGATGATGAGAACGGAAACGCGACCCGTGAAGCGCTTCTGGTCTATACGTACGGTGCCGGAGCCGCCGTTTATGATCGCACGACCGGAGAGAAATTAGACATCAGCGACTGGACCCCTCAGATCATGGGTAACACAAAGCCTACCTACTATGGGGGCTGGACCAACAACTTCAGCTGGAAAGGATGGGATGCCAGCGTGTTTTTCCAGTTCTCCGGAGGCAACAAAATTTACAACGGAATGAAGGCAACCCTGTCCGATATGCGTTTCTGGAACAATGCCACGGACGTGTACAAGCACGCTTGGCGTAACCCGGGCGACAATGCCACATACGCGAAGCCGGAGTTGAACGACAATTACTCCAACGGTTCCGCCAACCCTATCAGCGACTTTATCGAGAAGGGCGATTATCTCCGCCTAAAAAACCTGACGATCGGTTATACGTTCGATACAAAGAAATGGCCCCGGAAAATCGGGATATCACAACTCCGATTGTACGCGTCCGCTACCAACTTATTTTGTATAACAGGATATAGCGGCATGGATCCAGAGATCAATTCCCGTGCGGATATAGCGAACCGGGCTTCCGGTATCGACAAAAATACCGCCCCGTTGACGAAGACTTATTCATTTGGTATTAATTTATCCTTCTAATTTTCAATCAGACAATGAAAAGAACAATCTTATATACAGCGATCGCGGCACTCTTCTTAACAAGTACCGCATGCGACAGCGATTTCATTGATAAATCGCCGGAACTACAAATCAGTGAGGAATCGATTTTCGGTAGCGAGACCCGTCTGGCGGCGGCCATGGAAGGCTTATACTCCCGGCTGAAAGAGACGGACGACGGTTATTTCATGGGTGGATACGCGACCATGGCGGGAGATAACCGCACGGATGATATGATTAACTATGGCAATAATGGCTATACGTTCCGCGATTGCTACAGTCATGCCGTCAATCCATCGAGTATGGAAGGAGACAACCTGTACTCCAGCGCTTATCTGGCTATCAATTACGCGAATATCCTTCTCGAAGGACTTGAGAAGACATATGCCTCCTCCCTTCCCTGCGATGCGGAAACAGCTAACAAATATATACAAGAATGCAAGTTCGTACGAGCGATCTCCTATTACTATCTCAGCCAGTTATTCGGGCAACCCTATAAATACGACCCGGAAGCCTCGAACGTTCCCTTACGCATAACAGCGATAACGGGTGCGGGACAGAATGAATGTCCTCCCTCTACGATCACACAGGTTCTCGAGCAAATATTAGCCGATACCGAAAACGTATCCGCCCTGCCGGAAGGATATGGATCAAACGGATTTAGCTCCACGAGAGCATCGCAAGGGGCGGCTCACGCGCTCCGCATGCGTATTTATATGTGCATGGAGAATTGGGACAAAGCCATAGAAGAAGGGAATCTGATAAGAGGTTTCGACTTGATCCCCTCCATCGCCACCATGTTCGACTCACCGTACGCGCTGACGGCAGAGAATATTTTCTCCATCCCCATGACAGAAAGCGATAAGTCGAACAGCCAGACGCATCCATCCGGATATTTCACGCATGATGCCGGCCAGATCGTAGTGGTGAACAACATAAACGGTATCGCCACGACCTATGGGATTGAGAACGACGCACGTTCCGGATTCCTGCACACCGACACTAAGGGATATATGTATTGCGAGAAATACAACGAATATTCCACCCGCTATGAATGGATTCCCATTTTCCGTTATGCGGAAACCCTGTTGAATCTCGCCGAATGTTATTATAACAAAGGGGATGAGGCGAAAGCGAGAGAGTACGTGAAGCAAGTCCGTACCCGCTCGATAGCGGAGGCCTCCGACCCGCTGGTTAAGTATACGGAAAGCGGCAACGACCTATGGACCGTGATTGATAATGAGCGTCGCTGGGAATTCCTGACTGAAGGTATCCGGGGCTTTGATATCTCCCGCCGTGCGGAAAACTACCGCCACCCGCTGACAAACGGAGACTGGACGGTGGTAGCCACCCCAGACGATCATACGACTTATTGCTGGGCTTTCCCGCTGTATGAAACCACGATAAACACAGCTTTGAGCAACTAAAACCGAAGCACACACTCTCTTCTCAAAGCTCGCGAGAGAGTCCCACGGCTCTCTCGCTTCTTTAACCACCGATTCGCGTTAATTAAATAAATCGTATATTTAGCGTTGAAATATCAAGGTTCATAATTACATACTCAAAAGATATGAAAAGAAACATTTTACTACTAGCGGCGATTCTCTCGCTAGCCGCATTCCGGTCTTCGGGATACGCGCAAGGCTCCCTGCCGGAACTTACGGATGAGGAAAAGTATCTTGATGCCATGCACCGCACGATCACTTCCGAGAAACTATTCGGCTACGTGAGGCAACTTTCCGACCCGACCTTGGAAGGCCGCCTCGCCGGCTCACCCGGAATGGCGAAAGCGGTCGATATCGTAAAAGGCTATTACCAAGCGTGGGGATTAATTCCAGCCGGAGACAAGGACACCTATATACAAGAATTCCCGCATCCATGCGTGGAGATCAAGGCGGGAAGCACGATGGATATCCTCTTCCCGACTCCCGCCGGAAAGAAAGATGTCGTATGGATCAGCAAATCGTATCCTTGGGCAGATGGATGGTTCGCCGGAGGCATGTCCGGCAATGGCGAGGTGACTGCCGATATCGTATACGCCGGATTCGGTGTCACCGCCCCAGAACTGGGATACGACGATTATAAGAATATCGACGTAAAAGGAAAGATCGTCTTAATAGAAGGCGAGACCCCGAACCGCAGCCGAAAGCCCGATTCCCTAGCGTTATGGTACAACCATACCCTCCATCAGACCAAGCTGAACAACGCCGTAGAACACGGGGCTATCGGCCTGCTTTATAAATGGGTACCGGGGCCGAACGCTCCTTATAATCCCGGCTTCGTCTATTGCCACGTGACCGACACGGTGGTAAACGATATCTTCCGGGGTACCGGCAGGACGTATGCCGAGACCATCCGCGAAATCTACAAGACCCGGAAACCCGCCTCCTTCCATACCGGGAAAAAAGCGCATATCAAGATGAACGCCACCTATAACCCGGATGCCACGGGAAAAAACATCATCGGCTTCATCAAAGGTAGCGACCCGGTATTGGCGAACGAATATGTCATTATATCCGGCCATCTCGATCATCTGGGCATGATCCCCTACCATATCGAGGGCGCGAACGACAATAACTCCGCCACCGCCGTCCTCCTCGGTGTAGCCGAGGCCCTATCCAAATCGGAGAAAAAGCCGAGACGCAGCGTCGTATTCATGAGTCTTGACGGAGAGGAAGCCGGATTGACAGGTAGCACTTATTACACAAAGCACCCGGTCTTCCCGAAAAACAAAGTGGTAGCGATCATCAACCTAGAGCAAGTGGGCGCCGGCGAGACGCTCGTCGCCAGCTATAACCATAAATACCCGGAACTGGCCGAGATAGCCAAGAAAGCCAACCAAGTTTATATACATCGCCGCCTATTGACTTGGGAGAACTTTTACCGCACCCGTCCCCGTACGGATGGCGCCGTCTTTATGCAGGCCGGTTATCCCTGCATGGACTACCGCTCCACCGGTGCGGGTTTCTACCATCATCCGAAAGACAATACGGGATCCATCAATCCGGAGATCCTTCAATCCGAGGCCGAATGGTTGTATTGGACCACTTTGTTTATCGCCGACAAATAGCGCGTCAGAGACGCTCATGAATAAATGACAAAATCCCGCCCGACGCTTGCCAATCCAAATATTTATTCCGACATTACCTCCCGTTGGGTTTCTTCCGGGAAAAAAGCGAGCCAGACGACGCTCTTCTTGCTTCCCGGACAAATAAAACAAGGAAGATGACAGCCATCCAAGCCCAATCCGGAAAAAAACAGCCCGGATGACCGCCATCTTCCCTGCTTTCGAAGGAAAAGCAGCTAGATGAATGTCATCTGCCATAAAAAGCATCAAAAAGAAAGGAGACGAGCCTCTTCCTGATACAAATGATAGCAAGGCAAACAAGAAGACAGCCTTCCGGCCTCTCTCCCCGGCAACAAGCACGAGATGATTCTCTCTATACATAAATATTAACTGCATATTTAACAGACATGACAGAAATCACGACAATCAACTTGAGCGGCATGCCCAACGGCACCCATTTCACGTATCACAGCAACCGGGTTTACCCGCGGGCCAACGCCGATACCCACGTAAAATCCATCGCCGTCGCCCAGTTCACCGCTTACCACACGGCCATCCTAGCCGAGGACGAAGCCTTGAAGCTCTCCCAAAAGAGCCTCCTCTCCGACGACCTAGCCGAGGCCGATAAGCAGCGAGACGCCGTTTATAACAAGTTCCGGCAATCCGTGAAAAGCTACCTAGACTTCCCCGATACCGAGATAGCCCTCGCCGCCAAGACGCTCAACCAAGCTCTCAAGGACTATGCCATCGACCCCGCCATGCAAATGGATAAGGAGACCGGCTTGCTCGTCAACCTCATCCAAGACATGGAAGGGAAACACGCCGCGCACGTGACGACGCTCAACCTCGGCCTTTTCGTAACCCAGCTGAAGAAGTACAACGAGCAGGTGATCGCCCTCACCACCAGCCGCACGGAGGAGCGCATAGGCATCACCGCCGGAGCGATGAAAGCCGCCCGCCGGCAAGTGGACGATGCCTACCGCCAGCTCATCAAGGTAGTGAACGCCTATATCATCGTGGAAGGCGACACGAAATACAAGGCCTTCGCCGACTACATGAACACCCTCATCTGCGAGTACAAGATCAACGTCCTCGGCCAGAAACCCGGCGCTCCCATCACCCCCGTCACTCCCGATACCGGCGATGGCGACAGCAGTAGCCCGGACGAGATCTAAGGATTCAGATCGGCAAGGAGAACCTATAAGCAGGCCTTTATGATGGACGAACTAAAAAACGGACGTGTCACGGGATTTTCCCGTAGCACGTCCGTTTCTTTAAGAAACTGTTCGTATCTTTAACACCGGATAAATAACACATAATAAATATGAAGAAACTTTTTACCTATGTCCTCATGCTTTGCGCCAGCCTATCCGCTTCCGTGGCGTAACAAATCCAGTATCCGGAGCCGATCTTGAACCCGGAGAGTTATACGAGTATCATGGTCGGCAAAAAAGCCTCGGCGGATGGCTCCGTGATGACTAGCCACACCTGCGATAGCAATTACCGCACTTGGATGGATATCGTACCTTCCGCCTCGTACGATCACGATACGACAGCCACGGTCTATACCGGACGTATGCATACCGAATACGCCGAGGGAACCCGGGGGATGATTGCGAAAGGAACGCTGCCCGAAGCGCGGTCTACGTATCAATTCCTCAACACGGCCTATCCTTGCCTGAACGAGAAGCAACTAGGCATCGGGGAAACAACGATCACCGGCCGGAAAGCCCTTGTCAACAAGAAAGGTATGTTCATGATCGAGGAACTTCAGCGAATCGCCTTGCAACGTTGCACGACCGCCCGCGACGCGATCCGCTTAATGGATGATACATACTGTAGTTATAGCCTCAGAAAGTACCAAGGGCAACCCAATACCATTGCTTCCCAATAATATCTCAATCCTCAGGAGCACCATCAACCTGAACCTCGACTACTTTTTTTCGAGTATCCTTAAACCATTTTTGGAAAATGTTATAAGGAACTTTATTCTTGACACAAAACGATTGGAGAGATTCTCCATGAGGCAAAGCCTCGCTCTGGTACTGAAAGTAAAACCTTTCTAGATCTTCACTGCTATAACATAATGCTATAATTTTGATTGGCAGCGAAGGTATTCCTTTCAATCAATAGCCAATTTTTGACTGCTTACCGAACATTTGTTTTTGCCGGGGACGTGATTCCTTTAGTAGCCAGCGTATCCCCGGAATGGATATCTTGCTTACGACACCTATCCGATCACTTCTTATAACGAGAAAATACGAATGCTGGAGGAAGCCGTCCGGGAAGAACAAGCGATCATTTATTGCCACGACGCTTATATGTGCTGTTCCACAGTAAAAAAGGTAAATGCTTATTATCGGAAAAACTTTATTGTCCAATACTGTGATATTCATTTTATTCCTTAAAACGCATTAAAAGTAAAATTCCATTATCTTCCTCATCGAGTTCCAGTGCTAATTCTCTAAGCCTCCCTCCCAATTCTCCCTTCTCCAATGCCTCTCTCAAGTTATCCGCAGAATAATAGTACACAGAGGAAGAAATGTTAAAATCAGGATCGCTTGGAAAATCCTCATTAATAATAGAGACCCATTTCATTTTCCCGGCTTCCCTATCATATATATAATCCTTCTCTGGGAATCCTTTATCTTTATCAACATCATATATCATCTCTATGAGAGATATCAATATATCATTTTCGGTCTCTTGATTATAACGTATCAAACAAGGTATCTCTTTCTTTCTTATTTGTGGAGAATATGCCAGAAATGGACGTAAACGCAAAGTCTCACTTAACTCATAAATCGTATCATGAGAAGGTTCTGAATATATCCATCGATCATTTCTATGAATAATAGTTCGCAACGGAGCTGTTCCCCCTTTCATAAATGAACCGTTTTGTTTTGTGATTGACAAACTTCGATATCTATCACCTGATATTGAATCCAATCCGTAGATTCTGTGAGGAATCGTCTTATGAAGTAAATACAAAAAGGAACTCTTTTCTTCCTCGTCACGAGCATGACATAAAAGTAAACTATCGTTATAATTATACATCTCTGCCAAATATCCTGCTACCAGATCCAATGATCTCACAAAAGTTCCATCCGGCTTATACACATTAATTCTACCTGTTCCTACGGCCTCGCAAAAAAGTTCCTCCTCTTTTTCATCATAAGCCAAACGCCCAATGCCCATATATTCTTCCGGGGCACTCCCTCTTCGGTTTATTAAGAACCGCTTCTTGCCTGTACAATCAAAACACATAATATTTTTGTTCTTGTAGTTTTTAAAAATAAAAAAACTATCCGTCACACAAGAAGGGTTACCTATAACAAGATAAGAGGAATCAGTATCCAATTTCACATAAGAGACATCCGAAATCGACCGCAGCTCTATTCTCTCACAAATAGAGGAACCCGGCATATTTATTATCGGCAAATTATACTCTGAAAATTTCTCCGATCCAAAATGGCAAGAAAAGAAAAACAATGAGCAATTAAAGAAAATCCAAAATTTAGACATAAATACATTTTTTACTCCACTTCTTTTTAGAAGTGGAGCGATTAATAATCAATTTAACTGTTCACTAGACGTAGATTGCCATGCCTTTCTCGTATTATCATTCTGGCCAACACCAGAACAACTACAACTACATCCTCTAGGAGAAATACCACCTTGTAGCTTAACAAGTTCTTCCTTTCTCATTTTCTCAAATCTTGCAAGTTTCCCCAATCTTAGATCTTTCATACCCATTACTTTTTTTAATTAACAATTCAAAACACAGGATTTATCGCATAATGCAAATTGATTCATAAATAGCTCATAATTTGACGGTGGAGGACAAATATATTTATATACACATTTAGAACAAGGAGCTCTGTTTCTTGTATAAAACCAAGATGAGTTTGGATTCACCAGAGACTTATGCACAAAATAAGACAAATCATATTCTTTTATATTACCCATTTTTTTAAAATGAACATTATTATATATAGAACCATCTGAAAAAACCAATAATTTCCCAAAAAACGACGTATTCAACAGTTTATTTCGATGTATATCCTGCATAGAATCAATACTATTTAAAACCTCTTTCTTTTTCAAGAATACATATTTCTTAAAAAAAGGCATATTCTTTCCATTAAATATTGGTCTTATAACATAGCGACAATTACTTAACTCGCTATTTATAAAAGAACAGACATTTTCCAACTCCACTTCATTCTCAACAAAAAAAGTCAAATCCAAATCTTTCAATATAGAGAAATCTATTTCAGATATTTGAACGCCAGCTATTATAACCGATATTCTATTTTGAAAAAAAGAGCATAACCGAGATGTCAGTTTCCGTATATTATTATAATTAACAACCAAATAAAAATCATTATCATATTTATTCAGAATATCAATTAGCTCGTCCGATTTTGCATATATTTCATCTGTTACGACAAGATTTATCCTAATTCTTTTTCGAGCGAAGTCTAATTCTTTTAGTATTTTTGTTATAACAGACAAAGCTTCATTTCTAATTACATTCCTGTTCTTTGTACAACAATCAAACTGCTTAAAATAATTCACGCAAGATTCGCAACTAGAAGAACATGAACTATTTGTATGTATTGTAATTTCATGCAAATAATTTAGAGGATCATCAAAAGATGCATATTTCCCCTCTCTCACATCATGCATGATTTTCGCATTAGAAGTTATCTGTATAGGTTTAGAATCTAAAGTATCTGTCACAACAAGATCCCCTATAAACTTATGCCTCACCTCTCCTATAAAACGCTTAAACTCAACAAGACTAAACAGATTAGGGGCAACGCTAGATACACCAGTATTTAAAGGGCTCATGAAATCTCTCAAAAAGGACAAAACTTGTTGATCTTTGCTATATATAAATTGTTTATCCAAAGTGTTTACCAACAAACACTCCCACTTATTAACCTCAACGTAAACATATGGTTCCACATAAAACCATATATATTTAGATCTCATGTTCCTCATTGTACCTTTATTTTAAGTATTTCATTAACTTGAATCGGATTTAACTCCAAATAATCGATCTTACGCTTCAAATTCTCCGTGAATTTATTTTCATCCTCAAATGCAAGGCAACTCCTATCACCTAATAAAGAGTCAAAAAAACAAACAGGGCAATAAGGCAATCTATAACATTTTTTGCAGTCAGAAAAAGACGAGTATATTTTTTCATTGTATATATCTGCAATATTTATATAATCTATATTTACGGAATTGTTATCAACATTTCCTAATACATTTCGGTGACTAATCTTCTCACAAGCTAAAATATCACCATTTGTACTTAAAAAAAATTTTCTACTGAAAGGCCAACACGTACCACTAGGTGTATATACTATATCATTTAAACCTGTGTTCACAAAAAGATCATTATATGTCTGATACTGAATATCTAAAAGAGCATTAGCAAATTTGACCATTTCCATAAACCCCGATGTATAAGGATGCAAATTTTCAGTTATCGCATCCAAGTCTTTACCTTCTATCAAATCATCGGGCATTTTTCTATACATCGTTTTAAACGTCTCTTTCTGTGATTCCTTTACATTTCTTGTACTCAATGGGCTAAATCGAGGTGTTTTTCCATACTTTTTCTTAATAAAAGAAAACACGGACTGTATATCATTCTTTCGATGGATAACAACATTAAAATCTACATTTCGTTCAAAATGTAACGGATATTTATTCTTGTATAAGTCCAAATTATTGATTATTTTATCATACAAATCTCTTCCATCCTCACCCACTCTATATACTGAAGCATCAAAATCACCGTCTAGACTCACAAGAATTTTAAAGTTTTTATTCACTAAATCATCAAGATATTTGTCTAGTAACAATCCATTAGTGGTCATGGAATAAGTAAAACACAATCTATCTGATTTCAGATGTTCCGTATAATTCAACACTTTTTTTATAAAGGAATAATTAAGCAATGGTTCCCCACCATAGAAAGCTATATCTACTTCTTTTGAACACAAAGTATCCCCCCATAGTTCCATCAAATAGTCTAACAGTTTTTTTGCCGTCTCAAATCCCAGTTTACCTTGTTTGTTTATTAAGGAAGATTCTTCGTAAAGATCATTAAAACAACAATATTTACATTTCAAATTACATGAGTTCGTCACCTCAAAAATTATCTGGCCTACGTGAATTAAACTATCTCTTACTTGAGATCTATCAAATTTCACAATTTTATGTTCAAAGGTTTCATTATTGAATAGTCCATGTTTTTTTAAATAAGCAACTTTTCTCTCATAATATTTTCGAGATTTACCGGTCTTATACTCGTCTTTAAACATCTGACGTATTATATGCGACATTTTCGGATGAACAAACGAAAGACTTCTTCCTCTATAAGAAAATAGATAAAGATTACCTTTCCTTGATTCTATAAGGTGGATTGTATTCATAATATCAGTAATATTTTCGGCTACAAGATAGACTAATATATCTAAAGAACAAAATAAATCAAGATCAAAATCTTTCTCTAGTGCGACACAATATCATTTCTATGTAAGATTTATGATGTGACAGCAATAAGATGTATCGTCTTTCATTTTCATACATTACCAGTTTTTCCAAAAAAGTAAACACATGGGATGATCGCACATCACGGGGCTTTCCTCAACATGGACACCCCGCGGGTGAGTCCGATACTCGCATAATGGCACCGTAGTGCCGCCTCCACCCGTATCTAACCTTTTTCGGAGAGGAGGCAAAGGACATGGACCTTCCATGAGGGGACACGAGAAAGCGTTTCCGGCGGCATCAATAAATGTGCCCTTCCCATAACCATGTAATAGCCCGCGGGTTTATATTACGCTCTGTTATTCATAATAAAGACAGAACCTGTATGGCAACCATCAAATTAAAATTCCGTCCGTCGACGGTACGGGGCAAGGCGGGTACGCTCTGTTACCAGCTCTGCCACCGTCAGGAGAACAGACAGATCACCACCGACATGCGGATATTCCCCGAATGGTGGGACGAAACGAGACGCAGGCTTGTCACTCTCCCCGGCAATGAGGAGATTATCACCGGTTATCATAAGCGCACCGAGCGGGAGATGCGGATTGTCCGTGAGATTATCCGCGAGCTGGACTGTGGCGGAGAGGCGTACACCTTATCCGAAATAATCAACCGTTACCGCAGCCTGCCTCCCGAACCTTGTTTCTTAGACTATCTCGGGAAAGAGGCCGGCCGGCTCAGGGAGAACGCGCGATACGGCACCGCCCGTAACTACCGGCGTGCGATGGAGAGTCTCTCCACTTTCCTGAACGATAAGGATATCCCTTTCTCCGCCCTCGATTCTGCCCTGGTCCGTCGCTACGAGGCATGGCTGCGAGGGCGGAAGGTGGATCGGAACAGCTGCTCGTTCTACATGCGGGTTCTGCGTGCCGCCTACAACAAGGGCGTGAGGGAGGGTCTCGCGACGCAGGATTTCCCGTTTGGTGGGGTCTATACGGGCGTGGCCCGTACGCCGAAACGCGCCGTGGATGGGGAGACTGTCCTCGCGTTGCAACGGCTGGAGCTGTCGGCCTCGCCCGCCCTCGCACTCTCAAGGGACCTGTTCGTGTTCGGCTACTGCGCCCGGGGGATGGCGTTCGTGGATATGGCGTATTTGCGAAAGGAGAACGTGAGCGAGGGACGGTTCACCTATCGCCGTCACAAGACCGGCCAGCGTCTGACCATCCGCGTGGAACCGTGTATGGAAGCGATACTGAAGTTGTACACGCGGGCCCGTCCGGAAAGCCCCTACGTCTTCCCGATCCTTACATACACGGATCCGGAACGGGCATACCGCCAATATCGGACCGGGTTGAACTACCACAACCGGAAGCTGAAACGGCTGGGCGGACTGCTCGGCATACCGCTCCCCTGTCCTCCTATACGCCGCGCCACAGCTGGGCCACCGCCGCGCGTGACCGTGGCGTACCATTGGCTGTCATCAGCGCGGGAATGGGACATAGCAGCGAAAAGACTACGCTTATTTATCTGGATTCTTTGGACAATGCCGTGATAGACAACGCAAACGAGCGGATTCTAAGGGATTTGAACGATACCGTTTCTAAGTAAGATGTGGTACAAATACATGGCAAAGGTAATAATTTTCATTAAAAAAAGCAATGAGAAACAGCCGGATTTATTTTCCTGTTTTACCCCCCCTTTTTTGTTTCAATTTACTGATTATCAGTATATTAAAAATAAATATAGAATGATTCCAAATAATGGAGGAATAAGGATGCGGGATGGAAGGAGGCCATTCCTTTTCCCTATCCGGATGTATTTCCGAGTACGGAACCGAGCAAACCGAGCAAAAAAACACTTCCGTGTCGATGTATACGACTGGCTATCAATGAAAAAGAAAGATGTACCGTCTCTTACTTAGAAACGGTACGGATGCGGGGGTTACGGATCCCGCCCACTGTAGTCAGGGGCGGCCCACGTGCCGGGATTTCCATAAGGGGAACAGCCGGATTAACCCTGATTGCTGCACCTTGCCGGATTGGAAAATACGGGAGGCGCAGGAATGAGAAGTATATCTTTTTTTCAACCCGTCCATCCCGATTTTTCCATTGGAGGCAGAAGCGCATACCGCCGAACACTGGTTCGCCCTGAAAGTATTCTACAACAAGGTCTTCGACATCGAAGAGCTGTTGAAAAAGGACGCCCTGCAGACCTATATCCCCTGCGAGGAGGCCCTTGTTGAGCGCGCCGGCGTGCTGTCGTATTGCTCCCAAAAGGCTGAGCATTGGAGAGTCCTTTTACCATATCTTCGATTCTCACCATGCATCCGAAGATGCTTTCCATAAAATCATCTTGTTTCATAACTGTATAACTTTTTTGATTTAACATTTCATTTTAACCATTTTGCTGGAAAGGTTATAATCCTCTGCCTTTGCATTTCTTTTTCTTCATCCTGCGTCTGCGTGGAAGTTCATCATAAGGAATCTGCTCTTCCTGCGGATTGCTTTCCGATGGAGTGAACAAGTCCAAACCGCCTTCAATAAGGTCGGCACTTTGCGTTCTTTGCTGTTGTTCCATTGAATGAACAGGTTCTTGTCTTGGCTTTTTAAGCTCAAATTCCTGCTCCGTTTCCGGCTTATTCCAACTTAATTGGGCATTGAGTTTTGAATAGCTGAACTGTCTGCCAATGTCAGAAACCTTGAAGGTCAGTCCGTCTTTGGTGAAACTCAATTCCTCTTTTACTCCCGTTCTGCGGTTCAGTTTGAACTCCAATCCGATGCTCTGCCTCTTCAGCAGCTCTTCAAACTCCTGCCATGTCTGGCTTCGTTTCAATGCCGCTTTCCGGCATTGTGAATCTCATATTTCACTCGCTCGGCAGGGCGTAACTTATCCACATTGGTCTTGCTCTTGTCATCGGCATAGGTCAGTCCGTACTTGTCTTTAGGCCTCTTGGTGGCTATCTCATTACGCTTGTAATCGCCTTGCGAAGAGATTACTTGAGCAATTCGTCCAAACTCATCCGTAAAGTCCTTATCTCATACGGTGGGATAAATACCACCCTTGTGGATATACGGGTTATCATGAGGCAGGCACTGTATTATAACGCCGTGTCTTTTATTATGGTGCATAACCATCCGTCAGGGGCACGCAAGCCCAGTGGTACGGATGACCGCTTGACGGAAGCGGTTAAAAAAAGCCGCTGAAACATTAGACATCCGTCTGTTAGACCATGTGATTGTTGCCGGTAATAGTTATTATAGCTATGCGGACGAGGATAATTGCTAAAGATATAAAGGTGGACAGGAGGAATCCCGTCTGCCCGGAATTTCAGCTTCGGGATTCTTTTTTGGCAGTCACCCCAAAAAAGAACAAAAAAAATGCTGTTCTAGCTATCGGATAAGACATCGTAAAATACGCAAAAACGTGGCTTTTTGGAAAAAACACGTATCTTTGCGTTAAAGGTGATCGGAATGAATATATTTTCTGCTTTTGATACAGGCGTTATGGTGGCTCTCTTACTGGGTATTGAGTTCCTTAGAAGTGATATCCGAACGATTCTCTATTGTAAAAGGAATGATCCCATGATTCTTAAGAGTTGCTTATATACGCTGCTTATATTATTGACTAGCCTTTATTCTATCGTGGTCGGAGCCATGCTTCATCCGGAACCTGTACCTATTTATGAGCTGATACCCGGTTTTCAAATAGGAGTTTATGGCTTTTCTTTTTCGTTTATATTGCTCGCTGTTGCATGTCTTTATCGTAAAATATTACCTTTTGTCCTTTGGGGGTACGCTATAATATACGTTATAGGTGTACTGGTACCGTTACTTAGATATATAGTGGCTATGATGGATTATTTCGCTCGCACCAGGGTGTAGCTGGTTAATTTATTGATTGTATTCTGTGGGTTGCCTCCTCCAATTCTTTTCCTCCGATCCAGGTCCGGCTTTTTGCTCGGCAAAGGTTCCAGTATTCCGCAAATGGGAAGTTACAGCCAAGTGTCTTTACTGTATGAAAAATAACGATGAAGAAGGGGCAGTCCAAAAAGTGTGACAGCCCCTTTTTATGTTAGATCTATACATTATAATACCAACATAATTTTGTTGCCAACATAAAAAATGTAAACATCTCCATTCCGGACATCCCCGTTCATCTTTTCCCGGATCAGACCGCTCAAGCTGAACATACCCTTACGCATATCGGTACTGCCGGGGCATAAAAAGTAACGCATGGAGTCGTTCAAGCAAAACATGTTCCACACAGTTTAGTGAGCAGGCTCAAAGCGGCTTTACAGCCACCCATGCCCTTAAATTTCATTTTAATCCCGTTGAGAAGTTCCATGGATATCTCCGAGTTGTCAGTATATTTACCGGAAGGCTTATCTGTCTTTTGCGGGCACAAGGCAGGTTTGGACTGGAACGTTGGTGCAGACACATTGTTGTTGTCTATGCTTATCGGAACAAAACCATCCATGCCAGCTGTGGGGACACTTCCAGATTTAAGCTCCTCGTCCGAGATATTGAAACGTGAGCGCCAATCGTAAAACTGGGAACGGTTATATCCTTCATTCGCACAAAAATCCTTTACCGTTAAGTTGCTTTGGCGTTGTCGAAGAAGAATATGGAAAAACTCCTCCCTTGTCATATATTTTGCCATAAATCCTTTTTGCACACAAAGATAAGCGAGAAAGAATATTATGACAAGATGTATTCGCTCAACCGCTTACGAATAACAAATAAATCAGTGTTATTACATCTCTTTGAGTATGTCGGGTGGAAAAAACACCTAATGTACTCACCGTGGATGCTGTCGGCTTTGAGCGAATTGCTCGTCCTCGCTTCCTTTTTCTGCATTTTTCTTATGCGGCACGACCATAAACTATTAATTCTGAGTGCCCTGAATCCAGACTTAGCTGTAATTCGGCACATTTTCGCTCTTTGGCAATGAAGAGTTCCGTCATTGTTAAGCTCTCCGCAATGATGTCTTGCTATGATTGGTCTAATACTATCTTTGCATCGAAAAGATACGAATTTTTCAGAAATGAGCGTGTCATCAGCCAATATGAAAGCTATAAAGATTATAAAGAATGCTTAAAAGCAAATCCCTTTATCATTCAAAACATATTGTCGGTATAATGCCATTAATTATTAAGATAATTTTAGCATGGCTATCAAGCTGCAAATACGCATTAAAATGCACTATTTATCAAAATTCTATCCCAAGCACAGCAAAGGCAGGAAAAACCTCCCGGTCTTTCCTGCCTAAATACCCATTTGTCATTTGTAAAATAAGTGTGTCTATATTTTACCAGCCTGCATTCTGTTGTGCGGCCAGCGTAGGGTTACGCAATAAGTCGTTTTGCGGAATCGGCCAAATGAAGCGTTTGTCCGTGTATGGAATGAACGTCTTGTTACTGCCAAACCACTCTGATTTCACTTCGCCGTTTACAACAAAGGCACCCTGTCCTTTTGCGTTGTTGTATTCGATCTTAGCGGGGATACCACCTGAAGGGCAGAGATCGTCCGCTGCTAAACGATGGATGTCTTCCCAACGACGTCCCTCTCCGTGGAACTCGATACGTCGTTCCCAAAGGATCGCTTCCGTCAAGGCCTTCGTGTCGGCGAAGTCATTTGCCTTATACGTTTGGCTGGCAGGATCCGCCAAGGAGCGATCGCGTACTTCATTCAGTTTCTTCAAGGCCAAGTCCTTGTCTCCTTGACGTGCGGCAGCCTCCGCCTCATTCAGCAATACCTCCGCATAACGAATGATCGGGGCATATTCCTCACGTGTAGTCGGATTCTGATACTTGTCGCAGAAATAGTATTGGTCAGACTCCCGATAGAGTAATAGATTGCGTCGTTTGTCATCACCTCTCCAAAACTTGGAATTGTAAAGAATCGGAGAAGACGGACACATCGCACGGCCACCGTCGCGTGCCGACATCATGGCCGACATCGCTCCATTTACACTGGCATTATCATCAGAGCTATTAGCGATCGAGAAAATGGATTCTTGGTTATTGGAATACGCTGTAAACGGGGTTGCCGGATCCGACTCAAGTTTGAAGCGGCTGCTTTCCAGCTTCTTTGCCTCTTCGATTACGCCAGCCCAATTACGCATGTGCAGGTGTACGCGACTTTTCAAGGCGATAGCCGCACCTTTACTCGCACGGGCGATCTTGTCGGCTTCGATCACATCCGGAAGTAGGCTCTCCGCTTCATCGAGGTCTTTCAATATTTGCGCATATGTATCTTTTACGGAAGAACGTCCGATTTGCAATTGGGTTTCCACTTGCGCAGGGTCGCTTACCGCGTTCAGATAGATTGGCATACCATAGTTGTTGTTGCCTTCCACGTTGTAAGGTAGTGCGAAATGGATCATCAAGTTGTGATACGTCAGCGCACGCAGAAACAATAGTTCACCTTTGTACTGGTTCCCTAATTCTTGGGAGATTATACCATTGGCGACAGCTTCCTCAATGCCGTCCCTTACGATGTTGTAGCGGTTGATCGCCTCGAACGAGGTCTCCCACATCGCCACGTTATTGGCGGTAGACACGTTGTAGGTAGCGGAATATGTATAATCATAGAACACGGCGGTCAGGTTCATGTCCTCCCCACGCATCTCGCTTTGTAAAATACTGGCGGCCCCAAAAGGATAACCGCGTGTACGGCCATTGCCTGTGTTGACATACAGACCGCACTGTGCGGCATCATAAGCGCCGATCACGGATAGCTCGCAACGTTCAGGAGTGCTGTAAGCTGTCAGATCCGAGAACTTGTCGATAGGTTGCAGATCCACCACGTCACTTTCGCAGGCGGTGAATAGCGGTAGCGAGAAAAGGGATGTTCCCAACGCTACGGTTAAAATCTTTTTATATATTTTATTCGATATCATAGTTGTATTGTTTTCAACAGTTGTTATTTATGCGAATTTCTCGAAGAGGTTAGAATGTAACGTTCGCACCGAACGTGAACGAGCGTTGTTGTGGCATACCGTTCCAATCCACACCATTACGAGACTGTGTCTCCGGATCTAAACCGCTATAGCCGGTGATCGTGAATAAGTTCTGTCCTTGCAGATAGAGGCGGATCTTAGACATACCCAATTTGGACACGATCGTCTTCGGGATCGTGTAGCCTAAGGTTAGTGTAGCCAGTTTCAGGTAGCTGGCGTTCTCCACGAAGTGAGAATCACTGAACCCGTCATTGAAAAGTGCGGCCCCGTCACCGTAACCGATCTTCGGGGTCATACCATCACCCGGTTGCTCGGGAGATACCCAACGGCCTAAGATCTCCGTTCCGTTGTTTGCGAAATCCATGTTCAGCAATGAGCTTTGACGTGATGCGTTCATCAGCTTGTTGCCACCGGAGAAACGGAAGAATACATTCAAGTCGAAATCTCTGAAAGTAACCGTGTTGTTCCAACCTCCATACCAAGTCGGCATGGATTTACCCAATATTTTGCGATCGTCGTTGGTCAATGACGATGGTTTTGATACATCTTCTGGGTTGGAAGGATCGTATTCGGCATAATCGTATGCTCCAAAAGTATCGAACTGTACCAAAGAGCCGTCTGCTTTTCTCCAGATCGGGTTACCGTTGGCGGCATTCACGCCGTAATAATCATAACCGTAAAGTGATTGGTAAGACTCGCCTTCCCGAATGATCGTGTAGTTGTCGATGATATCCGTTCCACCATACAGCTCTTTCACCGTATTATTCACGGTAGAGAAGTTAATGTCCGAATGCCAGTTCCAGTCCTTCGTGTTGATAATCGTACCCCCTACTGTCAACTCGAAACCGGAGTTCTTGATCTTTCCGATATTGTCATAGTAGTAGTTGTTGGGGATACCCATCGTCGGAGGAGTCGGAACTTGCAATACAAGGTCTTTGGAGTTCTTCTGCCAATAAGCGATCTCGAAAGTCAAACGGTTATTGAAGAGTGCGCCATCCAAACCGATATCGAAAGTCTCGGTTGTCTCCCATTTCAAGTTATTGTTACCCATCACGTTCCAAGCGATACCTGCCATCGGTCCTACCAATTTGGCTCCATACGTTCCTAAGTAGGGATAATCGCTGCCTAAAGCAGAGTTACCGATTGTCGCATAGCTGGCACGCAAGCGGAGGTCGTTGAACCATTCGTTGACAGGCGCTTCTGCCCAGAATTTCTCGCGAGACAAGCGCCAAGCGGCGGAAGCCCCCCAGAATGTACCCCAGCGAGTATCCTTCGGCAATTTAGAGAGGCCATCGTAACGAATGGAAGCGCCGATATAATACTTGCTATCATAATTATAGTTCGCACGGAACATATAAGAAGCCAAGCCATTCTCCGATTTCCATCCACCTACGTCCTTCTGTCCGAACGTATTGCTGATGATATGCTCGGAAAAGAACGGATCGGACAACTCATAGACACTTCCGTCCATATATTCTGTCTCGCTGTGTGTATATTCTTGTACGGCCGTAGCGGTCAGATTATGTACCGAGTTAAACGTGCGTGTGAAGTTCAATACGTTCTGCCAGTTCCAAGTGGCGTATGTGGAGTTTACCTCCTCGATAAGACCGCCATATCCGTATCCATCACCGGATTCTGTATCCCAATACATATAGTCGCGTACGTTAGCGATGTCCAGGCCAGCTTGTGTCTTAAACGTAAGACCATCCATAAAGGTGATCTCACCCCAGCCACCTCCGATTACACGGGTGTTTGTCGTACGATTCACGTTGTTGTCTAATGCCCATACGATGTTCTGCACACCGTTATCGATATAACTCAAGTTGCCACCACGTCCCAAGGCTTTGCGGTTTTCCGCATCGATATTGTAGCCGGTAGGATCGTCTGGATTGTACACATCCACGTTCGGCAACATACGGGTTCCGGCGAAACCTACACCGCCTAGGGAGTTTTCTCCATTCATGACACCATTCATGATCGTGCGTGTCATTTGTCCGTTCAATCCGATTCGGAACCATTTCGTAGCCTGCTGCGTCAAGTCTGCTTTCAAGCTCAGGCGGTTCAAGTCGTTGGCACGTACGATACCTTCCTGCTCCGTGAAACCGAGCGATACGTAATATTGGCTCTTATCGGTACCGCCGCTGGCAGACAAACTGTGATTGTGCTGGAAGCCCGTACGGAAGATATAGTCGTTCCAGTTGGTATCCGGGCCGTTCGGGTCGTATACGGCTTGTCCCTTCATACCCCAGTTCTCGTATTTCTCGTTAGCGATAGTGACGAAATCCTTCGCTCCTAACAGGTCATGCAATTTAGCCGGGCTGGCCGCCGTGATATAACCATCGTAGTTTACGCTGGTGCGTCCCTTGGAGCCCTTTTTCGTTGTGATCAAGATAACGCCGTTTGCCGCACGGGAACCATAAATAGCCGTAGCGGCACCGTCTTTTAAGATCTCGATTGACTCGATATCGTTCGGATTGATATCCGACATGGCGTTATATTCAGCATACAACATACCCATACCGGTGGATCCGGAACTGTTGTCACCTACCGCCAATGGCATACCATCGATGATGAATAAAGGTTGTGAGCTTGCGGAGATGGTGCTCATACCACGTACCTTAAACTGAGGGCCGGAACCCAACACGCCGCTGGGTGTCGTTACTTATACACCGGCGGCACGGCCTGCTAATTGGGTATCAAATGAAGGTGCCGCTAAATTAGCTAGGTCTTCACCCCCGACTTTCGAGATGGCGCTTGTCACATCCTTTTTTCTCTGCGTACCATAGCCGACTACTACAATCTCATCCAGATCCTGCGAGTCTGACTCCATAATAATTTTGATAACCGGTTTAACGGTTACTTCTACGGATTTCATTCCGATGTAAGAGATGATTAGCTTTTTGGCACCGGAAGGAACATCCAGCGTGAATGCTCCATTGTAATCCGTTACCGTACCGGTAGTAGTTCCCGCTACTACGATTGAGGCTCCGATGATCGGGCCATCGTCTTCCGCCGAGACAACCGTACCGGTCCCCCTAATATATA
>OBVM01000351.1_pt1 | contig 23093 bp, 19 predicted proteins | sample 1476051 | NCBI WGS metagenome assembly OBVM01 (sample SAMEA2579986, study PRJEB22360) | human gut metagenome | biome: human gut; feature: human-associated habitat; material: faeces | place: Denmark | collected 2008/2010
AGGACGGATAAGGCGTTCACGCCGCATCCGGCATTCAGTGCCTGATGCGACGCTGGCGCGTCTTATAAGGCCTACAAGATCCAAGCCCAGCCCCCCAGGACGGATAAGGCGTTTTACGCCGCATCCGGCAACCGTTGCCGGAACCGAAAACAACCATTCACCCCGCCCGTAAAAGCATTTTCATTTTTTCGCTGCGACAAAACTGACGCTTCACTTCCACCACCAGCGGATGGCGCGACAGCACAATCATCACCACAAACGCCAGCACGCCCGCGGCTATTTGCACCGCCAGCAGCATCCCCAGCGCCAGTTGCCCTTTCAGCACAATGCCCAGCGCATAACTGACCACCAGCGTCGGCAGCGAGAGATAAAACGGCAGCCACAAACTCAGGATGTACTGGCGATAACTGGAACCGAGCACCGGTTTAATCATCACGAAATAGCTCAGAATGGTGTTGATAATCTGCACCAGCAGGAAACCGAGCGTGACGCCGATTGCGCCCGCCATCTGCCCACCAATGATGATTGCCGGAATAAACAGAAAGGTTTTGAATACGTTGAATTTAAAGCTGATATCGACCCGCGCTTTCGCCATCAGCAGCGAACCAATCGGGTTACCCACGGAACGCAGCAGCCCCACCACACACAGCAATTGCAGCACCGGAATAATGCTGCTCCACTTTTCGCCAAATACCAGCGGTACAAAGTTATTCGACACCACCATCAGCCCGAGCAGCGCCGGAAAGTTGATAATCCCCACTACCGACAGCAGCTTGTAGAAGTTGACGCGCAGCTTTTCTGTGTCGTCCTGAATTTTGGCGAACGCCGGAAACAACACGCGGGTGATGATCGGGTTCAGCTTCATCGGTGGCACAACGGCCACGTTGTACGCCAGGTTGTATCCCCCAGCCACGCCAGCGCCGAGAATACGCGCCAGCACCAGCGTTGAAAGGTTGGTGTTGAGATAGTTGATGATGCTGTCCGCCGTCAGCCAGGCACCAAAGCGTAAGTTCGGTGCCACCGACGCCAGCGAGAAATGCAGACCGGGGCGATAAATTTTGCGGCCAAAGTAGCCAAACAGCAGCGTTCTCACCGCACTATTGACCAGATAACCGAGAATCGCGGTCATCGCCAGCGGCCAGAAATGGGCGCTAACCACTGTAAAAGTGAAGCCCGCCAGCACCGCGCTGGTTTCGATCATGCCGATTTTGTTGAACTCCAGCTCCTTTTGCATCAACGCGCGGAACTGTTGCCCGTGGGGGATCACCACAAACGCCAGCGACAATGTTTTAATCAACGGTGCCAGGTCCGGGTTATTCAACACGTCACCGATGACATCACTCAACAAAAACACCGCCACACACACCACAAGCCCCAGCCCAACGTTCAGCCAGTACAGCGTGGTGAGTTCAAGGTGGCTGATTTCTTTTCGCTGAATAATCGAGTTAGCGATACCGAAGTCAGAAAGCGTATCTGCCAGCGCGATGATCACCAGCGACACGGTAAGCAAACCGAACTGGTGGTTGTCGATAATCCGCGCCAGCACGGTCATCTGCACCAGCCCGAGGCCGATGATGATCACCGTGGCAATCGCCGACCACTTCGCGCCGCTGATGGTTTTTTCACGTAAGCTCATATCAATATGCCGCTTTGTTAACGAAGCCTTTGAATACCGTCAGGAAAACGATTTTGATATCGAACCAGACGCTCCATTCGCGGATGTACTCAAGGTCGAACTCGACGCGTTTTTCCATTTTCTCCAGCGTGTCGGTTTCGCCGCGCCAGCCGTTAATCTGCGCCCAGCCGGTAATGCCCGGTTTCACTTTATGGCGCAGCATGTAGCCTTCAATGAGCTGGCGATACTGTTCGTTATGCGCCACCGCGTGCGGACGCGGACCGACAATCGACATCCCGCCAGTCAGCACATTGATAAACTGCGGCAATTCGTCCAGCGAGGTGCGGCGCAGAAAGTTCCCCACTTTGGTGACGCGCGGATCGTTCTGTGTCGCCTGAGTCACCACTTTGTCGTTCTCCATCACTTTCATGGAACGGAACTTCCACACTTTGATCGGCTTGCCATCCATGCCGTAGCGAGTCTGGCGGAAAATAACCGGCCCCGGTGAGCTCAGTTTCACCGCCAGCGCAATGCAGCACAGCACCGGGGAGATCAGCAGCAGAATAAGCGTCGCCAGCACAATGTCTTCTGCACGTTTGAGCAGGCGGTTAACCCCGGAAAGCGGCGTGTCATACAGCGGCACCACCGGTACGCCATTCATCTCTTCGAGGCGTGAATGGAGAATGTTGAAGGTAAAGACATCGGGGATCAGCAGCACCGAACAGGTGGTGTCCGCCAGTTGATGGACCAGTTTTTTCACTCGCGCGCCGTCGCACATCTGCATCGCGATATAGACGTTATGAATCTTGCCCGCTTTCGCATCCTCGACCAGTTGTTGCAGATTGCCCGCCCAGTCGTTAGAAACGCCACCCGGTTTCGGGTCGTGGTAAACGCCCACCACTTCAAACCCTAACCACGGCTGATTACGGAAGCTCTCCATCAGCATTTGTCCGGCGGCTAAATCCCCCGCCACCGCGACCATGCGCTTGTTATAGCCATGATTACGCAGCCAGCCCGCCCCAATGCGAATACACGAACGGCAAACCACCAGTCCGATGCTGGTCAGCCCATACCACGCCAGCCAGATTTTCAGTTGCGTGTCGAAATCATTGTTGAACGCCACCAGTCCAGCGCTGAAAATCACGCTTAACGTCCAGTTTTGTAGCAACAGGGCAAATTCTGTCGCTGCCCGAACACCGCGCCATGAGCGATAAAAGTCGGTGATGCCGCCCAGCATCTGGAACACCACCAGCGTAATCAGCGCCACCAACAGGTGCATGTAGAGGAATGACAGTCCGCTCACTTCGCAAACCAGCCATAGTCCGGCAAACATGATGGTGATATCTGAAAAGCGTTGCACCATAGAGATTAACGATGCATTGGTTTTCGCTCGCTCGCGCTTTTTTAGATTTGTCATCGTTGTTCCTGTTATTAGCCCCTTACCCGCTGTGGGTAAGGGAAGATCCGACATTACTCGTTCAGCAACGTCAGCAGAGTTCGCGTTCGCGCTTCCATCAGCGGCACATCACCGCGTGATTCCACATTCAACCGCACCACCGGTTCGGTGTTGGAGGTGCGCAGATTAAAGCGCCAGTCGGCAAAGGTCATACTGATGCCATCGGTGCGATCCACCGCCAGCGCCTCGCGGCTAAAGTGCTGTTCCACGCGGTTAATCGCCTCAACAGGTTGTGCCAGTTTGCTGTTGATCTCACCGCTTGCCGGAAACGCTGACATCCGGTCGCGCACCAGTTCGCCCAGCGTTTTTCCTTTCAGGCACACCAGTTCGGCGACCAGCAGCCACGGGATCATGCCGCTGTCGCAGTAAGCGAAATCACGGAAGTAATGGTGGGCGCTCATTTCGCCACCGTAGATAGCGTCTTCCTTGCGCATACGTTCTTTAATAAAGGCGTGTCCGGTTTTCGACATTACCGGGGTGCCGCCTGCGGCAGTCACCACATCAACGGTGTTCCAGGAGAGACGTGGATCGTGGATGATCTTCGCGCCGGGATTTTTTTCGAGGAACGCTTCTGCCAGCAAACCGACAATGTAGTAACCCTCGATAAACTGCCCTTTTTCGTCAAACAGGAAACAGCGGTCAAAATCGCCATCAAAGGCAATGCCCATATCCGCGCCGTGTTTGATGACCGCATTGCGGGTGTCGTCGCGACATTCCGGCAGCAACGGGTTAGGAATACCGTTGGGGAAATTGCCGTCCGGCGTGTTGTGCACTTTGATTAACTCCACCGGTGCGCCGAGGGCTTTAAAGCGGGCTTCGATGGCGTCAACTACCGGACCCGCCGCGCCGTTCCCGGAGTTAATCACCAGCTTGAGCGGCGTAAGGTTTTTGACGTTGATATAACCGAACAGGTGATCAACGTAAACGTCACGCAGATTGATTTGCTGATAGCGACCGCGTTTGCTTTCATCGACAGGAGGAAAGTCGTTGGCTTCTGCCAGACGCTGGACGTCGCGCCGTCCGGTATCGCCGCTGATCGGGCGAGCCCCTTCGCGCACCAGTTTCATGCCGTTGTAATCCATCGGGTTATGGCTGGCGGTAACTTCGATGCCGCCATCCACGCCGAGATGGAACGTGGCGAAATAGATTTCTTCGGTGCCGGACATACCGATATCCAGCACATCGACGCCCGCATCCTGTAAACCTTTCGCCAGCGCCAGTTTTAAGGTTTCGCTGGTGAGGCGGACATCACCGCCTAACACAATGGTTTTCGGTTTGAGAAATTCGCCATAAGCGCGACCAATGCGCCAGGCAATATCTTCATTCAGTTCTTCGCCTAATTTTCCGCGAATATCATAGGCTTTAAAGCAGGTTAATTTTTTCATATCGTTACCCTTTTTCAGGCAATAGTTGGCCCTGACCGAAACGGCCAATTTTGTTTTTGTCGTTATTTACATCGCGGTTTCGCATTCATTGCCTGATGCGACGCTGCCGCGTCTTATCAGGCCTACAAACCCGAACCGTAGGTCGGATAAGGCGCTCACGCCGCATCCGACAAACAGCGCCTGATGCGACGTTTACACCCGTCCGTAGCGATCCGCGAAGCGCACCACATCATCCTCTTCGAGATAAGAGCCGGAGCGAACTTCAATTAAATCGAGCGGAATTTTCCCCGGGTTTTCCAGGCAATGCGTCGCCCCCAGCGGAATATAAATGGACTCGTTTTCACCAAGCAGTTTGATATCACCGTCGATAGTGACTTTTGCCGTTCCCGCGACAACCACCCAGTGTTCAGCGCGGTGATGGTGCATCTGTACCGACAAGCCTTCGCCCGGTTTCACGGTGATGCGTTTCACCTGGTAGCGGTCGCCCGCGTCGATAGAGTCATATTTGCCCCACGGACGATACACTTCGCGATGCACCCGATGCTCATGGCGACCATCAGCTTTGATCTGCTCGACCACTTTTTTCACATCCTGCACCGCGTTACGGTCGGCAATCAGCACTGCATCTTTGGTCTGCACTACCACCAAATCTTTCACCCCGACGGTGGTGACCAGGCCAGATTCGGCATACACATAGCTGTTTTCAGTTTTGTGATTAATCACATCGCCATGGCAAACGTTGCCCTCGGCGGTGTGGGCACTGATCTCCCATAAAGAGGACCAGGAACCGACATCGCTCCAGCCCGCATCCATCGGCACCACAACGGCATCTGCCGTGCGTTCCATGACCGCGTAATCCACCGACTCTTCCGGACAGGCGAGAAACGCCTCTTCATCCACACGAATAAAATCGAGATCCGGATCGACGGCGCTCATCGCTTTTTCACAGGCATCGAGAATATCCGGACGATACTTTTTCAGTTCTTCGAGATAACGTCCGGCACGGAACAGGAACATACCGCTGTTCCAGTAATATTCGCCACTTGCCACATAGGCCTGCGCGGTTTCCAGATTCGGTTTTTCGACAAACTGCGCCACTTCAAAGGCCACCGTATCCTGCTCACCCGCAGACACTTCACCGCGACGAATATAGCCATATCCGGTTTCAGGTAGATCCGGCACAATGCCGAAGGTCACCAGCTTGCCCGCTTCGGCATATGGCATGGCATTACGCACGGCGGCACGGAACGCGTCTTCATCGGCAATCACATGATCCGCCGCCAGCACCAGCATTAATGGGTCGTTCTCCGGGCTATGACGTTTTGCCGCCAGCGCCGCCAGCGCAATGGCCGGTGCAGTGTTACGCCCTGCAGGTTCGAGAATAATGTTCTCGGTAAGTTTATTTAGTTGACGCAGCTGTTCCGCGACAATAAAGCGGTGCTGCTCATTGCAAATCACCACCGGGCTTTCGCACTCCACGCCGTTCAGGCGACAGATGGTGGTTTGCAGCATGGTGAGATCGCCTTTCAGGCATAAAAACTGCTTGGGGTAAAGTACGCGGGAAAGCGGCCATAAGCGGCTACCGGAGCCACCTGCCATCACAACTGGATAGAGTTTCGACTGCGCCATAATTATCCCCGAATATCATTTATAAATTGACGTAACACGTTCTCTTTATCGAGCGTGCGTTCGGCATATTCACGTGCCACCGTGTTGTGTTTGGGCAGCAGGAGCGCCTGGCAAATCCCCGCCACCAGCGCCTCGACCGATTCCGGTTCTACGCAAACCGCAATGCCCGGAAAGGTTTCGCAAAGCTGCCCCAGTTCGGTGTGGGCTTCTGCGGTAATCACCGCGTTACCGCCTACCGCCAGAATATTGGTCAGTTTCGACGGCAATACGGCATCTGCCGCGCCGCGTTTTTGCACCACCAGATGGCAATCCCCCATCTTCAGCAGTGCGGGTAAAGCGTCATACGATTGCAGCGGAAAAAACTGCATGTTGCGCAGTCCACGCTGCTGCGCCATTTTTTCCAGCCGCGCTTTGCCGCCGCCCTGCCCGACAATGGCAAAAATCAGCGGTTCATCGCGCAGGCGATCGGCAGCTTCAATAACGCTTTCCAGCCCCTGCTTTTCACCAATATTGCCGGAGTAAAGAATGATTTTTTTGTTATCCGGCAGGCCAAGCTGGTTACGAAGGGCATCAACATCGGCGTCTGCGACATGCTGAAAACGGGCGATTTCCGACCAGTTTGGGAAGAAAATGACGTTTTCCGCCGCCACGCCTTTTTCGATGGCTTTATTCATCATCGAACGCGAAATCGTGGAGACGTTATCGACGTTATGCAGTCCGCTACGTTCGAACGCCGTCGCCAGCTGTGCCACTTTGCCGCCTTTGCCTTTTCCGGCAAGGCCCAGCCCCAGCATGGCGTCCACTTCGTAATCCTGAATATGCAGCACGGTACGCGCACCAGAGAGTTTCGCCAGCAGGCGCATTCCCGGCGTGCAAAACAGCGTTGGCACTACGCCGATAATGCGATCCGGCTTCCAGCGACGTTGCGCCATCAGCGGAAAGAAACTGCTGACGGCAAAACTGCCGAGATGCAACAGGCGTTTCAGAGTGCTCGGCTGTTTTGGCACGTACAGCGGGCAGCGCCACACCATGGCGGCCCCCTCTTCCCGTTTGTACCGCCAGGCGGAATAGTTCTCGCCCACTGCCACTGCGGGTAGTAAGGCGGCGCGGTAATGACCCGCACCTCATGACCTTGTGCCGCCAGCCATTCCACCATCTCGCCGGTGTATTTGCCGATGCCGGTTAACTCCGGCGAGTAGTTAATGCCGTAGACCAGTATTTTCATAATCCGGGTACTCCGGCACGCTTCTCAGCGAGAAAATAGGCGCGGCTGTTAGCGTGAACATTGTCACTGGCGAGCAACGCGTCCGGCGTCAGCCAGCGGTAATCGTCATGCTGCTCATCCGGCAGTAACAGCTCATCTTCCGCTACTCTGAAGCGAAAACCGAGCACCACATAGTGAGTGGTAAAATCCGAGCCGGAGAAGTTATCGTCATAAAAGTGCTGCCAGACACCGTAAAACTGGCCTGCTGTTATCGGCAGACGCAGCCCCAGCCCCATTTCCCCCATCGTCAGCCGCTCAAATGCGGCTTCCAGCGTTTCGTCTTTCTGCACGCGCCCTCCCGGCACAAACCAGTAACCCTGCGCCGGGCGGTTGGTTCTTTTGCCAAGCAGAAACTCGCCGCGACTGTTCTCGACAATAAAGTCGAGAGAGACAAGCGGAGTGGAGCGCACTACCGTGGCAAAGTCTTCCTGACGTAAAAACATCATTACCCCCGAAAACGGTCTTGATTCTCAAGGAACCACTGGTAAGTGCTGGCAAGCCCCGCTTCCAGTGAGATTTCGTGATACCAGCCAAGCTGATGCAGGCGCGTCACATCCAGCAGTTTGCGCGGCGTACCATCCGGTTTACTGGCATCAAAAACCACCCGACCTTTGTAACCCACCACTTTGGCGATGGTTTGCGCCAGCTCGCGGATAGTGCAGTCAACGCCCGTGCCGACGTTAATGTGCGACAGCATCGGTTGGGTGTTCTCCAGCCAGACTTCATGCGCCAGCTCCATCACATGAATGCTCGCCGCCGCCATATCATCGACGTGCAGAAATTCGCGCATCGGTGTACCGCTGCCCCACACCACCACGTCCGGCGCATTCTGTGCCGTCGCCTCGTGGAAGCGACGCAGCAATGCAGGTATCACATGGGAGTTACTCGGGTGGAAGTTGTCATGCGGCCCGTACAGGTTGGTCGGCATGACTGAGCGGTAATCGCGTCCATACTGGCGGTTGTAAGATTCGCACAGTTTGATCCCGGCGATTTTGGCAATGGCATAAGGCTCGTTGGTCGGCTCCAGCGTGCCCTGCAACAGCTCGCTTTCTGCCATCGGCTGTTTTGCCAGTTTCGGGTAGATACAGGACGATCCGAGAAACAGCAGTTTGTTCACGTCGTTCTGATGCGCGGCGTGAATGATGTTGCTCTCAATCATCATGTTCTGATAGATGAAATCCGCCGGATAGGTGTTGTTGGCAACAATGCCGCCCACTTTCGCCGCCGCCAGATAGACCTGGTCAATACGTTCGCTGGCAAAGAAATCATGCACCGCGCGGCTGTCCAGCAGGTTCAGCTCGTCGCGGGTGCGTAATACCAGTTCCACATCACCACGCTGTTCGAGCTGCCGCCTGATGGCGGAACCGACCATCCCGCGATGGCCAGCAATAAAAATGCGTTGTCTACTCATGCTTATGACTCCAGCGCGATCGCCACGTCGTAGCCGTGAGATTTCAGCAGAGAGTGTTTTTTCGCCGCTTCGAGGTCATTAGCCACCATTTCAGACACCATCTCTCTGAGGGTGATTTCCGGTTTCCAGCCCAGTTTTTCGTGCGCTTTGGTCGGGTCGCCGAGCAGCGTTTCAACTTCAGCCGGACGGAAGTAACGCGGGTCAACGGCGATAATCACATCACCCGGTTTAACGCCCGGCGCGTCATGTCCGGTGACGGAAACCACAATGCCCTTCTCTTCAACGCCCGTGCCTTCAAAGCGCAGTTTGATGCCCAGCTGTGCCGCCGCCATTTCCACGAACTGACGTACGGAGTACTGAACGCCGGTAGCAATAACGAAATCTTCCGGCTGTTCCTGTTGCAGCATCATCCACTGCATTTTTACGTAGTCTTTGGCATGGCCCCAGTCACGCAAGGAATCCATATTGCCGAGGTACAGGCACGATTCCAGCCCCTGGGCGATGTTGGCGATTGCGCGGGTGATTTTGCGGGTAACGAAAGTCTCGCCACGGCGCGGGGATTCATGGTTGAAGAGAATACCGTTACAGGCGTACATGCCGTAGGATTCGCGGTAGTTAACGGTGATCCAGTAGGCGTACAGTTTGGCGACCGCATACGGAGATCGCGGGTAGAACGGCGTGGTTTCTTTCTGCGGAATTTCCTGCACCAGACCATACAGTTCAGAGGTGGAAGCCTGATAGAAACGGGTTTTCTTTTCCAGACCGAGGAAGCGGATCGCCTCGAGCAGGCGCAGCGTACCCATCGCATCGACGTCTGCGGTATATTCCGGTGACTCAAAAGAAACCGCAACGTGGCTCATTGCGCCCAGGTTGTACACTTCATCCGGCTGCACTTCACGCAAAATGCGCGTCAGGTTGGAGGTATCACTCAGGTCGCCATAATGCAGATGGAATTTCGGATTGCAGGTGTGCGGATCCTGATAAATGTGATCCACGCGCTCGGTGTTGAATGACGATGCACGACGCTTAATACCATGCACCTCGTAACCTTTTTCCAGCAGAAACTCTGCCAGGTAAGAACCGTCTTGTCCGGTTACACCGGTGATGAGAGCGACTTTTGACATGTCTTATTCCTCTGTATTTTTTGAATTTATTCAGTTTCAACGCGTTTGCGTATCACCACTGCGGGGTTCCCCCGGCAAACCACATTTGCCGGAAGCGATTTAAAAACACTGCTTCGCGCACCCACGACGGTGCCGTCGCCGATCGTGACGCCAGGGGCAACAAAGACATCGGTTGCCAGCCAGCATTTCTCGCCAATCACAACAGGCGTGGCGTTAATGGTGAAATGTTGACTTGCATGGTCGTGGCTCCCGGTGCATAAATAACTTTTTTGCGATATCACCGAATGTGCGCCAATGGTTATTTCACCGAGGGTATATAAATTGACGTCATCGCCGACCCACGCGTAATCACCTAACGTTAATTTCCACGGATAGGTAATTTTTACTGACGGACGAATAACTACGTTTTTTCCTATTTTTGCGCCGAATAAACGTAATAAAAATGCCCGCCAGCGATACAATACTTGTGGCGACCAGGCAAATATTGTTGCCTGTACTGCCCACCACAATTGCACTTTAATAGCGTTGCCACCCCGGAACCCTTTCGGCACCGAGAATCCACTTAAATCCTGCATCGTTTTCCCTTATATTCAGCTTTTGTTATATAAGGCTTTCGTCTTTGAGGTCGTACGTTGGCGTAAATGCCAGGATAATTCAGCCCAAAAGCCAGGCACGTGCAATATCTGCCGTTGGACTTTTTTGGCGTCAGCACACAATTCCATATTATTGGTGGTAGATACCCCACCCATAGAAAATTCAGACACCAGGCCATTGAGTTTTTTAAATGCATAACCGGCTTTATACATTTTGGCCGCCAGCGCGTAATCGGAAGAAACTTTATATTCCAGGTCATAACGCCATTTCTTCAAGCCGGACACCGGGAAAAATATCGCCTGATGACTGGCGGGCAGGCTGTGGTAAATATACCAACCCGGTTTGGCGCTACGTTTAATTTTATGCCCATCGCCAAAATCCAGCAGCGCATCGCCGGTGATCATCATGTTATCTTTTTGCACTTTTAACTTACGGACAAAATTTGCGGCATCCTGATGAAAAATATCGCCTGAATTGAGAAACAGCGCGAACTTGCCTTGCGCCATTTCAATACCTTTGTTCATGGCGTCGTAGATACCGTTATCTGGTTTGCTGACAAAGCGTAGGTTATAGATACCATTGAGATTTTCCAGATACTCACGGGTGCCGTCGTTGGAACCGCCATCAACAACAATCCATTCGAAGCTGATATCGTCCGCCTGCGCCAGATGCGCCAGCGAGGCGTGTGTTTTGACTATTCCTTCGAGGTTACGAAACGCGACAGTGATTATGCTAAGCAACATGTTTTACCTCGTAATACCCGTCATACTTCAAGCTGCATGTGCGTTGGTTTTCCTCGCTCACCCACTTCCTGCAACTCGAATTATTTAGGGTGTATATTTAACGCTTTTCGCAAAATAAACGGGCAGACGATTAAAAACGCATATTCCGGGCTAAATATCGAACCGGTAAAAAACAGCGATACCGGAGTAAAAAGATATAATTGCACGCGAAAATTGCGGTTATCACCAAAAGCGTTGATCATCATTTTTATCACTTTTCCCATGTACCACAGCGATAAAAACACTGCGAACCAGGAAAAATAAATAATCAGCAGATACAAACCATTGTCTATGGTTTTTCCGACATCCGCACCGTTAAATATTCCGAATGATGCGACATATTCATAAAGTGAGCCAAATCTGACTACACCGTCAATATGGGTTAAAGAATAACCGACCATCACCAGCGGACCGACAATACGATAATACGATGACGATCCTTCTGTACCTAAATCGCCCAGACGGGTGGAAATATAAGGGAACGCGATTACCACACCAACCAGGAATACAGCCAGAGAAATCAATGCTAACGGTAACTTTTTCTTAATCGCCTCTTTATTCAGATATTGAAATGCCCACTCCAGCAAATAAAAAAGGATAAAGGTCATAACCCCTGAAAATGAACCGGATAATATTATCCCTGCGAGAATCATAGCATCTGTTTTAGGCGTTTTGATACCAAACTGTTTGATGCTGAGCCAAATTGAGATTAATGCCAGAGCGAAAAATGCCGGTTCGAAATAAAGTGCTGTCGTGCGCTTGCCGCCGAATTTAATGAAATTCAGCACATAGCTGTTGCTGTAAATCAGATATTTCGAAATCGACTCCATAATACTGCTACCGCCGGTGAGGATAATTTGCGCCATCTCCACCGCCGCCAGCACCACCACCAGCCCGACCACCAGATAAAAGAAACGTAATATCTTGCGATGGTTGTGTGGCGAAATCGTTTTAAAGCGAATACTCCACACCATGCCAATAATGATCACAATATAGACAAACAGCATGGTTGAAGTGACGTATTTACCGGCATCCAACGACTGACCAAACAGGTAATTAAACGCCGTGAGTCCCGCGCCAATCCCTAAGGCAATCATCAATTTTTTAACGCTGATGCGCTCTAAAAACAGCAGTAACAAGACTGGTAAAAAAGTGACGATGGTGATGGGGAAACTTTCGCCAAGCTGGGCGATTTTGACGTTAACCAGCAGGTAGATCAGCGGCAGCAGCAGGTAGCTACAGATTCTGATAGAAGTTGACATACTCCTCCAGCATCTGTTGTCCACTGTAGGCGGCGCGGCTGCGCTGGCTGAACTCAGCCAGCGTGGTACCAAATATCGCCTGTGCGATTTCCGGTTTGCTTAACTGCACCAGTTGCAGCACATCTTCTTCGCTGACGGTTTTACCGCCGGATTTTTGCAACACTTCACGCGCCGCGTCGCTATGGGTGGCAATCACCGGCACGCCAATCGATAGCGCCTCACACAAAATCAGCGGGTAGTTATCGACGCGAGAACTGAATACCAGCGCATCCATCTGATTGAGCGCGCTCATCAACTTGCGCTTGTCAGTTTCAAAGCCGTGATTAACCACGTTGCCAGCGGTGAACGGCGAGAACTTACCAAAGGTATGCAGTTCAATTTTGTCGCCCAGCGCCATCATCTCACGTACCAGTTGCTGGTTAGTTTTGCCGTCGTAACGCAGATCATGCGCCACCACCGCGATTTTCGGCTTACCCTGGGTTTCGCGCACCGGAGGCAAGTCCGCCAGAATCGCTTCGGTTGCCATATCAATGCCATTATTGATAATCCGGCAACGCCCTGGCCCGTACAGACTATTGAAAGCATCAGCCACATGCTGGCTGGGGGAAATAAACTGACAGCCCAGTGCCAGCATCTCGCGGAATAACTGGCGTTTGCCCGCCACCAGTTGGTGTGCGCGATCAATCTTCACCGGCGGATAGTTATTTAAGGTCGGGCATTTCTGGCAGCCTGTTTTCCAGCCTTCGCAACCGTCGGTAAAGGCGCAGCGTCCGGTAACACTCCAGTGGTCGTGCAGCGTCCAGACCAGAGTGACGTCCGGTTTATGGTTTTTCACTTTTTCGCAAAAGCGCACCACGCTCTTAAGATTTAGCCAGTAGCTGTGCAGCACATGAAAATGCAGGACCACCGGACCCGGTGTGCGAGTAATGGTGCGATATAACTCATTGAAATTGCCGAACAGATCGCGATTAAACAGACGAAACAACGCAATGTTCGCCATCGCGGTCATCCGCGGCGTATGTTTGATGACCTGCGGATAGTTTTGATGACTGACGCTCTCTTTGCCGCCTTTGCCGTAGCCGTAGACAAAATGTGATGCCAGCCCCTGTTGCAGCGCACGCTGGTGGAGATCTAACGCCACACCTGCTGCCCCGCCTTCCGCCAGTCGCACATTGAATTGCAGAATATTCATTTAATTACCTTCACTCGCGCTTTTTCTCCCACCACCAGCGCGTTGTCCGGGACAGAGTCGAGCACCACGCTGCCCGCGCCCACGGTGACGTTGTTACCAAGCGTGATATCACCAAGAATAATGACGTTGGCACCGAGTTCGACGCCGTTGCCAATGTGTGGACATGCCATGTTATCGGCACCACGATTGCCGATAGTGACGCCGTGACGAATGGTGAAATCATCCCCCGCGACCACGTTTTTATTGATCACTACGGCGTAACCGTGATGGATAGTAAAGCGTCGGCCTATGGTCGCGGCGGCCTGGATTTCATAACCGAAAAAGCATTCGGTGATAATGCGATACAGCACCAGCAGCGGGGCCGCCCAAAGATTGTTGAGGACGTTCTTTTTGCGCCACACCGAACAAAAATGAGCGGCACGATAGGCAAGAACCATGCAGCACGGGCGTAAACTCCAGCTGTTGGCGCGCAGATCTTCCAGCATCTTTAGCGCCCCCGAATACCATCAGCCAGACGTTTGCCGTTACGCACCGACAGCAGCGTCAGCAAAGTGCGCCAGGTCATGCGTTTATTGCGGATCTGGTAGAGGGTAAACAGCTGATATTTTTTGCTGGCGCGGTCGAATTTGTCTTTGTGCTTGCGGTAAAAGTGGAAGTATCCGGAGAATTTTTTCGGTGACGAGGTGATCTGCATTTCGCCGTGATTGATATGCAGGATCTGCGTCGCCTCTTCCACTTTCCACGGTTCGCCGTACTCCACCACCATCCGCAGGAAGATGTCGTAATCCTGTGCCGCTTTCAGTTCGGTATCGAACAAGCACTCTTTGAAACGCCACGCCCAGGTAAAGACCTGATTGCCAATGATATTGCGTTTGTAAAACAGGCGGCGTGAATACGGCGATTTGGGATACAGCGGCAAGCTTGCCGGTTGGGAATAAACTTCGCCCTGGCAAACGTAGTCGTTAGCGTACAAAAAGGCGTGAGTGACCAGTTGCTGTTTATGGGCGAGGAAGACGCTCAGGCGGTTGGGTGTCCATTCATCGTCGTCATCGATCCCGGTGATGTATTCCCCTTGCGCCAGCATAATCGCCTGGTTACGTACCGCGCACGCCCCGCTGTTAATGTCGTTGTGAATGTAAGTGATGCGCGGATCGTTGAGGGCGGTGACGTACTGTTGTAGTTGTTCCCAGGAGGTGGAGCAATCATCCACGATAATCATCTCCCAGTTGTTGTAGTCCTGGCGCAGGACCGATTTTATCGCCCGAATCGCCAGTTGTTGGCGGTTCCAGGTCGGCATATAGATTGAAATCAGCGGATTGTCTTTCATAGGTTGTTCTCCCGGCTTATGAGCTGGTTTGCTTGCCGGATGCGGCGTGAACGCCTTATCCGGCCTACGGGGCGGTGCGAATGCAAGCGTCGTTATTTCGCATCCGACTTATATTCGTATTCGTAATAGCCATAATCCTGATACGCGCTGGCGCGGCGGAAGATGGAGTTCAGAATCACCCCTTTCACCGGAATACCGTTTTGCTCAAAGCGGCTCAGACTGGTTTCCACTTCTTTCAATGTGTTGACCGCATAACGCGCCACCATTAACGTGGTTCCGACATGACGACCAACAATTGCCGCATCGGTCACTGCCAGAATCGGCGGCGTATCAATCAACACCAGGTCGTAGTTTTTACTCGCCCAGTTCACCAGTTCGGCAAAGCGTTCGCTCATCAACAGTTCAGAAGGATTTGGCGGTACCTGACCGCGCGGGATCAGGTCAAATTTGGCAATAGAGGTCGGTTTAGCCGCGGTAGTAATATCGCCCTGTCCAATCAGAATTTCCGACAGGCCATTAACGTTATTAGTGCCCAACAGCTCGTGGGTGTAACCTTTGCGCATATCGCAGTCGATCAACAACACCCGTTTATTGGTCTGGCTAATCACCGCCGCCAGGTTGGCGCAGACAAAGGTTTTACCGATTGACGGGCTAACCCCGGTCATCATCAACACATTGTTCTGTGCCTGCATCATCGCGAAGTGCAAACTGGTACGCAGACTGCGGATGGCTTCAATCGCCAGATCGGTTGGATTCCCCACCGCCAGTAGCTGGCTCTGTTTATAGCGTTTAATCCCTTTGATGGTTTTGACGCTATCGCGCGCTTTCTGCCACTCCGACAGCGGGATGCTGGCATAGACACTGATACCGTGTTCTTCCAGCACCTGCGGGCTTTCGATGCCGCGATTAAACAACGAGCGCAGCAGCACACCCACGATAGAGAGCATCAGGCCAAGGATAATCGCCCCGAGGATAATCAGCCCTTTCTTCGGTTTTAGCACGCCAGGCTGGGTGATTGCCGGGTCAACAATGCGCACATCGCCGACGGTGCTGGCTTCGGTGATTTTCAGCTCCTGTTCTTTATTCAGCAGTTGCATATAGACCTGCTGCCCAGACTCGACATCGCGGGTCAGACGGACAATTTCCTGCTGGGTTTTCGGCATCGCCGTTACGCGACCATTAAGTTTGGCTTTTTCGTCTTCCAGCGCCTGCCGTTTCTCCAGCAGCGTGCGGTACGCCGGATGAACTTTGGTGTACAGCTTGGAGATTTCCGCCTCTTTAAAGGTCAGTTCGTTCAACTGCGCGTCGATGTTCACCATCGAATCGAGCACCGCTTTCGCTTCCAGCGGCAGATCAACAGAATCTTTATCCTGACGGAAGGCATTCAGTTTGTTTTCGGCAACATCAAGGCGGCTACGTACTTCCGGTAACTGTTGCGCGAGGAAGGCGAGGCTTTTCGACGCTTCCGCCGATTTGCGCTCAATATTTTGCTCCTGATAGTTACGGGCGATGCTGTTAAGAATGTCGCGGATCTGTTCGCGATCTTCACCGGTATAAGTCAAGCTCAGTACGCCTGCGTCTTTGCCGTTCTCCGTTACCGTCAGGCTGTTTTGCAGTTGGTTGATCATCCCCAGCGTGGAGTATTTGGTGACGGTAAACTCACTCCCCGGGCTGGCGTGAATAGCTTCAACCATCAGCGTGACGCCTTCTTTTTTCAGCATCTGGCCCGCTTGCCCACGGGCGCTAAAGCCGCCATCACTGCTCAGGGTGTAGTTTTTGTCATCAAGCACATTAAGCGTAAACACCCGATCCGCCATCTCTTTCGGGCGGTTAAAGGTGGTCACTTTCACCGTCTCGTTCTGACGTCCCATCAGGCGATCCCAGCCCGCACCGAAAATCGGGAACGTGTTTTTGCTCACCGCAATATCGAGGTCGAGATCGTCCACCGTTTTACCAAGCACCAGACGCGAACGAATCAACTGGATCTCGGCGTCCGATGCTGGCGGTTTGTTGGCTAATGCCGAACCAATGTCCTGCACTAACGAATTGCCACTGTTTTGCTCGATTTGTACCAGTGCGTCGGCACTATAAATCGGCGTGGCGAAGAAAGTGTAAACCACGGAACAGAGGGCAAATACAGCGGTGATGCCAATCACCCACCAGCGCGCTTCAATGACGGTGCCGACCAGGCGACCAATATCGATTTCATCACTGCCCGTTACCGGAGCGGCATGTTGTTTTACTTTTTCTGTCATTCTTATACCTGCTCTGCGTTCAATGCCTGCGCCCACTGGCGGGCAGACCGTTCAAGTAATGTGTACACCGCTGCAAACGTTTCCCGGCTTTTGCGATACGGATCGGGGATTTCACATTCGTTATCCCAGTGACCAAACAGCATCACTTTGCCGCGCATCTCAGGTGCCATCTCGCATAAGCGTTCGATATGGCGCTTTTCCATGGTCAAAATCAGGTCGTAGTTGCGACACAGGCGACGGCTGATTTGCCGTGCACAGTGACCTTCCAGAGACAGTTGATGTTCTGCGGCGACGCTGATAGCAGTAGGGTCAGCGCCCTTACCGACCAGCGCGCCGAGTCCAGCGGACTCCACTTTCAGCTCCGGGTGATAACGTTGCAGTAAGCGTTCCGCCGTCGGGGAACGGCAAATATTGCCGACACAGACAACTAAAATGTTGTTAAACATGACGATTACCAGTTATGAATGTCGCTGGCTGTATCCGTCATGTAACGGACACCGCTAATAGTTGGCAGCAACTGATTGATCAGACGGTTCCAGCGGGATACCGGGGCGGTGGTGACATACACCACGTCATAAGGTTGCAGGCGGAATTCTGTCGCCATTACCAGCGACGTCGCATCGGACATATCCAGCTGGTAGATATTGGCAATCTTGCCGTTACGCCCGCTCTCGCCTTTCAGCGGACGAATGACAAAGATGCCGCTGGCGTTGGAGGTGGTCATGTCGATGCCTTCAGCATTGCCCAGGGCTTCAGTCAGGGTCATGCCGCTAAAGTCCATTTTCAGGGTGCTCTGTTTCTTCACTTCACCCATCACAAACACTTTCAGATCATCATTACGTGGCACGTAAAGAATATCGCCGGGGTAAAGCAGTCGGTTCTGATTGAGGTCGCCGTTTTGCATCAGCGCCTGCAAAGAAATGCGCTCTTCACAACCATTGTGTGTTAGCACCACGTTGCGCCAGTCAGCGGTGTCGGTCAGGCCACCTGCGGCGTTGATAGCGTCGAGAATGGTCAGAGGCACGTTGGTAATCGCCTGTTGACCGGATTTATTCACCTGACCGGAGATATAGGCTTTTTGCGAGCGGAAGGCGGCGATATTAACGTCCACCTGCGGGTCAGAGATGTACGTCGCTAAGCGCCCGGTAATATCACTGCGGATTTCAGCGAGCGTTTTCCCCACGACGTGAACCTTGCCGATATACGGGTAGAACATGGTGCCGTCAGGCTGTACCCAGTTGCCGGTGTCGCTGGAGCTGCGGTACTGACCGGCTGGCGTGGTGAGTTCCGGGGGATCCCAGACGGTGACATTAAGAACGTCCCCCGGCCCGACGCGATACTGGTAATTCGCGATCTCACTTTCCAGCGTCATATTGGGGCGCGCTACGTTGGGTCGTGGGCGTAATTGATCAATCAGGCGCGGGGTTAACGGATAAACATTCACCATTTTGTCGAGGTCGAAATCAGCGTCCTGCTGTTTGATGACGTCTTTCCCCATCGTCGACATATTGCTGCCCGGAAGTACTGTGCAACCGCTTATCAAGGTTACTGACACCAATAATGGCATCAATTTCATTTTGGATTTCATCATTGTTTATTTATCACTTTGGCAGAGTAATTATCCTGTGCACTATTAATAGCAATGTCGCCATGCACATTTACCTTGCAGTTAATTGAATAAAAATTTAACTGGCATCAGTCCTAAAAAAATTGATTTCATCCGCAGGCTATTGACAGAATAATTCAGACTGGTCTTTCAGGCATCCAGACACGCTACCGCCCCTGGCTTTTTAGCTACCAATACACTGATTTAGTTTAATTTTTCAAACCCTCTCTGCATACAGTCGTTGATGAGAAAGGGTTATTGCGGAAATTAATTTCCGAATATAAGGTGACATTATGGTAATTGAATATTGGCTCTCCAATAATGCAGGAGGAAGTGTTACAGCTAACGGAATAGCAGGCAAGGTAACAATTCGGCAATTGGCTATTTTTAAGAATTATATTAAGTGTCATTCAATATGGTTTTTAGGAGTTTCTTTAGGTTGACAATATTTAATATGGCGTCTCCACATGCGATATTTCTTAAATAACACTTTATTATTACCACTTATAATTCGGGGATAATGTGAAGTTATAACCCTCAAATAATATGAGATAAATAGTGCTGCAACATTGCATTTTTGCCCCGATTTATCCATGATCGAATTGTGACATTTGTCATACAACGAATAGGTTTTGTACTTACTATGGAATGGATTGCCGATCCGTCTATCTGGGCTGGATTAATCACGCTGATTGTGATCGAACTGGTCCTCGGCATTGATAACCTGGTCTTTATTGCCATCCTCGCCGAAAAACTACCGCCTAAGCAGCGCGACCGCGCACGGGTTACCGGGCTCCTGCTGGCGATGTTAATGCGCCTGTTACTGCTGGCGTCAATCTCCTGGCTGGTCACCCTGACTCAACCGCTGTTCAGCTTCCGCTCGTTTACCTTTAGCGCCCGCGACTTAATCATGCTGTTTGGTGGTTTCTTCCTGTTGTTCAAAGCCACGATGGAGTTGAACGAACGGCTGGAAGGGAAAGACAGCAATAACCCCACACAACGCAAAGGTGCGAAGTTCTGGGGGGTGGTGACACAAATTGTGGTGCTGGACGCCATCTTCTCACTCGACTCGGTGATTACCGCCGTCGGGATGGTCGACCATTTACTGGTCATGATGGCCGCCGTCGTTATCGCTATTAGCCTGATGTTGATGGCCAGCAAGCCGTTAACCCAGTTTGTTAACAGTCACCCGACGATCGTTATTCTCTGCTTAAGCTTCCTGTTGATGATTGGCTTTAGCCTGGTGGCGGAAGGTTTCGGCTTCGTCATTCCGAAAGGCTACCTGTACGCTGCCATTGGTTTCTCGGTGATGATCGAGGCGCTCAATCAGTTGGCTATCTTTAACCGGCGACGTTTTCTTTCCGCTAACCAGACACTGCGCCAGCGGACTACCGAAGCGGTAATGCGCCTGCTTAGCGGGCAAAAAGAAGATGCGGAACTGGACGCCGAAACCGCGTCTATGCTGGTGGATCATGGTAACCAGCAAATCTTTAATCCGCAGGAACGGCGGATGATTGAGCGGGTACTTAATCTTAACCAGCGTACCGTCAGCAGCATTATGACGTCGCGCCACGATATTGAGCATATCGATCTCAACGCGCCGGAAGATGAGATCCGCCAGTTACTGGAGCGAAATCAGCATACGCGGCTTGTCGTTACTGATGGCGATGACGCAGAAGATTTGCTCGGTGTTGTTCACGTTATCGACCTGTTACAACAGTCACTGCGCGGCGAACCGCTCAACCTGCGGGTGTTGATTCGCCAGCCGCTGGTGTTCCCGGAAACCTTGCCGTTGTTACCTGCCCTGGAGCAGTTCCGTAATGCCCGCACACACTTTGCTTTTGTGGTGGATGAGTTTGGCTCGGTGGAAGGGATTGTGACATTAAGTGACGTCACTGAAACCATTGCCGGTAACTTACCGAACGAAGTGGAAGAGATCGACGCCCGCCATGATATTCAGAAGAATGCGGACGGTTCCTGGACGGCGAATGGTCATATGCCGCTGGAAGATCTGGTGCAATATGTGCCGTTGCCGCTGGATGAAAAACGTGAATATCACACCATTGCCGGGCTATTGATGGAATATTTGCAACGTATTCCAAAACCTGGCGAAGAAGTTCAGGTGGGGAATTATTTGCTTAAAACGTTGCAGGTGGAAAGCCATCGCGTGCAGAAGGTACAGATTATTCCGCTGCATAAGGATGGCGAGATGGAGTACGAGGTGTGATGGCATGTAGGCCTGATGCGACGCTTTACGCGTCTTATCAGGCCTACAGGACAGCTCACCAGGTAACCTACATCTTCTCCAGCAACTTCTTCACATCTTTGCCATTGCGGGAATCTTTATTCCGCTCGGCCCAGTCGTTAAGACGGCGTTTTGCTTCATCCTGTAGATGTTTACGCAGTAACTGATCCACTTGCAGGCTGTAATTAAGTTGCTGCCAGTTGCCATAAACCCGCAGCGGTACTGGCGTTTCTTTGAGGAAATCAATCAGTTTGCTTTCTCCGTTCCAGCCACCCACGACCCGAATATCAAACTGGGTGTCGCAGGTTTGCTCCGCCAGATTCAACGTACCAGCCCCGGAAAGCGCCAGCATGGGCGATTGACCTTGCATGTCGTTTAACGTCACGACGCCATCCTTCAACGTCAAATCGGTGGTAAAGCGGTCAAGACGCGTCACGTTATCGAAGTTTTCAGCGGCCTTCACATCACCACCATTACGTTCTACCGCTTGCTGAATCATCTGCTGGAAGTTCATCCCTTCCATGCGTGTGTCGGTCATTTCGACATGTGCCTGTCCTTGCCAGTTGTGGCGGAATGCGTCGGCATCTATGTCAGCACCGGAGAAATCCCCAGCCAGTGACATCTTTCCGGTCAACGAAATCGGATAGTTAAACGCCTTCAGAATGGTGCCAATCTCAACGTTTTCCAGCCGTGGCTGGAAGTTTATCCGCGGATTTATTGATGTCGCGTCCAACGTGCCCGGCAGTGAAACCTGTCCACCGTTAAGTTTGCCCTGCAGTTGAGTAATTTCCAGCAAACCCGACTTGTTGGTCATTTGCGTGGCAACATCTGTAAAATTCATTCCGCGCCAGCGCACGTTACTGGCCTGCAACAAAATATCAGCCGTAAAGCCTTGCAGTCCCTGATAGGCCGGTTCATCAATACGCGAAGAAATGACCGGGCGCGGCAACGTTGATTGGCTCTGCCCTTGCTGCGCGGCACCGTTCTCACCGTTCGCTGTTTCATTAAGGGGGATGAGGTTGTCAAGATTCAGTTGCGGGAATTGCAGTCTCAGCTGCCATTCCGGTTTCTCTGTCAACGTGACCTGTGCTTGCCCGCTCAGCGTACTGTCATTGGCGGTCAAACTAATTTGGTTAAATGAAAGGCGTTTATGTGACTCCTGCCACTGGACCTGGAAACTCCCCTGCCCCTGAATACCTTGTTTTGGTAAATCGGCACCCTGCAACTGCCAGTTAATTTGTTCAATAGCCGCCGTTAAATCATGCGGATAATCAGAAGCATCCACCGTACCGTTAAGGGATAATGTGAGATCGCGCTGATCGCGATTAACCCGCCCGGAAAACTCAAATGAGCCACGATGTTGGGGATCTTGTTCCATTTGCAGGCGGATATTGCGGATTGTCACCTGCTCGTCATCTTCATGCTGGAACACCAGAACGCTGTCCGCCACCTTAAGACTGGATATATCAAACGACCATCCGCGATCGTCTGACAGATCCGGCAAGGTATTGTCGCGCGGTGCAACCGGAGCGTCTTCACTGCGCACTGCTTCCGTCTGCGGCGTCAGTTGGATCACTGCCCCTTTTAGCATCACCTGCTTAACGCTCAGTTGATGACTCAGTAGTGGTAAAAGCGCCACGTCCAGACGCATGTTGTCGGCGCGAACCAGTGGCTGGCTTGCGCCCTGGGCGGTGAGAGACATTCGCCCGGAGAGGATACTAAGCTGCGGCCAGACGTGCCAACGCAGTGGCCCGTCGAGCTGCAATTGATAACCGCTACGTGCAGCAACTTGCTTGACCATATAGTCGCGGAAATCATTCGGATTCACCAGCAACACTAACGCAGATAACCCGGCCACCAGCACGACCAGGAGTATCATCAGCGTCGTCAGAAATCGTCTCATGGTATCCTCAATGGGCCTGAATTAGTCTTTATCGATTCGGCTG
>OBVM01000381.1_pt1 | contig 20817 bp, 18 predicted proteins | sample 1476051 | NCBI WGS metagenome assembly OBVM01 (sample SAMEA2579986, study PRJEB22360) | human gut metagenome | biome: human gut; feature: human-associated habitat; material: faeces | place: Denmark | collected 2008/2010
GTGCGGGGCAGGCTGTGGCCGTTCTGGCCGTTGCCATCGTCGCCGCCGTTGTTGCCGTTGGCGCCGTCGCCGTTCCGGTTGCGCTTGTTGTTCTGGCCGTTGCTGTTGCCGTTGGCGCCGGACGAGCCGTTCACGGACGATTCCTCACGATCGAGCGTCACGTCCACGTCCATGGCCTTGCCGTCGCGCACGATGGTCAGCTTCACCTTGTCCCCCAGGGCCGCGGCACGCACGTAGCCGAGCAGCGAGTAGTTGTTGTTCACCGCGTTGCCGTTGAAGGCCACGATGGTGTCGCCCTCCTTGAGGCCGGCCTTGTCGGCCGGGCCGCCGGAGACGACCGCGCTGCCGGTGGCGCTGGACTTGGTGATGGTCGCGCCGCCGCGGGTCACGCCGTCGGCTTCAACCGTGTCGGACTTGATGACCACGCCGAGGGCAACGTGCTTGACCTTGCCGTCCTTGATGATTTCGTCGGCCACACGCTTGACGAGGTTGGACGGGATGGCGAAGCCGATGCCGATCGAACCGGCGGAGTCGGATGAGGTGGCGGTCGAGGCGATGGACGAGTTGATGCCAATCACCTGGCCGGCCGCGTTGAAGGTCGGGCCGCCGGAGTTGCCGGGGTTGATGGCCGCGTCGATCTGGACGGCGTTGGTGACGATCTCATTGTTGTTATCGTCGGTCACGGTCACCGGGCGGTTCAGGGCGGAGACGATGCCGGTGGTGGCGGTGTCGTCGTAGCCGAGCGGGTTGCCGATGGCCATCACGTTCTCGCCGACGGCGAGCTTGTCGGAATCGGCGAATTTCACGGCCTTGAGGTCGCTCGGCGGGTTGTCGAGCTTGATGACCGCAAGATCGGTGGTGGTGTCGGTGCCGACGAGCGTGGCGGAATACATGTTGCCGTTGGCAAGCGTCACCTGAATCTGCTGGGCGCCGGAGATCACGTGGTTGTTGGTGATGATGTGGCCTTCGGTGTCGATGATGGCGCCGGAGCCCTTGGCGGTGCCGTTGCTCAACGCGGTCTGGATGGAGACCACGGAGCCGGAGACATCGCTGGCGACGGTCTGCCAGTCGGGGGCTTCGCCGCTCTTGGCGGTGGCGGACCCGGAGCCGGACTTATTCGAGCTGACGTTGGACAGCGAATTGCTGGTCGGCAAGGTGATCAGGCCGCTGGTGAGGGCACCGTAACCGAGGCCCAGGCACAGGGCCGCGGACACGACGGCGGCGACCACGGCGATGAGGATGTTGCTCGCCGTCTTGGACATGCCCTGCTTGGCGGGGCCGGGCTGACCGGGCTGTCCCGGCTGGGTCGGACCTTGACCGTTCGGCGTACCGGTACCGGGAGTGCCGAAACCGAACAGACCGCCCTGCTGGGGCTGCTGGCCATTCTGGCCATTCTGGCCGGACTGGCTGGCGAATGGGTTGCCGATGTTCTGCTGCGGCTGCGTGGGCGGATTGAACGGATTGCCGTTGCCCTGCGGCTGCGGGTTATTGGTGTAGTAGGGATTGCGGTTGCCTTGCTGGCCCTGTGAGGTTTGCTGTACAGACTGACCGAACGGGAATTGCTGCGTGGGCTGGGCATTGTTGCCGGCCTGGCCGCCCTGCTGGCCCTGTGCCTGAGTCGGGGTCGGACCATAAGCGCCGTATTCCGGGGCCGGGCGGTACAGCGGAGTTGTGGCCGAGGTCTGGTCTGCGGCCGGCGCTGCCGGAGAAGCCGGCGAGGAGGAGACCACCGTGCTCTCGCCCTTGGCGGAGGCGTAGTCCGGGATGGGCTCAGTGGCGGCGGTGTCGGTAGCGGCTTGCGTAGGCTGCTGATCGGCAGCGGGGGCGGCCGGGGAAACCGGGGCTTGCTGCTCGTTGGAATCGCTGGCGTTGCCGGCATCGACCGAGTCGCCGCCTACAAACGGGTTCTTCGGCTCGGCGTTGCCGGCATCGGCAGTATCATCGGGGGTTTCATTATTCCGCGGGGTCTGGTCGACGCCCTGCGGGTTGAATTCGTCAGCCATTGCTACTCCTTTTCCTGAATTCTTATCACGTCTGTTCGGCGGCTATTCGGGCGCTTGCTCATTGCCGCTTCTCGTGTGCTACCTCATTAGTAAAGGCAGTTAATCTGAGGGTTTTCTGAACGTTGATTGAAAGTCTATGCGTAATCATCGCAGAGTCTTATGGACATCTCGGCTTCGAGGGGCTGATTTCCTGTTTCGGGAACATCTACTTGCACTTCAAGGGGCTGTTCGCGCGGTCAATTCCGAGTATCAAGAGCCCTCATTTAACGCCATTCCGCCATTTTTGCAGACGGCCTACTTGGCCAGGAGCCCCTTGAAGCGGAAGTAGACGTTCGAGAGCGGCGAAATCCGCCCCTCGAAACCGAGTTCTTCACAATTTCCAGCCCTTTTCTGGCCCTTCTGCCTAAAGTGAACATATGACGATCAGCCTTCTTGAACATCCGTTGGGCGCACAGCCCGGCCAGCCCGGCGACCGCAGCGCCTTCCATTTCGAAACGATCACCCGCCTGCCATCCACGGCCAGCGGGCTTGGGCGAGACGGTGCCCGATATGGACGCACCGGCATCATCCACACGCCCCACGGCGATATTCGCACGCCTGCCTTCGTGCCGGTGGGCACGCAAGCCGCGATGAAGGCCGTGTTGCCCGAGCAGATGAAGGATCTAGGTGCACAATGCCTGCTGGCCAACGCCTTCCACCTGTTCGAGCGCCCGGGCGAGGACGTGCTGGACGCGGCCGGCGGCTTGGCGCGTTTCATGAACTGGGATGGGCCCACGTTCACCGATTCCGGCGGTTTCCAGGTCATGTCGCTGGGCGTCGGCTTCAAGAAGACGCTGGCGATGGACGTGACCGGCATGAAGTCGGACGACATCATCGCCAAGGGCAAGGAACGCATGGCCTGGGTGGACGAGGACGGCGTGACATTCAAGTCGCCTCTGAATGGTGACGCACATCGTTTCTCCGCCGAGATTTCGATGGGCATCCAGCACAAGCTCGGCGCGGACATCATGTTCGCGTTCGATGAGCTCACCACGCTGATGAACACCCGCTCCTACCAGGAGGATTCGGTGGAGCGCACGTTCCGCTGGGCCCGCCGATGCGTGGACGAGCACCAGCGGCTGGCGGCGGAGCGGGGCGGGGAGGCGGAGGGTTGAGGGAGTGGGAAAGCCGTATCAGGCGTTGTATGGCGTGGTGCAGGGCGCGAATTACGAGGATCTGCGCCGACACGCGGCCTCGCAGATCGCCTCTCTGGACTTCGACGGCGTGGGCATCGGCGGCGCGATCGAGAAGCGTCTCATCGGCGACACATGCGCGTGGATCTGCGACGCGATGCCGGAGAACCGTCCACGTCATGTGCTCGGCATCGCCTCCGTGGACGACATCTTCGCCTGCGTGGAAAACGGCGGCGACACCTTCGACTGCGTGGCCCCCGCACGTTGCGCCCGCAACGGCGCGATCTACACGAGGTCGGGCCGATACAACATCAAACGCGCCCAGCACAAGTTCGATTTCGGCCCGCTGGAGGAAGGATGCGACTGCTACACGTGCCGTCACTACTCGCGCGCATACGTCGACCACCTGCTTCGCGCACGCGAATTCAACGGCTTCACGTTGGCCACGATTCACAACGAACATTTCTTCGTGAAGCTGCTGGACGACATCCGCGCCGCCATCGACGGCGGATACTTCGATGAGTTCCGCGACGACGCGATGGCTCACTTCTACGGCAACGGCGAACGCAGACCGGGACTGTGACGTCGTAGCCGTCGCGCGCCGACGGCCGCGGCATCATGCCGCCAACCGCCAACCGCGACACGCCGAAGATTGTATGATTGCGCATCTGGGTGTAAGTTAGTCGATTGTCTGCGAGTGTGGCGGAATGGTAGACGCGCTGTCTTCAGGTGGCAGTGAGTGTATGCTCGTGGGGGTTCAACTCCCCCCACTCGCACCAGCAAGTAAAGGGCTGGAATCGTTGAAATACCAACGATTCCAGCCCTTTTGTTTTGACAACAGCCAGCTTCGTGACAACACATTTTGATATGGCCTGACGCCGGTCGTGCCGCCCAAGAGAAACCGCGCGGAGTCATGGGACTATGACAGGCAGGCGCACAAGGGGCGGAACGTCGTGGAACGCATCTTCAACCGTATGAAGCACTACCGCGAGGCCGCCACCCGCTACGACAGGCTCGACGCTACCTTCCTCGCCAACCTCCAACTCGCCCTCATCGCCATCCAACTCAAAAACACCAGCAAAAACAACTAGTGTAAACACACCCTAAATTCTTCTATACAAGTTGGGTGACGATGGAGGCGTGCTATGAATATTCCAGACGAAAAGTTTGAACAGTGGAGCGAATCCGCCGAGCGTGGTGATTACGGCGGAAGCCGGGGGCCTGTCATGCGCGGCCCGATCCATCCCGTTGATGCTGTGCATGATGACATCCGCCGCGACGCGGATGGATATCCGGAACTTAAGGTCAATCACGACGCCGACTGCATCATCAGGCCAGTTGCGTATCGCGGGGATGGAGTCGGACTATATCCGCGCGGATGGGACGATGACGACGACTGACGTTCCCTGTCCGGCTGGGTTATGTGGTCTCTTGCGCAAGTCCGTCGCATGACGCTCGTAAACCGCCAAGCGCAATCGATATAATTGGAGCAATCAGGAAAGGTGGTGTGTGATGACAGCTGTTGAGTCTTTGCCTGTGTACAAGACCGCCGAAGAGGTTGCGGAAAGCCGTGGCGACAATCTCACGTCGCTCATCGGCGCGTACTTGGCCGGCTATGTCGCCGGAGGCTATGGTCCGCGACGCGTGGTCAAGGTGAACACGGTGCGCAGGTTCGAGCGTTCCGCATCGGGGCGTGCGATCATGCCGGCCGATTGGGACGACCCGGAAGATGACATCTATGACAACCTCTGATGTGAAGCCCTATGACGTGTGGCTGATGTAGGTCGAGTTCCCCGACCATCCGGGCGTCGGCAAAGTCCGGCCGGTGGTCGTCACCGAAGTCGGCGACGACGGTGTATCGGGCGTGATCGTCAAAGTCACTGGCAACATCAACTGGAACGAGCCGGGCGACATTGTTCTTGCCGACTGGCAGCAGGCCGGTTTGTTGAAGCCATCGCTCGTCCGTTGCGGGCAGCGTTACGAGTTCCTGCCCGGTGATCTATACAAGTGGTTTGGTTCGCTGTCCAATAGTGACGCGGCCAAAGTCGCCGACGGCTTGGAATTGACCAGCGACTCGTTGCCCTACAAGCGCACCAGATAGAATTCATATCCCACTCATCTGTTGCACGACGACCAGCCGACCGAAGGGAGGGCCGTATAATCCTGTCAGGCATATGGCGGCCGTGGCACCGGCGCATGGTCCAAGTACGGCACATGCAAGCGCCTGCTAGCGGGTGATTCGCTTCGGCTTGCACATTGCCGCATGGCCTTTGATGCAGGCCTTCGCGATCAGACTGATTGCAGCGCACGCCGCAAGGCAAGCGAGCAGCAACAGCAGGACTGATCGCATGTTCTCCAATCCGAATTGCATCAGGACCCCGTTCTTGGAGGGGCTTGTCTCGAAGTAGACGGCTCCCCAGAGCGCCTCTGTGCGCTGCCGGCTGCCCGGGGTGGAGAACATCGCCCAGGCGAGTCCTCCCACCAATGTCATGAGCCAGAGGACAATGCCTGTGCAGACCGTCATAAGGATATGTTTAACGGCGTTCATGTCGCATGCTCCTTTGATGGGTTTGCATGCCAAGTATAGCGTAAAGAGTCATCGCCACCAATATCAGGACAAGTGCGATTGCGAGAATCGGCCCGTGTAGAGCGAGCAGCAACAGCCAAAAGGAGTCGGCCCACCCCATGGGAGGGCGAGCACTACGATAACCAGCCATATCGTAGTGCATACGGCTCACTGCGAACAAATCATGCATGTGATCCGGCCCCCGCGGGAAAGCCAACGACCCGTGACCACCCTCTATTGTAGGAGCTCATCATAATACTTCGCATCGCCTGTTGAATAGTAATTATAAAATGCTTCAATCTTCTTATCGGAATATACATTAAGATTCTTTAAAATATCTTTTGTCCATTCCAATGAACCTGCCGAATTTGCCGTCACCAGGTTCCTGTCCGAAACAGAATTAGAACAAACATACAAGTCCTGCCCTGCATAGTTCTTTGAGAAGAAATTCAGATATTCCAGAGAGTTGCTTGTATGTTTGAATCTATCCAATATACCATAATCGGCAAGCGCAAGAGTTGCCCCGCAAATAGCACCAACCAGAATATCATTACGTAGACACTCCTGCGCCTTTTTCAATATCTCCTGATTGTCTTCACTGCCCCAAGCGGAAGAACCCGGCAAAAGCAGAGCCGCGATATTGCTGAAATCGACTTCCGATATAGCGCAATCCGGAATAATGGTCAACCCGCCCAAAGTTAGGATGGGTTTCTTATTACAAGCAACCGTTTCTACTTCAAATTCTTTTGTTCCATTTTTTAATAGTTTTTCCATACTGAACGCTTGTAGAATATAACCTATTTCACATTCCGCCATGTCGTTCAATACGTATACATACACCTTTTTCATAGGGAGAAAACATAACACGAAAGGCTGATATTCCCCTGAAGATCGACGGAAAGGGTTATCGCATATCCGGCTTCGGCATTTCCAAGCACAACGTGCCATCCTTGTAGCTGGCGTGAATGTCGGAATCCTTCACGTCCTCGCCAACGTAGAAGCTGCGCGAGCAGGAGCCGGCATAACGTTCACGACGCAGCCAACGGCCATTGCCGTCCTTGTCTTCGTGGGAGTCGTCGCGACGCGCGGAAACGGTCAGATAGCCGTTCTGCAGATTCAGCGAGATATCGTCCTTCCTGAAGCCGGGCATATCGATGTCGACGATGTAGTCCTTATCGGTCTCCCGAACATCGGTGTTCATCATGCCCGTCTGCATGGTCGGACCGCCCGCAACGGCATGATCCACGTTGCGCCAACCTTCGAAGAACGGATCGTCGAACAGGTCGGAGAACATCGTTTCATTCATCAAAGATGGAAACATCGCCATAATCGGTACTCCTTCAATCAACGCGTTGCACGCGCGGAGTAATGCGGCTTGGCAGCCGACCGTGCGACCGCCGCCGCGATGTCACCATCCAGCGACGCCGCCGACCGGGTTCGTTGCCGCATCCGGAACCCTTCCGGGCTCCCGACCTTGACCTTTCACTCCACCCAACCCTTGCCGGCGGCTCTCATTCCGTAATTACGCTCACGGTGAAGCGCTCCGTGCACCTTCGTCCGCGGCGCGGCCGATTCGGGATAATCGAACATGCACCGGATTGCCGTTGCCGACCTTGACTGCCGCGCCGCCCCGTACTACGTTACGGTAACGTAAGTTAGCGGCCGGGAACGAGCCGGCCACAGCGAGGTGATCGATATGAGCGCTCCCACCGACACGGCACGGGCGGCGTCCCCCGCCGCAACGACCACGCCTCCGCACACCGGCGACCGGATGGACGATGCCATCGCCGCACTGAATCGCGCGTCGGCGCGATACCGGGCCGCGCAGTCGCACTACCGCCAAGCCAAGGCAGCACTGAAAACGGTCAGACGCCGCATCGTCCCCGTGGACGCATTCGGCAATCGCAAACCCCGACTGCGTGGATGGCTGCACCTCGCCACCCTGCCGTTGTGCATCGCAGCGTCCATCGTGCTGATCTGCATCGCACCGTCCGGCCCCGTCAAAGCGGCGTGCGCGGTGTACGGCGCATCGGCCATGCTGCTGTTCGGCAACAGCTCGCTCCTGCACGTCGTGCCGTGGCGAAGCACGGCGGTGACCCGCGTGCTGTGCGGCATCGACTATTCGAATATCTTCCTCATTATCGCAGGCACCAACACACCCGTGCTTTTCGCGCTCGACCCGGGCACGCGCCGCCCATACCTCACGGTGATCTGGGTGACCGCGGTCATCGGCACGATACTGCATATCGTCTGGCTGCGAACCCCGAATTGGGTGTTCACCACCGTGTACATCGTGCTCGGACTGGCACCGGTAACGCTTATTCCGCAGCTCTGGACGGCTCCCGCAGTAGGCCCGGCGCCAACCGTGCTCATCGCGTGCGGAGGCGCCGCGTACATCGCCGGCGCTGTATGCTTCGCGCTGCGCAGACCCAACCCCGTGCCCGGCTGGTTCGAGTTCCATGAAGTGTTCCACTTGGGCACGGTCATCGGGTACGCCTGCCACATCGTGGCGATCTACCTTATCGTCTGCGCGTTATAACCCGCGCGACCTCCGCGCAGCCCGCTCAAATCCTCAGGCACGCCGTGAGATCTGCACGGCGGTGCCGGATGCGGTGACCATAAGCATGCCGTTGTCGGCGCCGAGCACTTCGTAATCAATGTCCACGCCGACCACGGCGTGCGCGCCCATCGCCTCCGCACGCTGCTGCATCTCGGCGATGGCCTCGTTGCGGGCACGCATCAGCTCTTCCTCATAGCCCTGGCTGCGGCCGCCGAACATGTTACGCAGGCCCGCGCCAAGATCCTTGAACATGTTCACACCGGATACCACTTCGCCGAAGACGATGCCCTGGTAGTTGGTGATGGTGTATCCGTCGACGGACGGGGTGGTGGTGACGAGAATCATGGCGAGGCTCCTTTGGCTTGTCTGCGTAGATAAATCACTGCCGAGAGTCGGACCGTTCCCGAATCTCACCTCGGAAACGGATCGCTTCTCTTGGCTACCACAATAGTCGAGAGCGCCTTTCCCGACATCTTCAATCCACGCGATTGCGTAATCAAATGCGCGTTTCGCCGCCAAAAAATGCTGGTAGATGTCATAAGAGGAGCGCGCCACAGCGAATACGCATACGATTTCATAGCAAGCAGCACGTACACTAGTACCAGTGAATGTCAGAAATCGGAAAGGAACAGGGCATGACTGGTGCATCCAGCGGGGCTACCCGTATCGGCTCAACCGCACCACAAGCGCTTGAGTTCTTTGCCGGCATAGGGCTTGCCCGCCTAGGCCTCGAAGAGGCTGGCTTCCACGTGGCGTGGTCGAACGATATAGATCACGCCAAATGCCAGATGTATAGGAACCAGTTCGGCAACAATGAGCAGGAACATACCCTGATCGAGGGGGACATGGGTGAGCTACATGGCTCTGACTTGCCTCACAATATCTCCATTGCTTGGGGCTCCTCCCCTTGTACCGATATATCTCTGGCTGGAACCCGTACAGGGTTGAACGGCAAACAGTCCAGCGCTTTCTGGCAGTATATCCGCCTCCTGGAAGAGATGGGCAACAATAGGCCACCTGTAGCCGTACTTGAGAATGTCGCAGGTCTTGCTACGTCTCACTCAGGCGAGGATATAGCAGCAGCAGTAAGCGCATTCAACCAACTGGGATATTCAGTTGACGCGCTGTCAATCGACGCTCGGCGTTTTGTGCCCCAGTCCCGCCCCAGACTGTTCTTGGTCGGCCTAACCAATCCTCCTGAGGGCTCGCAAGCCAATTCCCCACTACGGCCAGATTGGTTGCAACAGGTGTTTGCCGATACCTCCCTGCGTATGCACAGGGCAGTTCTGCCGGAACCGCCGGAACCACTTATGGCGGGCTTTGGCATGTACGCCGAAGAGATGTCAGACGATGATTCCCGATGGTGGCCTAAGGGCAAGCTAACGGCATTTCTTGACTCACTGTCCGCTGTGCAATCAGAGAGAGTGATGAAGCTGAAGGACAATCCGTTCATCTCTTATCGAACGGCATACAGGCGCACTCGGAACGGGAAACCCACGTGGGAAGTCCGAGCGGATGACATTTCGGGATGTCTACGAACAGCTCGCGGGGGTTCTTCAAGACAAGCCGTGGTACGACTCGGCAAGGGGTCGACGGCAGTGCGCTGGATGACTCCAAAGGAGTACGCGGCACTTATGGGCGCATCTCATTACAACCTTAATGGTCTGCGCACCAACCAAGCCTTGTTCGGCTTCGGTGACGCAGTGGCAGTACCTGTAGTCGAATGGCTTGGCGAGCACTACTTCATGCCAGCACTTCGCGGTACATTGGACAAGGCAAAGCAGCAACACGAGCTACGGTCAGCTTGATAGTCGTCGAAGGAGAGCGAGCATGGGTATTGACGCCATCGAGGAGTTTCGAAAGAGCCACGGCATTAACACCAAAGGCAACCTAGCCGGCATACTGCAGCTCAACCGCGCCTTCTCGAAAGATACATTGCCAATCAATCCCGATGATTATCTCACGGGTAAAGAAGGACAGGTCAAAGGACTGAGTGGTGCGAACTGCCAAAGCATTTTAGAGGAGTACCACATCAAGAGGGTGCTCGCGTCCGAAGGTGGTCGAACTAGCCGCGGCCTTATGGGCATAATGAAAGATTATGCAGCGCTCATTAATGAAGAGCGGCCGTCCAGCAAAGATTTCAGCGAGATAGAGCGTTTTTGGATTGATCGTATACGCAAGTTCTTCAATAGTAAGCCATTCAGGCTAGAGGCCGATGAGTCACTCTCAATCACCGCAGCAGTAGGCAATCTGTTAGAGCAGGCCAAGAAGCGGCAAAAAGAGAATCCCAGTACCATGTACGAGGGCACGGTGCTGCAGCAGCTCGTGGCAGCAAAGCTGTCTATTATCATGCCGGAAGTGGAAATCAACGGAGCTTCAGTAGCAGATGACCCCACCGGGCGAGGCGGCGACTTCAATATCGGAGATACCGCCATACACTGCACTACCGCTCCAGCCACGTTGCTTATGGAGAAATGCCAGCGCAATATCAAGAATGGCCTTCATCCAATCATTATCACGGTGAAAGACCGAGTGAAAACTGCTTGGGATTTGGCAGCGGATATGGGCTTCGCTGAACGATTGGAGGTCTGGGATATTCAGTCATTCCTGTCAACCAATGTCCATGAGCATGGTCATTTTAGCCAAGATGAACGCAAAACAATGCTCACTGATTTGGTCACCTCTTACAACAAGATTATTGACACATACGAGACAGACCCCAGCTTGCGTATTGAGTACAGTAATTAGAAAGATGCTTATACTAGCCGCCAATCTTAATTGATTATCCGAAAACCGTTCTTAACGTCCGTTACATTAGATTTTGCAAGCAACTTTAAGCACATCGAGGTATCACTGTGAGAGAACGAACATGTGCGCCAAATCCCAACCTGCTGGAGTCCATGCGTTCTGTTGGGTATGACTTGAATACTGCGATAGCCGATATCATCGATAATTCGATAGCTGCGAATGCCACAGAAATCAGTATTTTGTACTTCGGGCAGGGCGAGGAACCATACATTGCTATTGTGGATGACGGCGATGGCATGGATGATCAAACCGCATTCGAAGCTATGCAGCTTGCCGGCAATAGCCCGAATGAGAACCGTGCATCGAATGATCTGGGCCGGTTTGGGCTTGGCCTGAAAACCGCTTCCCTCTCTCAAGCGCGATCTTTACTCATGACAACGCTTCAGGACGGAGCACGTACCACACTGCGCTGGGATTTGGACGCTGTAGCACGCGCAGGCGAATGGACGTTGGAACAATTGAACGAGAAAGAGACTCTGTCGGCGTTGCCCCAAAGAGTCCACGACGCCATGCCTGTCTCACACGGTACTTGTATCCTGTGGCGCAATCTCGACAAGCTTGAGACTCTTACGGGCAGATCTCTCAGAGAGATCGACAAGGCTATGGATGAACTCACCGGATACCTTGCATTGGTATTTCACCGGTTTACGCACCCCTATCCCGACGATGATATCCGACAGATCGTCATCGACATTAACGGATATCCGATTCCGCAACGAGACCCATTCCTTCGCGATAATCCGGCAGTACAAACCACCGGAGTGCAGCGCATCGGCAATTTAGGAGCCACGCTGCGCGGCTATACATTGCCGTATCAAAACCGTCTGCGTGACGAAGACAAAAAGCTTTTGGATCTCAGCGAGCAACGAGGCAAAACACTGACCGACACTCAAGGTTTTTATGTATACCGCGCTTACCGACTAATCACTTGGGGTAGCTGGTTCCGTATGCTTCCCAAAAAACAGGCCACTAAGCTGAGTCGCGTGCAAGTGGATATTCCAAATAGCTTAGATGCTGAGTGGACTCTTGACATCAAAAAGTCACGGGCCACGCCACCGAAAATCATCAGTGACGTCATGAAACGATATGTAGATCGTTTGGCAAAACCAAGTCGCAGAGCCCAACAATTCCGAGGTCGCAGGAAGAACGATGACCCCTTAGCTCCTGTGTGGGATGTCGTAGATGACCGCGATGGCGCATTCCGCTACGAAATCAACCGGAACAACCCATATATCGCGTCGTTTCTGGATTCTCTGTCCCCAGAACAGCAAGGTGCATTTATTAACATAGTTAATGTGCTGTCAATGACGATCCCCTATGAGGATATGCAATCAAGATTTGCAATGGACAAACGTCCAGAATCTTTTAGTGTCACGGATGAGCAGGCAAGAGTTTTTGCAGAGCAGATGTGGCTTTTGAACAGCATTGGCGGGTTATCCCCACAACAATTCGTCAGCAGATTCAGAAACGTCGAACCTATCTCACTATGCCATAACGGAGAGTCGATCCTTAAGGAGGTATCTCATGCCCGGTAGCTGGTCCAGCGCCAAACAAATGGTAACGACATTCTACGCTAGCGTAGAGAAGACACCCGATGAAGGCGATATCGTCCAGATGCTGAAACAAGCCGCAAAGATGCAGGGGCTCAGTTCGAACGGCAAAGAGTTCGAACAGGCATTCCGCGAATTGCGTAGCCAGCTTCTTGATAAAGTTCCTGAAGGGACAACTCTCACTGATAACGAAAAGACAGTTTGGGAAGAGTGGCTTCCCGAGATGAAAGCATCCGAACTTTCCTTCCCCCGATGGCTCGCCTACTATCAATATCTCCAGAAGAAACAAGGGGCGGACTATATCCAGCTCCAAACCTTAGGCAGGTCCACAGAACGAATCCTCGGCCTGCTTGCAGACCCCCGCAGAGATCATCCACCAGTCCAACGCAAAGGTCTTGTACTTGGCGATGTGCAATCCGGCAAGACCCGCACGTACATGGCATTGATGAACAAGGCCGTGGACTGCGGGTACAAACTGATCGTCGTGCTCACCAGTTCTGACGAGAGTCTCCGGGGACAGACGCAGAAGCGAATCAACTCCGACTTCATCGGATTCGACTTCGCGCGAAAGGTCACCGGAATCGGCGAATATCTCGGGAAAGAGGCAGTGACGGTGACGCCGTTGACCAACGACGACGACTTTATCAAGGCTCAAAGTAGCGCATTCAAGACCCATCCACGTCCTACGTGGGACCGAGCTCCTCTCGTCGCAGTAATGAAGAAGAATGGCCAAGTTCTGGATAAATTCAACAAATGGCTCGACAACCCTGAATTTCCCAAAGACCTACCTGTACTCGTCATCGACGATGAGAGCGACTATGCATCAGTCAACTCCGCCAAAGCCGAAGACTCGCCTACAAGAATCAACTCGTTGATATGCAAACTCTGTAGGATCAGCAAACGGACCTCGTACGTGGCAGTAACTGCCACGCCATTCGCCAACGTGTTCATCGATGATGAGTTAGAAGATGACTTATTCCCCAAAGATTTCATCCATATTTTACCAACGCCGGCAGCCTACATCGGAGCCAAGAAGCTGTTTGGAGATCTTGACACGCCAGCAACAGACAGCAGCTGTATCCACGAATTGGAGTGGGGCAGAAAAAGAGATCTTGATAAATGGCTGCCACTGACGCATAAGAAGGAGTATAAATTCACTACGAATAAGCTGGATCCACAAATTGAATATGCTGTGGACTGCTTCCTCATCGCCTGCGCACTCAGAGCAAACAGCGAACGCAAACGTCAATCAATGCTACTTCACTTGTCGCGGTTCACTGCTGTTCAGCAGCAAATAGCCGACATGGTCAATGATTACTTGGACAATATGACCAATGTGCTGCAATATCATCTCCAAAATGAAGCCGACGAACGTATTATTGCGCTCCGTCGCGCGTATAAGTCCGAATATGCAGGATATGCATCCACACACGGCATAACATGGAACATACTCTGTCGACGAATGCAATCTCTGGCCGGAAGCGGACGACTACTGGTTAGGCTCGTCAACTCCGACGCCAAGGACTGGAATCTCGCTCGCTCGGTTCCAAGCAAACTCACACCCAATGAATGCACCATCTATGTGGGAGGAAATCAAATTTCTCGCGGCATGACCTTGGACGGGCTTGTCTGCAGCGTCTTTTACCGCAATGTGACATCTGCGGACACACTCCTGCAGATGGGACGATGGTTTGGATACCGTCCTGGCTACGACGCCCTGCAACGAATCTGGCTGCTAAGGCGGTCCATCGACGATTTCCGCTACGCATGCTCCATTGTCGAAGATATCAAAGATACAGCCAACAAAATGTCCGAGTACGGAATGACACCACAGCAACTCGGTATTTCCATCCAAGGCAATCCAAGTCGCGGAGTGCGTATCACCAGTGCCAATAAGATGCGAAACGCTACTAAGACCAACGGCCCGCTCGAGACATTCGATCTGGCAAACCAGATCATCGAATCAGTTAGGCTTGACGTTGACCCGGAACGTAACGAGACCAATAACAAGGCACTCGATATTCTGATCACAGACTGCATATCCAATGAACACATCACTGCAAGTCGTCCCGAACAAGGCACGACAAAGATTTTCCAGAACGTGCCCAGCAAGACCATAATCGATTTTCTATCGGCTTACCGTGCGGGCTACAACGACACATACTTTGGCCCAACACTGATGCGCTACAAGAATCGAGAGCCATTGGAATCTAACACCACCATGATGGCTCAGTTCGCCAGAACACGGCAAAGTAACATCCCCGGCACCACTTGGACTATTGCGTTCATCAACGGCGAAGGCGCCATCGTTTCCGGGAACGTCCCTTTTACCTGGAAGGAGGTAGTCCGCACCAGCGATTTCTACGATGATGACCATATGTACTGGAAGATCAGCGGCGACAAGCTCCGTCTTGCCGGCTCCACGGACTATCGCAAGGTCGCCGATATACTCCATCAAAAGAATGTCTATCCGGGGAACAAGTCGGAAAGGGAATACTATTTGACAAAGTATTTCGGCGACGACCCTGTGCTTATGCTCTATCGTGTCCATGTGAAAACAAGACATCCCGATTCACAAGCTGAGAAACACATCCCATCCGAAGGACATGGCCTACTGGGAGCAAAAATTATCATTCCAACTGTCGACTACATTGATAGGGGAAAGCGAAGGACAAGCGTAACCTACTATAGCAACACTGTCGCCACTCGCCTGACATACGAAAGTCTTGAGAGGCAAGAAGAGGAGAATGACGAGCAATGACCAACTACCAGAATGCGGCTTCAGTCGAAGAGCTTTGGCGCCGCATGGCCGAGCGGCCCGGCCGCGAGAACCGGGAGTTGGATCTGACGCTACAAGTACCGTTGATCATTGGATGTACACCAGATGCCCGTCCCTACATCATGATTTTATCCCAAAAGCGGCCTTGGCCAATAAACGGATTAGAAGCCATCGATGTGCAGGTGGGCTCACGCACGTCACCGATTGGCGAAAACTGGTCGCTAACGTTCATCCTACGGGATTGGAGCCTACTACACGCATTCGCCGAAATCTGTCTCGCTTTTGCAGATCGTATCCGCACTGCATCTTCAAGAAACTCTGCACTACGTGAGATTTACTCAACTGTAGACCAGTGGCATCGACTCTTGAAAAGCATCACACACACGAACCGTCAAGCTATTTTACGTGGTGTGTGCGGTGAACTTCTTGCCGCGGAGAAAGTCATGAAGCTGTCAGGCAGACCATTGGAGACCGTGATGCAAGCATGGACCGGCCCCTATGGAGCACCTCAGGATTATTCGTTCGATGCTGAACACCGATATTGGGAGATCAAGACAGTACACAGTTCCGCACACCGAATCACTATTTCTTCTCCCGAACAGCTCAACATCGCCGACAAACAGATCAGTTTGATCACCATCGTTCTAGACACACCTACTAACAACGATGATAAGCAGCTAATCTCATTACCCCGGATTATAGAACGACTTCGGCAGTTGGCAGACGACCCTTACTTGATCGGTCAGTGCATCGACAATGGGCTCAATGCGCTGGGGCTTGATATACGTTCAGACATAGCCATGCATACGATGTTTGAAGTTGGCCCAGTTAGGGTCTACGACGTCAAAGACAGGTTCCCGCGAGTCACCCCATCGATGTTGCCTAACGGAGTAACTAACCTGACATACACAGTTGAACAGGAATCGATCGAGCCATTCGCAATCACAAACGGCAAGGCACCTAGCGCATTGGAGAAGTGATGGAGCTAGCAGACTACAGACGCGAACTCGTCGCAAGAGTCCAAGAGAAGGCCATGGATGAAGGGCTTCTCGATCAAGAGGCATTCTTCCAAGTCGTCTGCGAAATGTTACGCGACAGCGAGGCCATCGCTGACTACCAGCCCGTTGAACCGGGATATCGATTTGGTGAGGGCACGAACCGATTCATGGCGGTAGATGGATACGATCAATCTGCATTTGACATGGACGAATCCATCGTTGTAATTGCATGTGATGACTATTCCAACCGTGTTGGAGACGAACAGATAAATACCATTCAAGCCAAAGATTGTATGCGATACATCAAAGCTATGCGTCGTTACATCAAAGCCGCATTTGATGGTTCCTTCCTTGAACAGGCAGAGGAGAGCAGTGCGGCCTGGGAATTCGCCTCATTCATTCACGAGCACAAGAGAGGCATTTCTCGATTCCGTCTTTATTTTGTTACTGACCGGGAATACACCGGGCGCGATTCCAGCATCAAGGACCCCACTGACTTCTATTCCAAAGGTAAGGATGAACATAAGGTCAGCCTCGAAGCCCATGTATGGGATTTGCGCCACCTCATGGAAGCATCACAAGCTGCAGCCCCTCTCGAACACCTCACTGTGAACCTTGGAGCCGAGGGCATTCCAGCCGTCAAGGCACCCGAGGCTGGCAACAATATGGACACCTACCTCATGTTCTTGTCCGGTCAAACGCTTTCCAGCTGGTACAAAAAACATGGCTCCAAACTTATGGAGGCCAACGTCCGTTCGTTCCTATCTTTGCGAGGAAAGGTCAACCGCGGTATCCGCAACACATTAAGCACGGAACCTGATCGATTCGTCGCTTATAACAACGGCTTATCTGCGACCGCCAGCCGAGTCGATATGAACGAACGAGGAAACATTACGGCAATCCATGACTTGCAGATTGTCAACGGCGGCCAGACCACGGCATCCATTTTTTACAGTCAAAAGAAAGACAGCCTCGACCTGTCCGCAGTCGTAGTCCCGGTCAAACTCGTTGTGGTACGTGAGGATATTGCCTGCGAGCTTGTCCCATACATTTCCCGATACACCAACAGTCAAAACAAGGTCGCCGAGACCGATTTCTCATCTAACAGCGAGTATCAGGTCAAACTGTCCCAGCTCTCTCAGCAAGTTCTCACGCCTCCGCTGCCCGGTAGAAACCCAACGCATTGGTATTACGAGCGTACCCGCGGTCAGTACGATAGTGAGAGAAACCGTAGGGACACCGCTGATCGTAAGCAATTCGAAAAGCTCAATCCTTCCAAGCAGCGCATCAAGATGATTGATGCACCAAAATATCTCATGTGTTGGGATGGGTATCCTCACATCGCCAGCCTCGGATCCCAGAAATGTTTCGCTCGATTCGTCGAAAATGAATCAAAGAAAGGGCAAGAAAGCGTTAAGGCGCTCGACGCCGAGTTCTTCAAACAGCTGGTGTGCAAGCGTATTCTCTTCGACACCGTGTACAAGCACATCAAGATGGCGGATTGGTATAAGGGTGCTTACCAAGGCAATATCGCAGAATATGCCGTCGCAAAGTATGCACTCGATCTGAAACGGTTCCATGCTGATTTCGATTTTGAGACAATTTGGCGCGCACAACGCATCAACGATGCTATCCTCGGATGCCTTATGAAGGCCGCCGAACAGGCCAGTAATGTTTTGAACGACTCGAATCGTTCCACCCAAAATATCGGCGAGTGGGCGAAAAAAGAAGCCTGCTGGGATTCGCTGCGGCGACGACCGTCTTGTCTCGATGCGGTGCAACCTTTGCCCTCCCCAGTGTTCGAGGCGGCCGCTGTCCCAGCCACAGAAGAAAGTACGCCCGTCGCAGCCCAACAAACCATCGCGAAGACCGAAAATCCCACTCCTGCTTTTGTTCCGGTGCCCTCATCCGTACCGCGACACAAAGCACCAGAGCAAGCAGAAGATGCGCGTATAGATGATTGGACAGCAGCACCAGCTGGATTTCTTCGTGAGCTACACACTTTTGCTAAAGGGCAAGGCATACTCAGTCCCAAAGCGGAAACTTCACTAATGGCGCTCATTGATGACATATCGACTGGCATCAACACTAACGCTCTGAATTATCTTCTATCGCGCGCCACCGAATGCGGATTCCGATACAACCCACCAAGCGGAAAGCCGACAGCGGTCAGGAAGGCAGTAGAGGATTCTCCTCTGCCGAAATCAGAACCCACACACAGCTCCTTGGTGGATATCGATCAGACAATTGATTACCAAAGAGAGTTCCTCGCTGCAATCACTGCCGATACTTGGCGCACAATCCTTGAATGGGCTCGATATCGACATGCTTTAACCGATGAGGCACTGGCTGGCGTCGCAAAAATAGACAAGCAAATTCGATTAACTGATGAACAGACCCGGTATCTTTGGACATGGCGGCAAAAGATGATCGACAAAGGATTCTCTGCTAGCCAATTCGCACCACGACCTGGTACGTATTAGTCGAAATATCCTTTTACGTCGCGATCGGGATCAAGATACTCAGCCACCACTTTGGCGATTTGCTGCGCCAAAAGAGGGGGCACAGCATTACCAACCTGTTGATATTGTGCAGTTCTGTTCCCCATAAAGTAGTAATCGTCCGGGAATGTCTGCAAACGGGCGGCTTCGCGCACAGTCAGGCTACGGCATTGCGTGCAATCTGGATGGATAAAGTAATGACCATCTTTGCAGATATGCGAAGTAATTGTCGTCGAGCATCGATCCGGCATCTGCACGCGAAAACGATCGGCAAAGATAACTTTTTCCCCTTTAGCGGCACCTTTTGCATTATCGTGATCCGGCAATAGCGACTTGGGAAAATCATACAGTTTAGCCGGCTTATTATGCTTCGCGGCAAATGCTGAACAGAATAGATAACGCTCTAGATCGGTCGCCATATGGTTGCGGGCATGATGGTTCGCCAATACCGTACGATGCTTGAGATGGCCACGGTACCAGCCACGGTAAACGTTAATGACGCCCTTTTCTACACGACTTGCATCCTGTGAAAATGGAAGGGGCCCACTTAGTACCGGCTGCAGCACATCCCATAAATCATGGCCCTCATCAGTGGCAAGAATTGCTTTGGCAGCACGACGTACATATTCATCCCAATCGCAATCAGGTTCCCCTTTAGAAGTGAATCCACTCCGCACTTTAGGAATACCAGCCAATGCGTCAGAGACCGATACACCCTTCCTCTTCTGCAAGGTGCATGGCTTGCCACGTTCCTCATCATTACGGACACCAAGAAGAATTACGCGATGACGGGCCTGAGGAATGCCATAACATTCAGCCTTCACGATGAAGTCCTTGGGAGTCTCAGGTTCATCAACCACTAGAGAATGCAACGTGTAACCGGCATCCTGCATATCTCGTTCGATATGCGCAAACACGCCCTGATGACGGTGCTGAGCAGAAAGGATACCTTTCACGTTCTCCATAACGAAAACCGTAGGGCGTAGTTCTTCGATAAACTGGAGGTAGCACTTGTAGAGCGTCTGCTTGACATCGTTATCCAAGGCCTCTTTGTTCCGCGTCCTCCGCGCACGCCCCACAAGAGAATACGCTTGACAAGGTGGCCCACCAATAAGTACAAGTGGGCCATTGTAGTTATCGCCACAACGAGCCTTCAACTTATCCTTGGCCATATCCACAAAGGTGTCATCGCCTTCCACCAAAGTGCCTCGAACAGCTTCTTTATCAGCCTCAGCCCACTCATCCGGATATTCTAGCTGCATGGCTTGGAAATTGTAAGCTGATGGGTTATCAAGATAGTTCAAGTAGCATTTCGGCAACTGCCCATCAGACTTCATGATTTTACGTACGAACGAGCGCAACCGTAGAGTGTCATGTGCGTTCTTTTCCATTTCCACCGACATGCAAATCTGGAAAATTAGCTTACCGTCCAGATCCTTGAGCGACGAAAAACCCTCGCCAAGGCCTCCGGGGCCTGCGAACAGGTCAATAATCGGTATAGCGCTCACGACATCCTCATTCCTTCAACAAATACTCTCTGTCAGCGAATGGTCCAAAAAGAGCGTACCAGGAATATTCAGCACGTGATGACTACCGCTCACATGTTTCTGACTGTCTGCAGCGTCCACGGACCACATCCTTTCGTAGACCACCGCAAGCGACCACGGCAACGACGCTAATGGGCCAAGTGCTGGCAACTTGACGCCGCCAAAAGGCTCTCAGCGGCGTTTGCCGGCCAAAAACTGGCAGGTTGACGACAATGGGGACACCGATTTGAGCCGGCCCGGCTGACCATCAACTCCGCAAGCGTACGGCGGCGGCCATTCCACCGTCGCCCTAGGGGGGGGGGGTCATGAAGGGTTGACCGGGGAGGGATGCCG
>OBVM01000398.1_pt1 | contig 19265 bp, 18 predicted proteins | sample 1476051 | NCBI WGS metagenome assembly OBVM01 (sample SAMEA2579986, study PRJEB22360) | human gut metagenome | biome: human gut; feature: human-associated habitat; material: faeces | place: Denmark | collected 2008/2010
ACACCTTCTTAGCGGTAACACATTTTGCCCAAAACGCAGCCGATATTGTAAGCATTGTTGAAAGCTTAAATAAATAATAATTTCCTTTAGGTAAAAGCATATTATAATAGTTTGAAAACTATATAAACTCTTGCGCAACAAAAGAGGTTCCTGATGGTCACAAGTTGACTCATAAGAACCTCTTTTTAATTTACTTTTACTATACCCGTTCAGCTAAATATTACAGACTGACTAAATACATTAGGATACACAAATATGGAAGTCTGATCAAAAACACCTTATTTATAACTAAACTGCGCATCCATAATCATCTGGCGCAACTGCTCAATGCGAACACCATTTGGTAACTTGTCTCTATAAAACTGCAACTTATAATAGTAACGAGTGTCTTCATAATCAGTAACTAATACCATATCCGTCCTATTATGTAATGGCCAGCCATACATAAATTCGGCTAGTAAACTACGCACACCATCATTATCGACCTCTGTTACATCATACTTAATAGGCAATACCATCTTTGCAGTAGGTTCAGGAACCGTTCTATCTTTAACAATTTTTTCAATCTCTTTATCTAAAGAAATACTTGTATTATCGATAGATCTAGCCTTCACATGCATGAAGACACCATCAGAGGTTCTAAAGGCTCTGCCATCTATATCTTTAGTTTCCCCTTTAGTCTCCACAGAGCCCTTCAATACACGGAACTGATACGGACCAAAAAACTTGGTTTCTGTAATAGCATCTAAACCCTCATCATATTGACCATTATGTATATTCGTAACATGTATTAGAGGTCTAATATCGTTAGCGTTTGAAAGCATTGGTGCCGCTAAACACAAACCTAAACTTAGTAATGTAATACAACGTTTCATAAATATCTCCCCCACTAAACACTAATATTAATTGTATTGTAACATAGTTAATTCGTTTTTATGATAGTAATTACAAAACGAAAGAGGTTCCTATTGGTCACCTAGGTGACTATTAGGAACCTCTAATCTATTTACTTTTATTATTCACAACACTATATTGAACTTGAGGCCTCTAAATGGGTCCAGCCTTTGCTAATCTTCTAGAGATTGGCGGTGATCAATATGAGTACATTCAAAGTGTTATCGCTCATGATTTCCTTTGGCATACTTGTGGCGACCATTATCATGGCAGCAAAGTGATTGACCTCTAGCTGAAAGCTAGCTTTCTAATAGTGGTATGAAAAAAGGCCCGACATAGAAGTCAGACCGTTTCTTCAAATATTTACTTTAGAAGCGAAGTCTGGCGTCGAAACCATTTATGCCTCACTTTGATATAAATTATATCATATTAAAACAAGGAAAGAAATCTAAGGATTTCTTTCCTTATTTTGTTAGTAAGATCACAATTTACTCGCTTATAAATCCTCTAAGGTATAAATAGGTAAGTATCTTTGTGCGAAGGCAAGGTTTTTATTAAGTTCTGCCCATTTAGTAGCATCACCAATAACATAGATATATTCTTTTGCTCTAGTAAAGGCTACATTTACATTATTGGCGTTAACCCATTTAATAGCTCCATTAGCAGCGCCATCGCTTTGACAGCCTAACATATAAATAACGACTTTAGCTTCTTTACCTTGGAAGGTATGAACCGTACCGATATTATCATCTAACCAGTCTTTCTTATTATCCTCTTTAGTCCAATTCACAATATCATTACTAAGGGATTCCATATACTTTTTAAAACCATATGCCACACTGGTAAATGGTGTAATGATAAAAATATCTTTAAATTTGGTATTTCTTGCTCGTAACTTTTGAATCAATTCAAAAGCAATTTGACCTTGTACTTGTATATATCTATCTTTACCAGTAGTAGATTCAATATTACTTGCATCATATGTTATCCAACAGCTCTCTTTGCATAGATCAATAGTCTCTTTAGTATCCAGAGTCTTATTAATCATAAAGCCACCATAGGATAAATCATTAGCTACTGTAAACATAGGATCCTTACAGCGTCTATGAATAACGAGTGGACAACCAACCCAAGATTCAGAACCATCAAGATTTTTGATAATGCCTGCAAATGAATTTTGTGCATCAGCTAAACTTTGTACAGATAACTCTTTAGTCCGATATTTACCAATACCTTCGCCACCAATTTTTTCGACAAACAAATCCTGTACAGTTTGTACCGGTTCAATCTGTTTAGGATCACCAACTACTATTGCCTTTTGCGCACGGAATAATGCCCCTACAAGCATATGAGGTGACGCTTGTCCTGCTTCATCGATAATAATTGTACCTAACGAACTTTCAGATTTACAATTAATCAAAAATCTCTCCACAGCAGCAAAGGTGGAGGAAATAACTGGTACTGCAATCATCAAGGAATTAAGTAATGCAGGGAATATAGCATCAAGGTCAAAATTTTTCTGTAAATTTTTCCTATCATTTAATGAGCCCCAATACTGACTAAGTAATTGCATATTTTTTCTGAAAGCATCACTCACAACAACAGCCTTTTGCAATTGTAAAGCATCATATAATAAACGTTCTCTACATTCATTTAAGTAGTTGCACATATATAAGAACGCTGTATGGGCCTCTGCTCGGTCCTCATGAAGTGACATTAAATTTGATACTATATCATCAAAACAATGTATAGTGTCTTTATTATCAGTTTTTAATATACCTAAAATATCTTGCTGTGTTTCTTCTATTTTTTGAAGAGTATTATCAAGCCCTTTAATATCAGCTAATAAACCATCTTTCGTATTGATTATAGATTCACGCTCATTAACCAACTGGTGTAATGCATCTAATTCACCTTTAACATTTTGAAGCTTTGTAGTCTCGTCTTCAATAACTGATAACAATGCAGCATTACTCATGGCTTCTAAAATAGACCAGTTGGTAGCACTCCAAATCTTATCAATAATAGAACGTTTGCTGTTCAACCCTATTAATTTAGACTCAATACTATTTTTACGCTCTATCAACTTCAACAAGTTATCATCTAAATCATCATACTTACTTAATTGTTCATTGATTACAAGAACTTCCTCTTTTAATTTATCGATTTTACCCTTTAATTCTTGAATCAAATGAATATTCTCTTCATAGGCTGTTACATAAGTAAATAATGCTTTTACAAGATTATGTTGAGCCTGAAACTGTTTCTTGGCACTTTCAAAAGCATCTTGAGCACTAGGCATACGCATAATAGAGGACATATCTGAGGATAATGCATCTAATACTGGCATAAATGTGTTTATATTAGACTTCTTACCAAGTCTCGCAGAAATTAGGCCCCATTGTTCATTACTTTCCGCTAAACGATCTGCTAAAAAGGTAAAATATACCTCATTAGATTTAACAAATTGATACTTCTTATCCTTAACAAAATAAGATAAATCAACCTGTTGATTAGAGGAATCTGGATGAAATAATGTAGACCCATTAGTCCCCTCTTCCACAGAGGAAATATTTGGCAATTCTAATGTAATATTTTCAACGGCCTTATTATTTGATGAAAGCACTAGCATGCCATATAATGCAATATCACTAGGTATATCATAGTAAAAAGATGTCCCATCCCGGCCCATAACTTTCTTAAAGATATCGTTTACATTATTACTTTCACAAAACTTAGCAGCACGTTCAACAATATTACTAGCAATAATATCCTTCAATAATGTGGTTTTGCCTGTACCGGGAGGTCCATTAACCGAAAAAATATCTTTAGGGTTCCCCTTAGCAATATTAACAGCAATTTGCTGCATAAAGGATAAATTAAACTTTGAAGGCCATCTACCATATGGTAAAACCTTAGGATTATACCATTTGCGCATCTGATCAGTATCCTTTAACAAATCATAATGCTCAATATCCTGATTAAGACTATTGATATAAGACAATAACTTATCTTTATCCTTTAATGTATCAATGTGTTGTAACACCAACTGTAAATCATCGAGGAAAAAGCTAGATTTTAAATCATTAATAGGCATTGTCTCAGCTTTAACTAGCTGAATCTCCTCTGCCTGAAAACCACAGTAGCCATAAATATCACCAGCACGGAACATGGTAATACCCATAGGTTCTAAGATATGCTCTCGTAAATATGTATTAATTACACGTGCAGCATTATCAAGAGATACTTTTTCCTCAGGAAGATTAAAACTATCTTCAATTGATTTAACAATCTCATGCCAACCATCTAGCTTAATATCTTTAAACTCCACATCAGGCTGAGACATCATTTGATAAATCACCCAAATAAAAGGAGCAATTTGAAGACTCCCCTCTTTATAGTATCCCTCTGCATCAACAACAAACGATGCACTATACACATTCCCTAAATATGGTTTTTCAGGATATTCAATTTCTAGTTTATCAATGAAGGCCTCTAATACTTCAGTCCCTTTAACTACACATAATAGAACAGCATGTTCATCATCTAAAACATAGTCCTTTTCATCCTTAAAATATTTAATCTCATCAGTAATAGAGTAATTATAAGAATCATTTGGTAACGGGACTACATACGTAGAAACACGCGAATTTGTTCTTTTCCAATAAGGTTTTATTACAGACTGTTGATAAATAGTAGTTGTATCATTCTCAGTAGTAAATACAAGCTCATTAACATACTTCTTAGGAATTGCTTTATACTTAGGAACCTCTTTCGGTTGCAAACATTCAAGTGAATACCAATACTTTATAATTTGCTTTGCAGTATCTTTCATCTATACCTACCCTCTCATTAGACTAATGAAAATATTATACAGGTAGAAGAAAGAGATTTCATGAAAATCAAATAAAAACAGTTTAACCGTATAGTCAGACTGTTTCTTAAAGATATTACTCAAATAAGAACATCTTATGTTTCTCATTTATTTCATAGTAATTTAATAACTAGTTATAACATAAAATATCAAAAATCCACCAACAAGAAAAGCGATTCCACTAACAACAACAGTTATAATTGTAGTATTACGCCAGATAGTACCATTCTTAATCATTTTATCATTACCATTAGCTTCGTTATAATATGTTTGTGATATATAGGCAAATAACCAAGAAATAGTTGAAAAAAAGGCACCTATCGAAAAGAAAACTAATCCCCATGCAATTCCTCTAATCCAACGTTCAAATTCAGTTCCCAAAATATTTCCTAGAAAAGCTAAGATAGCTATACCAGCTGCACCATTTAATAAAAGTAGTGCCTTTAAGCCGCCACTAGCATATTCTTTAATTAAAGATAATCCAATTTCAGACAATTTCACCTCTAATTCACTTACCTTTAATCGAAACTCAGTTCCACTCATTTTTCATATTTTTCATAATTATAATTATCAAAATTCTGCATATTTATCTCCTTAAAATTACTTGGGAACAGCGTAAGTTTCTTGATTTATTAGATACACAAAATGGAATCAGAAGAGGTCCATTTGGTAGTTCATTAAAAAAAGATTCTTTTGTAAAGAAGTCTGACTATGTAGTATATGAACAACAAAATGCCATATATGATAATTATGTAACTCGTTATTTTATTTCAAAAGAGAAATATAATGAGTTAATTCGGTTTAATATACAACCAGGCGATTTTATTATGAGTGGTGCAGGTACTATAGGTAGAATCTCAATGGTGCCAGATGGCATAAAGAAGGGTGTCTTTAATCAAGCGCTAATTAGATTTAAAGTGGATAAGAACTCTGTTAATCCACTATACTTTCTCAAATTTATGCAGTCAGATATGATGCAAAAACAGCTGACACAAGCAAATCCTGGATCTGCCATGACAAATCTGGTTCCAATGGATGAGTTAAAAAAGTGGGATGTTACCATTCCATCACTTGAAGAACAAAATAAGATAAGCAATTTTATAAATCAAATAGATGAGTCTATTACCCTTCATCAGTAAAAGCCATTTCTATATAATAATTCTCATGCTAATCCAGCCATAGACCGCATCACTAGATCAATATCTCTATTTTCCATTTCTTGAATAATATGGATATATGTTTTTTGTGTCGTCGTCATACTTGCATGCCCTAGTCTTCTTGCAACACTTGCAATCGATACCCCTGCGAAAAGTAACAACGAGGCATGAGTATGTCGTAAACCATGAATTGATATGACTGGTATTCCCAACTTTTTACAATACCGTTCTAATACACCATTTATTGTCGAATTGAATACACGACCTTTCACAAATATAGGCTTATCTTCAGGTAAGCCTTTAATTAGTTCTGAGAACTTTATGATTGTTTGCCAATCAAGCTGTATTTTTCTCACTGATGAGCGATTCTTCGTTGGCAGGAATCCACCATTTCCTTTATAATCCCACGTTTTATCCACAATCAATGATTGATGTGAAAAATCAAAATCCTTTGGCGTTAATGCTAAAGCTTCTGAAAATCGCATCCCAGTTTTTGCTATTATCAATATCAACCAATCCCAGTTAATCTCGGATGTCAACTTCAAGTTAACTAACAAGGTATGTAATTCAAACTGATTTAGATATTTGATTTTCTTTATTCTCGGTGACCGACCTTTTATAATAGCCTTCCGCGTCGGATCCCTATCAATAAATCCTTCATCTACTGCATCCAATATAGCTGCTTTAATTTGATGATGAAAGTCCATTGTTGTTTGTCGTTCATGAAACTCTGCATAATCATTTAATAATTGTTGATACGATATTCTGTTTAATTGTGAAAGCTTAAGTTCAGGAACTAATTTTTTTAACCATAATAGAGTTATCTCATATTTTCGCATTGTTACATTACGAATAGCCCCTTCTTTATAAATTCGTATCCACTTTTCGTAATAAATATAAAATAGTTCGGATTTTTCCTCTATTGTCAACATAATTCTACCCCACCATTTACGCTGTTCCCACATAGAAATGGCTCTTGCTGATGAAGGGTAATAATATGATCAATGTTATTTAAAAAACTACTAATTATATTTTGCTCTTGAATACTTGGAACTAAAAGTTCATATTTTAACATATCGGAAACTTTTAATACTTTATTTCGACCCGCGCCACCTGGCGATGATAATTCTAGATGATGTTTAAGTCTTTTATCCATTAAAGTATGTTTAAAGAAGTCGATTACCAAATCACTATTAGGTTTGAACTGAGGGAATCTATGAGAAACTAGTTTATCTTGATCTTCATCATCTGTTACTGCGAGTGCACGTTCCCAAGCAAATGTAATATTTAGTATAAAGTTACCTGCTTTTACCCTATACATTCCTGTAGTTTCAAGCTCATGACCAGCATCTACATAAGTGTGAAATGTTCCTTTACAATGACTTCTTAATCCTAATCGCCAATATCCAGAGTCAGGTGTATTTACTTTGTCCTCATATTTTGTAAATAAAGACTCTAACTTACGCTGTTCCCAAGAAAATAAAAAGCCGTATTAAACACCATATAATGTCTAATACGACCAAATCTAAACGTTTCTGACCATATACGGACAAAACTTCGGATATTCTATTATTAACAAATATACTTTAGGATTTTATGTTGCTACTTCAATTCATCTCTTAACGGTATAACTTCATCAGACAAACATACTTCCCATGCTTCTATCATGTGTTGAGGGTATGAAAATGGATCAGAATCGGGGTGTTGTTGTACATATACAGGATAGTTAGCACTGCCTACTATTCTATTTTTATTGTATATATCTTCACCTAGTGTAGATTGATTTACAGAAACCATAAGTTCATCCTGATTAACACACCATGTTGATGCAAAGGATTCAACAATAGAGTCATAAGCTTTAGTAAAATATTCTCTTTTTATTTTCAATAGATTACTATCTTTATCTATCACCTGTGTATCAATATCATCAAGAATATGTTTATAAATAGTACGGACTGATTCACTCTTATTCAACTTTGTTAAAGCATCTTCAATTTTTGCACGAGTATCTTGACTGTTCGCCTCATATTCACTTAATAAAGCATCTATATAGCTTTTATCAACAGTATATGTCTGTACTGTACTAGAATCAAAGAAATCAATTAATTCAATACCAGGTTCATTCTTATCATCAGGTTTTAAGGATGCTTTTATCGTATTATATAAGCCAATATTGTCTTCTATAATTGCAATCTTTTTAGAAAAGGTACCATGTTTGTCATTATCAAGTTCTATGTTAAAGTCATCATATGAGGCAATAGCACGATAAGCTTTATTTAAATCCTGGAAGCACTTCACAAAGTTAATTCGATCTGAAACGGGAGCATATTCAGTAATAGGATTATTTGAATTTATAGCCTCTAATTTTACTAAAGCTGTATATGCAGCATTAAACTTCTTTTTAGATTCTTCATATGTTGGGTAGATCAAACTACTATTATTATTCGTTTGAGAATACAACCGAGTTGCTGCATATACATGTTCCTTCATCGTCGCAGGTTTTCTAAAGGTTGTAATCAAACCTTTATCTTTTCCTTTATATGTTCGATTAGTTCTAGAAAACGCTTGTATGAGTCCAGCATATTGTAAGTTCCGATCTACAAACAAGGTTTGACATCTAGGAGCATCAAATCCTGTTAATAATCGATCTACAACAATAACTAAATCTAAATGTTTACCAAATTCTTTAAACTCACCCTTTTTACGCGCTAGCCTATTGTTAATGTCACCATTATAACGATTAATACTTTCAATAGACCAAGAGGTCCCAAACATCTGATTATACTCATCAATAATCTCAGCCATTTCAGTTTCTTTTAATGCTGAATCCTTTGTATTTTCCTCTAAAGAGTATGTAATTGCCACACGTGGAAAATCTGGATCATTCATAACCGCACCCTGGCGCAAAGGATTATTGGGAAACTGTGTTTCTAACCAGTTCTTATGGGCTGTAAATTTCTTAATTGCCTTATAATAACGCTTCGCCATATCAATAGAACTAGTTGTCAAAATAGCAGACATTGTTGGCTTACCATCTTTGAATACAAATTTACTATATGCATTGTTAGGGCTTAAAATTTTGCGAATTACAGATTGAATATGGTCATCTGACTCATAATGTGTACTCTGTAAATATTGCTCTTTATCAATATCCTTCATAGATTCAATAGTGGACACTAGCTCCTCATCGGTATAATTGATATTTTTTTCTTCCGAACGCATTGCTCGGTACACTACATTCGCCAGTTCATCCTGATGTATAGTAGATTCATGTTCTACCTGAAATCCCAATACAGATCCATCTTCAAGCGCATTTTTTATAGTTAATCGATGTAAAACTTCTCCATATTGATCATGTGTAGTGCGGGCATATTGACCATCAGAACTCTTTTTATTCTCCTCAAAAATAGGTGTACCTGTAAATCCAAACCATGTCGATTTTGGAAATACTTTTTTAATATCATCCATATTTTGAGCACTAATAGCTCTATGACATTCATCAACAATAAATACAATATGTTTTCCTCGAAGGTTAGCAAGTCTTCCTGGTTCTTTTTCTTGCAAGTATTCAACAGCCTTATTTAGTTTTTGGCGTGTAGTCACAATTACTACATTAGAACTTGAATCCTGTTTAAGAGCATTTGAAAGCTCCTTGGTATTCCCCGTACCGACTATAAGTGTATTTTTGTTAGTATTTACACCTGTTGAGTAAGCAGAGGCAAATTTAGTAAACTCTGATGTCGTTTGATTATCTAAATCTTTTCTATCTAACAGCATAATAGTTCTATCTATCCCACTCTTTTGGGCAAGTAGTTTTGTAGATACAAAACTAGTTATAGTCTTACCTGAACCAGTTGCATGCCAAATATAACCAGATTGATGTTTACTTGCAGCCTCAAAAATTGCTTCTATAGCATGAATTTGGTATGGGTGTAAGACCATTAATATCTTACTGCTTACTTCTTCACTAAGAATCATATATTCAGATACTAATTCATGAGCTCTTGGAATATTTAATACCTGCTTTGCAAACTCATTAATATTCTCAACTCTTGTGTTATCTCGAGTTCGCCAACCAAACATAAATTTATCTTGTAACTCACCTTTTGGAGCAGCAGCCATATATCGAGTCGTTTGTTCATTAGACATAACATATAGCTGTAGCGTTTGGAATATAGTATTTGAAAATGTCCCTTCATCAATATATTTTTCTATTTGATAATAGGCTTGCTTAACCCCATCCTTTGCTATGGCTGTTTTTAATTCTATTTGAATAATCGGCAGACCACCTATCAATAAAGTAATATCAAATCGACGACTTCGTTCTTCTAAGTTAGATTTATTTTTTGCAATTTGATGTACTATTTCATAAGAAGAAAAGCCACCATTTTTTTCAATACTAGAATAAATAATTAACTCTATACGCCCTAAACCATTATCTCTTTCCAGAACAACTGAACACTTTCCCTTTTCACCACGCAGCCATTTTGCGGCTTCAAAAGGCGTTTTAGTATTTGCCAATATTTCTGATCGAATTCGCTTAAACTCACTATCAGTTAACATATTATCATTAAGTTCACTTTTATTTCGAATCTCAATAATATTACGTAAATTGTTCCATAAATCTTCTTCTGTTTTTAAATCCGAACGAAAAGTCCATTGTCCATGTTGTGCACAAAGTAAATCAATTAGATTTTGTTCGAGCTGAGCTTCTTTTGTATTATTTAATTTCCCCATATAGTTATCCCTGTAATTCTATACAAACATTTTTTGAAGCAAGCCTTTTTTTACTTCTTGTAACCTTTCTAACTTACGCTGATGAAGGGTAATAATACTATCCATCTTCTCAAAAAGAGTCGAAATCTCTTTTTGTTCATTAAGCAGAGGAAATGTTAAATTAACTTCTTGTAAATCGGAATTATGTAAATGAACTACTGACTTTCCTTGAGCTCGTTTACTCAACTCTTTTTGTTGTTCTCCATTTGAGATAGTCAGAGCTAAAAATGTTGGATCCAATAAATGATTTACTTTAATTACATTCAAATCACCACCAATAATAACTCCTTGATCTTTAACAACTGAAGCACGAGAAATATCTTCTACAGTTTCACCTGATGCTGGAACTATTACTTCATCGCCTTGACTAATAACTGATTTATCTTTTAATTCAACAAATGTATCTACATTCCTAATAGTGGTTTCATAATTTGTATAAAGACGACCATATAGGATAATTGGATCTCCAGACGGTGCTAAATCTGATTTAGAATAGCCATTACCTTTTGAGAATGTAGCTATATCTCCTAACTTACGCTGTTCCCAAGCATCAGTAAATCCTTTAAATCTAACCCCTGGAATTTGACTTCCATTTCTTGGAAATAATTTTTGTAACAATGATTTTTTAGCTAAATTGAGCTTTTTAAGCTTACACTGATGAAGGGTAATATTTTTACTCAATAGGCTTAATAGGGTTCCTATTTTCTTCTGTTCCTCAATATTAGGAACTAAAAGTTCCTTATTTAAGAAATGATTATGATCTAATTTATTTGATGAATTTCCTGATGATGTAATAGATTTTGCCAATATAGGAGCCATCACTCGTTCAAGTTGAATCGCATATTTCCAAAAATCTAAATCATATTCGGTAATAGGTCTATAAATGGGAAATAGCTCTGAAATGATACCAGTACCTATATCATTTAATACAAATCGACCAAATTTAAATTCATTATTTGGATGTCCCTCAAAAGCTATATCTCCTTTTTTCATCACATAGGTACGTGTATCTAAATTATTTGATTGTACTTTATCAGGATCCTGAAAATACATCTTTGCAACAGAAATCCATTTATCCCGCCCTAAAGTTCCATCATTACGTTCATTTACACGTTTATATAAATCCCCTAACTTACGCTGTTCCCAATCTTCAGTAAATCCCCTAAATCGTATTCTTGGTTTATTTGCCATAATTAAATACCTCAAGTACACCATTTAACCAATCTTTATCTTCATCAGTACAATCTAACTGAAGAAGCATATCATAAATCTCTTTTTCTAATTTTGCTTCTTCTTCCTTAATAGCTTTCATCTCTTTGCCAAGTACAACCATGTCAATAGGAGCTTCTTCTTCAAAGGTATCAACATAGCGTGGAATATTTAGGTTAAAATCATTTTCTTTAATTTCTTTAAATGGTGCTAAATAAGAGTACTTTTCAATACTTTCACGATTTTTATAAGTATCAACAATGCGTTTTATGTGCTCTGGTTCTAATTTATTCTGATTTTTGAATTTTGTGAAATCATTGCTTGCATCAATAAATAACACATCACGTCCTGGGCGATTCTTTTTAAGAATAATTACAGTAGTCGGTATAGATGTTCCAAAAAATAGATTTGCAGGCATCCCAATCACCGCATAAATACTTCCATCTTCTAATAATTTTTTTCGAATTATACCTTCTGCTGCCCCTCTAAACAAAACCCCATGTGGCAAAACAATTGCCATGGTACCAGATGTTTTTAAATGGTAAAACCCATGTAAGAGAAAAGCAAAATCAGCTTTAGATTTAGGTGCTAACTTTCCATAACGGTTAAAACGTGCATCATCCATAAATGTAGGATCTGCAGACCACTTTGCAGAGTATGGTGGATTCATAACTACAGAATCAAACATATACGGCTCATCTGTCGGCCAGTCTTTATTTAGTGTATCCCCATTATGTAGACGTTGATCTTCAGCATTTACTTCATGAAGAATAAGATTCATGCGTGCAAGATTATATGTAGTTACGTTAAGTTCTTGTCCATGGTATTGTACACGATCCGGATTATTTGAATACTTACGTACATTTAGCATCAATGAACCAGAACCCATTGTAGGGTCGTATACAGTAAACGATGGTGTATCCTCTTGTCCAATTGTTACAATTTGAGCCATCATATCAGATACTTGTTGGGGGGTGTAAAACTCACCTGCTTTTTTACCTGATCCAGCAGCAAATTCACCAATCAGATATTCATATGCATCGCCAATCACATCACCATCATGACCTAACACATCAACTTCATCTAGTTTTTTAATAACTTCACTAATTGTAATATTTCGTTGATTCGCATCTACACCAAGTTGTTTTGAATCTAAATCAATATCATCAAATAAACCTTCGAACTGTTTGTATGCCGTTTCCAATCGTACAAAAGCATTTCTCAAATGAACCAATTCAAAAGAGTTATCCTTAACAGAATTAGCAAGCTCACTAAAAAGATATTGTGGTTCTATATGATACCCTAACGTATCTGACATAGTCGCAATAAAAAACGCTTTGCTTTTATCATTTAAAATATAAGATTTATACAATTCTGTTTGCTTTGCTACTGTATTATATTCATCAAGGGATTTATAAGCTTTTACAACTGTAGACTCTAATAATTTATCAGATAAATATTTATAAGATAATCTTTATATTGATCAGCACTCATCTTACCTCGTAAATTATCAGCAGCACTAAATAATTTTTGATTTAATTCGGCACCCATAATATCTCCTAATTTTTCATGATTTATTCATAGTAATTAATTTTATTCTACTACAAAAAATGCCACATATAAACACTTTACTAGAGTAATAGTGTTTATATGTGGTAAAACTTACATATATATTTTCATAAATTAAATTTGGAATCAAGTCAAAATTATATGTGAGGTTGACTATTTTTCCCTTATTTTACAGATGAGTTTTCATATATACCTTTAGGCATAGCTCCCATCCCAGCTTGGCTTTTAGCGTATTTATCTTTGTCATTTGCATTGTCTACATATTGAACTATATCACGCAAGTCTTTTGCTGGTGTTTTATAATCTAAATCAGCCATTATAAAGTGAGTATATAAATATTTATCATCATATAGCGATTGAATGTACATTCTAGATTGAGATCGTTCTACTTCCATATAGATAGCAGGAGTGGCATCATTCCAAACCGTTGCATATTGAATTGGCTTAAAATCGGAATATGGCTTATGCATAATGAAGAATCGTATCAATTTATAATTAATTTGATGACGATTAGTCAACTCTTCCGGTTTTAATTCTCTCACCATAATACCTTCACGATATTTTTTACCATCATAGATATAAATTGCATCATTATCAGGGCCATGATGCACTAAATCACTTGATTTTAAAGTTTGGAAAGTAAATCCATTAATAGTTATGGGTTTAGTTTTTGAAAGTATTTGATTTGCAGGTTCAATAGAAGGTAGTACATAATTAACTAATGGTGACATTAGCTCTTTATACACGTATTCCTGATCATGTGTCTTTAATAGCTCTAATTCCTTTTTCTTAATCAAATCATAGCTAATATGATAAGACAGCGAAGGATCAGCTTTCACACCAAAGTTAATAGCCCCTTCTAAAGCTCCACTTTTAATCTGCCCAATCTCCCATGTAGCATTTCTAACAGTAGGATACGAGAACGAATTTTCTTTAACTTGACTTTCACCACTCTTACGAACAGTATAATGTATATTGCCTTCAATTAAGCGGAAATTTCCTTTTTGAACATCTGTAGTTAATGGGTCCCCTTTTATAGTTTTACCGAACTGGCTACTCTCTGGTATAGTAAATTTAATATTTGCCCCATTATCCTTAAGAATAAAAACAGAAGAAGACTGTTTTGTAGAATGATACAATTCTTTTGTAAAGTATAGTAACTCATCTAGTGTCCATTTTTTAGAGCCATTATTGTTATATTCATCTCGTATCTGATTAGCTATAATATTTTCAGTCTTTTGGACTTCATTACCAGTCTTACGATAGTTCTGATAGGCATCTTTTGCTACTGTAGGATCTGCACCTGGTATATTAATATCAATCGCATGACTTCCCAACGTAACACAGCTTAAACATAGTGCAGCCATCAATACACGTTTCATAATAGACTCTCATCCTTTCACATAATGCCTCTCAAATAGTATATATGTATAGAATATCATATTTTATTTGACTCATAGTAGTATAATATAAATATATGAACAAGGAGGTAATTACTATGAAATTTACAAAACGTATACTCATCATGACTGCTTTAGCCGTAACCGCTGTTGTATCTACTGGATTTGCTTACGATTATGTATGCAATAACTCTCAGTACAATTGCAACACTAACACACAATACAACTCCGATAACAATACGAACAATACTAACTATGCACCAGGCACCAATAACAACCAAAATTATTGCGGTCCAAACTCTAATACTAGAGGATGCGGCGGATTTAGAAGATAATATGGTAAATACGATAAAGGCCTATAGTACTAAAAATGTACTATAGGCTTTTGTCGTATATTACAAGAATACTATTTAATTCATCAAAATACAGTTAGGATCAATATAGCAACATACTTTTATCAGGAGTTCATTCTGTTAAAGTATTCAATGGCTTTTGGTGTAAAACCAATATAGGTATTACCAGCTGCGTACGGTCCTAGTTCATATGGTTGGTAAACTAGATCAATGTTCCCCTTACCACGTAAGCAATAGTTATCGGTTACATATTTTACACTCCATCCACTTGGAATATAGCTCTTTATATGATTACCTGTATAATAACTTAATACATGGGATCGTAAACCGTTATCCAATTGTGCTGCATTCGCAATTTTTATATAGTTATATAATGGAATGCGTTGACCTGTTACTTTATTATATACAAGACCTCTTGTATTATACATACCATGAGCAGCTCCGGCGTAGTAATAATAGGTAGTTAGTAGGATTGAAACAACTTGACTATCCTCATAGGTAACCTTATAGTTTTGAGAAACTTGATAAATATGTTGGTTGTAATACATATCCTTTGCTTCGAGTACATAATTTGCAATATCTGTATTAATAACTCTTTGAGCATAAGCATGTTCTGTATAAACTAAAGGATACTTTAAATCTAAATTTACATCTGATTGACTGCCTGTAACAACAGTTGCATACGTTGGTACAGTTAACATAACACCTAACATAGAGGTCATACATAGCTTTTTAAAGATTCCCATAATAATGCCTCCTTTTACAAGCACCTTAAATAGGTTTATTACTATGTTAGTTCTACAAGCTATAATAAAACTCCTCTTTTATATTTTACTTTTTTGATAGTTTATTTCACTTTATAAAACAGCCAAAACGATTTAGTATTTTACACTAAAATATAAATGTAGCTATATCATACTTTCACCATACAAAAAGGGCCCTCCAAAGAGAGTCCTTAATCTGTATTATTATGCTATTAAGCGTTTTTAGCTACTTCCATAAACTCATTTATCTTATTTCTTATGAAGAGTCATATTTTCAAAAGCTGTACCATAAGCTTCTTTAAAGATATAATTACCTACAACATATTTAGGATCACGCAATGCTACATCAACGTATTGTTCTGGAATATTGCTAAAGTTACCCAAGGCTACACCTTCATAATTAAAATCTTCCACACTATTTATCGTTAATTTCATACCAGAGCTAGCTTGTTTAGCATATATGAGGAGTGAATAATCTTGTGCATACTGTGGAGTACGTAATACGCTGGCTACAGAATGGTTTATATCATAACGATAAGTAACTAAAACCTTGTGAATATATGAGTTAGTTCTACGACTATTATTATTTTCAACCTCATATACAACTGCCTGTGCTTTATAAATAAACTGGTTCTCTTCTATTCTTTTAATGGAACTCTTATCTACAAAATACGTAATGGCATTTTTCCCTGTAAGAATAGGAATATTATTCTTATCATTTTTAATAGCTTCCATCGATATAGCTTGGATTTGTAATGGTATTACTATACATGCTAACAATAACATAGAAAATAACTTTTTCATTAATTTAAATCCTCTCTTTTAATATTATCACACACATTATATGTATAGGATATCATATTATAAAAGTATTGATAATCTATTACTTTCACCACATAAAAAAGGACCCTCCAAAGAGAGTCCTCAATGTATATTGTTATGTTATTAAGCATTTTTAGCTACTTCAACAAGTTTAGCGAATGCTGCTGCATCGTTAACTGCCAAGTCAGCCAACATTTTACGGTTAACTTCAACGCCTGCTTTAGCTAAACCAGCGATGAAACGGCTGTAAGTTGTACCGTTGATGCGAGCCGCTGCGTTGATACGAGCGATCCACAATTGACGGAATTCGCGTTTTTTTGCACGACGGTCACGACGAGCGTAGTACAACGCTTTCATTACTGTTTCGTTAGCTTTTTTGAACAAACGGGAACGTGTACCGCGGTAACCTTTAGCTAATTTTAAAATCTTTTTATGACGTGCATGAGCTGTAACGCCCTTTTTCACTCTTGCCATTGTATATTCCTCCTAAATTACGATGTATCGATCTAATAGTTAACGATTAAGCGTATGGTAAGCATTTAGCTACGCGTTTATGGTCAGCCTTTGCAACCAATGTAGCTTTACGTAAATTACGTTTACGAGCTGGAGATTTTTTCTCAAGAATGTGGCTTTTGAAAGCTTTCGCACGCTTGAATTCACCAGTACCAGTTACTGCGAAACGTTTAGCCGCTGCGCGACGAGTTTTAATTTTTGGCATAATATAATCCTCCCAATACCTTATTTACTTACTAAAATCATGGTCATGTTACGACCTTCTAATTTAGCTGCTTTTTCAATAGACGCCGTTTCTTTGAGTTCTTCAGCAAAACGTGTCAACACTGCCATGCCGAGTTCAGGGTGTGAAAGTTCACGACCGCGGAACATAATGGTCACTTTTACTTTGTTACCTTCACCCAAGAATTTGGATGCGTTTTTCATTTTTACGTAAAAGTCATGGTCTTCAATATGTGGACGTAATTTGACTTCTTTCAAAGTTACGATTTTTTGTTTTTTCTTCGCTTCTTTCTCGCGTTTTTGTTGTTCATAACGATATTTACCGTAGTTCATAATGCGAGCTACTGGTGGTTTAGCGTTAGGTGCAATTTCCACAAGATCAAGATGCTGTTCTTCAGCCAATGCCAAAGCCTCACGGCCAGACATAATACCGATTTGTTCGTTTTCAGGACCTACGACACGAAGTTCACGAGCACGAATTTCTTCATTAATGCGTGGTGTATCCTTGCTAATAGCGTTCACCTCCAAGAGAATAAAAAAAACGGACGGCAAACACCATCCGAATAGAATTCTCTATATTAACCTCATACTTCTTGGTATTAGGTGAGTGGCGGATGGCCTCTGCTTCATAAATTACTTAATTATAATAACAAATTAGATAGTGAAAGTCAACAACAATCTTAGGTTGTTCTCAGCAATTTATTATTACAACTCTTACAGTATAACAAAGATTATAAGTTCTGTATATAGGTATACTTACTGACACCTATCCATCCTTTATGTATACAATATTTCTATAATATAATTTATAATATAGTTATTAATTCTATAGAAAAATACGATACAATAATATATATAACATATTCTATCTAACTGAGTATTATCTAACTAAACATTATCTAACTAAGTATTATACAGTAATAGGTATTACACAAACTGAAAGGGGTTTTATTATGAGTGTAACAACTAGTTCGCCTCCTCAAAAGGCTCGTACAACAATTCAAAATATAGGTCTTATTCTTGCCTTTATTGTGTTAGTTGGCATTTTATTATTACCAACACCAGAAACATTATCTACTGGGGGCCATCGCATGATTGGGGTCCTCGCCTTTGCTATCATCTTGTGGATGACATCGGCTGTATCCTATCCGGTAAGTGCGACCATGATTACGGCGCTCACAGCCTTATTACTAGGCTTCTCTCCAAATCCTGAGGCACCAGCAAAAGCTATGGGCACAGCCAATGCCTTAAAACTGATTATTTCAGGTTATTCTTCTCCTGCGATGATTCTCGTAGGTGCCGCTATGTTTATTTCTGTAGCCATGCGTAAAACGGGTCTCGATTGTCGCATAGCCATGCTCGTATTGTCTAGTGTAGGTACAAAGGTAAGCCGCATCTATTTAGGTGTTATTATTACAGGTCTTATTCTAGCCTTCTTTGTACCGAGTGCAACGGCTCGTATCGCTTGTCTTGCTCCAATTATTATCGGTATCGTTGAAAACTTAGGTATTAAACGTAAAAGCCGTGTAGCCGCTCTCCTCATGGTAGGCGCCGTACAAGCAGATACCTTTTGGAATATTACGATTCAAACAGCAGCCGCACAAAACCTCGTAGCTGTTGGGTTTATGCAAACACAGATGAACACATCTGTAAGTTGGATTGATTGGCTTACAGCAGCTGCACCGTTCTCCATAATTATGGCTGTTATTACT
>OBVM01000410.1_pt1 | contig 18609 bp, 21 predicted proteins | sample 1476051 | NCBI WGS metagenome assembly OBVM01 (sample SAMEA2579986, study PRJEB22360) | human gut metagenome | biome: human gut; feature: human-associated habitat; material: faeces | place: Denmark | collected 2008/2010
AAAAGGAGGGGAGGGGCCCCAGCAGCTAGCCTTTTTCCACAACCGCTCTGTTCTGTGTTTTGTATTCATGTTGCTTCCTGTGTTTTTGTTTCCGTCTCCTGTGTGTTTATTTTTTTTCTTTGTTTTGCCGTTTTTTTTTTGAGGGTGTTTTGGGCTTGTTGTTTGGTGGTGTGTGTGGTATGATATAAGTATCAACTTCAAGGAAGGGAAAATAAAAAAATGATTATTTTGATTGATAACACTAAGGTCGTTGAGATTACTCTCAGGGAGTGGGACCGTGATAGTTTGGGCTATGGTCCTGATTGGTCTAATGATTTCTTTGAGGTTGGTGCTTTGGAGCCCGTTGATGGCTCGGATGGGGCTTATTGGGTGCAGGATGTTGATTATTGTGTTGAGTATGCTTGTGATATGATTGATGGTGTTGGTGATTTTGCGGAGTATGGGCTTCAGCCGTGTCAGTGTGTTGATGTGACTGTGCTTGACCGTGATGAGTTGGTTGATTTTTGATGGGAAAGGAAAATAAAAATGTTTAAAGTTAAAGTCTATGTAACTGAGATTGAACAGGCTAATTTATATGAGGTCGATATTGACGGTTTTAAGACAGCTGTTGCGCCTTGTATGGGAGATGATGATAGTGCGGTCACGTTTAAATCAGCTCTTACTACAGTTCTTGAATATAAGTATGGTGATTGCGATTTTGATTATACGTGTTGTAGCGTAGAGGGCGTTTGCTACATGTATGATGTTGAGGTGATTGATGACGTTGAATGATAAATAATCCAAGAAAAAAAGCCGGTGGGGATTCCCTACCGGCTTTTTCTTGTGTTGTGATTTGGTTTACTTTTCGGTTTTGTCTTTGGCGTTTACGGTGATTTCGAGTGCGTCAAGTTTGTTTTTGACGGCTTTTTCGACGGTGGCGGCGATGTCGGCGGGATTGGTGCCGAGTGCTTTGCTGAGTGCTTCGATGGCGGCGGCTTGTGCGGTGATGGTGGCTGTCATGTCGCGTACTCGTTTGTCGATGAAGCAGATGCGTGTGAAGATGTCGCCTTTGGTGCCGTCTTTGGTGCCGCCGTCATCTGTGCGGCTTAGGAGGGCGTAGAGGCGTGCGGTGTCTTTGTGTGCCCAGCTGAGGTGTATCCATGCTGGTTGGTTGTCTTTTCCGGGTGTTCCGCTGTCTCCGATTCCGTAGTCCCAGACTTCTTGTGGGGTTGTCATGTCTGCTCCTTTTTGTAGTATTTGGTTTGCTTTGTTGATGACGTAGTTGACGTCAAGTCCGTTGGGTGCTAGGTCGGGGCATCCGGCGTGGTCGCTGCCGGGGATTTCGCGGTGTAGCCAGATGTTGCCGTTGAGTCCGTCGTGCCATAGGTGGTTCCATCCGTATCGTTGGGCGATGTCGGCGCAGAGTGCGGCTGATGCGTCCATGCAGGCTTGTGTGCAGGGGATTCCTGGCATTCCACCCTCGTGTTCGACGCTGATGGTGCTGTTGTTGCTGGCGTAGTTGGCGTCTGACCATGCGCCGTTGACTTCGCCCACATATTGGTGGATGGTACCGTCGCCGCCTATCCCGTAGTGTGCTGATGCGCCGCCGGGTTTTTGGAACACGTTGTCTGTGCCGGCCAGATAGCCTACCATGATGTGCAGGGTGATGTGGTCTACGTGGTATCCGTATCGTCCGTTATTGTGGTTTGGAGAGCCTATCCATACTATGCCGTCCATGGTTTATTCCTTAATCCTCTTTGCCATTGTTTTCCTTCTTCTTGTCGATGCTGAAAATATCGAGAATATTCGACCCGGATAGTTCGGGGTTGATTTTCACGCAGTTTTCCATGATTGATGTGATTTCAATGAGGCAAATACCCGTGCATACGGGTAGGAATACGGGTAGTTCGATGCCGAGATTGATGTAATCCGAACCGTATTCTACGATTAACGCAACGCAAATCACTGCCAGATAAGTGAACTTGTGACCAAGCCCCTGCCTCATTTTCTCGCTGGACAATTCGCCGTGCATGATTGCGTTGACCACGCCGGTCACGTAGTCTATCAGTGCTAATAGAAACACAATGCCGATAACGATTAATTCATGGGTTGTCATGAATATTCCTCACTTTCTTATTCCTGACTGTTGTAATAGGCCGCCAAGAATCATACTGAATTCCGCTTTGATTTGCGGTGTCTCGAATCGTAATCTGCCGACGCGATAGGCGTTTAATATTTTCTGCGTCATGTCGTCCGAGCGTTTGAGCATCATGCAATCATTGTCTACCAGTCGATAATCAAACGTAAAATCACGGGTGATTTTAGGCTGTTTTTTGGTGATTATATATAGCACTTCGTCAGCGTCGCTTAATTGCTGATATACATTAAAAATACCGTATTCGGTGGTTTTCAATGTGAATGCATAACCGGCGTTATTAAAATCGCTGATGAGAGTATTGGCGTTGTCCCTGAAATCATTATTGATTGCATAATTCGCATAGTTTTCGTCGTATTCGCGTAAAAATTGGCCGAATTTTGATGTGGCGACCTTGGCGCTGAATCCACCATAATCCGCTAATTCCACCATAATGAACCCGTTGCAATACCGTTGATATTGCGTGTGATTATCCAGTTGTGGTTTGAGATTAATGCCGAACGCGCTGAAATACGGGTTGGCGAGGGTCACGGCGTTACTGCACATGATGACTCGTACGCGGTCATTCCATCTGTCGACTGTGTTATAGAATTCCTCCAGCGCGGTCACTTCGCCGCCCAAGTATCTCATGTTGTCGGGGAATATTTCATCGAAAATGATGGTACGCACTTTGGGGTAGGCGACTGATTTCACTTGACCCGCCTGTGATAGGGCGATGAAGTACCCCATGATATGCCATGTGGGGCGCATCTTTCCGTGCTTATCGGTGGTGGCGTCCCTATCATCCATCCAATGGCATTCGGCCTGATTCCCGGAGACACGGAATTCCAGTTCCGGGTATTGCTCCGCGATGTCCGCGAACCATGTGCCCTTGTTCTTCTGTTCCTCGGCCGTCCTGCGCAGGTAGATGAACTGCCATCGTTTTTTCACCCAGTCACCGATGACGAGCTTCTTCGCACCATAGGTCTTGCCTAATCCGCGCGCGCCGATGACGAACATCCATGGCGCGTGGTATGAGAGGACACGACCATAGTCATAATAGTCGCTTTCGTCAAGAATCCTCTCCATAACATCAATCATACCATAAGATACGGAGAAACCGGTGGATATCCACCGGTTCCGCCCTACTTGGTGATATACCGGCGTATCTCCCACCGAGTCGCCCCGCCCATCTCGCTTGACGCCGCGAACAGGTTCGGCCCGCTACCCGGACCCCCGTGGGATAATGTTTCATCCTTGCCGTCTGCGGTGAACATTTCTACATGGTCCCACGTTTGCGTGTATGCGCCCCAGTCCAGTAACAGCAGGTCGGCGGCGTGCGCCATGGCGATGGCCGCCGATATGGACGTGTCCGAACTGCCGCACACGCGCATGCCCTTGCCTGCCATCTGCCCCGTCCATGTGCCCACATCGATTCCGAGCACGTCCTGATACGCACGCCAGCATACCGAACTGCAATCACCGTACCCGCTCGAATCAGGGTCAAGCCGCCCCGCGCCCTGCGAATAGGCGTATTTGTTGATGCGTGACCGCAACCATTCCACGACACGCGCCGCATCCTTGTTGCTGCTGCCGGAGCTTGACCCGCCGCCTGTCTGACCGCCGCCCGGCTTGGTGCTCTCCGACGTGCGATACACCCATGTCTGCGCCGCGCCTTTGACGAAGAGGGCCGTACTGTCCCCGCTACGATAGACAAGATTATCGCCCTGCAACCGTATCCATGCGGTACTGCCGGGCTTCCCGTCAATGCCTGGTCGGTCGCCGCCCGGCGTATTCGATGGCTTGGAGGTCTGCCCGAAGTCAGGCGGTGCGCTCGTACCGTCCCACGCTTTCAGCAGGTTATATGCGGTGGTGTACCGATTGCGATACTGTCCCAATACCCCGTCGGCCAGTATTGTGGTGTAAATCAGTTCCAGTGTGGCCGTCGCCGAGCATGACGCCAATACACGTTGCGCCTGCGCGGGACTCTGATGGTAGGCGCACGCCCACATGATACGCTCTTTGACGTTGTTGGCAGGAAAACCGAAGTTCGTCATGGTGTTTTGGTATCCGCCCCAATCCGCCTCCCATTGCGCCTCCTGAAACGCATGATTCTGTGAGCGTTGCGCCCATGTCTTCCAAGCATTCCCCTCCGCTGTGGACAGATAGCGTGTTGTCCAATTGATGGAGTTTGACTGCACTTGCTGGGCTAATATTGGTGCCGCCGACGCGAACGCCTTCCAGCCGTCCTGGTCGGCGGTGCGCCCGCGTTCCAAGAGATTGCGGGCTCGTGTCCCATACCATTGCATCATACCCATGGTAATGGCGTCCACGTAATTGCAGGCACCCCAATCACAATTGGATTCCACCGTGCCGATAACGTACATCGCGTAATATGCCGTATTGTCCATGATAATAGTATACCCCACGGCATGGTGCCGTGGGGTATGACAATGGGTTTTCCGTCACCATGGGTAGCAGACGAAACATCCATTATTGCCTGCGGGGGTGCCATGATATGTAATACGTGGGTTCACGGATGTGTCGGACTTCAAATCGGTCAGCAACCAGCCGCTCACCGCATTGCCGGAATTAGTCAGACCCGCGCCCCATGCTCGGAACTGGTTGGGGTTAGCCCCCTGATAGGCTCTGGCCCAGCCCGGAAGCCTGACACCGTTCTTCAAGTCATCGCTTGTGGACGAGTCATCACCCCAGAACGTTGCCATAATCATGCCGCCGGAGGCTACGACATTGCAACGAACATGGTTGTTGGATGAGTTGACCGTGGCCGCCTCATAGCGTCCGGTATAAGCGCCCCGAATGGCGGACGCCATATAGGATGCAATGACCTTGGCTCCGCTTGCGTTGGGGTGGATGTTACCGCTCGGGAAGTTGGAATCATTGCCGATGTTCCACGTCCACGCCCAATCAACGTTTTCCACGCCGTTATTGGCTGCCGCCTCGGCGACGCCCGCCGCTTTCTGCCGTCCATACATATCCATACCGGCATTATGCCAGAGCATTGGTACGGAGATGATACGCGCCTTGGGGAACTTCGTGCGCGCATTGGAGAATGTCTGGTCTGCATACGACTTCATTTCAGCGGCGGTGCCGATGTCGTTACGCCCGCCTCCGATGATGATAATCGCCACGTTGTCGTTGCCGATGCCCGCCGCATTGTAGGCTCTGTTGATTTGGTCGGTGAACTTCTTACCCGACACGTTGAATCCGGCACCCGTGACCGAGTAATTTTTCACCTGATATTCGTTGCCGATGATGTTGCGGAGCTGTGTGGGCCACTTGGTCGCGTCCGTGCTATCCGCGTTGACGGTGTCGGCCGAATTGGCGTAACTATCACCGATGCAGAGGCAGATGGGTAGTTGGTCTTGCGGCGTCGTTTCCAATGCCTGAATACGCTGGTTCAACTGCTGTGCAGTGCCGGAATATCCGCCCTGGTTGGTAAACGTCGTGTCGGCTTGGTTCTTGGTGTACACGTCGGAGGTGTTCGCCTTGGTGTTGACCGTGCTGGACAATGAGGATACGGTACTCCTGAGCGAGGTCAGTTCGGTATTCTCCGCCTTGCCGTCGATGGTGTTCATAAGCTGCTGCGCGGTTGATTCCGACGTGACGCCCAGCTTGCCAAAATAGCTATTCAGGCCGGCAATATCGCCCTCGTTGGCCTGCGCGAGGCTTTTTGCGGCCTCAGCCGCCGTCTTAGCCTCGCCGGCCGCCGTTGTCGCGTTGTTCGCCGCCGCCGTGGCCGTGGTGATGTTGGTCGCGTTGGCGTACATCTGATTATCGATTTTCGTCATCGCGTCGGTAAAATCGCCACGCCATGACGGACGGTCGTTCGGACTGTCGCCAAACGTCGGCAGATTATAGTGTCCGGTATGCTGTGTGGTTGACATCGCTGTTCCTCTTTTCTATTTGCGGGAAGTGCCGACGCGAACAATGCCGTTCACGTCCTTGTATAGGGAATCAAGTTCGGCCGCCGTTAACCCCAACGTGTTGGGTTGTGAGGCGGTTTTATCGACCTTGCCGTTAAGCCCCGAGGTGAGGGCTGAGGTGGTGGCGAAACCGCTCACGTTCGGGATATCGGTTTTCTTGGCGACAGTGTTCGCGACTCCCAGCGGGGAGGTCGTCGTGCCGTCGCCGGTGAGGTCGGCGGTGTGCGTCACGGTCTCAAGCCCGCCCTTGGAGGCCAAGTCGTCCGCGTTCTTCTTGAGCTGGGCGTCAATCTTCGACATGTCGCCGTTGTAGTCACCGAGCCATGTGGGCCGGTCAGTGCCAGCGAACTGTGAGAGATTATAGTTGGAGGTATGGTTGGTTGCGGTCATGATAGCTACTCCTTTTTATCAAAATTGTCTGCGGTCGGGTTGCGTTCCACGTATCGTGCATCTGCCTCGGATTGCGTGATAAACGCCATGTCGGCAGGCGGATTCTCGGACATGGACTTTCCGTACGGGAATTGGGCGCGACCAGGAAAGTCGCCGGGCACGCAATTATCCACGGCGGTGGCGCGTAAGTCGTACTCGCGTGCGCCAAGCGTAAGCCCATCGTATTCCTGAGCGGTCAACCGCATGTTATCGTAGTCACCCCAGAACAATCCGTGGTTACGCGAATTGTCATACATGCCGCCAAGCACATCCCCGAGCGGTTGTATGGTGCCGTACACTGGGGAGGTTGCCACACCCTGCTGTTCCATTTCGTGAATCAGGTCCAGCAGTTCCGCGCGTAATGCGGCCATATTCTTGTTGAGCTGGGTTACGGTATCCGCAAGCGCCTTGTCTACGGATGCCGCGAGGTCGCTGGTGGTTTCCTCCAGTTTGCTCAAATCGCATTGGAGGATGTCGAGATTGTGGCGTAGGCATTCAATCAACTGTAACGTGGTCAATCCGTCCCGATACGTGAACGGAACGGACGTGGGCACCCCGTCGAACAAGCGTTGTTGTGGAATCAGAGCGTTAATGGCAACCATGATTACTCCCATTCTTCATAGTTATGGCAGTCACTGAAAATTGTATCATAAGACCCCCACACCTGCATGAAACACGGTTCGAGGCTCCGCACAATTTCCATGTCCACATTGATAATCGCCTGTCGGTACTCCTGTATCAGGCTCATGGCGGACTGGGAGCGGCCCGACGTGTGGGATTTGGTGCTCCCATCTGTAGCGTCGTGTTGCCATTCCGTGCTGGATGTACTATGGGATTGAGAAGAGGTATCTTGCGTGCTATGGCTACTGCCGTCCGTATCCGCTTGCGCCTGATTGGCATGAGTCGCGTATCGAGCAAAATCACCTTGCACTCCGGTTGCGGGCACTTCCGAGTCGTAAGACTGGGACTTGGTGCTACTTGAACTGGTGCCGTCCGAGGAGCTTCGGGTCGCACTATCCTGAGAGGCGCTGGTTTTGCCGCTGGACTGGGCTACAGTATTGGACAGGCTTTCACTGACCATTTCCATAGTGTTCAATGGGTCATATTTCAACGCTAGCGTCCTGTATCGCTCATTAAAATATGGCATGATTTCCGCCATCGTCATCCCCAAGTAAAAAATGAACTGCTGGGCGGTTTCCTGTCCTATCTCTCGCAGCGCGTAATGGCGAACGATTTTCTCGTTCAGCTCGGCGCGGTGGTCTTCCTTATAAATCGGGTAATAGTCGGCGCTGAGATGCAGTTCGGCGTCCGTGTCGTATCCGAACGCAATGAGATTGCCAAGGGTTTCGGTGTACTCTCCCGGCGTTTCCATCGCGTAGGCGCTAAAATCCTGTGTCATCACAATACACCTCCGATACCCGCGTCGTGCGAGGCGGGCATATCGATATCCGTCGTACCACTGGCGCTAGAATCAAGCGCGTTGGGCACGCCGCTTGATTGCGCGTCCGCATACTCCACCCATACGTTCAGCTGTGGCCACAATCGGTTGATTTCGGTTGCCGCCGTCTGCCGCGCCTTGAGGAAACTCAGCCGGAACACGTCCACCTTTTCGTTGGCTTGCGCCACCTCATCGGAAATGAGCCGCTCTTTTTTTTCCGTCCCGGACGATTGAATGCCGAGATATCCCAATACCTCGTTGGTCACCTGAGTTTTCTGCTGGATGAACTTGTCCAGCAGATAGGGGGTGGTGTTGGGCCACGGTTGGAACATGCTACCGGGGTCGAGTGAATCGTATCCGATGATGTAATCCTGCCCGTCCTGTCGTTGTTGTAACATGTTCTGCACGGTGAGTTTGGTTCGCGGGTCGGCGGTGATGATGGTCGGCAGTTTCAGACTCTCCAAGTTCACGTCATATGCCTTGTCGATGTCGGCGAGGCGTCGCGCGTACTGCCATAATGTCGGCTTGAATCCGACGCGCATTCGATTGTCCCAAATCGGAATGCATTCCGAGCCGGCTTTGAGCTGCCGATAATGGTAGTTGACGCCTACCGGCTCGAACATGGTGGGATTATTGTACACATTTAGCCGGCCTTGATAACCAGCCTGCGTTACGAGGAATCTGCCGATACGTTTGTCCTCGAAAAACAACGCGCACCCATATTCGCACAAGCATATTTCCAGCCAACGCTCATCCACAGTGGGAGGCAGTCCGCGCCAGCTGAACCGATTCAACGCGAGTTCCATCAGCAAATGAAGATACATGTCATCGAGACTGGCGGCGCGTGTTTTCGCGTAATTGCCACGCGGATGCAACGCGCCGCCCCTACGATTCTGATTTTTTCTCAACCTGGACATGCATCTAGTATAGCACTAGAATGAGATGCCCGGCAATGGGTCGTTATCCGCCCAATCGGTCACGCCGATATCATCCGGGTTAGTCCATATAGTAGCCCCAGACTCGAACACGCCTTTAATGGTCTGCCGATACTGCTCGGGCAAATCACCTCGCACGTAACACTCTTGCATCTGCCAGTAGGTGAATTTTGTCATACATCCCAGCGATTGCGGCGGCGTGATGAAACGCTGGATAAAATACCCGTAACGCAACATGTACTCTCCGACGCTCCGCAGAGCTGAGGGTGCGCACGTCTTAAATCGAACCAACACCCCGACAATACCGTTCGCGAGGTTAAAACCGTCTCCGCCGATGGCACCGGATGTGGTCGGGGGTGTTAATTGCATCTGCTGTACCTGTGCATTGATACCCGCAATGGTGTTTTGATAGTCTCCGAACGCGGAACGTTGCGCGTAATCCGCGTTCATATCCGCCATATTTTGGGCCAACTGGTTTGAAAGCGCTGTAGTCTGAGAGCCGTATGTGTTGGCCTGGCTTGTTGTGGCCGCGTTGGTACTCAGCGAGTTCGCCGTGGAAAGTTGGGCGGCGGTATTGTTGATACTGCGGTTCGCTTCAGTGTTGACACCATTCATAACCACACCGCCTAATGCCGATACCGCGCCCCCGACATTGCCCGAAGCGGCGTTACCCGCCACCCCGACCACGCCGTTAACCACGTTATTCAGCTGTGCGAGGTCAGCTCGCTGATTGTTGATATACGTCGTGTTGTCCAGACTGGTGTTAAGCGAGGTTGCTTGTATCGCGTTATTGGCGTTGCGGTTGCCGATAGCGAGTTTGTTGGCTTGGGTATTGTACTGGTTTTGCATGGCCGTTGCCGCAAGAGACTGGCTGATGCCCATCTGCGCTTTTTGGTACGCCCAGTCAGCGGACTGTTGACTGTAGGCACGAGTGTAGGCACTGTTTGCCATTGCCAACTGGGCACCATTGTTGACTATCACAAATTGAGGGAAATTGCTGATGCCAAACGCGGCGTCCAACATTTCCCCGCTATCAATGGGCAACCCATTGTTTTTATCAAGAGGAGCAATCTCGCTTGCACCCGCCTTATTGTACCCAACCGGGTAAAAGTTCAAGCGCGCGCCATTGGGCGCGTAATTATGCACCTCTCTAATAACCAGATTATCGCTTTGGATATTTTCGGGCTTATAGGTGATATTAGTGCCATTCAAGCAAGTGCATTCAACAGTAGAATAGGGGTAGCATTTGAGTTTTTTAAGGTTTTTATAACGTTTAGGGATATTAAAATTATCACGAAAATCATTAATGGCAATAATGTCTTCATATCTGCTGGGCGCATTTGTGGCCGACTGGGGGAAACGGTAGATACGATTATTTAATTCCGAAGGGAGTGTTTTCCCAAACAGCTTATCTACGACATAGCCGGATTGCTTAAGAAAGTCATCATCTAAAGAGGGTATCATGTACATGTTTACAATACCCTGTGTTATCCATGAAAAAATAGAGCCCACTCCCATAAACACTTGGATAGACTGGACATCCTTAAAGTACAGTATTTCAGCACCGTTAGCCATGTTCTCAAACAGAGAGCCGCCCGCGGTAGTGAGAGACGGTTTTTCCTGACTGCCCGCGTCCGCTGACAAATCTACCGTGCTCACGACTATTACGCCGTAATTCAGATTTTTTCCGTCCATGCTGATAAGAGACTTGTACTGTTGGTTTACCGTCACCATTTCGCTACCGGTGTCCAGCCCCTCGGGTAGTGCGAGATAACTGCGACCATAATCGGTCATCTGGTTTTCGTTGGCAATGCCGATATGGCCTCGCACCACATAGCATGAACCAAACCTAAGTACATGCTGGAACGACTGCCAAACGTCCAACTGTACAGTGAGCTGAGTAGTGTACGCATTGATGTAATCCACGTGGTTGATGAAATAATACCAATACCGTGGCGTCTCCAAGTCGGGGTAATCGTTATACACCACGACATAGTTGTAGTTGGACGCCTCGTTAAATGGCAGTTCGACGCGCACGGGTTGGCCGAACATGTGCATGACTCCATGCACCCTGTCAATGCCAGGCCGTCGGTCAAACCATTCCTGTTGTTTCTGCGGTGATTCGAACCGGGCTAGGTCACGGTAACTGCTATCCCACGGCACGTTACAGAGTTTCAGCGACGTGTTGGGCGTCCATTGAGCCCAGTTAAACGTCGCCTCGACGTTAGGGTTGATATCTCTCATCATACTATCCCTTTCACAAAGAAGGGAGTGTTTCACGTGAAACACTCCCTTTTATTATATCGCAGATTAGACGACCGTCACAGTGCCCTGACAGCTGACACCGAACAGCGCGGCCGTCAGCTTGGTGGAACCGGCGGCCACTCCAGTGACTAGGCCGGTATTGTCCACTAGAGGTTCGCGTCATCAATCATCACCCAACCTCCGGTATGACAAAGCCCGGAGCGCTCACGTGGCTTGCGCTCCGGGCCTTGTCCTGTATCACACCGTGAGGGGAGGGTAGCCAGTCGGCTACCCTCCCATTGTATCACGCTTTCACGGTCATACTGGCTTTGCCGGACACGCCGAACAGGGTCGCGGTGATATCGGACGAGCCTGCCTTGACACCGGACACCACACCCGACTCGGATACCGTGGCGTTCTCCGGAGTGCCGGAAGTCCATGCGGCCTGGGCGGTCACGTCGGCGGTACGCCCGTCAATCATGGTCGCCACTGCGGACGCCTGCGCCGTCTGATTCAGTTTCACCGCCGGGGCGGTCACGGCAATCGACGCGATGATGGACGGGCTGAATCCGATGACACCATCGCCGACCACCGGCACGCTCAGGGCGGCGGATACGGTGCCGGGCACTTCCGGCGTCGCCGGATTTGTATACAGGGCGGTGGCCGTCACCGGGATGCTGGTGTTCGGTTCGTCAAGGCCGACCACCAGCACGCCGGTGGGCGAAATGTACGTATAATCGCTCTTCGGCTTGACGGTATCGCCGATGGTATATTCGACCGCGTCGGAGCGGAATGTGGCCGCACTGTCATTGGTGATGGTCGTATCGGCGGTAATCTGCACCGCGCTTCCACGCGACACGTTGGTCGGGGTTGTCGTGCCGCCGCCGTACATGGCGAGTTTGAGTTGGAAGGTCGGCGTCTTGGCTTGCGTGCCGGTGGGCGGCACCGTTTTGGCGCTGGAACCCGCGCCCGTCCAGAACATGACGGCGGGGGCGAAGCCGGACACGCTGATGATGTGCTGGACATGCAGGTAATGGTTCACCGAATTGATGTTGACCGGGTTCGTCTGCTGTGTCATCTCATTGATGGCGGGAATATCAATGAGGAATTTATCCGTGGTGAGAATGGCCTGTACGCCATTCATGCCGAACCTGTCCTGCGGGATGACGATGATTCGGTCGATGGTCGGTTCGGCGTCGGTACGCTGGAATACGGTCGCCAATCCCTGAACATCGAGTGCCGACTTGACTTCCGGGGAACAGAACAGTACGAGCTCATCCGGGCGGGCGAACGTCGGCATGTGACGCGCGTTGTATCGGGTGGACACGAACTTCAGCGTGTCGGCCCATGCGCGAATCTGCCGCAGCATGTCTCGGGCGTCGGTTTCCGTCGAACCCATGTCGTTCAGATCCTTGGCCATGTGGACACGCCAGTATCCGCCAAGCTTCGCGTACTCGACGAACTGATGGCACATGGCCTCGAACAAGTCGACTTCCGCCGCGTTGTAGCAGGATGTGAGGATTTGCGAGGTGAGGGACGCCAAACCGCCTTCGGAAATGAATGCACGCTGAAGCGTCTTGTCATCCGTGGTCGCCGGATACCAGTGGGCGAAATCAAGACGGTGATACAGCGAATCCACGTCGATTTTCCACTTACGGAAGTTATCCGCGCCGAGGTACTCGGCGTTCGGGTCGTACACCTGAGCGAGCGGCATGCCCACGGCAATCTCCTGCCACGTGTCGCCATACGCCTGAGATGCACGCTGGAAAACGCCGAGCGGATTGTTCCACCGCCACGTGTTCACATAGGTGCCGCCGATGCGGTTCACCAGAGCTGCGTAAAACTCGTTTTTCAACTGACTGCTGGACATGAGCGTGGCCATCTGGCGGTCCATGTTCATCTGGGTCGCACTTGGCATGCGCCGCTGATATTCAGGCGACGCCTCATTGCGAATCATATTGAGAATCTGAGCATTGTTGAATTCGGTGAGCGGGCGAAGCTGCTGCTTCGGCGTCACCACTGGGGCGGTCGGCATGATGGTTCTCCTTTTCTGTTCACTTAATCTTCATACAGGTCGTTGAATGTACTGTATGTGCCGTTATAGTCATCGTCGGTCATTTCAGCCGATTCCGTTGTCGCGTCATCGTCGGAGCCATCGTTGAGCACGTGGTCTGCTGCCGCGTCGCGCATCGCCTCAATGGTCTCGGACAGTTCCGCCACGGTCGCCTCCAGGGCGCTGATACGGTTGGCCATGTCGGCGTTCTTGTCATCGCCAGCGTCTTCCGGTTCGCCGTCATCCTGCGTTTCAGGCTCCGGGTTCGGCGTATTGTCGGCGTCGGTCGCGTCCTGTTCGGTGTCGGGCGTGGTGTCCGACTTGTCGTCGGTTTCGACATCGTCCATAATAATCACCCCTTAAGATAAATGGCACGGCGGCAATCACGCTGCCGTGCCGGATTGCTAGGCTGTGCGGGTTCCCTCGCCGTCGCTGGGCGTTGGCTACGCACGTCTACATCCGACCGAATCGCCTTACCGATTTGCCTGACGGTCGGGCCATCGAATCGACTTGGGACGCACATCCCGCTACCGGTCATTATAACACAAAAGCATGTCCATCGTCGTTGAAATGCTGCGACCCCGGTAGGAACTCATCGTAGGGGATGGGTGCGGCGCGATGCACGCCGCTCAACCGCATCACCGTCTCGCCGCCCGCCTCTATGCCACAATATTTGCGATTGCCGAGGATACGCAGCTTGTCGTAATTGTGGTCGTTTTTCCACGCTCCCAGTTTCCTGCCATCCGGTTCGATGCCAATGGGCGCATCCAATCCCTCCAATATCATGCCATCGGTGTCGGCGTAAAGCACTCGGTCGGCGTTCGCGTTCATGGCGCGTGATAGTATCCGTCTGCCATAGGCGTTGACGTAGGCGGCGGTCGGCAGCCATGCCATACTGTTGGCCGACCCGGGCTTGTCCACGATAAAATCCACACCACCGTCCGCAGAGGGTTTCGGATGCAGCATGGGGCGGTAGAGTGAGGCCCCGAATTTTCCCGCCAGCGAGTTCAGCAGCAATTTCGCCATTTGCCTGCGTTCTCCGGTTGCGGTTTGTTTCACGCGAAACCATTTGTCCACGTATGTGTAATATAGCCCGTGTGATTTGCGGAACTTCCATCCGCCGATATGCTCCCACACATGCACGTCATAGTTTTCCGTGAGCGTCTCCCAATCCACATCCGTGACGGGCATGGTTACGACGCCTAGCGTGCTATCCAAACGTTCGCCCTCATACCCCCATACGGGGAGGATATTGGTTAACGTCGCCGTTCCACCCGGTTTCAACCGCGCGTCGAACGCGATGATATCAATATGCAGCGGATAATCATTATCATGATGATATTCGCCGTCATACCACATGGAGGCCCCCACCGGCATGGGGGCGTCGCGCATGATGCTCGGGTAAAGGCTGTTCACATCCCAGCTTCGACAATTCTTGTATTCTCCGGGCTTGCTGTACACTATCGCCCCATAGTAGGCCGGCCGCATCCGGTGATAATCCGCCTTATCCAATGGCGGAAAATGACGTTTGAATCCGGCGTAATCCCCGTCGATATAGTCGGTCATCGCCATGGACGCTATGGTAGTGCCCCTGAGATTCAGGGCCTCGCATTCCCGTGCGATGTTCCACGTGGTTTCCAAGTCATCCATGCCGCCGAACGTTTCACGTGAAACATTCAGGCCATCGTCTCGAGTAACATTGCGGACATCCAGAAAATCCACGGTGATGCCGCCCATGCGCACGCGAAAACTGTAGAAATGGCCACGGATATTGAACGTGCCCCACACGCCGTCCTTGACTGGGTTCGATTGCAATGGCAGTCGTTTCAGCAGCTCGGCGGCTATGGGCTTGATGTCCTGCCATCCGTGGGCGCACCATACGCGCGTGTGATGTTCGAGCATAGTGAGGCGGATGACGGCGTTCACCGTCAATGGTTCCACACCGTCATCCGTGCATAGCATTGCGCCGTCTGTTGCCGCCATTCGACGCTCTCGCATGATTCCATCCTTTTTTAGTGTCGTGCCGCGTTGGTCATCCATTCATCAAGTCGTGTCTCTACATCTCCTGCATCCGCTTTTGTCTCCCATTTATGCGTTTTATCATTATACCATGCGGCCTCCCGTACCACGGCGCTAAAGTTCGTGTTGTTTATCAGCCATCGTTTTTGACGGTTCAACAAAGCGTAGAATTTTTGGGAGATGCTGGAGTCGAATGCCTCTAATTGCTGTTCGACTCTATCAAAATCCGCAACCCCCTCGTTCTTTGGAATCTGTCTAGTTCCCGCATGTAGCGGAGCTCGCCCCGTAAGCCCGGCGTACTCGAGTATCTCCCGCTCAAGTTTTTTACGCCCCCCTTCTCGTATCATCATGCGCGCGTGGCTTATGCCACGCTCTGTACCAAACACGTTCGCACGGTTGCGTGTGAGTTCGTCACGCGCCGAACCGCCGACCGTATGAGTACCCAACACGTCGAACGGTGACTCTCCCGCGCGTTCCATTTCACGTATTTCGGCCACGGTGTAGCGGGCCATGCTCAATGCCTCGAATTGTTGGTCGCGTTTGATTTTCCGCCGCGCTTCGATACGGCGGCGCTGCTGTTGCCTCAATGTTTTCCGACGTTTTGACGGGGCGGCGCTGATTTCTGCATCGGTTATCAACGGTCGCGCCGCCAGCTCCCTATCGAGTTTCGTGACATGCACGTCGGGGACAACCTGATACGGCTCGTTATCCCGTGACCTTAAAGCCTGCTGCCGTTCCCCAAACTCCTGCCCGATGCGGCGTGCGACCTGCTCGAGTTGTTGAGCGCTGAGCTTCCCCAAAAACGTTTCGGTGATTTGCTTGGGGAGGTGTCCGGTGCTATAGTCTCTGACCGCCTGCTCTCGGCGTACCTGTGCCGACCTGGTGGCGGCATTACGTTTCAGGCTGCTAGCGCGTCGATTGTTTTTACGTTTTGCCACAGCCTCTCTCCTTGTGAGTATGAAAACACCCCTCGCAGCAAGGATGGAAGCAGCAAGGGGTGAATTTGGCGGCAACATCCCTATAGGGACATTACCATGCTATCATATGGTGTGGACAAATAGTCTATTTGCGGCCTTTTTCCGACACCAATTCGAGGTCAAAGAATTTATAGCCACGGCGACTCTTCTTTTCCACCACCTTGAGAACGACAGGCGCGGCCCACTTATCCGGCGTACCAAAAATGGCGAAGAGATTACCGAAAGCGTGCGCCAGCGTGGGAGAGGCGGCGGCAAAGTCGCCCTCTTCTGCGTGGATAACGACTCGAGTGGATGAATTGATTTCACCAGTCTCCTGATTGGCGACCTCGATGGCCTGCGCCAGCACGTTAGTGACATGCAACGGCTCATTAAGGTGGTCATCTACCTTATCGGAGGTTTGCATGGCGTTGTACAACGCCATCTTGCCGTCCATAGTAGTGGTGTCGAAGAAATGGGACACGGCGTTAGTGCCGTTCGCGGAAAAGTTATTGCCGTTCTTTACGGTCAGTTCGTTGTCAGCCATTGGTGTTGCCTTCCTTATAGTTGGTTGTTAATTATTTTTCCTCGGAGATGATATCATCTTCGACCACGTTGCCGCCAACCGGCCCCGCATAATCAATAATGGTATCATCACCAAATTCGCAATTAGCCCAATAGATTGCCTCATCCATGCGCGTTGCCTGCTGATGATATTCAGCGGACATAGGTAGCATGTCCTTGTTAATCTTACGGGCTTTCTTCATAGCCATGTCAGCCGTGCGGCACGCGCCATCCACGACCACCTCGGTGTCAACAAGTTCTCCGTTTTCGCTGCGCGTAACGCCACGCACTATACTATAATGCTTGGCTCGCTTAATGTATGCCATAATCATACCGCCTTATCTTAATGTTACCGTTGCTGCGACATTCTCGCAATGTCTTCATCAGTATACCGTACGTCGGTCAGATTGTCAAAACAAAGAGACGCGGCTTTGATGACAGTCTGAGCGAACTCATCACCCTCCCACGTCTTGCACATCTCATAGCAAGTCGCACCCTTGACATGACAGACCGCACACCACGCCACCATCGCCGGACAGTAAATAAGCATGGACAGCATTTCGATGTCCTGCGTTCGTGATAATGCAGCGTACTTTGATGAGCGGGGCGTGATGCTTAGACAAATGTTCGCCGCGTGTTCGATACTGTCGGCAAACGCCACCTGGCCGCCTTGAGGTTTATAAAAATCCTTGAGTAGTGCTATACTACGGCACAATGTCTCCCAATCTCCACCTCCTTTATTATATTCACGCAAATGCAGGTTACGCCGACGGCCCCGAATGACACGACGCACACGGTCATCGTCCAAGATACCGTCATCAAACCAATTCGTACGATTATCATTACCCTTCATTTTTCGACATCCTTTCACCAAACACTTTACACCACATATCACTAACACCTATCAATCAACGGAGTATCAGCCAACGCCATCGCGTCAACCAGCATATGAGCCACCTGCGCATAATCGCACGCATCAAACACCATAGTCGACCAATCCAAATGACGACTGCCACGAGAATAAAATCGCACCGATACCGCATAACGCAACTCATACACCCTCCGGTGAGGACAATACACCAACCGCACATCACCATCCTTAAACGAAGACGGAAAAACAGCAACAACCTTATCATTCACCATCATCAAACATCCTCTCAAACGGCAAACGCACCTCAACAACACCATTCAAAACCCCGTTTGAATCAAACGAAGAGTGGGCAAAACCAACATACACATCAAGACCGGAAAACGCACGACGGACAACGTCAAGCACACCATCCAACGCCTCCTTAAACGTACCAGCCGGATACGGGCCCATTACCTCCACATGCTCAGGCGTGAGCTCAAATACCGTAAAATCATCAGGCGTAACAGTAAAACACCACACGTCAAACCCCTTTCCCATCAAAAATCAACCAACTCATCACGGTCAAGCACAGTCACATCAACACACTGACACGGCTGAAGCCCATACTCCGCAAAATCACCAACACCATCAATCATATCACAAGCATACTCAACACAATAATCAACATCCTGCACCCAATAAGCCCCATCCGAGCCATCAACGGGCTCCAAAGCACCAACCTCAAAGAAATCATTAGACCAATCAGGACCATAGCCCAAACTATCACGGTCCCACTCCCTGAGAGTAATCTCAACGACCTTAGTGTTATCAATCAAAATAATCATTTTTTTATTTTCCCTTCCTTGAAGTTGATACTTATATCATACCACACACACCACCAAACAACAAGCCCAAAACACCCTCAAAAAAAAAACGGCAAAACAAAGAAAAAAAATAAACACACAGGAGACGGAAACAAAAACACAGGAAGCAACATGAATACAAAACACAGAACAGAGCGGTTGTGGAAAAAGGCTAGCTGCTGGGGCCCCTCCCCTCCTTTT
>OBVM01000502.1_pt1 | contig 14596 bp, 15 predicted proteins | sample 1476051 | NCBI WGS metagenome assembly OBVM01 (sample SAMEA2579986, study PRJEB22360) | human gut metagenome | biome: human gut; feature: human-associated habitat; material: faeces | place: Denmark | collected 2008/2010
TCCTTGAGCTGCCAGGAGCGGTAGAGCTGGCCCTTGGGATCCACGCCGGCGAGCGTGGCGAGGGCCGTGGATTGGCGCTCGGCCAAGTCGCCGGGGTTTCTGAGCACGGCGTATTTCAGGCCCTTCATCGCCTCCGCGGCCGTCTTATCCTTCGCTCGCCTGGCCTGGTTCCACAACCGTTTCCTGACCCGGTCCAGGCAGTCGGTCATCCAGGAGACGATGTGGAATGAGTCGGGCACGCGCTCCGCGTTCGGGCAGTATCCGGCGACGGACGAGTCGATCCACCTGGCGCCGTCGCCGGTGACGATCCTGATGGAGGCGCGCTGCTCCGGCGTCAATTCTTCGAAGAACAGGTCGAGGACCTGTTTGCCGTATCCGTCGTGCGCCCAAATCACCCGCTTGTGTTCGTGGTCGACGACGACGGTGATGTACGTGTGGCCCTTCCTGTGGCTAGTCTCGTCCACGCCGATCGCCGTGAGCCCGTCGAACATGCATGGCATGCCGGATTCCAGCCGGCCGGCGACCCGTCCGGCGATGTCGCCCGCGGTCCTCCACGCGACATGCAGGAAACCGCTCACGGTCTTCCTGTTGGCGACCGTCATCAGCCACGTGCATTCCATCTCGAAGTCGCGCGTGAACCGGATGCCCGGCTCCGCCCACGGAACCCGCGACACCACCACGCCATGCACACGGCATTCCACACGCGGAGCCGGACCCACGAGCTCGACCCGATAGCAGCCGAAGTCCTGGTGCCGCTAACGCCTTTCGCCGCCCCCGTCGTCGTATTTCGGGCATTTGCGCCCGCAGCGCGAGCAACGCAACGCGGCCTTCCTGCACCTGACGCGCGCCACCAGGACCGGAGCGTCGCGCAGCGGGGAATCGTCGATGGACACGTCCTCGACGACCATGCCCTTGACGTTGAGCAAACGTTTGAATATGTTCTTCATAAGGCGTTTTCTGTGGTTCTTTTTCTTGGTCGAAAAACAAACCTACAGGAAACGCCCCTCACACCCTCATAATCAACGGCTCAACGACGAGACGACACCCACGAAAACAACACAAGAGCCAGAAATGGTGACTCTGCATCTTGAAGAACTTCTTCCAATGTGTAATTCTTCAAAGCGGTTTCCACGGCGATGATCCGAGGGTAAATTAAAGATTTCAACGCCATATCAAAAGAATTCAATGATGAAATTTGCTCGAAGGACTGCAAGTGAAGACGATTCTTTGCAATGCCAGCGAATCGGTACCCCTTATAGCCGTGGTAATACCCCAGGTTTTTCAATTCTCTTTTTTGCAATTCACCAGAACATGCAATGCCGTTATCACACAGATGCTGCATAAGTTCATCCAGTGTTTTCATTGCACCCCTATTCGCCAAAGTCATAAGGGTTAATTGTAACTTGAAGTATGCCTTAGCAGTGTGGTGTCTGCCGGCTCATGGTGTTGGAAGAATCTTTTTCATTACGGTTATGGTTTTCGGACACTACCCGATTGCGACGCGATTATGACGGGATTACGACGCGATTCGGTTTCTGACGACGCGATTGCATCTTGCTTATTCCCCGGTTCCATACCTTGTTGGGTGTCTTGCTGCCAAGGAGCTTCATGGGGCATCGTTGATTTCCTTGGCGATTACGTTGAACTCATCCCGCATGAGCGTGAAGTATATGTGATTGGAATCTGCGTGCGTGCAAGTGCGTGAAAATGCGCGAGAAAAGTGCTCGAATCTGCTTTAACAGGCTGCTGCTTTTAATGCAGGCTCTATCTGTTGAAAGCCCGTCGCGCTCGCGAAGAAAACATGGCTCATGGTGAATGCGGATCGCCCGCATGTTATCCATCGAATAAATAAAGGAGCGAATACCCTGGGCGTTAAGCACAATGCGTCTTATCAGAGTGGAGAGAACATGGCTAAGAAAACCGACGAAGAGCTTTACGATGTGGCGATAAATATGATTGGAAGCGTTGCGAAGCTTCCGATTATCAGAGTTGATAGGGAAGCGTTTCTGCGGCAGCAATTCGCCGATTCGGAATATCTCGATGAGATTCTGGAGCATGGTCCACAGCATGTATATATGGTGGAGTCGTTGCGTAGGAAAGCGGATGGAGTGATTAAGAAGTCGACGAATCAGACCACTCTTGCCGCCTTGTGGCAGGAATTCCCGGTGGCCCTGCCGCCGTTGCCGCTGGAGGTGCCGATGTGGCCCAGTACTTTGGTTTCGCGATCAATCTGGCGCAGAAAATTGCCTATCTCTTCGGAGAGGATGATTTGTTCACCGACGAGTCGGAACTGAATGAAGGTGCCAAAGTCCGAGTCCTTGCGTATTTGGGTGTGATGCTCGGCGCGTCAGGTTCGGCGATGTTGGTAGGAAAGCTTGCCAGGGAAGTCGGCAAGAACATGGGCAAGAAGATCACGTAACAGGCTCTGACGAAAACGGCTTGGTATCCGTTGCCCAAGAAAATCGGTGCGATGGTCGGCAAACAGGTGGTGAAGGAGTCGGTTGGGAGGGCCGTTACTAAGGTTGTGCCAGTTGTCGGCGGCGCCATTTCCGGGGTGATAACCTATGCGACGTTCAAACCCATGGGTGGCCGATTGGCCGATGTGCTGGTACGCAATCTGAACGGTGAGTTCGATGAGACTGGCATGGAACTTCGCCCGGAATTCAAGAAAGCCAATACCGCAGATGCTGACACGGAAGTCACGATTCATGCGATCGAGATTGACGACTGAAAAACGGTGGGTTGGGTGGCTAGCAGAGTAGTTGTCGGTTAGCCATCCAACCCATCAGCTTTGTCATCGACTCAAAGTGCTTCGCTATTCTTCAAACGCTTTGTCCACGAACTCAGCAAGTTTGCCTTCTTTCGCGAGCTGGGCGGAGTCAGCCATTGCGAAGTGCGTGTGCAGCCCCTTACCCAATTCGTTGTCATATCCGAGGATGTAGTGGGTCGCGATTTGATAGATAATCTCGGTAGGCGCGATGCCATACACCTGGTGTTCGAGGATATGCGCCAGACGGATATGGTCATCCGGGAAGTAGCGGCGCATTGCCTTGCTGTTGTACAGGCGCTTGATGATTTCGGTGATATACATGCCCGATTTCATGTACAGGTCGGCGAACGTGTGCGTCGGATCGTCGAAGCAGCCGGGGTTCTCCTGCTCGAGCATGTCGATCATCTTCACCACGACTTTGCGCGGGGTGAAAATCTGGTTGGTCTTCTGGGGCGGCACATAGTCGAAGATGTCTTCCTTGTGGGACTCATCGAAATAGTCGGCGAGTCTGCTGCGCAGATGAATGAACTCCACAATCGAATCGTTGAAGACAACAGAGTCGAACAGGTGACCGTCGAAATGCTCCTTTTCTCCGGTTTCATGGTCCGTCACATCTCCGCCGTCGCGCAGGAGCCTGAACTGATCTACGGTGATGCTGGTGAATCCTTGAACACGTAGTCCGGGATGATGCTGTCGAACGATTCAAGGGTGGTGTTCTCATCTCCGTAGGCCATCAGGAACGAAGGAATCGTGCGGGAGAAACCACGCAGATGGTCGCGGATGCCGTCTTCGATGCTGTTTTTCTGAGCTTCCTTCTTCGCGGTCTCGATCTCACGCACCACGGTTTCGCCGGCGGATTGAACTATTTCGCTGCGAGACTGCTTAAGATTATCAATAAGATTCAGACGAGCGGCTTCAATCCGTTCGTCATGTGCCTGATTGATTTGCTCTTCCTCAGCTTGGCTCCCGGCATTTTCGAGTGCTTGCGCACGGTCACGTTCGATACGGTTCTTCTCAATGTTGTAGTCGCCGTACTCGCGGTTGATGCGGTTATTCACATCGGCCTTGATCTTACGTTCGACCTTCTTCTGTTGGGAAGCCTTCATATCGGAGCCGTAGTTCTGCTTGGCGGCTTCGACCAACGGTTCGGCGACGCTGACGCCAACAGCTTTCTGGAGATCGGCAAGGAAATCCTCTTCGGGATTCTCCGGTTTCTCGGAGACAATGGAGTCGATCACGGAATTAAGTTCGTTGTTGATATTGCCATACACTTTGTCCCCGAACAGATCCTTGGACTTGCCGATGACCTGCTCATTCGGAATGGACACTTCGCCGTTCTCATCGAGATTGAGTTCATCGGCGGTTCCTGCCTTGACTCCGAGGTCTTCTCTCGGAGCCTTGTACGGTTCCAGCTGCTGCAGGGTCTCAATCACTTCGGCCGGAGCATGGAAGATGTTGCTGATGTTCTGGAACAGGAAATCACACATGAAGCCGCGGCGCACAACCTCGCGCGAGTGGATCTTGCGTGGGATGGAGAGCACCTGTTCGGCGTCCAGATCCACCATTTCGCCGTCTTCGTCTTCGCCGATTACGGGGAAGAAGTTCAACAGCCGACGCACGTTCTGTTTGCGTGAGTCGGTATCGCCGCCTCCACATGTGGTGCCGGAATACAGGTCGTTCGCGTATTCCTCGAACACAGTCAGCGAACGTGCCGGGTCAAAATCGAACACGTACGCGTTTTCCTTACGCTGGTATTTGCCGTTCCTGTTGAATAGGCAGGGGTTCTGCGCGCGGAACGCGGCTTGCACGTACAGCGCCGGGCTCTTCATGTTTGATAGCATGAGCACGCCTGTCCATTCGGGAACCGTCACGCCTGTGGTCAGCTGACCGACCGACAAAGTGATGGTCTTCGTCTTGACACCTTCTCCGCCCTTCTCCGCTTTGGCTATGGCGTTGCGGACCTTGTCGAACGATTTCTCGTTCTCCTCGTCGTCATCGATTTTGCCATCCCCGGCCGCAAGGATGATCTCATAGTCCTTGAACACTTCATGCTGTCGGAGCATTTTTGCAAGGGCTCGGGCAGAATCTACGCGGTTGAGCATCCAGAACGTGTGGCGCAGCTCGTCACGCGACTCTGGCGTGGAGAACGGGTATTTCTTCTGTGTGGTCAGAGCGTCGAGGAAACGCTTCACATCGTCATAGTGAACGAATCGCCCATCCTTTGTCTCGAAGAATTCGTTCAGATCGAATGCGTACTCGGTCTGCTCACCATCGATCTGCATGCCCTTCGCCACTTCGTTCTCGATGATGTCGGACATTTGATACGTGAACATGTTGAGTTTCGGCAGGTTCTCGTATGGGTTGCGTAGTTCCGGATCGTTCCAGTCCCTTTTGGCCTGCTGCTCGTCCGCATATGTCCAGTTGTAGATCGCGTTTTCAGGGAACTTGTCGTTCGCGATGGCCTTGAATGGCGTTCCCGACAGGTGCAGTGTGTTCCTGCGCTTGATATGATCGAACGCCACGTCCGTCTTGTACGTGTCCACGCCTTCGTGAGCTTCATCGATGACGAGCAGGTCATATTCGTATTCCGCCACATACTTTAGCTTGTCGTAATGGCCGCCGAACTCGATGGAGCCCTTCAGATCCTGCAGACTGATGAACTCGATGGAGCTCGGAAGCTTGCCCTTGCCTGCAAGATGCAGGTATTCATCGTGGCTGATGCAATATGGCTTGCCAGCCAAAGCGTCCACACTGCTGATGAACCGCCAGCCGGAATCGGTGCCGACGAACTTGACATAGTCGTCATACCAGGAATTCGCAATCGCGGGACGATTCGTCACAACGAGAATGCGTTTCGCCTTGCCGTCCTTTCCTGGCGTGGGAAGGCGCTTGCAAAGGTCATAGGCGGCAAGAGTCTTGCCGAAACGCGGCTTCGCGTTCCATAGGAACTCGCCTTGCTCGTGCAACTGGAAATAGTCCAGGGTCTTGCTGATCGCAGCTTCCTGCTCGGCTCGCAGTTCATAATCGGAGGCTCCGAGACCGTCAAGAATTCCATGATTCTCGCGAAACTCATGGAACCTGCCCTTGGCGTTCGGAGGATTAATCTCGAACCATTCGGTGCCGGGCTGATCATTGATGCCGAGATTGCGCAAATAGGTATGGAAATCAGTGTCATGAAACACTTCGCCAGTGTCCTCATAAGTGGCATTGCCATGCCATTCGAGTTTCGCGATGACATCTGCCGTATGAGTTTGTTGCGCGATACGGACGTTTACGTCCTGCTCGGTATAACCGATTTTCGTCCAGCCGTCATGACGGCGGATTTCCGGAGTAGTGTATGCATAAATCTGGGGGAGTGCCGGTTGAGTGCTCTTGACCTTGCCTGTGATATCGGAAACGCTCATCAGTTCATCTCCTTGATCATCCTGTTAATGAAGGCTATTTCTTCGGAGGTCAATTTATACTTCTTGAACAGCTCCTCGTCAGTCCATTGCTTGGTGAAATCTTGTGTGGGAACAAATGCAAAAGTAGCCTTACTGATTTGTTGAGTCATGGCAATCTGAGCGAGAAGGAAACGGGTTAATTTTGTTTTCAGATACGTCATGAAATTATCGGCTTCATCTTCGGTGTCAAAGGAACCGGCAACAAGATACGTTTCTGAACAGATAGTTTTTGGCGGAATCTTCTCCATCGTAGATAGGATTTTGAATTGCCCATTTTTGTCAGGTTGACCTGCGTGCTCAGCAGACAAACGAGAAATAATGATTTTCCATTGATCGATCATGCCAAATCCAGAGATGACGTCTTCTCTGCGGAATGGTCCAACGCCTTTGTTGTACCGTAATGTTAATTTGCCGCTAGATGAAGGCTTTGCTGTAGTGGAAAGACCAAATGGCTTTCTGGAGGAGACCATCTTGTCGAGGGTCGATTCTTTTAAAGAAGTTACTTTTTTAACGATGCGTTCGGCTACTGGGTAACGGATTAGTGTTTCGAATTCATTGAGAAAGCGCTGGCAGTCTGTGGTAACTCCGTTATGCGTATTGGAATAGTGGCAGCCCCCCCCCCCTCATAGCTTTTATCGCGTACAAAAATGCACACTCCACCTGCGATATCCGCGTCGGGGAATACGTCGAGCGAATTGGTGTAGTCGGCCAAGCGACGAATATGCGAGTCATTGAGCATTTCCTGACGGAATTGATCTAGGCCCTTTCCGCCTGAATACCACTTGGCCGGAATGATCAAGCTCAGTACAGAGGGGTCAAGTTCTTTGACAGCATCGATAAACTTGTTATAGACGGGAGTTGCGCTGGCTCCCGCTCCGCCGTCCTCCATCTGATATGGAGGATTGCCGATTATATAGTCGAACTTCATTGTTTTGCTCCCTTCAACAGTTGGCTATATGATAACGAAGTTTTTGCTCTCCAGTCGTATAACCGGACAAATGCTGGTACGTCTTGCGAATTGGGTTCATCAAGCATGGTCAGCATGTCGAGCATGTCGAATTCGACCTTCTGCTCAGGTGGCTTACGGAATGGTATCGTCTCGGTCAGTCCATCCATCTGCCAGAGGTTCCAGACGATTACATTCGCAATCTGCTTGAGATGCTTCTTGTCCGGGTCGGTGCCGAATCTGTTGCGGTAATGATCTACGAAGGTAAGCAACAGGTTTGCGCGTGCGATCAGCAGGCTGTCGCCTTGGAATTCGTAGCCGTATACGCTTTGGAATGCCCGCAATGTCCACTTCCACCACGTCAGGTCATCTTCTGTGTGCTCATCTACGATACGTAGTTTGCGATCAAGCAGGCCAATGCGTTGACTGATGGGCAGCATTGCTCCTGTAGCGGCGTCGTAGCGCGATACCAGGAACGGGGCTTCACCGCAGGTGATTTCCAATCGGCGGCTGTCCACATAGGCATGCCAGCCGTGCTTTTTCGTAGAGGGGAACGTGATTTTTCCCTCCGTAGGAATCCAGGAATGGTCTTCCTGCTCCGTATTGAACACGTGCTTTCTTCCGAACCATTCCTCATCAAGATTGTTGACCATCTGGTTCACCATCCATGATGGTGTGAATACCTCGGCTTTTGCTTTGGTGCGGTCTGTCTGCTCATCCAAGCTTTTCTGTACTCGTGGCACAATGCATACGGTGGGGGTTTCGCCTGAAATCTGCTGGGCAAGTATCGGCGCTGCTTCCGTGGCGGTCGGTTCAGCGTCCACGTACGCATCAGTTGCGTAGATGATGTTCTGCTTTGTGCTCTTGTCTTGTAGGAGAGTGTCCAGTACATTCTTCACCGGATATGCATTGAAATCAATGAGCGGTGTGTATTGGGTCTTGTCCGTATTGGTCATGCTCGTCCTCGGGGAATGGTCACTCATTGCTTGTCTAAGTATATATACGAGGTATATATACGAGAGTTCGAAAGTGGTGTGTCATGAGGTCTTGGGTGCTAGCCTTAGCTTCCAAGAATAGCTTTAGAGGAGAAACATCATGCCAGTGTCGGAAAAAGAGATTATAGAGCGTTTGCCCGATTGGATCGCCGAAAAGAAGACGAGTTTTCTCTTCGGTTCAGGGACCTCCGCGCCGGGAATGCCTTTGATGAACATGTTTCCAGGCAAAAAAGATGGTTCCACGGACGTAGATGGTCTAATGTATGAGATAATCAAGAGAAATAAATTTCTAATTGGTGCTAAAATGAAAATAAATGTCTCTGAAGAAGAATCTAAGGCTATTCTTGGTACATTAGGTGCATATAAAAAGTTTATCGAAATTCTTCTTGACATGCTTGGTAATGTTAATGCCAGAGAGCGTCATAAAAATATCAATATTTTTACGACTAATTATGATTTGTTTATTGAAAAAGCAGTTGATGATATTTATGAGAGTGGATCAACTGCCCCTTTTATATTCAATGATGGTGCTCGCGGTTATTTCAATAGGTTGTTGGATAATTCGAATTTTGATACTACGACTGCTTATAAAGGGAGATTTGATAATTATATAAATGAACTGCCATCCATAAATCTTGCAAAGATTCATGGATCGGTGAACTGGAAGAAGCAATCCGAAGATATGATTCGGGTTTGTAATTACGTTGTTAGAGATAAGCCTGAGAAAAGGGAGACGGTTAAACCCGATGGGAACGAGCCAAAGGCTACAACTTTAAAGAAACACTATTACGAAATGCTGCGTTTCTTTGAATATGAAATGTCGGAAAGCGCGGAGAACATTGGCAATGGTTCACTGCTTATAGTGCATGGTTTCTCATTCGGTGATAAGCATATTGTTCATGCCTTGAAGAGAGCGCTGGAAAATCGTGAGCTACTTGTTATCATTGTGGCTTATACAGACAATGATGTCGAAGTAATTAAAAGAAATCTCAAAGATTTGGCTGAGAGAAAGAATCTGCGTTTTCTGTGCCCAAAAGACTTTTCTTTCCATGGAGAGGAATTTAGTCGATTGGACCTTAATAACTTTAATAAAATTATTGCCGGAAAATTGAAGTGTGCCTAAGGATGAAGAAATTTGTGAAGCAGGGTGAAAAGGAGCTCGGTGTTGTTGTATCAGTTGACTCCGACGAAGCAGTAGTAGGTATGTACAATGTGACCAATGGTGCTTCGTATTTCATAGATGGGGAAGAGATTAATGGTATAAAAGTCGGTGCTTATGCGATTCTTAAACAGGGTCGGAATCGTATTGTAGTAACGGTTTTATCGGAAAAAGTACGTGACCAGTTAAACACCATTAATTCAAAGGAGTTCGACAACCGTTTTCATGCTCAATCGATTCAGAGAATAGTAAGAGTCAAATCTCAGGGTGTAATAAAGGAAGGACAGTTTTCTGTAACGAGTTCTACTGTTCCTATGGTAGGTAATGTCCTTGTTTCTGCATCTTCTGAAGATATCGCAGCTATTTTTTCGCGTGGTGTTGATGAGGAGAAGTCCGTAACTATTGGTCGTTCGCTCATGGAAAATCAGCCGATTAGAATTCCGATTAACGATTTTTTTGCTTCACATATCGGTATTTTCGGCAATACGGGAAGCGGTAAATCAAATACTTTGCACAAACTTTATCTTGAACTATTCAGTTCTCCGTATGGTAATGCTGCTTTAGGGAAAAGCATTTTTGCGGTTATTGATTTTAACGGTGAGTATGGAAGCGGAAAAGTATTTGGAAAGCATCAAGTAAATGTTTTTGATGGTGCGAAACGAAAAATTTTGATTGACGAAAATATTTTCTTTAATGCTAACGTATTAAAAATACTTGCTAAAGCTACCGAAAATACACAATCTCCATTTCTGTCTAGAACTTTAAAACAATGGGAGGAGCATGAGAAGAATATATGCTCTGATATGCAAATAGGACTTTTAAAAAAATGTTTGCAGCGTCGTGATATCGCGCTCGTGGAGGAGTGGCGTAGCGTAGCAAGAGACGTGCTTCAAGAAAATTCCGACGATAAAATTGATTGCATGAATGTACTTGAGACAGTTTCCTTATTCAAAGGAGATAGCTTGTCTTATTTAACTAATGCTGGGACTGGATTTATTAATCAAGGGCGTTCTTTAGATGAGGTATCTTCTCTTAAGAAAAACGATAACTCTGGAAAGTATGTGTCATGTATTCCGTCTAGTGATTTGAAACTTGAAGCTATAGGACAAGAATTAGAAGAAAAAGGTAAATCTCTTGATTTATTTGATTCTTTTTTGGTTTTTATAAAATTTCAAAAAATATATGATGCAATGTATAAGGGAATGCAGCTTGAATGGTTAAAGCCCGTAGTGGGAAGGTTAGAGAGGCTTTTCTCTTCTGTTAAGAAATACGCTGAGATAATAAAAAACGCCACTGAATGTTATACAAAAGGAATAAGCGTCTTTAATCTAAAAAATGTTGATACAGAGTGTAAAGAGACTTTTGCTCTGTTGCTTTCAAAAATGCTTTATGAAAATAAGAAAAATGATTCGAATTGTGCTTCCGTTCATCTGATAATTGATGAGGCTCATAATATTCTCAATTCTTTCAAATCAACTCACTCTGATGTGTGGGAAGACTATCGTCTAACTACTTTTGAGACAATGATCAAAGAGGGACGAAAATACGGCTTTTTCCTTACAATTGCATCTCAACGTCCTGCAGATATTTCTCCGACAATTATGTCTCAGATTCACAACTACATCATTCATAAATTAGTGAACGACAAGGATTTGCAGATGCTGGAAAATACGATGCCAACTTTGGATGCTTTCTCTAAATCACGAATTCCCACTTTAGGAAAGGGTGAGGCCGTATTGACTGGACGTGCATTTGGAATGCCATCGTTGATTAAAGTTGATTATGAGGAGTATTCGCGTCCTGATTCTGATGATGTCGATTTGATCGCAGCGTGGAGTGAGAATCCTGAAGCGTCTAAGTGATGTTTTATAGGTGGTATAGTCGCCGTGATGCATGCTTGATTTGCTGTATGGCGAAGTAAATTCGCTATGTAGTAGGGTCTGTCTAGTGGGGGGGCATATTTGTTTTTTAGTGTGAGCATTAGTATGTGGCAGTTTGAAGGCGAAACGGAGGAATCACCATGGACGCTGGCAAGAAAATCCTGCTGGACCTATTGACCGGTTCGCTTCGGTTCGTGGTTCCGGTGTATCAGCGCAGATACTCATGGGGCGAGACGCAGTGCCGGCAATTGTGGGCTGACATCGTAACGGCCGGCCGGCATCCTGACAGAACCCATTTCACCGGGTCGATCGTATGGATGCAGGAGGGCGGCATCGGCCCGGACGGCGTCAGCCGTTGTCTGCTCATCGACGGTCAGCAGCGGCTCACCTCGGTGACCCTGCTGCTCATCGCCTTGGCAGAATACGCCCACGAACACCCGGGGAACCTGCGCTTCTCCACAGACATGATCATCGACCGCGGTTATCTTGTCGACAAGTATGCGACTGGCGAAGGCCGCTGCAAGCTGACGCTTTCCGGCGACGACCGGGACGTGCTGCGCGGCATGTGCGACCATGTGCTTGCCCTTGACCGGCCGAATCATGGGAACCAGGCCGGAACAACGTCCCGGCTGGAAGCGAACCTCGATCTGTTCCGTTCCCTGGTCGCCGCAATCGATGACGTGAACACGGTGTGGAACGGACTGCAACGCCTTGAAGTCGTGTCCGCCACCCTGGACCAGGGACGCGACGAACCGCAACTGGTATTCGAGTCGATGAATTCCACCGGGCTTGATCTGGAGACTTCCGACCTGGTACGCAACTACATGCTCATGGGATGCCCCATAGCCGAGCAGAACGCCCTGTACGCCGACTACTGGCTGCCCATGGAGCGTGTGCTCGGCAGTCTCTCATTCGACGCGTTCCTGCATGACTGGATGGTCGTCACGTTGAAGAGGCCCGTGTCCAAGAACCGATACATGTACTCGGAATTCAAACGTTTCGCAGCCGACAGCTCCCTGCCGCGCATGGAACGCACACGCGGGCTTCTGGAGAACATGCTGGAATATACCGGGTATTATGCCGCCATCAAAGGCATCGCGTCTGCCGGCAGCGGCGACGCGAACGTGGACCGCCGTCTCGCCTCGATCCAAACCCTGGACAGCACTGTTACGGATCCGATGCTCCTGTACATGTTCGCGGCATGGAAGCATGAACGCATAACCCGGGACGGGCTGCTGCGCATGCTCGCGGATCTCGAATCGTATCTGTTCCGCCGAATGGTCTGCTCGGTATCCAGCAACGGACTGAACAAGCTCGTCCCGTCGTTGATCGCCAAGCTCGAATCAGTGGAAGACGATCCGGCCGAAACCTTCGCCGCGCTGCTCCTCACCGAAACCGCCAAAGCCACGCGCATGCCCACGGATAAGGAATTCAGGCAGGCACTGCTCGGCGAGAATCTGTACCGCCCGGCCTCGCGCTGCAAATATCTGCTCGCCGGATTGGAAAACCACAACCATCCCAAGGACCCGCGGTCCTTCGACGAATACACCGTCGAACACATCATGCCACAGAACGCCATGGCGCATGCCGAATGGCGCGATATGCTCTCCGACCCCGGCCGATTCCCGCTGCTGGTGAACAGTCTGGGCAATCTGACATTGACCGCATACAACTCGGAACTTTCCGACGGAACATTCGAACAGAAGAAGAACCGTGCGATCGGCGGGTATAGTAGCGAATACCTGTCCATTTCCGCCGAACTGCACGACGCCACGCAATGGGATGAACAGGCGATCGCGCGGCGCGGCGCGCGACTTGCCGATCTTGCATTGCAGGTGTGGACAAGCCCCACAGCGGGGGAACAGGCTATGCAGACTCTCCGCAGCAGGAACTTGAGCCAAGGAGAGCGCGAACAGAATGCCGTCGATTTCGCCGACTTATGCAAGAGAGGGATCCTTGCAGCCGGTGACATGTTGGAAAGTCGGTATGCCGGCGTAACCGCCACGGCAACCGTAACCGAAGACCATCGCATTCGCCTGTCCAACGGCGAGATATTCGATAGCCCATCCGGCGCGTTCCGCCGCGCCAGAATGCTCGAAACCGGCGAGAACAAGCAGATCAACAACGGTTGGACAGTGTGGAAAGTCGCGGACGGCAGAACCTTGGACGAACTGCGGCAAGTCAGCAACAATATCTCACTGCGGCGCAGCTTCTGGAATGGCCTGTATAGATATGCTGCAACGCGGCCCGACTTTGTTGCTGTATACGGCGACCCATCCGGTCGCAAGACGAACAGCGACACATGGATCAGCTTCGGCGTAGGCTCGGGGTTCTGCCACCCGGATGGAGCGTTGAATATTCGAGACGGCTACATTACGGTCGACCTGTATTTCATCGACACGTTCCAGTACACGAAACTTTACGGCATGAAGGATTCCGTTGAACGGATGCTGTCTGCTTTGGGCGAGGCGACTTGGGACGAGCCGGAAGCCGACAAGAAGAACCGCCACCTTTTGGTACGGCATGATGTGGATTTCTCCGGCGGTATGACGGAAGCCTACCAATGGATGACGGACGGGTTGCTCGCCATGCGCAGCGTGTACGATCTGCTTGTCTGATTGCTCGATCTGCTACGTGTTCAGCACTGTATAGAATGAGCATAACCGTTCGAAAAGAGGCCGCCATGAAATACGGGATGAGGAAACCCAGCTGGAAGAAAAGCCTGTCTGCGCGTACGAAGGGCCGCGCCACCCGCGCGGTCAAGAAAGCGTTGATCTCCGGCTACGGCAAGAAGGGCATGGGCTGGCTGCATCCCAAGCGCAAACTGTACAACACCATCTACAAGAAGACCACGTTCAGCAACCCGTCCCATCCACAAGAACACCCCGTTCAGCCTGTTCGACCTGTTCAAGTAACCGGGGCTAAGGGGGGGGGGGAATCACATGTGTTCCAATCCAGACACGTACGAGTTCCGACTTTCATTAGACCTTCCTCAACAGAGCGCCGTTCCTACTGATACGTTTTCTGCCTTGCGGGAAATCCATGAATATTCAGCGGAGAACGGCCCGCTTTTCCATACGGCTGCTGAGATGTTTGATTCTCTGGGAATATGACAGATCCCGCCATGCGAACATTGCGCATGGCGGGATCTGTCTTTTCCGTTATTGCTTAGCTGGCAGCGCTCAGACGAGCATGGCCTCGATGTTGTTGCCTTCCGGATCGTGCACGAAGGCGGCGTAGTAGGTCGGGCCGTAGTTCAGACGCGGGCCGGGCTGTCCACCGACTTCGTTCGTATCCTCGTTATCCTCGGCACTTTCGTCGTATTCTTCGCTGAACGAGTATCCCAGATGAATATTCGTAGCTTTTGAGGCCACTGGTTATTGTGTTTGGAGGCCGGGGTTAT
>OBVM01000504.1_pt1 | contig 14536 bp, 7 predicted proteins | sample 1476051 | NCBI WGS metagenome assembly OBVM01 (sample SAMEA2579986, study PRJEB22360) | human gut metagenome | biome: human gut; feature: human-associated habitat; material: faeces | place: Denmark | collected 2008/2010
CCTCATGTGCGATTCTCCTGTCCGGCCGCTTCTGCGCGCATGACCTCATCAATGATTTATTGGTCTCTATCTGCGCGGAGCCGAAACGCCCGTGTGTCCGGCCGCCTCTACGGCCGGACACACGGATTCCTCACACGAAAATGCCATCAGCGGTCGCACCGTCCAGCTTCAACCCCAGACGCGACGAGTACAAGCCCATGTCACGCAGGACGAAGCAATCCTCTTCGTCGCTCTTCCCCGGCCCGACCGCCAATACCGCCCCCACCGACTTCAACTGTTCGAGATGCCGCGGCCATACATTGACCGCGTATCTGCCGAGTTTGCGAAACAGCGTGCGATCCATATCGCCATGCTCCAATCGCTCGCACAAGAGCGACCCCTCACCGGGCAGCGGGATATACACCGGTATGGTTGGCGTATCGATGAGCCTGAACCGTTTGGCAATGTCCGCAAAAGGCCAGTTCGCATCACGCCCGTGCAGCGGCAGGATACGCTTCCGATCAAGCGCATCATTGCCGACGTTCGCGCGGACGGCACCACCATTTCTCAGACATAGCACCTCCGCGAAATACGCGCGAACCGCCTCATCCGTATTCAAATCAGCATGACGATCGGCCACCGCCCGGAACGCCGCGATGTTCTGCCGGAGGAACGGGGCGCAGCCACCTTCCGTGGAAAACACATGGACCACACTCTCCGAAGCGAGGCGACGACCTTCGCGATTGCAGCGTCCGGCTGTCTGGATGACGGAATCCAGTCCGGCCTCTTCACGATATGCGACGGGAAAGTCGACGTCCACACCGGCCTCGATCAAGGAGGTGGAAACCACGCGGCATGACGCTCCGGCATCCAGTCGATCCCGGATCTCAGCGAACAGTCGCTGCCGATCCGCCGCACACTGCAGCGTGGTCAGGCAGAAACTGCCTTCGGCGTCATCTTCCGCCAGCCGGTCATGGAGATACTGGGCTTTGCTACGCGTGTTCACCACACACAGCACCTGCTTGTGGCTTCCCAGTCGCTCTGCAAGTGCATCCAATGCGATATCGCCAAGTCGTTTGATGGTCACACGACGGAACGAGTCCCTATCGTCACGAGTGAACGGCGAAATCTCAGGAACACGCATATGGTCGCCATCGAAGGATTCATCAAACAGTGGCTGCAGCTCCGGTTGCGTGGCGGTGCACAACACCGCCGTGGAGCCGTATCGCTCCACAAGCTCGGCAATCGCCCGTACGCACGGCCTCAGATACGGCACCGGCAACGTCTGCGCCTCGTCGAAGACGATAACGGAATCCGCTATGTTGTGCAGCTTACGGCATCGCGAGGTTGCATTCGAGTACAGGCTTTCAAAGAACTGCACCGCCGTGGTGACCACGATCGGCGCGTTCCAGTTCTCCGCGGCAAGCGCGCGCCTGAGATCCGTTTCATCCATGTCGGACTCGTTCTTGAGCTGGTACGGCGCTTCGGAGTAGTGGGGCAACACGGCGTCCGTTCCAAAGATCGCCTCGAACTGGCCTACCGTCTGATCGATAATCGACGTATACGGAATCACGTAAATGACGCGTCGCAGATTATTGGTGCGCGCATGTTCGAGGGCGAACGCGATCGAGGAAATGGTTTTGCCGCTGCCAGTGGGGGCAGTGAGCGTATATAGGCCGGTGCCGTATGACGGATCTTTGCCGCAGGCCAGGCATCGCTCAAGCAACTCACAGCGTCTGATATCAATCGGCCGCTTATCGGGTGCGGCAAGATATCCATCGGCTGTGTTCTCCATGATGGCGGCCAGGCGATCGATCCGGGACCGGTCTTCGGCGTCACGCTCGACGGACACCGTCAGCGACGCCTCACGCAGGGCATCGAATGCGGGCACCCGGCCACTCGCCAGGTTCTGCGGACCAAGGTACTTCTTCAAAGATTCAAGGATGTGATGTTCCGCACGGTCAATACGATTCGAAGTGAAGAATTCGGCATCAAGTCGATCCGCATCCACCAAAGCGGAGAACAGCATGCGCGTCAACATCATGTCGGTGTACGGCGACCATCGCTCGGAACGCTTGCCCGAGGTCATCGGCTTCGCGGATCGAGTCCCATGCAGGAACGCCGACTGCGGAATATTCAGTTGAGTCTCTCCCGCTTGAGCCAGAGCGAGTGGATTGCAATCCCCCGCCCTGCGCGCCCTGTTCATGCGGCTCATGAACGTTGGACCCTCCAGCTCGCCGTAACTGCCGAGATCAGGCAGCCCCGCGTGATGCCCGGCCACCGCCATCGCCGCCAACGGGGCATGCCGCATCAACAGCAACGCGCCGGCCGTCGAATGGTCGACGGGTCCGCAATGATCGGGGTTGCGGATTCGCCGCTGGAAAGCATCCGAGTATTTGCCCAGATCGTGGACCAGACCAGCCAGCAATCCGTCGTCAAGATACCCGAAGCCCTTGGCAAACCCTCCGGCGAGGCAACCGGCCATGGCCAGGTGCTCCGCGCAGGTCTCATACCCGTGATCGCTGGTTCTCGCATAGTACGTCGCACACATTATCGTCACCTCGTCAATCGCTCCGTATCGCAACGCCATCGTCGCAGCGCAAGCATACCACGAAACAAAAAGTGGTCCCGCCGCTAAACGGCAGGACCACTTCGTGCATTCCACGCGCCCGTGCACCACGCATCAGGCGCGGTCAGTCCGCCACGGCCTCACGCCTTAACAACCTCCACACCCAGCTCGGCGCCTTCCTTCACCTCGAAGGAGGAGGCCAGCGTCTCATGGGCGATCAGATCGCGGAACCGCTCGACATCGGCCACATTGGCGGCCGGCACGGTCAGCGCCAGGGCGATGCGATCGGCGATGTCCAGACCGGCGTCCTTGCGGGCGTCCTGGATGGCGCGGATGGCGTCGCGTGCGTAGCCTTCGGCCAGCAGGTCGTCATCCAGAGCCGTGTCGAGAATCGCAAAGCCGCCGGTCGGCAGGGCGGTGGACACCGAGGAGGCGGCCTCCGTGGCGTTCTCCTCCTCCACACGGTTGATCAGCTCATACTCGCCTTCGACCAACTCGAGATCGCCGGACGGCGTCGACACCACGGGGGCGCCGGACGTCGCATCGACATGCCAGTCGCCGGACTTGGACGCCTTGATGGCGAACTGAACCTGCTTGCCGAGGCGCGGGCCGGCGGCGCGGGCGTTCACCTTCAGCTCGTGCACGATCTTCAGACCGTGGGCGGCGGCATCCTGCAGCGTCGAGAACTCGATGCTCTTGATGTTGAGCTCGGCCTTCAGCAGCTCGTCGTAGGCTTTGACGGCCTCCACGTTCCCGGCCACCACGGTGAGCTTGGAAAGGGGCTGGCGCACGCGGATCTTGGCGGCCTTACGCAGCGACAGCGTGCCGGAAACGACTTCGCGCACCTTCTCCATCGCGTCCACCAAGGCCGGATCGTCGACCAGCACGCGGCCGAGCTCGGTATCGGCGCCGGTCTTCTCGTCCACCACGAACGGCCATTCGGCCAGATGCACGGATTCGCCGCCGGTCAGGCCGCGCCACACGGACTCGGCCTCCATCGGGGCGAGCGGCGCGAGCACGCGCATGAACGCCTCCAGAACGGTGTACAGCGTGTTGAACGCGGTGGCATCCTCATTCCAGAAGCGGTCGCGGGTGTTGCGGATGTACCAGTTGGTGAGCACGTCGATGAAGTCGCAGACCGCATCGCAGGCGTCGGAGATGGCGAACTCGTTCAGCGCCTTCTCGGCCGCCAACACCAGGCGACGGGTGCGGGCCAGCAGGTAGCGGTCCATCTCCGGCAGGCCGGCGACCTCGTCCGCACGCAGCTGGCGGGCGTCGAATCCGGCGCCGCCGTTGGCCGCATTGGCGTACAGAGTGAAGAAGTAGTAGGAGCTCCACACCGGCAGCATGACCTGGCGCACGGTGTCGCGGATGCCGTCCGCGGTGACGATCAGGTTGCCGCCTCGCAGGATCGGCGAAGACATGAGGAACCAGCGCATGGCGTCGGAACCGTACTTGTCGAACACGCCGTTCACGTCCGGGTAGTTGCGTAGGTGCTTGGACATCTTCTGGCCATCGGAGCCGAGCACGATGCCGTGGCAGATCACGTTCTTGAACGCCGGCCGGTCGAACAGGGCGGTCGCCATCACGTGCAGCAGGTAGAACCAGCCTCGGGTCTGGCCGATGTACTCCACGATGTAGTCGGCCGGGAAGTGCTGCTCGAACTTCTCCTTGTTCTCGAACGGGTAATGGAACTGCGCGAACGACATCGAACCGGACTCGAACCAGCAGTCCAGCACGTCGCTGATGCGGCGCATGTGCGACTTGCCGGTCGGGTCGTCCGGGTTGACGCGAACCAGGTTGTCGATCCACGGACGGTGCATGTTGATGTTGCCGTCCTTGTCGCGCGGGTAATCACCGAAGTCGGCCTTGAGCTCTTCGAGCGAACCGTAGACGTCCACACGCGGATGCTTCGGATCGTCGCTGACCCACACCGGAATCGGGGAGCCCCAGAAACGGTTGCGGGAGATGGACCAGTCGCGGGCGTTGGCGAGCCACTTGCCGAACTGGCCGTCCTTGACGTTGCCCGGAATCCAGTTGATCTGCTGGTTGAGCTCCAGCAGACGCGGCTTGATCTTGGTCACGGACACGAACCAGGAGGACACCGGCTTGTAGATCAACGGGGTGGCGCAACGCCAGCAGTGCGGGTAGGAGTGCACGTAGCTTTTCTCCTGGAAGAGGATCGCGCGGCGTTCCTCCGGGATGGAGGCGAGCGGTCCGTCGCCGGCGCGCAGGTTGCGCAGGATCGGCAGGTTGGCGTCGAACACGAAATCGCCTTCGTAATCGGGGCATTGCGCGGTGAAGCGGCAACCCTCATCGAGCACGTCGGTGCTCGTGATGCCATGCGCGTTCAACGTGTTCATATCGTCCTCGCCGTAGGGAGCCTGGTGAACCAGACCGGTGCCTTCGACGGTGTCGACGTAGTCGGCGGTGAAGATCGTGTAGCCGTTCGGGCCGGGCACGTGGCCTTCGGATTCGGCCTCGTCACCCGCGAAGTACGGGAAGACCGGGTAGTAGCGGCGCCCCTCCAGCTCGTTGCCCTTGAGCTCGCGCACGATCTCGTAGTTCTCGCCGAGTTCCTTCTCGTAATGCGGCAGCAGGTCCTTGCCGAGATAGAACTTCTTGCCCGCGAACCTGCCTTCGGTCGGACGCACCTCGACGTAGTCGATGTCGGCGCCGACCACGATGGCGAAGTTGGTGGGCACGGTCCACGGGGTGGTGGTCCAGAAGACGGCGTAGGCGTCCTCCTCGTCGCGCATCTTCACGGCCACGGACACGGTGGTGTCCTGGCGATCCTGATAGACGTCGGCATCCATGCGCAGCTCGTGCGCGCTCAGCGGCGTGCGGTCCTTCGGGCAGTACGGCAGCACGCGGTACCCCTGGTAGGCCAGGCCCTTGTCGTAGAGCTGCTTGAAGGCCCACATCACGGATTCCATGTATGGAATGTTCAGGGTCTTGTAGCCGTGCTCGAAGTCCACCCATCGCGCCTGACGGTGCACGTAGTTCTGCCATTCGTTGGTGTATTTCAGCACGGAGGCGCGGCAGGCGTCGTTGAACTTGTCGATGCCCATCTTTTCGATCTGGTCGACCGAGTCGATGCCGAGTTCCTTCTGCGCCTCCAGTTCGGCGGGCAGGCCGTGGGTATCCCAACCGAATACGCGGTTGACCTTGCGGCCCTTCATGGTCTGATAGCGCGGAATCACATCCTTGGCGTAACCGGTCAGCAGGTGGCCGTAGTGCGGCAGGCCGTTCGCGAAGGGCGGGCCGTCGAAGAACACGAATTCGTTCTGGCTGTGGTCGCCGGAGGGGTTGCGTTCGATGGACTTCTGGAAGGTGTCGTCCTTGTCCCAGTAGTCGAGAACGGTCTCCTCCATGTCGGGGAAGCTGGGGTTCGGCGCGACGTGCGCGGTCTCGCCGCCCTCGTTCGCCTTGGGATATACGTTTTCGCTCACCGTAAATCTCCTGTTTGTACTGTGCACTGGTCCTACAGGAGCGTCATTGATGGCCGTCGCCGGGCGCCGACGTTCATCGGCCCGATCCACGGAGGTCACGCCGGGCCGCGAACCCGATCGTCAATCGTCTCGTGGCCGGAACCAACCGTGTTCCGCCCGGAACAGCCAATGCCTGACGTTCCTGCCTACGAGGACGATGACGGGCGCCGATATGCGCCCCGCACCGCGGTACCACCTCGCTTATCGCGCCGGCCGCCGCACCCCGAACCGTTGCGTTCGAGGCCGCGAACCCGCGCGACCGCTTGTGTTCGGCTGTTTCGGGCCGATCCCGTCGGTTCTACTGGGCGATTGCCGCCGTTCTTCCGAAGACTCCCCGCTGATAACGGATCACTGTCTGGTGACGGCACACATCGTAACACGCCACACGGTCAAATCGCCGCCCACGGCCACGGCACCGTCAGGAGCCCGATTTAGATTGAGACCAGCCACCACGGACCGAGAAAGGATTGTCGGACAATGACGTATGATTTCACGTCCATCATGAACAGGCATGGCATGGATTCGATCGCGGTCGACGGACTGGGCACCGACCCGGGATTCGCGCCGGACCCGCCACGTGAGGGTTTCGACGTCATCCCCATGTGGGTGGCGGACATGAACTTCCCGACCGTGCCCACGATCCCGCAGGCCATCATCGAACGGGCGAAGCATCCCGCCTACGGGTACTTCTCCCCCACCGACGACTATTACGGCTCCATCATCGACTGGCAGTCCACGCGCAACGGGGTCACCGGATTGACCCGGGAGGCGATCGGCTACGAGAACGGGGTCCTGGGCGGCGTGATCAGCGCGCTGACCGCGTTCGCCGCCCCCGGCGACGGCGTGCTACTGCATAGCCCGACCTATATCGGGTTCACCCGGAGTATCGAAAACAACGGCTACCGCATCGTCCACAGCCCGCTCACGCTGGACGAGCACGGCGTATGGCGCATGGATTACGAGGATATGGACAGGAAGCTCAAGGAGCATCACATCCATGTGGCCGTCTTCTGCAGTCCCCACAATCCCTGCGGGCGTGTATGGGAGCGTTGGGAGATCGAGAAGGCCATGGAGGTGTACCGGGCCAACGACTGCGTGGTGATCTCCGACGAGATCTGGTCGGATCTGACGTTGGGCGGCCACCGGCACATCCCCACCCAATCGGTCAGCGAGGACGCACGCAACAGGACCGTGGCGTTCTACGCGCCCAGCAAGACCTTCAATCTCGCCGGACTGGTGGGAAGCTACCACATCATCTACAATCCCACGCTCCGGGACCGCATCGTGGCCAAAAGCTCGAAATGCCACTACAACGACATGAACGTGCTCTCCATGCACGCGCTGATCGGCGCCTACCGGCCCGAAGGCCATGAGTGGCTCGACGAATTGAAGGCGGTGCTCACCGGCAACGTCGATTACGCCTACGACTACATCACCGGGCATTTCCAAGGCGTGAGTCTGGCCAAACCGGAAGGCACCTACATGCTGCTGCTCAACTGCGAGCAGTGGTGCGAACGCCACGGCCTGAGCCTGCCTGAGTTGGAGAAACGCGGCTGGGATGTGGGCGTCGCGTGGCAGGACGGCGATATGTTCCAGGCCCCCTACAGCATCCGCGTCAATCTCGCATTGCCCTTGAGCCGCGTCAAGGAGGCCATGCGCCGCCTTGACCGGTACGTGTTCAACGCCTGATCGATGTGCCGGCGCGTCGGATCCCACGCGCCGGCACATCGCGGCGAGCCCACGGCCCGGGGCTTTCCTCAGCCCTTGACGGCGGTGGATTCGCTCACTTCGAGCGGCGTACGAGCGAGCGGCAGTCCGCAGTCCTTAAGCACCGCGGCGATGCGTTCGACGTTCTCGCCGGCGAGCGGCGCGACCGGATTGGGCATCTGGTTCGTATCGAAGACGCCGAGCAACGCGAGCGCCGTCTTGAATGCGCCGACGCCGGCGCCGAACCCCTGCACACCCTGTACGACGCTGGTGATGCGCATGAGCGCCGCCATCTTGTCCTGTTCGGTGCGCACGGAACCCCAATCGCCTTTCTGGTAGGCGTTCCACATGCGCACGTATGCGGTCGCCTCTACATTCGCGAGTCCGGGGACGGAGCCGTCCGCGCCGGCCATGTAGGCGCCGTCGACGACGACCTCCTGTCCGGTGAGCAGCGTCAGCGGATGGCCCGCCTTGTTGTTGTCATCGACCAGGAAACGGAACGAGACGTCATCGTTCGAGGAATCCTTGACGCCCGCAAGAACGCCGTCGAGTCCCAGACGCACGAGCATGTCGCCGGGCAGTTTCGTGTGCACGCACACCGGAATGTCGTAGGCGAACAGCGGCAGATCGGGAACCGCCTCGTGGATGAGACGGAAGTGCCGTTCGACTTCGGCCATGCCGCCGAGCGCATAGAACGGCGCGGTCGCGACGATCGCCGACGCGCCGAGCTCACGGGCTTGGCGGGCGTGTTCGATCACGCGGTTCGTTTCGGTGTCGATGCAGCCGACGAACACCGGCACGCGACCGTCGACGATGTCGATCGCCGCGCGAATGATCTCCTCGCGGCGGGCATCGGTGCTGAACGCGACCTCGCCCGACGAGCCGAGCGTGAATATGCCGTTGACCCCGGCGTCGATCATGCGGTTGATCGAGCGGGTGAAGCTTGGCAGGTCGAGCTCCTGGTCTGCGGTGAGCGGGGTGACCGCCGGCGGAATGACGCCGTGGAATTGCTGTGCCATGATTATTGATCCTTCGTGTGTATGGGATATGGTGCGCCGGTCCATCGTCGGACGTGGTACTCGGCGTGTTGATACGGATGGTGGATGGGTGTTGTCGGTCCGGTGGCGCACGCCGCGTGAGACGCGCGCCGCCGGAGACGTGTGTGCCGCTATGCGCACTCCTCAGCCGTTGGATGCAGCAAGGATGGCGCGGCCGCCATGAGCGTCCTCGTGTAGTCGTCGACCGGATGGCGCATCACCTCGTCGGCGGTGCCATGTTCCACGATCGTGCCGTGGTTCATGACGATGACGTCATCGGAGATGTAGCGAATCGTCTGGATGTCGTGACTGATGAAGACCATCGACAAGCCGAGCCGACGTTTGAGATCGCTCAACAGGTTCAGAATCTGCGCGCGCACCGAGACGTCGAGCGCGCTCGTCGGCTCGTCGGCGATGATCGCATCCGGGTTGAGCGAGAGCGCGCGTGCGATCGCCACACGCTGACGCTGGCCGCCGGAAAGCTGCCCGGGGAGGGCGCCGAGCACCGAGAACGGCAGACCGACCATGCGGATCAGCTCATGGGCGCGCTTGTCGCGTTCCTTCTTGCCGCCGAGATGGTGCACGGCGAGCGGATTGATGAGCTGATCGGCAACGCTCATGCGGGCGTTCAGCGCGGTCGCCGGATCCTGGAAGACGACCGAGACGACACGGCCGATTTCCATGCGCTCCTTCGCGGTGCGATGCGTGACGTCCTGCCCTTTGAACAGCACCTGCCCGGACGTGAGCGACTGCAGTCCGCACATCACGTTCGCCGTCGTCGACTTGCCGCAGCCGGACTCGCCGACGATGCCAATCGTCTTGCCCGGCATGAGCTTGAGATTCACGCCGTTGACGGCGGTGATCCTGTTGCGGTGGAACAGGCCCGAACCCGCACGGGTCGTGAACACGACCTTCGCGTCCTTCAGTTCGATGATCGGGACGTTCTTGTTCTCATGGGGTTTCGTCAGATCGATGCGTTCGCTCATCGTGCGCCTTCCTTTCCGTCCCGCGGGTCTTCGGCAGCGGTGATCGTCATGTCGCCGATCTCGGCTTCTGCGGCTCTCGCGGAGTTTTCTTCGGAGGCCTTCTCCACTTTGGCCGGCTCCTGGAGCATGTGTTCGTCGGCACGAGTGTAGTTGGCCGGTTCGGGCAACGGGGTGCCCGGCTGCGCCGCATAGAAGTGCCATGTGCCGGGCACACGGACCATGACCGGCCTCGTGTCGAGGCCGACGTCCGGATGCGAGGAGCGCGGAGCGAAGCGATCGCCCTTCGGGAAGTCGATCGGGCTCGGAACCGTGCCGGGCACCTGGTGCAGACGCGGGGCGCCCGCTTCGATCGACGTGACGGCGCCAAGCAGGCCACGGGTGTACTCGTGACGGGGGTCGGTGAGGATCTCCTTCGTCGAACCCTGCTCGACGACCTGCCCCGCATACATGACGGTGATCGAATGGGCGACCTTGGCCACGAGCGCGAGATCGTGGGAAACGAAGACCATGGCGAAGCCGAGCTTCTTGCGCAGCGAGTTGAGCAGATCGATGACCTGCTTCTGCACGGTCACGTCAAGTGCGGTTGTCGGTTCGTCGGCGATGATGAGCTTCGGGTCACGGGTCAGCGCCATGGCGATAAGCACACGCTGGCGCTGGCCGCCGGAAAGCTCGTGCGGATACGATTCAAGCGTGCGCTTGGGATCAAGGCCGACGAGTTCGAGCAGTTCCTCGGCGCTGCGCGTGCCGCCGCGCTTCGTCAGCTGCTTCATCTGCGTCTTGATGAGCATCGACGGGTTGAGCGAGCTCAGCGCATCCTGGTAGATCATCGCGATCTCATGGCCGCGGATCTTATTGTATTGGCGCTGGTCGCATCCCACGAGGTTCCTGCCGTTGAGCAGGATCTCGCCGCTGATTCTCGCCTTCGGGTCGAGCAGGCCCATGATGGCGAGCGAGGTGATCGACTTGCCGCAGCCGGACTCGCCGACGAGACCCATCGTCTCCCCCGGGCGTACGGAGAAGTTGAGGTGGTCGACGACGTTGACGTCGCCGTAGCGCGGGAACTGGATGCACAGATCCTTGACCTCGAGCACGGGGGGTTCGGTGCTCCACGGTTCAAGGCGATCGGTGCGCTTGAGTTCGGCGTTGCGAAGCTTGGTGAGCGAATCGACGAGCGCATCATGCTGCTCGGCGTAGGCCGCGACCGGGTCGGTGAGCAGACGGTCTTCCTTGCGGTCGGCAGCCACGTCGGCCGCGGTCTTCTCGACCGGGGCGGTCGGGGCCGCCACCATCGCGTCGGTTATGCCTTCGGACAGGATGTTCAGGCACAGTACGGTGATCATGATCGCAAGACCGGGGTACAGCGCCTGCCACCAATACCCGAAGATGACGCCTTCCTTCGCGGACGACAGGATGTTGCCCCATGTAGGCGTCGGCTCGGGGATGCCGGCATTGATGAAGCTCAGTGACGCTTCGAAGACGATCGCGTCGGCGACGGATAGGGTCGTGAACACCATGACCGGCGCCGCGATGTTGCGCATGACGTGCTTGATGAGAATCCACGGGGCACGCGCGCCGGAGACGATGACCGCCCTGACGTAATCCTTGCCGTATTCGCTGATGATGTTGGCGCGCACGATTCTTGCGATCTGCGGAACGTAAAGAACGCCGATCGAGATGATGATGCCGATCATCGACTGGCCGAGCACGGCCACGAACACTGCGGCGAGCGCGATGCCGGGAATCGACATGACGATGTCGATCAGTCGCATGATGATTTCGGAGACCCATGCGCGGCTCACGGCGGCGATCGCACCGATGATCGAGCCGAGGACGAGCGCGAACGCGATCGATGACAAACCGATGACGAGCGAGTATCGCGCACCGAAGATGACTCGCGTGAGCACGTCACGGCCAAGGTTGTCGGTGCCGAACAGGTGGGCGCCCGTCGGGGTCTGATAGCTTTCGGTGATCGCCATCGGGCTGTACGGCGTGATCACCGGAGCGAACACCGCCGCGACGACGAGCAGCAGGATCACGATGAACGAGATCTTCGATCCCAACGTCATCTTGTTGAAGCGGTTGAACCTGACCTTGGGTTTGGTCGCCGCCGCCTTGACGACTTCGTTTTGTCCGAACAGCATCTCACACCGTCCTAATCCTTGGGTTAATCAGCACGTAAAGCAGATCAACCACGATATTGATGATGATGAACGAGAGCGCCACGATGAGCACTACACCTTGCACGAGCGTCGGCTCGTTGCCGTTGATGCCATCGAACATCGCCGTGCCCATGCCGGGGAGCGCGAAGATGACTTCGATGACGATAGCGCCTCCGAGCAGGTAGCCGATTTTCATGCCCAACGTTGTGATCGGCGTGATGAGCGCGTTGCGGAAGACGTTGCGCGCCACGACGACGCCCTTCGGCACGCCTGCGCCGATCGCGGTGCGCACGTAGTCCTTGTCGAGCTCCTCGACCATCGACGTGCGGATGATGCGTGTAAGCTGGCCGGCGACCGGCAGACCAAGCGCAAAGGTCGGCATGGCCATGCGTTCGAGATAGGCACCCGGATCCTGCGAGAACGGGACGAGCGGACCCGCGCCGGGCAGCCAGGAGAGCTTGATCTGCAGCACGTAGATGAGCAGCACGCCGAGCCAGAACGACGGCGTCGCGATCGCGATGATCGAAAGGACGCGAATTGTCTGGTCCACCCACGTATCACGGTAGAGCGCGGCGAGCACGCCGAAGATGATTGCGATGACGACCGCAATGAGCAGTCCGATGAACGTGAGCTGCAGTGTGATCGGGAACGCTTGTCCTATACGCTCGGAAACGGAGTCCTTGTTGACGCCGTACACGCCCATGTCGCCATGGCACAGACCGACCAGATAGGACCAGAACTGCGACCACCAGGGCTTGTCGTAGCCCATCTCGTGCCGGAACGCCTCCAGCTGCGCGCCGGTCGCGTTCTCGCCGAGCGCGGCGACTGCGGGATCGTACTTCGAGAACGACATCAGGAAGAACACGAGAAAGATGACTCCGAATGCCATGAACGGCAGGGCGACCAATCTGCGCCCGAGAAGTCTGAGGAAATTACTCATGATATGTCCAATGGTGAAAGAATCGGGAATAGGGGAATGGGGAAGACGGGCCCGTCCACGGATCGCGGAGGGAAGGGGAACGAGATGAACGGGCCTGTCTTGGTATCAGATCGTCGGGGAAGGGTTCTGCGCCATCGCTCCTTTGCGTGGCTCACTGTGCGACTTTGGCCTGGACCAGGTTGAGACCCGTCGTGCCCATCGTCTTGTATTCGTCGAAGACACCCTTCTTGACGGCCGTGCTCACCTTGCGGTGGAAGAGCGGATAAAGCGGCACCTGCTCGGAAAGCAGATCGAAGCACTGGTTCCAGTAGTCCTGACGCTCGGCATCGCTCGACGCGGACAGGGCCTTGCCCATCAGGTCGTGCAGCTCGTCATAGCCTTCCGACCCCTTCCAGAACGTGCGCTGCTTGGTCCAGACGTTGTCTCCGTACCACCAGTTCATCAGCAGGTCGGGGTCGTTGCCGAAGACCGAGGGATCGCCCGGAGCGAGAACCATCGAGAAGTCAGCGCCGTCCTTGTCGGTGATCGACGGATACAACGCCGACGACTTCATCGACTGGATATCCACGTCGATGCCTGATTCCGCAAGATCGTTCTTGATCTGTGGGGCGAGCTGCGTGACCCAGGTCTGGTCGGTCGTGTACAGCGTGGTCTTGATCGGACCGTTGACGCCTGCTTCCTTCAGCAGTTCCTTGGCCTTCGCGGTGTTCTTCGTGTAGACGTTCTTCGCCTTATGGTAGTTCGCGAAGTTCTCGGGCAGGAAACTCGTGACGGTCTGCGCCTGTCCGGACAGCTGGTTGTCGATGAGCTTCTTCGTGTCGATCGAGTAGAACACGGCCTGACGCACGCGGGGGTCGTCGAACGGCTTCTTCTTCGTGTTGAACATGATGAACGCCTGGTTGAAGCCCTGCACCGTCTGGATGTCGGAACCCGAGGACGTCAGCGTCTGCACCGCCTTCGCGGGCACGTTTTCCATGACGTCCGTCTTGCCGGCCTGCATCGCGGTGACTCGCGCGGTGTCGTCGACGTTGACGTTCCAGACCATCTTCTTCGTCTGGGCCGGATACTTGCCGTTGTAGGCGTCGTTCTTCTCGAAGCTCACCTGCCGGTCGGTGATCGCCGTGTACTTCCACGGCCCGGAACCGGTGGGCATCTTCTTGAGTTCGGCGTCCGACTTGCCGGACGGGACGATCGGGATGAGCGCCAGACGTTTCTCGAACATCGGGAAGGCTTCCTTGAGTTTGAAGTCCACCTGGTTGTCGCCCTTCGCCTCGACGGAGTCGATGAAGTCGAGCATCGAGATGAACAGGCTGCCTTCGGCGGTCGAGCGCTTGTAGGAGCTCACGACATCGGACGCCTTGACGGGCGTGCCATCGGAGAACTTCGCGCCGTCACGCAGCGTGATCACGTACTCGGTGTCGGAGACCTTCTGAGGCGCGCCTTTGGCGAGCGCCGGGAATGTCTTGTAAGTCGTGTAGTCAAGCGCGTACAGCGGTTCGACGACATGCCAGTTCGCCGACATCGGCAGCGCTCCGGACGTCGTGTTCGGCATGAAGTCACGGCTCGCGTATGCCACTTCCGTCGTGATCGTGTCTGGAATCGAGGTGCCGGTGGCGCCGGCCGTGGCGGATGAGCCGCCGCAGCCGGCCAAGGCGCCAGGTTGGCGAC
>OBVM01000552.1_pt1 | contig 12974 bp, 9 predicted proteins | sample 1476051 | NCBI WGS metagenome assembly OBVM01 (sample SAMEA2579986, study PRJEB22360) | human gut metagenome | biome: human gut; feature: human-associated habitat; material: faeces | place: Denmark | collected 2008/2010
GCCAGATAACGCAGTTTTTCCGGCAGACGGTCGCGGAAGCGATAAAGCTCCTCCACCAGCGGCGCACGCGTTTCACGCGATTTCGGGAAGGTATTGGCCGCCAGGAACACACCGGCAGCACCGTCACGCAACACGAAATAGGCATCTGATTTTTCGCACGGCAGCTCCGGTAATGGCACCGGATCTTCTTTCGGTGGTGCCACTTCGCCGTTACGTAAAATCTTACGTGTGTTTTTACACTCTTCGTTGGTGCAGGCCATGTATTTACCGAAACGCCCCATTTTCAGGTGCATTTCAGAGCCACATTTTTCACACTCAACGATCGGGCCGTCATAACCTTTAATGCGGAATTCACCCTCTTCGATCTCGTAACCGTCGCAGGTTGGGTTATTACCACAGACATGCAACTTACGTTTCGGATCGATGAGATAGCTGTCCATCGCCGTGCCGCATTTCGGGCAACGACGTTTTGCGCGCAACGCATTGGTTTCAGCGTCTTCACCTTCCAGCACGTTCAGCACTTCGTTTTCCGGCACCAGGTTAATGGTGGTTTTGCAACGCTCTTTCGGCGGCAGCGCATAGCCAGAACAGCCAAGGAATACCCCGGTGCTCGCTGTGCGAATCCCCATTTTGCGACCACAAGTCGGGCAGTCAATGCTGGTCAGAACCATCTGGTTCGGGCGCATACCACCCTCTTCCGGATCTTTTTCAGCTTTATCTAACTGCTGGGTGAAATCCGAGAAGAAGTGATCCAGTACAGCTTTCCACTCTGCTTCGTGATTTGCCACCTGGTCGAGGCTGTTTTCCATCTGCGCGGTGAAATCGTAGTTCATTAACTCGCGGAAATTCTCTTCCAGGCGATCGGTGACGATTTCGCCCATTTTTTCCGCATAGAAACGACGATTTTCTACTCGCACATAGCCACGATCCTGAATAGTCGAAATGATCGACGCATAGGTAGAAGGACGACCGATACCGCGTTTTTCCAGCTCTTTGACCAGCGATGCTTCACTGAAACGGGCTGGAGGCTTGGTAAAGTGCTGGGCTGGTGTCAGTTCAACGAGCGTCAGAGCATCGCCTTTATCGACTGCCGGTAAGATACGATCTTCATCGCCTTTACGCAGTGCAGGCATCACTTTCGTCCAGCCATCAAAGCGCAAAATACGACCGCGTGCTTTCAGGCGGAAATCGCCCGCACCAACGGTCAGCGTCGTGGAGTCATATTTCGCTGGGGTCATCTGGCAGGCTACGAACTGACGCCAGATTAACTGGTACAGTTTCTGCGCATCTGCTTCCATATCCTTCAACGATTCCGCCATCACATTGACGTCAGAAGGACGAATCGCTTCGTGCGCTTCCTGTGAGTTTTCTTTGCTGGCGTACTGATTCGGACTTTCCGGCAGATATTTCTTACCAAAATTATCGCTGATATAACCGCGAACCATATTTACCGCGTCCTGACTCAGGTTGGTAGAGTCGGTACGCATGTAAGTGATATAGCCTGCTTCATACAAACGCTGCGCCATCATCATGGTTTTTTTCACGCCAAAACCAAGACGGGTGCTGGCAGCTTGTTGCAGCGTAGAGGTAATAAAAGGAGCGCCAGGTTTACTGGTTGTCGGTTTGTCTTCACGTTCCAGCACGCTGTAGCGCGCTTTTTCCAGCAGACTTACCGCAGCCTGAGTTTGTTCTTTGTTGACCGGACGGAACGGTTTGTCGTTCTGATGAGTCACCTGCAACGCCAACGCTTCACCAGATGGCGTGGTCGTGCTGGCATCGACTTCCCAGAACTCTTCCGGTACGAACGCTTTAATTTCACGCTCACGCTCGACCACCAGGCGGACCGCCACCGACTGCACACGACCGGCAGACAGACCACGAGCGATCTTTTTCCATAGAAGCGGCGAACCCATATCCCCCACCACGCGGTCCATAAAGCGACGCGCCTGCTGGGCATTAACACGATCAATATTCAGTTCACCCGGTTTGTTAAATGCCTGGCGGATCGCGTTTTTAGTAATTTCGTTAAACACCACTCGGCTATAGCGCGCATCATCACCACCAATCACTTCCCGCAGGTGCCATGCAATGGCTTCCCCTTCGCGGTCAAGGTCGGTTGCGAGATAGATGTGGTCGGCTTTTTCAGCCAGTTGTTTCAGTTCAGAGACGACCTTCTCTTTACCAGGCAACACTTCATAGTGCGCCTCCCAATTGTGCCACGGGTCAACCCCCATACGGTTGACGAGAGCGCCACGTTCATCCTTTTTAGGCTTTTTAGCCGTCTTGGTGGAGGTAGAGTCGGCACTCTTTTTGGCAGTTGAGCCACTGGTCGGCAAATCGCGGATGTGACCGACGCTGGATTTCACCACGTAGTCACTACCCAGATACTTGTTGATCGTTTTGGCTTTTGCCGGGGACTCAACGATGACAAGAGCTTTACCCATATTCACCTTACCTAATTTGATTCTTCCAGGAATGCGTCGCACGTTGATAAACCTTCCACTGGCAACGAGTTACCGATATGGACTCGCTCTCTGCGGATATCAACCCCTTGTCGTGACTCTGCTCACGAAAATTCAGGTGACTGAGTTAACAGGTCTTGGCCTACAGGCGCTATAGCACGACGGAATTTTGGTCGAATGTCAAGCAAATCTATTGCCAGATTGACGAAAGCGTCACACTGTACCTGATAAAATCCGATACGCAACTTTATTAGCATGCAAAATCCAAAGTTGCCAGTAAGGCGCTCTTGCCACCAGCGTGGTATATTTGTCTGCAAGCCATGCCTGGCGTAGACTAATGTCCTTGTTTAAGGAGTAAATAATGAACAAAGAGACTCAACCCATCGACCGCGAAACGCTGTTGAAAGAGGCCAACAAAATCATTCGTGAGCATGAGGATACGCTCGCAGGGATTGAAGCCGACGGCGTCACGCAGCGTAATGGCGTGCTGGTATTTACCGGCGACTACTTTTTAGATGAACAAGGATTACCAACTGCCAAAAGCACCGCGGTGTTTAATATGTTCAAACACCTGGCCCATGTGCTTTCAGAAAAATATCACCTGGTTGATTAAAGCAAAACGCGAGGTCTTATCCTCGCGTTTGTCTTTTACATCAACGGCTTTTGCCCACGCTGCCACCAGCGTAACAACAATCGATCGGCGCTCTCTGCCGCGCTGCCGGTGAATCGGTCAATGAGTCGTTTACGCTGCATATAGCGTACATTGACCACTTCCCGGCCTTCCATCAGGCTAAGAATAACTTCATCACTGGTGTTGATTTCATCAACCAGGCCTTTCTCTACTGCCTGTTGTCCGTACCAGTGTTCACCCGTTGCCACCTGTTCAATATCCAGAGACGGACGCATACGCTTCACAAAATCTTTAAATAACTGATGCGTTTCGTTCAACTCTTCGCGGAATTTCTCCCGCCCTTCTTCGGTATTTTCACCCAGCAACGTCAGCGTGCGCTTATACTGCCCGGCGGTGTGCAGTTCGATATCAATATCTTTGCTTTTCAGGAAGCGGTTAAAGTTGGGCATTTGCGCCACCACCCCAATGGAACCCACAATAGCAAACGGTGCGGAAACAATTTTGTCCGCCACACAGGCCATCATGTAACCGCCGCTGGCAGCGACTTTGTCTACCGTAACAGTTAAAGGAATGTTTTTATCACGCAGACGCTGCAACTGCGAAGCCGCCAACCCGTAACCATGCACCATGCCACCTGGGCTTTCCAGACGGAGCACAACCTGATCCTGCGGTTTGAATGCTGCGAGTACCGCCGTTATCTCTTCACGTAGCGAGTTCACTTCATGGGCGTCCATGCTGCCTTTAAAATCCAGCACCCAGACGCGAGGTTTACTGTCAGTTGCCACCTCGCCCAGTTTAGCTTTCGCTTTTGCGGCTTTCGCTTCTTGCTTGTGCTTTTTCTTCTGCGCTTTGTGCCACTGTTTTTGCTGATGAGTATCCATCAGCGCCGCGGCCAGTTCTTCTTTCATCTCCTTATACTGTTCGCTGAGATTGTTGACCTGTAACTCGCCACGCTGGCGTTTATTACGTTGAGCAACATTGACAATAATGGCGGCAATCGCCGCAATCGCTAGCACAACGGTAACGATTTTCGCCAAAAACAAACCATATTCAGACAACAATTCCACGAGTCCCCACCTTGGTTAAACAACACTTTGGCTCACAGTTTACAACAGGCATGTTTAGCCGTCTCGCAGAGATGTTATTGCAGCGAAAGTATGACAAAGTATCCATTTTGCGGTGTTATCGCCCCAGGCTGATTGAAATGCCCTTCTGTTTCAGGCATAAAGCCCCAAAGTCATAAAGTACACTGGCAGCGCGACAGACAACGTCGTTGAGGAGTAGCCATGCATTACCAGCCAAAACAAGATTTACTCAATGATCGCATTATCCTGGTGACGGGAGCCAGCGATGGAATTGGTCGTGAAGCAGCGATGACGTATGCACGCTATGGTGCGACAGTGATTCTTTTGGGCCGTAATGAAGAAAAATTACGTCAGGTAGCCAGCCACATAAACGAAGAAACTGGACGTCAGCCACAGTGGTTTATTCTCGATTTGCTAACCTGCACGTCCGAAGATTGCCAACAACTGGCACAGCGCATTGCCGTTAATTATCCGCGTCTGGATGGTGTTTTGCATAATGCCGGATTGCTCGGCGATGTTTGCCCAATGAGCGAACAAGATCCGCAGGTCTGGCAGGACGTCATGCAGGTCAACGTTAATGCCACCTTTATGCTCACACAGGCACTGCTTCCTTTATTACTCAAATCGGATGCCGGTTCACTGGTCTTTACCTCATCAAGCGTTGGACGTCAGGGGCGTGCAAACTGGGGCGCATATGCAGCGTCGAAATTTGCCACCGAAGGGATGATGCAGGTACTGGCCGATGAATATCAGCAGCGCCTGCGTGTCAACTGCATTAACCCAGGCGGTACGCGCACCGCAATGCGGGCCAGCGCCTTCCCGACCGAAGATCCACAGAAACTTAAAACCCCCGCTGATATCATGCCGCTCTACCTCTGGCTGATGGGCGATGACAGCCGCCGTAAAACCGGCATGACCTTTGACGCCCAACCGGGCCGTAAACCAGGAATTTCCCAATGAGTGATGAACGCTACCAACAGCGTCAGCAGCGAGTGAAAGAAAAAGTAGATGCTCGTGTGGCCCAGGCCCAGGATGAACGCGGTATTATCATCGTCTTTACCGGCAATGGAAAAGGCAAAACCACCGCGGCATTTGGTACGGCAACACGCGCAGTTGGTCACGGAAAAAAAGTGGGCGTCGTGCAGTTTATTAAAGGCACCTGGCCTAATGGTGAACGAAATCTGCTGGAGCCACACGGCGTTGAGTTTCAGGTAATGGCAACGGGCTTTACCTGGGATACACAAAACCGAGAGTCTGATACCGCCGCCTGCCGCGAAGTCTGGCAACATGCAAAGCGGATGCTGGCTGATTCCTCACTGGATATGGTTTTGCTCGATGAACTGACGTATATGGTGGCGTATGACTATTTGCCACTGGAAGAAGTGGTGCAGGCGTTAAATGAACGTCCACATCAACAGACGGTGATTATCACAGGTCGTGGTTGTCATCGGGATATTCTTGAACTGGCGGATACGGTAAGTGAATTACGCCCCGTCAAACATGCGTTTGATGCCGGTGTAAAAGCGCAGATAGGGATTGATTACTAATCTGTAAAAATGCCGGATATGACGTCCGGCATACTTTGATTAACCGTTATTATTACGTCCACCAGAACGACGACCGCCGCTCACCTGACTGTGACGTTTCACCGCACGACGAATCTGATTCGCCTTCATACGACGACGGTCTTTTTCTACAGCGACTTTAGAGCTGGTTTCTGGCGGTAGTTCCACCAGTTCGCGCAGATAGTTAGTCTGGGCGAGGTCCAGCTCCGTCCAGCCACCGCGTGGCAGACCTTTTGGCAGTGGGATATCACCGTAACGAACACGAATCAGGCGGCTCACCTGCACACCAACCGCTTCCCAAAGACGACGAACTTCACGGTTACGGCCTTCGGTCAGAGTAACGTTGTACCACTGGTTGATCCCTTCGCCGCCGCTGAACTTGATGGTTTTAAAGGCTGCCGGACCATCTTCCAGCTGCACGCCACGACTCAAATCACGCAGTTTCGCGTCGTCAACCTGACCAAATACACGCACGGCATATTCACGTTCAACTTCACGGCTTGGATGCATTAAACGGTTTGCCAGTTCACCGTCGGTGGTGAACAACAACAGACCACAGGTGTTAACGTCCAGACGACCTACGGCAATCCAGCGTGCGCCACGCAGCTTTGGCAGACGGTCAAACACCGTTGGACGCCCTTCCGGATCGTTACGGGTACACAACTCACCTTCCGGTTTGTAATAGGCCAGAACGCGACAAATTTGTTCAGCGGACTCACGTACCGAAATCAGGTGACCATCGATACGGATTTTCAGTCCAGGGGTAATTTCAACGCGATCGCCGAGTTTAGCAATTTTGCCATCAACACTCACACGACCGGCTTCAATAATAGATTCGATTTCACGGCGAGAACCGTGGCCGGCACGCGCCAGCACTTTCTGTAGCTTTTCGCTCATAGAGCTTCCTTTTGGTGTCGCCTTCCCAGGCGTCTGATATGCTTTTGTGCAACAATGAGTCAGAACTTACATCTGACTCACTGATAGTAAAGTCTGTTTGAACTCTTCAGGCCTTAAGTCAACGACTCGACGTTTTAACTGGCCTGGCTTTGAGGCGCAACATACTACACTATCTTTATGGTTAAAGCTTGTTTCGATTAACGTCGATTTGGTTACCAACCACCACCGCCTCCGCCACCAGCGCCAGAACCACCACCAGAATAGCTCCGCCCCAACAAACTGGTATAGGCCCCGCAACTCAGGTGCGTCTGTAATGAGAATAAAACGCCGTTACGGGCAATCTCTGGAGCGCAAATCGCCGAAGAAAGCGAAGGGGCGATGCGTAACGCCCATTCCCTCCCCAAATTTGCCGATATAGCCCAACCTAACAACGCGTAATCCAGTTTCCGTGTTTCCCCTTTCCGCCGCCGCCCACTGTGTGTTGCCGCCTCTTTACGCGCAAGATAGTTAACGATAGCTTCACCGTGGGCATAACGTTGCTGCCCGGTTTGGGTAAACTTTGGCAGAAAAATATACCCCATGCCAGTGAGATAACCGGTCAGGAAAACAGCGCTAAAATAACCCGCTGGCATATACCAGTAAAAGAATACATCTCCGACATTGATGTAGAGAGAATAGAAGGCCACGCCTGAACAAATCAGTGGTAAAAACAAAGTGATGATGACACGATTAACGCAAGGCTTGTCATCATCGCGGGCAAACAAAAGCTCAAGGGAACAAAATAAAAAAGGAAGAAGCCAGCAGATCATAATAAACATATCGCCCACCAGACTCATTCCTTCCCAGCCTACGGGACTCAGGTTACCGTAGAGAATGACCGCCAATATTGCCATTCCGCCCCATTGCAAAAACGCATCAGGTCGGTAAAACGAAGACTTTTTACGCGGCAGATAAAATTTCTGCATCCGTAAAAATGCCTTGCGTAAGACTCTGTTGCGTCTCCCCGTAAGAACGACCTTGTCGCCTTTACGAAATAACGCTTCCAGTAATAACTGCTCTGCGGGCAGTAATACCGCATTATTTCTGGTCGCGCCTTCATTAACACGAATCAGGATTTGCTGGTTCTTGTCATAATGATCTTCCAGATGAATTTTTCCTTTCACAATCAGATTTACGATATCGGCGCAAAAACCTTTATCGTCGTAAACCAGTTTCGCATCAAGACGTAACATGCCGGGCGTGTAATCTGGCGGAATGACATCGGTTTCAATCACATCTACCGGCGTAAATTGCGGCCTGCGCTTCCAGAGATATAACCATCCACACGCCAGGAACAGACTCGGAAAGCAAATTAACAACGATGACGTAGAGGGTAAAAGAAGATGACTGAAAATATTCGTCGTTTGTGGAGCCGGGGCATTACCAAGTAATGCGTGAGGCCAGCGGTAGAGGACCGTGAAATCTTCACGATAAAACGGATCGCGAGATTCAATTCTTCCGTCCTCAAGGATGCGGCCATTTCGATATGTGTCGCCCTCTTCTCCAGTAAAGAGAGCGATTTCGCTAAATGGATTACCCGCAATATCAGGCAACTTGAGTGAAAATAGGGTCTTATAAATTTCAAACGGCCAGTGGTTACCGGTCACGTTCCAGATTAGCAGATCAGAATCCCCCTCACGCAGGAAAGCATTTTTAACCTGATAATGAATTTGATAATGATAGTCGCCTTGAGGCAAGAAACGTTGTTTATCGCCCACGACAATACTCATTAACCCGATATGCCAGTCAAGATGCCAGGGTTCAGGAATACCATCACGGGTGACGCCAACAATATGATAGTTCAGCAGTGCAGCGTCCCCATCAGGCTGCATCCAGAGTCGCGGTAAATCACGATAAAATCCGTGCTTAATCTGCTGATTTCGCGCCTGAAAATGAATGTTCTCTTTGATGTCGAGCACCCCATTCGGTTGCAGAGTGGCTTCAACATCAAAGAGCGAGATCCCTTCTTCATAAGAAGGGATCTCCGTGTTTTTCGCATAACTCAACGAAGAGAAAAAAAGCCCAACTATCAACAGCAAAATGCAGCGATATATCCCTGCCATCATTTTCCATCCGTGGAACGCAATTTGTTATAAGAAAGGCTTCACATCACCTACGCCTTCACGCACCACGACCGGCGTATCATCGGTGAGATCAATAACCGTTGTTGGTTTCTGCCCGAGATAGCCGCCGTGAATAATCAAATCCACCTGTTTTTCCAGACGGTCTTTAATTTCTTCCGGATCGGATTCGGTAAATTCACTGCCTGGCAGCATTAGCGAAGTGGAAAGCATCGGTTCGCCCAGTGCTTCAAGCAGCGCCTGCGCAATCGGGTTAGACGGCACGCGCATACCGATGGTTTTGCGTTTTTCCTGCAACAGACGGCGTGGCACCTCCTTCGTCCCCTTCAGGATGAAGGTATAGTTGCCTGGCGTGTTGTTTTTCATCAAACGAAACGCAACGTTATCGACAAATGAATAGGTCGAGAGTTCAGAAAGATCGCGACACATCAGGGTAAAGTTGTGACCGTCCGGCAGCTGGCGAATACGACAAATACGCTCCATCGCGTTTTTATCTTCAATTTTACAGCCGAGCGCATAGCCGGAATCAGTTGGATAAACAATCACCCCGCCTTTACGCACGATCTCCACCGCCTGGTTGATCAGGCGTTGCTGCGGGTTATCAGGATGAATATAAAAAAACTGGCTCATAATTCCCTCTCTGTGGTGTTCTGCGGCTGTTCCCATAGCTGCCAGACGCCTTCAACGCCTGCGGGCAGCCAGAGTTTACGACCCAGTTCGATCCACGGGCATGGCTGATGAAAATCAGATCCTTGTGATGCCCATAAATGATGCTGACGCGCAAGTGTCGCCAGCTGGGTCCGTTCATTGGGCGATTGCTGGCACTGCGCGACTTCCATCGCGTCGCCGTGGTGTTCGGCAAAATGCGCAACCAATCTTTTCAGCCATTTAGCACTAAGATTGTACCGCCCAGGATGGGCTAGCACCGCCTTACCGCCAGAATGATGAATGACATCAATAGATTGCTCTATTGTACACCACTGTGGCGGAACGTATCCGGTTTTCCCGCGCGCCAGATACTTTTTAAAGACATCCGCCATTGAACTGGCTTTTCCGCACTCCACAAGGAAACGCGCAAAATGACCGCGCGTCACCGCACCGCCCTGCGCCAGTCGTTGCGCGCCTTCCAGTGCCCCAGGTATTTGCGCTTTTTCAAGTCTTTCGGCAATCAGCTGCGCCCGCTGATTGCGCCGTTCTGTCTGCTGCGCGAGGAACTCACACATTAGCGGATGAGTAATATCAATATTCAGCCCGACAATATGAATTTCATGATTTTCCCAGACCGTGGAAATTTCCACACCAGGAATAAGATTCAGCGCCAGTCCCGAACGTGAAATTTCCTCTCTTGCTGGTGCAATTGCAGCTGTGGTGTCATGGTCGGTGATCGCCAGGGTGCCGACGCGCATCTCGACTGCACGGTGCACCAATGCTTCTGGCGTCAGGCAGCCATCGGAAGCGATGGTATGGCTGTGCAGGTCGTAAATCACTGCGTAATTCGTGTCGCTCAAGGCGCACTCCCGTTCTGGATAATATTTTTTGCGCCGACATCATAACGGTTCTGGCAAATATTCTGAAATGAGCTGTTGACAATTAATCATCGAACTAGTTAACTAGTACGCAAGTTCACGTAAAAAGGGTATCGACAATGAAAGCAATTTTCGTACTGAAAGGTTGGTGGCGCACTTCCTGAAACGGGCAGTGTATTCACCATGCGTAAAGCAATCAGATACCCAGCCCGCCTAATGAGCGGGCTTTTTTTTGAACAAAATTAGAGAATAACAATGCAAACACAAAAACCGACTCTCGAACTGCTAACCTGCGAAGGCGCTTATCGCGACAACCCGACTGCGCTTTTTCACCAGTTGTGTGGGGATCGTCCGGCAACGCTGCTGCTGGAATCCGCAGATATCGACAGCAAAGATGATTTAAAAAGCCTGCTGCTGGTAGACAGTGCGCTGCGCATTACAGCATTAAGTGACACTGTCACAATCCAGGCGCTTTCCGGCAATGGAGAAGCCCTGTTGACACTACTGGATAACGCCTTGCCTGCGGGTGTGGAAAATGAACAATCACCAAACTGCCGCGTACTGCGCTTCCCGCCTGTCAGTCCACTGCTGGATGAAGACGCCCGCTTATGCTCCCTTTCGGTTTTTGACGCTTTCCGCTTATTACAGAATCTGTTGAATGTACCGAAGGAAGAACGAGAAGCAATGTTCTTCGGCGGCCTGTTCTCTTATGACCTTGTGGCGGGATTTGAAAATTTACCGCAACTGTCAGCGGAAAATAGCTGCCCTGATTTCTGTTTTTATCTCGCTGAAACGCTGATGGTGATTGACCATCAGAAAAAAAGCACTCGTATTCAGGCCAGCCTGTTTGCTCCGAATGAAGAAGAAAAACAACGTCTCACTGCTCGCCTGAACGAACTACGTCAGCAACTGACCGAAGCCGCGCCGCCGCTGCCGGTGGTTTCCGTGCCGCATATGCGTTGTGAATGTAACCAGAGCGATGAAGAGTTCGGTGGCGTAGTGCGTTTGTTGCAAAAAGCGATTCGCGCCGGAGAAATTTTCCAGGTGGTGCCATCTCGCCGTTTCTCTCTGCCCTGCCCGTCACCGCTGGCAGCCTATTACGTGCTGAAAAAGAGTAATCCCAGCCCGTACATGTTTTTTATGCAGGATAATGATTTCACCCTGTTTGGCGCGTCGCCGGAAAGTTCGCTCAAGTATGACGCCACCAGCCGCCAGATTGAGATTTACCCGATTGCCGGAACACGTCCACGCGGTCGTCGTGCCGATGGTTCGCTGGACAGAGACCTCGACAGCCGCATCGAACTGGAGATGCGTACCGATCATAAAGAGCTTTCTGAACATCTGATGCTGGTGGATCTCGCCCGTAATGACCTGGCACGCATTTGCACACCCGGCAGCCGCTACGTCGCCGATCTCACCAAAGTTGACCGTTACTCTTACGTGATGCACCTAGTCTCCCGCGTTGTTGGTGAGCTGCGCCACGATCTCGACGCCCTGCACGCTTACCGCGCCTGTATGAATATGGGGACGTTAAGCGGTGCACCGAAAGTACGCGCTATGCAGTTAATTGCCGAAGCAGAAGGTCGTCGACGCGGCAGCTACGGCGGCGCGGTAGGTTATTTTACCGCGCATGGCGATCTCGACACCTGCATTGTGATCCGCTCGGCGCTGGTGGAAAACGGTATCGCCACCGTGCAAGCCGGTGCTGGCGTAGTCCTTGATTCTGTTCCGCAGTCGGAAGCCGACGAAACTCGTAATAAAGCCCGCGCTGTACTGCGCGCTATTGCCACCGCGCATCATGCACAGGAGACGTTCTAATGGCTGACATTCTGCTGCTCGATAATATCGACTCTTTTACGTACAACCTGGCAGATCAGTTGCGCAGCAATGGTCATAACGTGGTGATTTACCGCAACCATATTCCGGCGCAGACCTTAATTGAACGCCTGGCGACGATGAGCAATCCGGTGCTGATGCTTTCTCCTGGCCCCGGTGTGCCGAGCGAAGCCGGTTGTATGCCGGAACTCCTCACCCGCTTGCGTGGCAAGCTGCCAATTATTGGCATTTGCCTCGGACATCAGGCGATTGTCGAAGCTTACGGGGGCTATGTCGGTCAGGCGGGCGAAATTCTTCACGGTAAAGCGTCGAGCATTGAACATGACGGTCAGGCGATGTTTGCCGGATTAACAAACCCGCTGCCAGTGGCGCGTTATCACTCGCTGGTTGGCAGTAACATTCCGGCCGGGTTAACCATCAACGCCCATTTTAATGGCATGGTGATGGCGGTGCGTCACGATGCAGATCGCGTTTGTGGATTCCAGTTCCATCCGGAATCCATTCTTACTACCCAGGGCGCTCGCCTGCTGGAACAAACGCTGGCCTGGGCGCAGCAGAAACTAGAGCCAACCAACACGCTGCAACCGATTCTGGAAAAACTGTATCAGGCACAGACGCTTAGCCAACAAGAAAGCCACCAGCTGTTTTCAGCGGTGGTACGTGGCGAGCTGAAGCCGGAACAACTGGCGGCGGCGCTGGTGAGCATGAAAATTCGCGGTGAACACCCGAACGAGATCGCCGGGGCAGCAACCGCGCTACTGGAAAACGCCGCGCCATTCCCGCGCCCGGATTATCTGTTTGCCGATATCGTCGGTACTGGCGGTGACGGCAGCAACAGCATCAATATTTCTA
>OBVM01000554.1_pt1 | contig 12899 bp, 9 predicted proteins | sample 1476051 | NCBI WGS metagenome assembly OBVM01 (sample SAMEA2579986, study PRJEB22360) | human gut metagenome | biome: human gut; feature: human-associated habitat; material: faeces | place: Denmark | collected 2008/2010
TGCGGATGAGTTTAGGTTGCTGTGAGTGGGTGTTGCGTTTAGGGCCGGGGAGAGTCGGGGTAAGACTACGAAAGCCCGCTCTCCTGCGACGGCTTTTATCATAGGAGTGTGGAAGTGCTTTTCCATCAATCGCGATGACGTCTTTGTCATCTGAAGAATGACATTCACGCATCCGGTTAATAAAGCATTCGTGAAATTATACTGAACGGATACAAGACATAACTCTAATTATAGTGCCGTGAACAGGATTACCACTTTCAAAATTACGATATTATTAGCAGTAATTATGTTATTAATCATTGTGATATTTCCATCTCTGTGATCAATACCGGATAAGCATTTAATTGCAGCATTTGCACGAAATTATCGCAGATAACTGGCAATAACAATAACCCATCAGCCCGCTTCTGTAATACCTCCATTCGTTCTACTGATTCAACATTAACAACCAAACCAAGGGTATTTAGCGATTTAAGGATCTCCAGATGTTCACTCATCCAGCGCAGAGAAAAAGGATCATCACCAATTATAAAAACAGGCCCCTAGCAGGTTAATAACTGGCGTTTCATTACGGATCTAGGATGAAGTCGAGTACATATTACAGGAAATACGCCCTGTTGCGATGGTTCCGATGATGTGGAATATTCAGAAATATTTCCATTGTTAGTGAAGAATTAACATCCATTAATAATGGTGAAACAGCCTCACTTTCCTTGCTAGTAATGGCTGCACTAATCTGAAAGGAAAATAACAATATTATTACGTATAAACTCATTTTTAACATAATACATTCAATCCGTTTATTCATGTTATAGAATAATGATGCTATACCCGTGATCATTGAAGATGCTTGATTTTGTCATGACAGAGGATCATGCTACGCAACATGAAAATCTTCATCTCCGATCTACAAAAAGCAGAGCTGGAACGCCTTCACGATACCAGTCGTAACAAGCGGGTCTGCGATCGTATTAAAGCCATTCTTCTGGCTTCTGAAGGCTGGAGTTCAGTCATGATTGCTCAGGCTCTGCGCCTGCATCAGACCACCGTTGATCATCATATCCATGAGTTTATGAATAAAGGGAAGTTAAAGCCCGAAAACGGTGGTTCAGACAGTAAACTCAGTGCTGAACAAACATCACTCTTAATCAAACATTTATCTGATAATTTGTTTCACCATACTCATGAAATTATCGCCTTTGTTCTCCACACATGGGGAATTTTGTTCAGCGTTGCCGGTATGAACAAATGGTTGCATCGTAACGGCTTCTCTTACAAAAAACCGGCTGGAACGCCTCATAAATTCAGCGAAGAGAGGCAGGCGCAATTCATTGAATTTATGAAGACCTGAAAGAAAAAGCAGGCGATGAACCTGTTCTTTTTATAGATGCTGTCCACCCCACTCAGGCCACCAAAATCAGTTATGGCTGGATACGAAAAGGGCACCGGAAAGCAATAGAAACAACAGGTAGCCGTACACGGCTGAATATCATGGGTGCGCTAAATCTGAAGTCTCCGGAACGCCCACTCATCAGTGAGTACCCAACCATTAATGCGTTAAGCATATCCCGGTTTTTCAATGAGATAAGAAAGGTTTATCCTGATTATAATCAAACAGTCAACATCATTCTGGATGGTGCACGTTATCACCATGCTCAACTGGTAACAGACTGGGCTGAAGTCGTTAATATCAAACGCGTTCAATTAGCACTTATCTACATAATAATAGACCTTTGTAAAATAACTGTATATCATTACTGACATACAGTCTATTCATTAAAGACTTTTTATAACTCGAAACAGTTTTTATTGAAACGCCGAGGTTATTAGCAATATCTTTTCCACTTAAACCATATAAAAACATCAGCAGGACCTCCTTCTGCCTTCCAGATAAAGAAAGCTTATAATGAGAGTTCTTTACTCTATAAATATAATGTGTGTTATTAAGTGGATTGTTTTTAGTTAAATCCTTTATATTGCAAATAGGGGCGTGGATAATATCCCTGAGAAAATCAAAGGTTTCAGGGGGAGCATAAAAAATGGTATCCGAACACCTAAAATCAATGTTATTGAACTGTAAAAAACAAAAAACATCTGACGTTTTAGGGGATGATATTATAATAATATTTTTTACGCCATTAATTTTATTTTTCTGGATGACATCTTCAATTGTTTTGTTGATCCCAATAAGGAAATAACGATTATCACATATAACTTTCATATAAAGCGACCAACACTTCAATTAACAGACAAGCCTTTCATAAGCACATTTATATTTGAGATTTTTTCCTGATATTCCATTTTTTTTCTTTGCTTTATATATATGAGTATACACAGTCTTTGAACTCATACCAAACTGATAAGCAATACTTGCTACATTCCACCCATGGAAAACATAATAGAATAGTATAATCATCTCATTCATGGTTAATTTATGTGGAGAGTTCCCAAACAACAACCTGCCACTAAACATACATTCATAAATCGATGACAGGCTACTTATTGATTCTACTGGTAATAAGTAAAATCTATAACCGTTAAAAATATAATTCATTAACATACTGTTTTTTTTATCACAGAGAATGACAAAAATATTATTGTTTATTATATGCTCACGATTATCTGGTATAAAAAAATCAGCACCAATAGTAATAGAATGCCTGCTCAATAATTTTTTCAAACCTAACTCAAGATATTTATTGTGCGTAACAATCATTATATTCATACATTATGCCTTCTACAAGAAGTATATAAATGTCATATTGACTCATTTGCAAATTATTAAGTTGTTTCTATAACACTCAAAAATGTGGGAAGTTTCCCTCCCACATGAATAAGACAACTATTAAATTACACCATTCGCATCAATAATATTGTTATCAATATACACATTTGCGCCACTTACACTGCTGTATAACGTATAAGTATGCTCAATACCATCTAACGCAGTTGCTTTAACAGTTGTTGCCGTTGCCGTAAATGTACCCAGACTTCCCGCTCCGTCAGCCCCCAAATCAACTTTGTCATTGGCATCACCGGAAATATAAATCGTTGAATTGTCATTTATACCCAATACATCCGATGCCGTTAACTTGACTAACTGAGCTGCATTGTCAGCTTTCAGATCGCTACCAACAGTCATATCCACTTTCTCGAAGCCGGCAATACCTTCATTTTTACCGGCCGCTAGATTGACAGAAATGGTACCTGTCAGAACCAGGGTATCACTGCCTTCCCCGCCGTTAATATAGCCCTGATTACCGGAGGAGGTGGAGTCATAGTCTTTTGTCAGAACAACAATATCATCACCGGCACCGGCATCAATGGTCAGGTTTTTGGCAATTGTGCCTAATTTAAAGGTATCATTGCCGTCTTCACCATTAACGACAGTGGCATAAGCAGAATCCCCCATTACACCAGAAGTTGCATCAAATACATCATCTCCCGCCCCCAGTGAAATAGTCGTGTTATATGCACCATCTGTGATGGTAACAGTATCATTGCCGTCCCCCATAGAGACAGTACTGCCACCATAAATCCATCCGGCCGTTAAGGTATCCGCATTGTCACCGACAGAAATATTACCGGTCAGATTTTTAGTTACCGTAATATTATCACTGCCGTATCCGCCTAAAATTTCACCAGACACAGAGCCATAAATAGTGACGGTATTAACATCTGTGGCAGTGTCAATATTGTTGTCGTTACCCAAGCTTAAATTACTGCCATCCTGATAAACAGAAAGATATTCCTTAGGCATATTAGATATATCTTTTGTACCACTACCAAGATCCAATAAACCAGATAATGTTGTATCGTTATTGTCAGTAGCATCCCCCTGGATAAATGTATCACTACCTGAACCAAGATAAATCTGTCCGGCATTTGTTACACCAGTACGTTTGATCGTAACAATATCATCGCCAGACTCAGTAAAGATATAACTACCCGCATACATAACACGTAATGCAGTATTCATACCATCCATAGTAAAAGTATCGTTACCCTCACCAGTATATACTCTTGTATTAGCCAGCATGTTACCACGAATGACCATTAGATCATCACCAGCACCTAAATCAACAGTCGTAATGCTTTGATTGCCATCGGTTTTTGTTCCGTCTGGCCCATTATCCTGTGAGTTAGCAACATTACTATACGATGTTGTTTCTTTACCACTCTGGTAATAACCAACATAAACCGTATCATTGTAATCTGTTGTTACCATTGGATCATTTTCACCACTATTCGCGCCAATGGTATACCCAAAGTCCCCTTTTTCGGCGATAGAAGATGATAGTGAATATTTCAGTGTAAAATCACCGTCCAGATTACGTAATGAAATGGCATTACCATCATAAATAACACCTGTTGCGGATGCTCCCGCATTATCAACGATGTCAGTAGCTGCCGTAACGTTATCAGATGTTCCCGTAATGGTCGCAACAACTTTTTCCATACCCTCGGCATTAAAGGCATCTTGGTTAGCCTCAAGCGTTGGATCAACTATAAATGAAACACTTTTTGAACCGGCAGGAATAACAATTGTTACGGTTGTTGCACCATCATAGGTTACTTTTCCAGTATCACCATGAAGGCCAATTTTCCCGTTATGCTGTGCTCCACCAATATCAGAATAGTCAGCAGCATCAGAATGCCCAGCTCCGCTACCCAATGTAACTGTAACTGTTACATCTGTTGTAGTGACATGATTCAGAGAAACCGTATAAACCAGTCCAGTGGAATCATCCTTATCTTCAATAGTTGCGGGAACATCCATTACGGTCCCATTGACACTAGCTATACCAGTAAAACCATCACCATTGACATCTGTTGATGTTGTCTCAACGCTAATACTCACTGTTGGTAACACATCAGTTTTTGAGGTTACGGTTGACGGGTCACTTTCATTACCGCTCGGATCTTTGGCAACCCCGGTAACTTCACTGTTATCCTTCACGTTATCTGCCGGAATGGTCGCTTTATCGCCAGTGCTGTCCGGGATCAGCGTCGGATCACTGGATGTCCAGCCGTTATCCCCTTTCTCCAGCGTCACGGTGTGCTTACCACCTTTTTCATCTTCAAAGGTGACATCCACGGTATCGCCTTTATTGGCATCACCCGGCAGCTCAACAGAAACAGAACCATCATCCTCTGCTTTTAATACCGGTGCCGACGGCGCCACTGTATCCACTGCGAAGTCAGCCGGCTGGCCCTGGCCACTGGTGTTACCTGCCGGGTCTGTGATTTCCGCGGTTACAGAATACTGACCATCTGCCGTCACTTTATCCGCCGGAATGGTCACATCAGCTTTACCTGCAGCCACTTCATCTGCGGTCAGCGTGTGCTCCACCGTGTCCGTCGTGCCGTCCGGTTTGGTGACCGTCAGCGTCAGGGTATCACCGGCAGCGCTGCCTTTCGGTACCGTGACTTCGGTCTGTACACCATCCTTCAGCTCTTCGGCATTCACACCATCTGCCGCTTCCGGAATGGCAACTACCGGTGTTGCATCTGTTGCACCATCACCATCGGTATCCCCCGGGATCTGGGTATCGGCAGCAAAATCAACCACATTCCCGGGTTTCGCCGGGTTACTGCCCTGAGTCAGAGTGACACTGACGCTGTTCTGCCCGTCAATCACCGCATCCTTCGGAATATCCATGGATACTTTACCGGCAGCCACTTCCTCTTTAGTCACGGGATGTGTCACGTTCTCCGTGGTTTTGTCCGGACGGGTCACGGTAAGTGTAATAACTGCACCTTCTGCCGTGCCTGCCGGCAACGTGACCTCTGCCTGCAAACCGTCTTTCAGCTCATCAGCATTGGCATAACCGTCAGTCACTTCAGGAATGCTCAGAACCGGGGCATCTGCCACACCATCAGTTTTTGACGTCACGGTTGACGGGTCACTTTCATTACCGCTCGGATCTTTGGCAACCCCGGTAACTTCACTGTTATCCTTCACGTTATCTGCCGGAATGGTCGCTTTATCGCCAGTGCTGTCCGGGATCAGCGTCGGATCACTGGATGTCCAGCCGTTATCCCCTTTCTCCAGCGTCACGGTGTGCTTACCACCTTTTTCATCTTCAAAGGTGACATCCACGGTATCGCCTTTATTGGCATCACCCGGCAGCTCAACAGAAACAGAACCGTCATCCTCTGCCTTCAGTGCTGGTGACGATGGGGCTGTAGTATCAGAGTCATCATTTTCATGTCTATGTTTGCTTCCACCGCCACCTGCAGCTAAAGCCATAGCAGCCAGTCCCCCACCAAATGCCAGACCGCCCAACCATATAAAACCGCCACGATCATCATCTGACAAGGTTCCCGATTGTCCGGCAGTAATATCATCCAGCACCGGGCCATCCTGAGTCAGTACGGCTTCGGTGACCTGTCCATCTTCCCCAACAATATTAAATACCGCCGTACACTGTGTTTCCCCGGGCTGGCATTCTTCCCAGAATCCCTCTATCCGGACCTCAGTATCTTCTTCCTTTTTACGCAGAATTAAATCATCACCGGAGCGATCCGCCTCAACACCGTCAGGCACTAGGCCGGTCACCTCATCGATCAGTCCATACTGCTCCCCGGGCTGTGCTTTAACTGTATGACGACCTCCGACAGTCAGCACGGTTTTTTCTCCGCTGACCTTACCGGTAAAAATCATTTTCATATAAAATCCTTAGGCTAATTAAAACCTGCGATTATCAATATAAAATAAATTAATCATTTCCAGAGGTGGAAAAATAATAATTTCTATACGTGACTTATTCTCCTTAAATTTAATAAAATTATTTTTTCATTGCGATACGATACAGACTTCCTGTTGAGTGTCTGTATTACGGAGCCATGATATTAATAATATAATAAATCATCGTTCCTGAAGAGCTTGTTTCATTCTGGTGATTGGTTTAATCAGGTACTGAAATACACTTTTCTGACCTGTTTTTATATCCACGCTGGCTATCATGCCAGGAATAACTGGCAATATTTTTCCGTTCCTGTCTGTCAGATAATTATTACTGGTAGTAACCAGTACTCGATAATATGCTTCATTTGGATCCAGTTTTAAATCTCCCGGCCGTTTCTGGTCACGTAAAGTATCCGGACTTACCAGTGTCACCACTCCGTCAAGACCACCATAAATGGCATAGTCATAAGCCGTCAGTTTTACAAGTGCCGGCATCCCTGTTCTGACATAGGCAACATCCCGTGGATTTATATAAGCCTCAATCAGCAACTGGTCTTCCAGCGGAATAATTTCCATTATGTCCTGTCCTGCAGAAACCACGCCTCCCAAAGTATTTACCCGAATATTTTTTACGATGCCTCTCAGGGGAGCCCTGATACGTGAACGCTCAACCGGGTCGGCTCTGCCAGCCATATTCTCTTTTGCCTGTGCAAGCTCTGCTTCTGTCTTCACTAGTTCAGCTCCAGCTTCCGTCAGGTATTTATTCTGTTTCTCATCCATCTGTAACTGCAGCTCCGCTGACTGACGCTGCATACGTAACAGTTCGACTTCCGACATCGCCCCTTCACGCACAATTGGCCGGGTCATTGCTATTTCCTTATCCAGCAGAGCCTTACTCTGCTTAAGGCCGGCGATGCTTTGTGCCAGTTCAGTCTTTCGTAGTCGATAAACAGTACTTTCCCTCTCCCTCAAATCTGCAGGCACGTCATCCGGAAATGTCAGTGATTCGGAATAAGCTTCTGCACGGAGTCTTGCCCTGACTGCTTCCAGGTTATTCACCCGGGCTTCACTTTCCCTCAGCATGGCAGAGCTTCGGGTATCATCCAGTGTCAGCAGTACCTGACCTTTCTCAACAATATCTCCTTCCCTGACCTCAAGTGTTTTCAAAATACCCGGGTCAAGGGTCTGTATAACCTGCTCCCTGCTGCCGGGAATAATACTCCCCTGACCACGGGTCACTTCATCCAGAGGACTGTTCCATGCCCAGATAACAAACGTCACTACCAGTACCAGCAGAAAAATCACCATCAGGAAAAGGGCATGATGCTTTTCCTGCTGAAGGGCTGCCTGTACATCTGTCAACAGGGCCAGGTCTGACTGCCTAACCACCTCTGACGACGCTTTATTCCGTTCCGTTTTTTCTGTCATACCCCTGCGGTCCACAAACTGTTAAACATATATGCTCTTTATTTCTTATCCGCTTGACGCTCATGAAGTTATCGCTCTGCTCTCCCCACTCTGCTGTTTCCCTGACAGTTTTTTCAGTATTTCATCGCGGGGACCATCCATCATTACCCGGCCTTCATTCATCACGATAATACGGTCAACAATATTCAGCACCTGCAGACGATGCGTCACCACCACCATTGTGCGTCCACGGCTCCAGTGATTCAGCCCTTTCAGAACAATGTTCTCTGTCTGCAGATCAAGACCCGTCGTGGGTTCATCAAGCAGAACTACCCGGGGAGAACCCAGTACCATTCTCGTCAGAGCGACCATCTGACGCTGTCCTCCTGACAGCCCCTGACCTCCTTCCCCTATCTGCATATCAAGCCCGCATGGGTGATGACGAATAAAACGGTCAAACCCGAAACGTCCGGCTGCATTAATCATATCCACATCCGACAGGCTTCCCGGAAGACGCGAAAGCTGCAGATTTTCACGCAGAGTTCCCAGAAAAAGCCGGGGATTCTGCTCAAGCAGGAAAACCTTATCCCGAACAAAACAGGGATCCAGTTGCTGCATAGCAACCCCGTCAAGGGTAATTTGTCCTTTATTTTGACGGTATAGCCCTACCATCATTTTCAGTAGCGTCGATTTACCACATCCGATAGTGCCAATAATGCCCACCTTTTCTCCGGGCCGGATACAGACAGACATACCTTTCAAGGCTGCAGGTAATTCAGGCTTATAGAAAAACGTGACTGCGCTGAAATGGAATTCCCCCTGGATATCCTTCACGGTCAGATAATGTGTCTGACTTTCCCGTTCCACCGGGCGGCGAACTATTTCATTCACCCCCTGCATAGCCAGACGGGCCTGCTGGAAACGGGTGGCCAGTGATGCTATCTGGCCAAGCGGTGCAAGCGCGCGGCCGGAAAGAATAACGGCTGCAATCAGTGCCCCCATGGTGATACGGTTATGTGGGTCATCACTGTGAATAAGGTACGTTCCCAGAATGACCAGCAGAACAGTATTAATTTGCTGAATTGCTGTGGAAAAGCTGATTATGACATTACTGGTATTTTTTACCCGAATGGACGAACGGGCGACACTTGCAGTATATCCATCCCAGCGTCGCTGAACCCAGTTAACAGCATTATTCAGCTTCAGGGTTTCTATTCCGTCCAGAGCCTCCACAAGTAATCCCTGACGCTGCGATGATTCCCGCATGGAGGCATTAATATGACGGGAAAGCGGTCGCTGCAGTAATATTCCTGCCAGAATAACCAGCGGGACCAGCGTAAGAGGTACAACCGCAAGCCAGCCTCCCACGAGCCCGATAACACTGATGAAAAGCAGAATAAAAGGCAGATCAACAAAAGCCAGTAACGTAGCGCTGGTCATAAACTCCCTGACAGACTCATATTCCCGCAAATTGCTGGCGTATGAACCAGAGGATGCCGGCCTGTCAGACATTTTTACCGCCATCACCCGACGTAGCAGAGCAGAGCTGATAATCAGGTCTGCCTTCTTACCCGCAACATCCGTCAGATAACTCCGGATTAACTTTGCAGCACACTCAAACAGAATTGCTGTAATCCCCCCGATACTCAGCATCCATAACGTTTCCCAGGAACGATTAGGTATAACCCGGTCATAGACGTTCATTACATACAGGGAACTGACCAGAGCAAGAAAGTTAATGATAAAACTCGCAACAATAACCTGTCCGTAATATGCCCTGAATCGCCACAGTACCCGCCAGAACCATGCCCCGCTCATGTCATACTCTGGCAGCTCCGAGCGACGATCCTGCTTTGCCTGTGGCTGAACAAACCAACAATAACCAGAATAAACGGCCATTAATGCATCGTGAGAAAGTGTCTTACGGAGACCTCCAGGCTGAAGCACATGATACTGTCTTGCCAGACCGGCCCCCTCAATACGCACTACCACAATAGCTTCCTGAGCGTTCAATAAAAGAAGCGCCGGAACCGCAAGTGACGGGATATCTTCCGGAGATCGCCGGGAAAGATGATTATCAAATCCTTCACTACGAAGAAACTCGCCAACAGAACGAAAATCAATCCCGGATACATCTGTACGGACAGTACCGGCAGCCAGAGTCTCAGCAGATACAGGTGTACCCAGTAACGCCGTTATCTGTGATAATCCTTCAAAAATACTCTTCACTTAATTACCAACCCTTCAACCCCGTTATTTTTCTTCTTCACCAGAAAGATTCACTCCGCTCCATTTCAGGAGCATTCCCTGGGAATACAGATAATCCAGCATACCGTGGAGCATCTGATCCTCCGTCTGAACCCGGGAGAGTCCGACACTGTACAGTTCGTTTTCAGCATTCAGTAATTCAATCAGTGTTTTTCTTGCCACCTGAAACTGAAGACGATAAAAGTCCACAACTCTGGCTGAAGCCTGTTCCTGACGTCTGAGCGTTTCCATTTCCCCTCGACTTTGTCTGACTGTTATCAGAGATAATCGCCCGGTTTCATCAATCATTCGGGCGACAGAGTCCAGTCGTCCGGTAGCTGCCACTATTTGCGCAGCTTTTTCTGTAACACCATAACTGGCATTACGGTTAAAGAGGTCCCAAGACAGATTGACCCCTATCTGCTGGTCATCCCGGGTTACAGACCCCGTTAAATCCACCCGAGGGTACCGGGCAAGCTCCTGTGCTTTCAGTGCCGCTTTTTTACTCTCAACATCAGCTTGGCTGGCAAGCCACGACGGGTTACCTTTCTGTGGAGCCTGTGTAAAATCAGTTAATAATTTGGCCTCTGTCATCCTAGAAAAAGGATTTTCAAGATCAGCTTCGGTTACCGGATTTTTTGTCCAAGTGGACAGTTTTCCCAGCGTGGTTTTAAGTACTCTGCTCCTAGAATTTATCTGCTGCCGAACCATCAACCTTCTGGCTTCGGCCTGAACAAGCTCAGACTCCCGCCCGGTATCATGAATACTGATGGTATTCAGGTCATTAAGAATTGCGTTATGCCGGGAAAGGCTCTGTTCAAGTACCGCAATGGATTGTTTTTCCCTGAGTGCATCAAGATATAATGAAACAAAAGAGTGAATTGTTTCCTCTTTTGTTTCTTCCATTTTATAATGATAATATTCGGCTTCTGACTCACTCCGACGCACATCCGCCTCAATAGCCCCTGAAGCAAATATATTCACTTCACCACGAATACCGGGTAAAATATCTTCAGTGTCATAATCGTAGGAATAACGGTGACTTTGTGAAAGGAGTTTACTTCCTGTAGCTGTGACAACTGGCCAATGTGCAGAGCTTGCCTGCTCTATGCGGGATTGTGCCGAAGTTAACTCCGCCCGGGCTTCCATTACTATGGGATCGTGCATAACTGCCTCCCTAATTAAGGAGTAAAGAGGCGCACTGTTAGTGGAAAATGAAAACAACAATAATAATAACAAATGTTTACGCTTCATTTTTATGATTTTTATTTAAAATATTAATAACGTGATTGTCCGTGCTTTTGCACTAAAAACTATTATTATAATATTCACTTAGCAATGCGCAGACATTATGTATATGAGATATTTTCTTTAAGCTAATAGAAAAATAACTCAGTGAAACATCGTTTCTTTCACATACTTCTCGTTTTGTAAAACCATCTACTAAGTGCTCTCTTAATGACATAATGATCTTATCACTTCGAATTCCAGATAATTCTATTAGTAACCAGAAGTGTTCATTTGAAATGTTATTTATAGCTGGTTTTACATTAAATCGATAATGAGTTAGCGTATTCCGCTGTATATGATCTGCCATACCATTACACATTATTCAATGTTTAATTTATTATTGATTCACATTATAAATACATATTTGTTTGCATCAAATTTTTTTTGCCCTCAATCAAAAAACCATTAAATGAAATTTAAAACCAATAAAACCAATAATACTAGAGATTACATCTAAAAAATTACTTCTCTGTAGGGTTTTTATCTAAAAAAAGTGAAATCTCAAAACAAAAAATTATTTATAAAATAAAACAAATGGGCATTTTTTTGGTAAAAATCAATTTTTATATGCAGATAATATCTATATTATAGATATTATTGTTATCCATCATGTAGCGACCAAGGCGGTAGTGATTAAAGGGGGGGTGGATATAAAAATTTATTGTACGTGGACTGCACCCCAAAACTTGGAGACCCAACTGATTAATGTGCAATTTTTATGGCAAAGCCAAAATATTCTCTCGAAACCAGATTGGTTGTAGTTAATCATTATCTTTCCAGACACGATGGCGCACGTCGTATCGCTAAACGTTTTGGTGTTGAAAAAACATCTGCTGGGTAAGGTAAGAGACTGGTAACTCCACGATATTGATCGTATCACATGGAAAAATGACCTCCACACTCCTGAGTTTCGACTGACGGTTGTCCTGAAGTCTCTGAGTGAAGAACTTACCACGCGCGAGGCCGCTGCACGGTTTAATATCTCAAATGAATCCGTTATCCGGCACTGGGTGAAGAAGGTCTTCTGAACATAAAACCAGGCCGGAGCAAAGACATGACAAAATCTCAAAAAACACCTCCACTTACTGATGCAGAACTGGAAAAGTGGCTCTTCTGCAACCTGGGTGGAGATTCTCATGCCAGTGGACTCATTACCCTCTGTTTGAGTAGTTCAAATCCGGCTCGACCATACATCTGGCGTTTCAACATCTTCAGGCGATTTACATGACCTTCGACAACACCATTACTCCAGCGACTGCTGATT
>OBVM01000560.1_pt1 | contig 12706 bp, 7 predicted proteins | sample 1476051 | NCBI WGS metagenome assembly OBVM01 (sample SAMEA2579986, study PRJEB22360) | human gut metagenome | biome: human gut; feature: human-associated habitat; material: faeces | place: Denmark | collected 2008/2010
CAGCGCCGCCACAATCGCCAGATCACAGGCTGGTTCCTTCGCCAGTCCTCCCGCGATCGTCGATACATACAGGTCGTTCGCCAGCAGGTTCACCTTGCCATGTCGGTACAGCACGGCGGTGAGCATAGCGATGCGGTTCGTCTCGACCCCCACCACCGCCCGTCGCGGTGTCGGCAGCACGGAACTGGTCACCAGCGCCTGAATCTCAATGGGCAGGCTGCGATGGCCGTCCAGCGTGAACGTCACGCACGTGCCCTCCACACGTTCGTCGGCGGACGACAGGAACAGTCCCGAGGGATCGCTGACCTCCTCGATGCCCTCGCCACTCATATCGAAACACCCGACCTCATCCGTAGGCCCGAACCGGTTCTTCACCGCCCGCAGCATACGCAGCGCCGTTTCCGGATCGCCCTCGAACTGGCATACCACATCCACCAGATGCTCCAACGTGCGCGGGCCGGCGATGGACCCGTCCTTGGTGACATGCCCGACCAGGAGCACGGGGATGTTCAGCGTCTTCGCCGTGTCGATCAGCGCGCTCGCCACCTCGCGCACCTGCGTGGAGCCGCCGGAGATGCCATCAACGTCTTGCGAGACGATGGTCTGCGCCGAATCCACGATCGCCAGTGTCGGCCGCGTCCGCTCGATCAGCCCCAGCACGGTGGCGAGATCGGTGGTGGACGCCAGTAGCAGGTTCTGCTCCATCGCATTGACCCGCGACGCCCGCAGACGCACCTGCGCCTGCGATTCCTCGCCGGAGACGTACAGCACCGAGCCGTTGGGCTGGCCTGCGGCGATGTTGCCGGCAGTCTCCAGCAGCAGTGTCGACTTGCCGATGCCGGGTTCCCGCGATCAGCACGACCGAGCCGGGCACGATGCCGCCGCCGAGCACGCGGTCGAACTCGCCGAAACCCGTGGACAGCCGTGACGCCGTGGACGTGTCTATCTGGGTGATGGGCGTCGCCGCGCTGACGATGGACACGGCCGCCTGCGTGCGTGAGGTGCGGCCCGGCGCCGCGGTGCGCGACGACGATGCGGCGGGACGGGCCTCGTGGAATTCCTCCACGGTGCCCCACTGCCCGCACTGCGGGCAGCGGCCCACCCATTTGAGACCATCCCAGCCGCATTCGCTGCATACATATCGCGTCGCCGACTTCACCATACCGCAGACCTTAGCACAAAGCGGCACGTCGACGTCGCCGACGAAACGATGCCGTTGCGTCGTATGCGCGTGAGAGAATCACAGCATGGCAAAGACTCAATCCCCTTCCTATCCGCACGGTAGTTCCGCATCGCGCGGCAAGCTGATCGTCGTGATGATCGTCGCCGCGCTGGTCGTCGTGCTTGCGCTGCTGTCCGCGTTCGTATGGCCCGGTTGGGCATTGAACAAGACGGACGAAGTGACGAAGGTGCAGCAGCAGACCGCCGCCGAGCCTACCAAGCCGAGCATCAAGGCCACCGCGCTGCCGGATGACGCATCCGAACTGCTCAAGGCGATGCCGGACAGCGTGCTCAACTACGCGCGCACCAAGGCGGGCGCCAGCGAGACCTGGAAGTCCGCGTCGCCGCTGGAGGAGTACACGCTCACGTACTCCACGGGCAAGTCGGCGAAGGACGTGACCGTCATCGTCGCGCAATGGTCGGACTCCGACACCGTGAAGAAGCAGTACGACGAGCTGGCGAAGAACCTGACCGGCAAGGAGCTGAAGTCCGGGGACGTCAAGGTGTCGGGCAAGAGCACCGGCAGCTACACGGTGAGGGCCGACAGTGAGGATGGCAAGACCGCGACGGCGTTGTGGCAGAACGATACCGCCGTGTTCGAGGTGACCGGCTCCAAGGAATCCGTGCTGCGGTTCTATGAGCCGTTCCCGCTGTGATTTCGTGATAATTCGGGGTGATTTGCGGATTCATGGCGGAAATGGAACGCGCGGATGCGTAAGTCCCTCAATACGTGTACTATTGGGCAAGTTGCAATCTTTAACGTACTAAGGGAGGCTGACGATGGGTTCGGTCATCAAGAAGCGCCGCAAGCGGATGAGCAAGAAGAAGCACCGCAAGATGCTGCGTAAGACTCGCCACCAGCGCAAGTAGTCGTTCGCTCGCAAGCGCGCACACAAAGCCCCGCGACCCTGTCGGCCGCGGGGCTTTTACATTCTCGTCCCCGCTGGCGGAAGCGAACTGGATATGACAGCGCCGGCAGACTCCGATGGGGGGGCTGCCGGCGCCGGGATTGAGGCGGCGATTCGCCGCGTTAGGTCACTTGTTGCCGTTGGTCATTACGCGTGGGCCGTTGGGGTCGCCGACGATGACCTTGTCGACCATGTTGAGGAACAGGCCGTGCTCGACGACGCCGACCGTGTTGATCAGGTCCTCGGCGAGATCCTGCGGGTGGTCGATGCGCTCAAGATGCAGGTCCACGACGAAGTTGTTCTCGTCGGTGCGCACTTCCTTGCCGTCGGCGTCGAGGCGCAGCACCGGCTTGTTGGTCTTTGACGCTAACCGCTTCACGCAGGAGCCGGCGCCGAACGGAATCACCTCGACCGGCAGCGGGAACTTGCCGATGGTGTCGACGACCTTGGACTCGTCCACGATCCACACGATTTTGTTGGAGTTCGTGGCCACGATCTTCTCCCACAGCAGTGCGGCGCCGCCGCCCTTGATGCCGTTGAAGTTCTTGTCCACCTCGTCGGCGCCGTCGATGGTGATGTCGATATGATCCACATCATCGATGTCCACGATCTTGATGCCGTAACCTTCGGCCTGCTCCTGCGTGCGACGGGAGGTCGTCACGCCGGTGAACTGCAGGCCCTCCTCCTTGACGCGGCGGCCGAGCTCATCGACCAGGAAACGCACGGTCGAACCGGTTCCGAGACCGGCGATCATGCCGTTCTCGATCAGCTTGGCGGCTTCGATGCCGGCCGCCTTCTTCAGTGCATCCTGCTGTGCCTTGTCCATCATGTACTCCTTGAAATGTCCGTGCATTCCCCTTGGAGGGAAACATGCTTCAAACTTTGGGATTGAAGTCCACCTCTATAGTATCCGGTTCGTGGAACGTCACCGCCGTTCGTCCGGGTTTTGGGAGGAGAACCGTCGCCATTCGGCTGCTATCCCTGCTTGTCCGTATAGAACGCGGCATTGTCGAGGGTGATGGTGCCGTCGCCGTTCACATATCCGTCCACGCGAACCAGTCCGTGGATGATGCGCGGCCGTCCGTCATATGTCGGGCTGGTGGATGGCGGGGGAGTAAAGCGCAGCGTGCCCGACGCGGTGAGGGCGGTCGGTGAGAGCCGCGGCGCCGCAGGTTCGGCCACAGAGCGTGTGGAGCTACCGGACTGTGTGTCCTCGGCCTGTGCCGAATTCGATGACAGTGCGACGGTCGCGTCCGATTCGGTCGTCATAGGAACAGTAGGAGTTGACATCGCAGTGGTGGATGATGTGTCCGACTGGGTCTCGCCGTAGTCGGGCACGCCTTCGGGTTCGGCAAGCAGCTCCGCCAACGATGGCTTGCGGATTCGCTTTGCGACGTTGTCGCCGTCCGATTCGTGCTCGGCTCCCGCTTCACCCGATTCCCCGCCTCGCCCGAGATGGTACTCCTGCGTGGAAATCTTGCCGTCCAGCAGCATCTGCGCATCCTCCGGCACGTCGGTTCCCTTGGCATACTCCGAAGCCAGCAGCGACTGCCATCCCTCCTTCGGCAGATATCCCTCCTGCACGCCGCTGCGGCAGTCGCCGGCATACGTGCGAGCCAGGTCGTCCACCTTCTCGTTGCCGGCGTTGCCCGCGTGCCCTTTGACCCACACGAACTTCACCGAGCCGGCGCGGCGCGACAGCTCGGCGTCGATCGCCCTGATGAGCGCCGCGTTCTTTACAGGCTTCTTCTGCGAGTTCTTCCAGCCGTTCTTCTTCCACCCGTGCACCCACTTGGTGGAACAGTTGATGGCATACTGCGAGTCGGTCTCGATGACCAGCGGCTCCGCGCCGGGATGTGCGCGCAGCGCCTCCAGCACTGCGCACAATTCGCCGATCTGATTCGTGCCGTTCGTGGCGCCGCCGGCATCGCAGTCGCCGCCGTGCTCATGGCCGCCGGAATGTGCCATGTTGAGTTCGTGGTCGGCCCAGGCCCAGCCCATTGGGCCGTTCGGATTGCCCAGGGCGCTTCCGTCTGTCGATACGGTGATGGTCATGACAACAACAGTAACGCACGCCGTGTCACGGCCATGAATCGCCGATGGGCTGCGACACGACCGAAAACGTCGCGATATTTTGTTAATTATATATACTGAATACTGACCAATGATGAACTCACACGAGTCCCCGTGTCACGATGATGCAAAGCAGCATGGTGACGAATAATTCAATGATGAGAGATTCAGCCGGCGCGTCCCCAGTGCCGGACAAGGAAAGGAACCCCAGTATGCGCAGTAAGGCATTAGGAGGCCTGCTTGCCGCGGCTCTGTCGTTGAGCCCGGCAGTGGCCATCGGCGTGCAGACGGCGTACGCGGCAGGCGGCGGAACGGGGGGGCGCCGGCCACCCGATGAGTCGGTCGTGGCGAGGGGGGGGCGACCGAATACACGCTGTACCCCAAGCCGCATTCGATCCGTTATGACAGCGGACAGTACATTCTTCGCGACATCAACGTCATCTATGACGATGACATCGATGAAGCCACCCAGGACCGACTGGACGAAGTGGCGGCGCTCAAGAACCTGAACGTCACCGAATCCGACGCCGCAGTCAGCGGCAAGACCAACGTCTATGTGGGCGTGAACGGTTCCGATGGCAAGGCCGAGACTGCCATCGAAAGCAAGTACAGCCCGGATTCCGCCATCTTCGACAAGACCGACTCATACTTCCTCAAGTCCGACAACGGCACGATCTCCGTGCTCGGCAAAGACACCGACGCCAGCTTCTACGGCCTGACCACCCTGTACCAGGTGCTCGGCCAGATCGATAGCCTGACGATCCGCAACTTCACCGTCACTGACTACGCCGATGTGGTCAGCCGCGGTTTCATCGAAGGCTACTACGGCAACCCGTGGAGCACTCAGGACCGCATCAACCTGATGAAGTGGGGCGGCTACTACAAGCTCAACTCGTACTTCTACGCCCCCAAGGACGATCCGAAGCACAACTCGCAGTGGCGTACGCTGTACACGCAGGACGAGCTCGACACCAAGATCAAGCCGCTCGCCGATGCCGGCAACGCCTCCAAGACGCGTTTCGTGTTCGCTCTGCACCCGTTCATGAACAACGCGATTCGGTTCAACTCCGAGGCGAACTATCAGGCCGATCTGAAGGTGCTGCAGGACAAGTTCGCGCAGACCATCGGGGTCGGCGTACGCCAGATCGCCATCCTGGCCGATGACGCGGCGAACGTGGGTGGTAACAATTACACCAAGCTGCTCACCGATATGGTCGCGTGGCTCAAGGAAATGAAGAAGACCTACCCGGACCTCAAGACCACGCTGCCGTTCGTCACGCAGGAATACATGGGCAACGGCATGAGCTACTTCGCCAACTTCCCCAAGGAAGTGCAGATCGTCATGACCGGCGGACGCGTCTGGGGCGAGGTCTCGCAGAACTTCACCGACACGTTCACCTCGAACGTCGGCCGCGGCCCCTACATGTGGATCAACTGGCCGTGCTCCGACAACTCGAAGAGCCACCTGATCATGGGCGGCTACGACACGTTCCTGCATCCGGGCGTCGACCCGTCGAAGATCCAGGGCATCGTGCTCAACCCGATGCAGCAGTCCGAGCCGAGCAAGGTCGGCATCTTCGGCAACGCCACCTACTCGTGGAACATCTGGCGGAGCAAGAGCGAGGCCGACCAGGCATGGCAGGATTCGTTCTCGTTCGTCGACCACAACTCCGCTGTGCCGACCGCCGCGTCGAACGCGCTGCGTGAGCTGTCCAAGCACACCATCAACCAGAACATGGATTCGCGCGTCACCGCGCTGCAGGAGTCCGTGGACCTGGCTCCCGCACTGACCGCCGCCAAGGCGAAGCTGGCTGACGGCACCATCACCGCCCACGACCTGACCGACATCAAGGCCGCGTTCGTCACGCTGCAGAAGGCAGCCAAGACCTACCGCGCCAAGGGCGATGCGAAGATGCTCGGCGACATCGGCAAGGACTACACCGGGCAGGACGCCAACGAGCAGATCGCCCCGTGGATCGACTGCTGGGATGACACCACCAAGGCCGCGCTCGCCTACATCGCGGGTATCGAGGCCGCGCTGAACGGCGACACGTCCTCGACGCTCAAGGAGTACTCCGACGCGCAGTCCGCGTTCGCCGCGTCCAAGAAGCACGGCTTCTACTACGTGAACCACACCGAGTACGCCGAAGTCGGCGTGCAGCACATCGTGCCGTTCATCAAGGCGATGGACTCCTACCTGTCCAACAAGGTGCAGCAGGAGGCCGACCCGAACGTCGTGACCAAGACGTACATCAGCGACGTGTTCACCACGCCGACCTCCGGCTCGATCGAAGACATCTTCGACGGCAAAGACAGCACGGTCACGGTGTTCCAGAACCCGAACTACCTGCACAAGGGCAACTACGTCGGCGTGAAGTTCAGCAAGGCCACCACGCTCAAGAGCATCCGCTTCGCGTTCAACGGCGGCAAGAACCACTTCTACCACTCCAAGCTGCAGACCACCACGGACGGCGAGAACTGGACCGACGTGCCGGATGCGACGTTCGAGCGCCCGAAGGGCTCCGAGGAGCCGATCAAAGTCACCGGTCTGAACATCACCGGCGTCACCGGCGTGCGACTGATCGCCACCGCCGACAACGGCGATGACCTGTGGCTCGGCATCAAGGGCATCGACGTCAACAAGGTCGAGAAGGAGACTCTCGCTCCGTACACGGCGACCGGCGTGCAGCTGGAGAACCTCAACGCCACCTACAGCAGCACCAAGGAGCAGATGATCGACGGCAACCCGTCCACGATCACCTACCTCAAGGACCCGAACGGCGACAAGATCGCGGCCGGCGCGGCCGTGATCGTCGATCTGGGCTCCAGCAAGCCGATCGGCGAGGTCACGATTACCGGTCATGCCTCTAGCCCCAACGACCGTCCGAGCCAGGGCGTCGTCGAGGTCAGCGATGACAAGGCCACCTGGACCAAGCTTGGTGACCTGAGAGACGACGTCACCTCCACGGTGAGCGGCAACGTGACCGGACGCTACGTACGCATCCGCAACACCGCCGCCAAGAACGTGTGGTGGCGTGTGGCCGAGATCACCGTGACCCCGCCCGAGACCGCCGACCCGCTCAAGTCGGTGTACACGAACAAGACGCAGCACGGGTACACTGCCACGCTGGGCGCCAATACGGCGGAGCTGTTCGACAAATCGCACACGATGCTTGACGGCGGCCAGTACGCCGGACTCGATCTGCTGGCGATCCGTGATCTGACCGACGTCGAACTGAACACCGGCAACGCGAACCCCAGCCTGCAGATCTCCGACAACGGACTCGTCTGGACCACTGTCGAGCCGGGCAACCTCACGGGCAAGACCGCCCGCTACGTGCGCGTGATCAATGACACCGACGGAGCGGCCTTCTCGGTCAACAAGCTCAAGGTCGGCTTTTCCACGGTCGGCAAGTTCGGCAAGCTGGTCTCATCCGACATCCAGAAGCGCAACGATTGGGGAACCGACACCCGCGAAAGCGGCAACGCGTTCGACGGCGATATGACCACGGTCATCAAATTCGCCGGCCAGCCGCGACAGGGCAACACCGCGGTGTTCGATCTCGGTCAGCCGATCGACATCACCTCGCTGCGCATCTACACGCAGGACACGCAGTACGACTACATCCGCGACACCAAGGTGCAGATGTCCGTCGATGGCAAGACCTGGGTTGACGCGTTCGAGATTGGCGACGGCGTGTCCGACACCGACACCACGACCGCGTTCGGCGACATAAGCGACACGAACAAGAAGACCGATTCCAACTACCCGAACGTCTTCTACTACGGCAAGGACGACATCGCCAACGGCACCGGCATGCGCTACCTGCGTCTGCTGACCACCGCCGACTACCCGCAGCGTGCACTCGCGTTCAACGAGTTCATGGTGAATCAGGGCGCCTACGTCTCCACCGAGGCGAACGCGGCGTTCTCCGCCACCAAGGTCGAGGAGCGCGGCCACGCGCCGAGCAACATGATCGACGGCGACCTGACCACCACGTACAAGCCGAGTGCGGCCAATGGCTCCCTGACCTACAAGATCGATGACCCGAGCGACATCAAGTCGTTCCGCATCGTGCAGTCGGGTGCCGCCAGCGGTGCGACCGTCACCGGTACGGTGTACGACGCGGCGACCGGAACCACTTCCGGTGTGACGGCTCGTGCAGCCGCCCGCTCCACCTCCGAGGTGACGTTCGGAACGCTGGAACAGGCGATCAACGAGTTCAAGGTGCCGGACGGCAAGCAGCTGCTCAGCGTCAAGATCGCGTGGGGTAACGCCATCCCCGAGATCTCCGAGTTCATCACGCTCGACTCGGCCGACACCGACGCCGACATCACCACGGCCAAGGCGGCGCTCAAGGCGAAGATCGACGCGACCGTCGACACTTCCGCCTGGACCGCGAACGCCAAGACCGCGTATGACGAGGCCAAGGCCACCGCCCAGGCTGTGTACGGCAGCCCGCTGGTCGGCAAGGCTTCGATCGACGCCGCAGCCAGCGCCGTGCAAAGCGCCATCGACGCCGCGCAGACCAAGGCTGACGCCGCCGCGGTCGCCGCGCTGCGCAAGCTCGTGGACGAAGCCGTCACCAACGACGGCCACTTCTACACGACAGTGACGTTCACCGCGTACACCGACGCGCTCGACGAGGTCAAGGAAGCGCTGAAGGACACGAACAACCTGTCCACAGCAGACGCCGCAAGCCTCAAGAAGGCCGTCGATGACGCTCTCGCCGCGCTGAAGGACTCCACCTACCAGCGTGAGCTCGCGACGATCGCCGTCGACAGCTTCGCCACGATCGACGAGGCCGACTACACCACGAACTCCTACGCGGCTTTCAAGGCCGCTAAGGAGGCGCTCGACGCCCTGATCGCCGCTGACGGAACCAAGCCGGCCGCGTTCAAGACCAAGACCGCCGACTACACCACCGCCAAGACCGCGCTGGTGAACGTCGCCGCCCTCAAGGCCCAGATCGCGCACGAGAGCAACTACGTGGAGGCGAACTACACCGCCGACTCGTGGAAGGCGTACTCCGACGCGCTCAAGGCAGCAAAGGCGAAGCTGGTCAACGGCACCACCGATTCGGTGGCCGCCGCGCTGACCGCGCTGACCGCCGCCGAGAACGCGCTGGTGCGCACCACGACGCCGCCCGACACCACCGTGCTCGACGAGACCATCGCCGACATGGAAAAGGTTAACGGCAGCGAGTACACCACCGACAGCTACAAGGCCCTGACCGACGCCATCGCCAAGGCGAAGAGCGACAAGGTCAAGGGGGATGCCGGCCTCAACCAGCAGAACATCGACGCCATGAAGGCGGCGAAGGAGGCCCTGGTCTCCACCGTCGAACTCAAGGCGAAGGTCGCCGAAGCCGGCAAGGTCGACTCGTCCAAGTACACCACGGCCAGCTACGGGGTGCTCTCCAAGCTGCTCGCCGCGAAGGACGACACCACCTCCGACCCGGTCGTCAAGGGTCTCGACACGCTGTACAAGTCCGGCACCGTCAAGGAGCTCGCCGAGCGCGTCGCCGCCATCGACGCTGCGGTCGCCAAGCTGGATGCCCGCGCCACCGGCGTCAAGGACTACGTGGACGGCATCAAGCTCAAGGACAACGACAAGGGCTACTACACCGACGCCAGCTACAAGGCCTACTCCGACGCCTACAAGGCGCTGAAGAAGCTGGCCGCCGCCGGTGAAGGCGAAGTCGGGATTGCCGAGTTCACCGAAGCCAAGGAGGCGTTCGAAGCCGCCGAGGCCAAGCTTGCCTACAAGTCCGCGGACTACGGCAAGATCGATGACCTGCTCGCCAAGGTCCCCTCGGACCTGAGCGGCTACACCGCCGACTCGGTGGCGAAGTTCGAGGCGGCCAAGAAGGCCGTGAAGCGCGGACTGACCATCGACCAGCAGAGCAAGGTCGACGCGATGGCCGACGCGCTTGAAGCCGCCATCAAGGGCCTGACTCTCAAGTCGCAGGCACCCGGTGGCAACAAGGGCGACGGAACCCAGAGCGGCACTCATAAGGGTGACGACATCTCCAAGACCGGCGCCGACGTGCAGGTGTTCGCGATCATCATCGCGCTCGCCACGTGTGCTGGCCTGGGCGCCGTGGCCTACGCCCGTCGCCGCCGCGAGGCGTGACGGCAGGCTGACTAGCCGATAACCCAAGGGCCTCGAACTCGGGGAAGGCGGTTTCTTTAGCCGATACCCCAAGGGGCTCCCCTCCAATCCAAGGAGGGGAGCCCCGATTTGTTGGACGCTGTGCAAATGTATCGCGGACAAGCGCGATCCGCGACCGTTACGCGAACAGGTCGTTCAGCGCTTCGGCCATGGTCGGATGCGTGAACATCATGTCGCGCAGCGTACTGGCCGGCGCGCCCATATCCATCGCCAGCTTGACGATGTTGATCACCTCGTGCGATTCGGCGGCGAGCAGCATCGCACCGAGAATGCGGCCAGTGCCGTTCTCGACGAGCGCCTTCATCATGCCCTCCGGTCGACGCATCACCTGGGCCTTGGGCACCGTGGCCACCGGCAGTCGCTTGACCACGTAATCCAGTCCCGCCGCCTTCGCCTCGCGCTCATTCAGGCCCACACGCGAATACGGCGTGTGCAGGAACGTGCTTGACGGCACGTTGCGACGGTCGCTCAGCGTGTACGGGCGCGCGGAACCGTTCAGCTGAGACCATACTACGCGGTAGTCGTCCAGCGAGATGTACGTGTGCTGCGGGCCGCCGTTCACGTCGCCCAAAGCCCAGATGCCGTCGGCGGTGGTACGCAGCAGGTCGTCGACCTTCACGGCGCCGCGTTCGGTGAGTTCCACGCCCGCCGCCTCGAGATTCAGGCCCTCGACGTTCGGCGTGCGTCCGGTGGCCACCAACACCGCGTCGGTGGACAGGCACAGACGCGCTTCGGAGCCGACGTCCGACGTGCCCCTCATCGAGACGGACAGCCTGATGCCGTCATCCGCCGATGTGATCGCCTTGGTGTCCGCGCCGAACAGGAACCTGACCCCCTGCGATTCCAGCTGTGCACGGATCGCGGCCGCCACATCCTCGTCCTCGCGTGGCAGGAACTCGTCGCTGTGCTGCAGCACGGTGACCGCCGTGCCGAAATCGGCGAACATCGAAGCGAACTCAAGTCCGATGAATCCGGCGCCGATGATCACCAGCCGTTGCGGAAGCTCGTCGACGTCCATCAGACCGGTGCTGGTGTATACGCCCGGCGTGGTGCGAATGCCGGGAATGTCCGGAATGTGCGGCGTGGCACCGGTGTTGATGAACATCATGTCCGCGGCCACGGCGACCGGTCCGTCGGCGGTGGTGATTTCCGCACTGTGGGTGCCGGTGAAGCGCGCGCGGCCGGTGATCACGGTGATGTTGCCCTGGTCGGCCAGCTTATGGTAGTTCCGGTCGCGCAACATCGCGGTGATGCGCCGCTTCTCCCTGATGGCGGCTTCGAATGCCGCTTCGCGGGTTTCGGCGGTACGGTTCGCGCCCTCTCGCCGCGCCCGATCGGCGGAGAGGATCAGTGATTTGGACGGCAGGCATCCGATATTGATGCAGGTGCCTCCGTACATGTCGGCGCTCGCTTCGGCCACGATGACCGTTCGGCCCGTTGAAGCGAGCTTTGCGGCCAATGTCTTGCCTCCCTTGCCGAATCCGATGATGAGGGCGTCCGCGGAAATCGCGGATGGAACGTCGGTGCTGCTGGTGCTGGTCATGGTGATGTCCTTACTTATGCGGATGGTGGTGCGCCCAAACCGAGGTGTATCCGTCTTTCGTCCCCTTCCTTGGCGACGATGGGACCGGTCGACGCGAGTGGGCGCACCACTGTACGCACGCGCGCCGAAGTCGGAGCCGTAGTCCTGTCCTATGCGGCTACGATACCGTCATCATATCAGATGCGGTGGGCGGAGCGAAGCGTGAATCGGACTTATCCACATGGTTATCCACACCCGAGGTGGGTCCGGTCACGGCGTTCATCCAGACGGCCCATGGGTGTAATGCGAAGGCCCTTCGCGGAAGCTGATCCGCAAAGGGCCTCGGGGTCGGTCGTTTGGTGGCTAACGGGCCGTCAGCCCGGCCATGCGTTGCATGGATCTCATTCGCCCAATGCCTTGTCGACGACGAGCTTGGCCTCGTCGAGCACCTTGTCGAGGGCCTCGGGGGAGACGAAGGACTCGGCGTACACCTTGTAGATGTTCTCGGTGCCGGAAGGACGCGCCGCGAACCAGTTATCCTTGGTGGTGACCTTCAGGCCGCCGATCTTGGCGTGGTTGCCCGGCGCCTCGGTCAGCTTGGCGGTGATGTCCTCGCCGGCCAGCTGCGTGGCGGTCACGTCATCGCCGGTGAGCTTGGCGAACTTAGCCTTCTGTTCCAGCGTGGTCGGGGTGTCAACGCGCTTGTACCAGCTCTCGCCGAAGCGGGCCACCTGATCCTGATGCAGCTGCGCGGGGTTCTTGCCGGTCTTGGCGGTGATCTCAGCGGCCAGCAGGTCGGGGATCAGA
>OBVM01000565.1_pt1 | contig 12643 bp, 8 predicted proteins | sample 1476051 | NCBI WGS metagenome assembly OBVM01 (sample SAMEA2579986, study PRJEB22360) | human gut metagenome | biome: human gut; feature: human-associated habitat; material: faeces | place: Denmark | collected 2008/2010
CGGTTATAGCCCGGTGTCGGGGGTCACCAGCCCCTGCTCCAGACGCTGCTGTTGTTCGTTATCGCCCGCCAGCACGGCAGTTTGCTGCGGATTTAGCCCCAGTTTGCGGAACAGTTGCAGGTCTTTATCTTCTTCCGGATTCGGCGTAGTCAGCAGTTTGCAACCGTAGAAAATCGAGTTTGCGCCAGCCATAAAGCACATCGCCTGAGTCTGTTCGTTCATCTGCTCGCGTCCGGCAGAAAGGCGTACGTAAGAGGTCGGCATCATGATCCGCGCTACGGCAATGGTACGGATAAAATCAAAGGCATCGACATCGTCGTTATCCGCCAGCGGCGTGCCTTTCACCTTCACCAGCATGTTGATTGGCACGCTTTCCGGCGGCGTCGGCAAGTTTGCCAGTTGCAGCAATAATCCGGCGCGATCTTTCACCGTTTCGCCTAAGCCCACAATGCCACCTGAACAGACTTTAATCCCAGCTTCTCGCACTTTTTCCAGCGTATCAAGACGTTCCTGATAGGTGCGGGTGGTGATGATATTGCCGTAAAACTCCGGCGAGGTGTCGAGGTTGTGGTTATAGTAATCCAGCCCGGCATTCGCCAGGCGCTGCGCTTGAGATTCACTCAACGTGCCCAGCGTCATACACGCCTCCAGACCCATCGCTTTTACCCCCTGCACCATTTGTTCCAGGTACGGCATATCGCGTTCGTGGGGATTCTTCCACGCCGCGCCCATACAGAAACGCGTCGATCCCGCCGCTTTCGCTTTGCGCGCCGACTCCAGCACCTGTTCAACTTCCATCAACCGCTCGGCTTCCAGCCCGGTTTTGTAGCGCGAGCTTTGCGGGCAATATTTGCAATCTTCCGGACAAGCTCCGGTCTTAATCGACAGCAAAGTGCTGACCTGCACCTGACGAGGATCGAAATGCTGACGATGCACCTGCTGCGCTTCAAACAGCAGATCCAGCAACGGTTTTTCAAATAATTCTGTGACTTGCGACAATGTCCAGCGTGGGCGGTGAGCCATGGGGCTTCTCCAAAACGTGTTTTTTGTTGTTAATTCGGTGTAGACTCGTAAACCTAAATCTTTTCAATTTGGTTTACAAGTCGATTATGACAACGGACGATCTTACCTTTGACCAACGCCATATCTGGCACCCATACACATCCATGACCTCCCCGCTGCCGGTTTATCCGGTGGCAAGCGCCGAAGGTTGCGAGCTAATTTTGTCTGACGGCAGACGCCTGGTTGACGGTATGTCGTCCTGGTGGGCGGCGATCCACGGTTACAATCACCCGCAGCTTAATGCGGCGATGAAGTCGCAAATTGATGCTATGTCGCATGTGATGTTTGGCGGTATCACCCATGCGCCCGCCATTGAGCTGTGCCGCAAATTGGTGGCAATGACGCCGCAACCGCTGGAGTGCGTTTTTCTCGCGGACTCCGGCTCCGTAGCGGTAGAAGTGGCGATGAAAATGGCGTTGCAGTACTGGCAGGCCAAAGGCGAAGCGCGCCAGCGTTTTCTAACCTTCCGCAATGGTTATCATGGCGATACCTTTGGCGCGATGTCGGTGTGCGATCCGGACAACTCAATGCACAGCCTGTGGAAAGGCTATCTGCCAGAAAACCTGTTTGCTCCCGCCCCGCAAAGCCGCATGGATGGCGAATGGGATGAGCGTGATATGGTGGGCTTTGCCCGCCTGATGGCAGCGCATCGTCATGAAATCGCGGCGGTGATCATTGAACCGATTGTCCAGGGCGCAGGCGGGATGCGCATGTACCATCCGGAATGGTTAAAACGAATCCGCAAAATGTGCGATCGCGAAGGTATCTTGCTGATTGCCGACGAGATCGCCACCGGATTTGGTCGTACCGGCAAACTGTTTGCCTGTGAACATGCAGAAATCGCGCCGGATATTTTGTGTCTCGGTAAAGCCTTAACCGGCGGCACAATGACCCTTTCCGCCACGCTCACCACGCGCGAGGTTGCGGAAACCATCAGTAACGGCGAAGCCGGCTGCTTTATGCATGGGCCAACTTTTATGGGCAATCCGCTGGCCTGCGCAGCAGCAAACGCCAGCCTGGCGATTCTTGAATCTGGCGACTGGCAGCATCAGGTGGCGGCTATTGAAGCGCAGCTACGCGAGCAACTTGCCCCCGCCTGTGACGCCGAAATGGTTGCCGATGTGCGCGTACTGGGGGCAATCGGCGTGGTCGAAACCACTCGTCCGGTGAATATGGCAGCGCTGCAAAAATTCTTTGTCGAACAGGGTGTCTGGATCCGGCCTTTTGGCAAACTGATTTACCTGATGCCGCCCTATATTATTCTCCCGCAACAGTTGCAGCGTCTGACCGCAGCGGTTAACCGTGCGGTGCAGGATGAAACATTTTTTTGCCAATAACGGGAAGTCAGCGTGAGGGTTTCTGGCTACACTTTCTGCAAACAAGAAAGGAGGGCTCTTGACGGCTCCCCGCCCTGAATGACGGGGATTCCCACTTCAACGAGCCGAACCCAAGCCGCGTGCTGCGATTCAGGGTTTACAGGCTCTCCGTGGGCTAACACTGCCAGCCCGGCAGCTTTAATATTACGTGCCGCGTTAATGTCGCGATCATGGTCTGCGCCGCATTCAGGGCAGTGCCATTTACGAACATTAAGAGGCATTTTTTGCATGGTGAAACCGCAGCAACTACAGCATTTTGAGGACGGTAAATACTGGTCAATGGCGACCACTGACCGCCCGGCCCATTTGCCTTTGTACTGGAGCTGGCGAACAAGTTCGCTCCAGCCTGCGTCAGCTATTGCTTTAGACAGCTTCGGGTTGCGGATCATGTTTTTCACCTTGAGGGATTCGACGCAAACAACTTGGTTTTCGTTAATCAGTTTGCGGGACAACTTGTGCAGATTGTCCATCCGGCAATCGGCGATTTTCGCGTGGAGTCGGGCGACCTTTAAGCGGGCTTTAATACGGTTTCTTGAGCCTTTTTGCTTCCTGCTTAAACGTCGCTGTAGCAGCGTTAATCGCTTCGCATATTTAGCGGTGTGGCGGGGATTGTCGGTTTTGAATCCGGTATCGGTGACGAATAAATCTTTTAAGCCCACATCAATGCCGACCGTTTTAGCGGTAACAGGCATTGATACAGGTTCAAACTCACACAGGCAGGAAACAAAGTACCTGCCAGCGCTATCTCTGGAAATGGTAACGGTTGACGGCGCAGATGGTAATTCTCGACTCCAGCGAACATCCAGCGGCGACTTGCTCTTTGCTATATACAACTCGCCGTCACGGTGTTTAAACGCGCTGGCAGTGAACTCAGCCACCTGTTTGTGCCGTTTGCTTTTGAAAGCCGGATATGCAGCTCGTCCGGCAAAGAAGTTAGCAAAGGCGGCTTGTTGGTGGCGCAACGACTGCTGGAGGGGAACGCAGGAAACATCATTCAGCCATATGTATTCAGGCTCTTTTTTGAGCGCCGTAAGGCGAGCGTTGGCCTGTAGATAACCGATCTTTTCTTTTCGCTCGTAGTACGCATCGGTACGCCAACGAAGGATGGAATTGTAGACGAAGCGCACACAGCCAAACGTCTGAGCTAAAAGCTCAGCCTGCTCAGTTGTCGGGTAAAACCGGTATTTATATGCGCGTTTCATGTGTTCACATACTAAAGAGGAAAATGTGATTATGCAAAGTACAGTTAGTCGGAAAACCGCCTCCTTTCCTCCCCGGTCTGAAGGCCGAGGTTTCCCGGAGGCATTCTAATGAAACTCATCAGTAACGATCTGCGCGATGGCGATAAGCTGCCGCATCGTCATGTCTTTAACGGCATGGGTTACGATGGCGATAATATTTCACCGCATCTGGCGTGGGATGATGTTCCTGTGGGAACGAAAAGTTTTGTTGTCACCTGCTATGACCCGGATGCGCCAACCGGCTCCGGCTGGTGGCACTGGGTAGTTGTTAATTTACCCGCTGATACCCGCGTATTACCGCAAGGGTTTGGCTCTGGTCTGGTAGCTATGCCAGACGGCGTTTTGCAGACGCGTACCGACTTTGGTAAAACCGGGTACGATGGCGCAGCGCCGCCGAAAGGCGAAACCCATCGCTACATTTTTACCGTTCACGCGCTGGATGTAGAACGTATTGATGTCGATGAAGGTGCCAGCGGCGCGATGGTCGGGTTTAACGTTCATTTTCACTCTCTGGCGAGTGCCTCGATTACTGCGATGTTTAGTTAATCACTCTGCCAGATGGCGCAATGCCATCTGGTATCACTTAAAGGTATTAAAAACAACTTTTTGTCTTTTTACCTTCCCGTTTCGCTCAAGTTAGTATAAAAAAGCAGGCTTCAACGGATTCATTTTTCTATTTCATAGCCCGGAGCAACCTGTGAACACATTTTCAGTTTCCCGTCTGGCGCTGGCATTGGCTTTTGGCGTGACGCTGACCGCCTGTAGCTCAACACCGCCCGATCAACGTCCTTCTGATCAAACCGCGCCTGGTACCTCTTCGCGCCCGATTCTGTCGGCAAAAGAAGCGCAGAATTTCGATGCTCAACACTATTTTGCATCCCTGACACCAGGTGCGGCAGCGTGGAATCCTTCCCCGATTACCCTGCCTGCGCAACCTGACTTTGTTGTCGGCCCGGCGGGTACTCAAGGTGTAACGCATACCACGATTCAGGCGGCGGTAGATGCGGCAATTATCAAGCGTACCAACAAGCGCCAGTATATTGCCGTGATGCCTGGTGAGTATCAGGGAACGGTGTATGTCCCTGCCGCTCCGGGTGGAATTACTCTGTACGGTACGGGTGAAAAACCGATTGATGTGAAGATTGGGCTTTCCCTTGATGGTGGCATGAGCCCTGCCGACTGGCGTCACGACGTCAACCCGCGCGGCAAATATATGCCAGGTAAACCGGCGTGGTATATGTACGATAGCTGCCAGAGTAAACGCAGCGACAGTATCGGTGTTCTCTGCTCTGCGGTCTTCTGGTCACAAAACAATGGCCTGCAACTGCAAAACCTGACCATCGAAAACACGCTGGGCGATAGCGTAGATGCGGGTAACCATCCGGCGGTGGCACTGCGTACTGATGGCGACAAAGTGCAGATCAATAACGTCAACATTCTCGGTCGTCAGAACACCTTCTTTGTCACCAACAGCGGTGTGCAGAACCGTCTGGAAACGAATCGTCAGCCACGTACGCTGGTGACCAACAGCTATATTGAAGGGGATGTGGATATCGTTTCTGGTCGCGGCGCAGTGGTGTTCGATAACACCGAATTCCGCGTGGTGAACTCCCGTACCCAGCAAGAAGCGTATGTGTTTGCACCGGCTACGCTGTCCAACATTTACTACGGTTTCCTCGCCGTAAACAGCCGTTTCAATGCTTCCGGTGATGGCGTGGCGCAACTGGGCCGCTCGCTGGATGTTGATGCCAATACCAACGGTCAGGTAGTGATCCGTGATAGCGCCATCAACGAAGGTTTTAACACAGCCAAACCGTGGGCTGATGCGGTGATCTCTAATCGTCCATTTGCGGGTAACACCGGCAGCGTTGATGATAACGACGAAGTACAGCGCAATCTGAATGACACTAACTACAACCGCATGTGGGAATACAATAACCGCGGCGTGGGTAGCAAAGTGGTTGCAGAGGCGAAGAAGTAGGAGCTGTTAACTATGTGCCGGATGCGGCGTAAACGCCTTATCCGGCCTACAGTTCGATACGATTTGTCGGTCGGATAAGATGCGTCGGCATCGCATCCGACAATAACTGCGGATGCGACCTACATTCACATGGCGCTTTTTACATCTGACGGTTTTTATTGAAGTTAATCAAACTACCTGCCTTGATAATCTCGCGCTCTTCAGCAGTCAGACTTTCCATATAGAGCGTAATCTCCGTTACCGGTGCATCTTCATGGATCACATAACCTTTAAACGTCGTTCCAGGATTATCCAGCGCCGCTTTAATGCCAGGGATGTAAATGTAATCCCCCACTTCAAAGGTTGGCGCTTCCGCCATCTGCAGCGGTAACATCCCCCAGTTGATGACGTTAGAACGATAGCGTTTAGTCACGTACTCCTCGGCAATATTCGCCAGACCGCCAATCACACGCTGACAACTCGCCGCCTGTTCACGCGCAGAACCATCGCCTGGTTTCACCGCATAGACCATACTGCCAATTTCAGTTTGCAGCGGATCAATATGCTCCTGACCAGCAATCTGCTTAATGCGCGCAAACACCTCTGTCAGCTCGCTGACATTTCCCGCCAGACGCTGATTTTCCAGCTCAGCAGTCGCTTTACTTCTGCCAACATAACCTGGATCGCGGCGTGACAGAGTAAACTCCGCCAGACCAATCGGATTTGAACGATATGAAGAGGTTTCACCGGAAGGAATCAGTTCGTCGGTGGTGGTCACTTCGTCGAGGATCTTCGAGCACACTTTGAGGACGATATTGTCAGTCAGCGCACCCAATTCTGGCCAGTCTTTAATGTTCGGTCCGTAAATCAGCGGTTGCTGGGTCGCCCCTTTCACAAAGCCCTGATAAACACGGTTTTTATACGGCGTTACATCGAAGGCGTACTCCGGCACGTTGTCCCAGCAATCGAGTTCGCTGGCAGAGGTTAAATAGCCACCGTTTGCCGCAGTCGCAGCGATAGAACGAGCGTCCATCAACGCCACCGCTGACATCTGCCCATTAGCTGGCTTAGAGCCTTCGCGGTTCGGGAAGTTACGCGTGGTGTGGCGAATACTCAAACCGTTGTTGATTGGCGTATCGCCCGCGCCAAAGCATGGGCCGCAGAACGCGGTTCTGATGATTGCGCCTGCGCCGATCAAATCTGCTACCACACCTTTTTTGGCGAGATCCATAAACACCGGCTGTGATGACGGGTAAACCGCTAACGAGAAGGTGTCATTGCCGCAGGATTGACCGCGCAGCGCATTCGCCGCCGCGATGACGTTTTCGTAGTTACCGCCAGAACAGCCCGCGATAATCCCCTGCTGCACTTTCAGGCGACCATTTTCCACTTTATCCAGCAGCGAGAGTTTGGCTTTACCGTGCGCCACGCGTTCGGACTCAATTTCAATCTCACGCAGAATGTCGGTCAGGTTCTGGTTCAGCGTGTCGATTTCATACACATTGCTCGGGTGGAATGGCAGCGCAATCATTGGTTTGATGGCGCTTAAATCAACGCTGATGCAGCCATCGTAGTACGCCATTGGTTGAGGGTTAAGTTGGCAGTAATCCTGGCCGCGACCGTGCAGCGCCAGCCAGTTATGGACTTCTTCATCGGTTTGCCAGACAGAACTTAAACAGGTCGTTTCAGTGGTCATCACGTCAACGCTGTTACGGAAATCGGTAGAGAGCGCTGCAACACCGGGACCTACGAACTCCATCACTTTGTTTTTGACGTAACCGTTTTTGAACACAGCACCGATGATAGCCAGCGCCACATCCTGCGGCCCCACATACGGCGCAGGTTTTCCGGTCAGATGCACCGCAACCACGCCCGGATAGTCGATATCCCAGGTGTCATTAAGCAGCTGTTTTACCAACTCGCCGCCGCCCTCGCCAACCGCCATTGTCCCTAACGCACCGTAACGGGTATGGCTGTCTGACCCGAGGATCATTTTGCCGCCGCCCGCCATCATTTCACGCATATATTGATGGATGACCGCAATATGCGGTGGCACAAAAATACCGCCATAACGCTGGGCCGCCGATAAACCAAAAACATGGTCATCACCGTTAATGGTGCCGCCCACAGCACAGAGTGAGTTATGGCAGTTGGTCAGCACATACGGCAGCGGGAAACGTTCCATACCGGACGCTTTAGCGGTCTGTACAATACCAACAAAGGTAATATCGTGAGAGGCTAATGAATCAAACTTAATTTTAAGTTTATCCATATTTCCGGACGTATTATGAGAAGAGAGAATAGACCAGGCAATAGTGCCTTTTTTTGCTTCTTCTTTTTTTATTTCGCCGGTGAAATGTTCTTCGGCAATTATTTCGTTATTGCTGGCGAGAAACACGCCTTTTTCAGATAACTTGATCATCAAATGCTCCAGATATCTGCGCACCGTGAAGTGCGCAGAAAGATAATAAATGGATATACTCTAAATAATTCGAGTTGCAGGAAGGCGACAAGCGAGTGAATCCCCAGGAGCTTACATAAGTAAGTGACTGGGGTGAGCGAACGCAGACGCAGCACATGCAACTTGAAGTATGACGAGTATATTTACAGCATGTTCCAGCCGATCAGCATATTCCACCACCACACGCCGAGGGTGATATGCACCAGGAAGGTTAATATCGTCAGTACCGCACCGACCAACCACCAGGATTTAATATCGTTGTAACCCACGCCAAAGATGACCGGACCTGCCGCGCCGCCATAGTGAGTAACCATGCCGCCATAGGAGTTAGAGAACAACAGTGCCAGCGCGGTTAACATTAACGGTGCGCCGGAGACATTCGCCAGCATGGCAAATACCGGTAACATGGCAACGATATAGGCACTACCAGAAGCGAAGAAATAACGCACGATGATGCTGAGGAAAATAATAACGAAGAAAGCAACGTTACCGTGACCATCAAATGCCAGGTTATTTTTAAAGACTTCAGCTAACCATTCGAAGAATTTAACTTTCGATAATAAGGAGCTTAAGCCGATAATACCGCCGTACCAGATTAAGGTATTCCAGCCGCCTTTATTTTTAACCACGTCTTCCCAGGTAACGATACCCAGCAGCAGCATAGTTGCCATAACAACGATTGCCACGGTGGATTCATCAACCCCCAGAGACTTACTGAAAATCCAGCCCAGCAGCGCCAGCACAAAGACACCGAGCAGCATTTTTTCGCGGATTTTCATCGGTCCCAGTTCGGCAAGGCCCGCTTTAGCGATGGTTTTGTTATCCACCTTCTTAATTTCTGGTGGATACATGGTGTAAATCACCAGCGGGGTGACCAGCAGCATAATGATGCCCGGCAATCCGGCGGCTAGCGCCCATCCACCCCAGCTAATTTGCAGGTGCAGAATGTCGTTGATCATTTTCAGCGCCAGAATGTTCCCCGCCATTGCGGTAAAGAACATATAGCTGGTGGTTTTAGTGACCATGTAAATGGACATCATCAGGTAATGTCCAACACGACGCGGACTTTTTTCCGGTTCTGATCCCAAAGCCACTGCCACGCTGTTGATGATCGGTAACACGATGCCGCCCGCACGCGCGGTGTTAGACGGTGTTGCCGGAGCCAGTACCAGATCGAGAAATACCGTAACGTAACCCAGACCCAGGGTAGTGCTACCAATTTTACCAATCAGCAGATAGGCAATACGTTTACCTAAGCCTGTGGTTACAAACGCGGCGCTTAAAGTAAACGCAGAAAACACCAGCCAGGTGGTACCGGAAGAGTAACCGCTTAATACGGCGGTGGTTTTAAATTCCCCACCTGATAAGTTACCCACCACTACCATCGATGCGGCGACGGCAATTAACAGTACGACAGGTTCCGGGAAAGGCTTGATAACCAGCCCCACAATGGCCGCCAGGTAAATACCAAAAAGCACCCACGCCAGTTCGCTTAATCCTGCCGGAGCTGGCATAAAGCCAATAATACATGGGATCGCTAATATCAGAATTAGCTTCCATAACGATTTTTTATTCATTTAATATCCTGTTCTTTCTGTATGACTCATACAGAATTCCTTTATTGAGTATCATTATCACGACAACAAAATTTTTCAGGGAAGATAAACTTCACCGGAAAATATTTTTCTGGTCGTCCGAATAACAGATGCGCGTAACGTCGTGGCATCCTGACCTTCATTACTTAAATGAACGTCGAGCGCACCACTGGGGTGTTCAATATTGATATTGCCGTATCCTACAGAAGGGACGATTTGTCGGGTGACGGTACCTTCCAATGCACAACTACTGGAAATAGCAATAGCACCGGTTATCGCCAAAGCGCGATGGCAAGAATGCGGCATAAAATAACGCACATTAATTGCCCCGCCTTTCTGCGCTGGAGAAATAAGTACAGGTTTAGGGATAACCATATTACTGACATCGCCTAAGCCCATTGCTTTACCCGCTTGTAGACGGATAGATTCAATGCGGGCTAATAATGCTTTGTCGGCATCCAGCTCTGCCGGTAATTCATAGCCTGTTTTTCCCAGATATTCAGCAGGAATAATGACAACTGGCATCGCCATATCGATACAGGTCACCGGGACATCGTCAAAATAATCAATCTGATTATCAGTCGGGAAGACTTTTCCGGTTTTCGTTCCGGCGGCATTCAGGAAAGTGAGCGCAACCGGTGCGGCAGTACCCGGTACGCCGTCAATTCTGGCGCTACCCTCGTACTCGACAACACCATTTGGCGTTTGCACATCAGCTTCGATAAACGTACCCGTATTGACGTTGCGGATACGTACGCGGGTAACTGGCGAAGTCGCTGCAATCAAACCATTTTCAATGGCGAATGCCCCAACGCCAGACAGCATATTGCCGCAGTTAGGCGTGGTATCGACACGTTGCTCATGGACGATAACTTGAGCAAACAGATAATCGACATCTGCACGCGGATCGCTGGAGCGGCTAATAATGGCGACTTTACCGGTCAGCGGATTACCGCCGCCAATACCGTCAATTTCCAGATCGTTACCGGAACCCATAATTGCCATCAATATTTTATCGCGCTGCGTTTGATCTTCGGGTAGATGTTCCGCTAACAGGAACGCGCCCCTCGAGGTTCCACCTCGCATCATCACGCAGGGTATTTTTTTCATAATAATGCCCTCAATTTAAAAACATAACTTATTGCGATATGGTTACATTAAGGGCAAAGCATCTCTAATGACTTTAGCTCAACGATTAATAACATTTTTTCATTAATTTAAGTTGGCTAAATGCAGTTAAAATTTTTAACTGCCAGTCACCCAAAATCGTCGCTTCCATTTTCCGGAGTAATAATGAAGCATGAATTATCAAGTATGAAGGCATTTGTCATACTGGCAGAGTCCAGTTCATTTAACAATGCTGCTAAATTACTCAATATTACGCAACCTGCATTAACGCGAAGAATAAAAAAAATGGAGGAAGATTTACACATTCAACTATTTGAGCGTACAACTCGCAAGGTTACGTTAACAAAAGCAGGAAAAAGGTTGCTCCCGGAGGCGCGGGAATTAATAAAAAAATTCGATGAAACGCTTTTTAATATTCGTGATATGAATGCTTATCATCGTGGTATGGTGACGTTAGCGTGTATTCCGACCGCAGTATTTTATTTTTTACCGCTGGCAATCGGTAAATTTAATGAGCTGTATCCCAATATTAAAGTGCGGATTCTGGAACAAGGCACGAATAATTGCATGGAATCGGTGCTGTGTAACGAATCAGACTTTGGCATAAACATGAACAACGTCACAAATTCATCCATTGATTTTACCCCACTGGTCAACGAGCCGTTCGTGCTGGCCTGTCGGCGTGACCATCCATTGGCCAAAAAGCAGCTTGTAGAATGGCAGGAGTTAGTGGGTTACAAAATGATTGGCGTACGCTCCTCCAGCGGCAACCGACTATTGATAGAACAACAGCTAGCCGACAAGCCCTGGAAGCTGGACTGGTTTTACGAAGTGCGTCATCTTTCGACGTCATTAGGGCTGGTGGAGGCGGGACTGGGGATTTCGGCGCTTCCTGGTCTGGCAATGCCCCATGCGCCCTATTCTTCGATTATTGGTATCCCACTGGTGGAACCCGTTATACGTCGGACATTGGGGATTATTCGCCGCAAAGATGCCGTGCTTTCTCCGGCAGCTGAACGCTTTTTTGCCTTGCTGATTAATTTGTGGACTGACGATAAAGACAATTTGTGGACCAATATCGTCGAACGCCAGAGACATGCGTTACAGGAGATAGGTTAATACACCGGCGCAGGAGAGACTGCGCCGGTTAAATCAGCGGTTAGTGCGCGTTGACCACTACCCACATTGGCCCCTGCCCAACCGCATAGCGGCCTTTTTCATGCAGTAGCCCCTCCTCGCCAACAATTTCGTATACCGAGATGTGGTGAGATTTTTGCCCGGCGGCAATCAGATACTTGCCGCTGTGATCAACATTGAAGCCGCGCGGCTGGGTTTCCGTTGGCTGGAAGCCTTCTTTACTCAACACGCTGCCATCTTCCGAAACGCTGAAAACGGTAATCAGACTGGCGGTACGGTCGCAAGCGTATAAATGACGACCATCCGGGGTGATATGAATATCAGCCGCCCAACGGGTGTCGGAGAAGTTTTCCGGCATCATATCCAGCGTCTGGACACATTCGATATTGCCGTGCGGATCTTTCAGTTCCCAGACATCCACTGAGCTGTTTAACTCATTGACGCAATACGCATATTGTTCGTTTGGATGGAATACCATATGGCGTGGGCCGGCCCCTTCAACGGTAGTCACTTCCGCAGGGTCCTGCGCTACCAGATGACCATCATCGCTGACCGTAAACAGGCAAATGCGATCCTGCTTTAATGCCGGAACCCACAACGTACGGTTGTCCGGTGAGATATTGGCGGAATGGCAACCGTCCAGCCCCTCGACCACATCGACGACGCCCACTGGCAGGCCATCT
>OBVM01000576.1_pt1 | contig 12239 bp, 2 predicted proteins | sample 1476051 | NCBI WGS metagenome assembly OBVM01 (sample SAMEA2579986, study PRJEB22360) | human gut metagenome | biome: human gut; feature: human-associated habitat; material: faeces | place: Denmark | collected 2008/2010
AAATTATCTTATCTATGAAAGCATTAAACTGAAAAGTTTAAAAATATGAAATTGATTACGTAATTACAATAATCGTTATATTCCGATATGTGGATTTATCGTAAAAATTGATAGGAAAGATGAAGATTCTATTTCTTAAAATTAAAAAGTATTAAATATGAAATAAATAAACGACAAAAATGAAGAAAAGATGAAAAAGTCGTTTACAAGATAGAAATTTTTTGATATTGTATTGCCGTGGGTGAGTATATGATGAAGAATCATGAATAATTATAGTATTCGTATCGTAATTGAGAATACTAGTATTTGTTGTAAGAAGTGTAGATGATAATCAATCTTTATACTTCTTCTTTTTATTATCTTTGCAATATTATGCAACACAAGTGATGTGTTTTACTGAAGTTTCGGTAAGAAAGGATAATCATGAATCGAATTTATAATGTTATTTGGAGTAAGACTAAAAAATGCTACGTAGTAGTATCTGAAATTGTAAAAACAGGTGGTGGCAAGGTAAAATCCGTACAAAGCGGTACAACCTGGACACGTATGAGTGCGATTATGGCGGTGGCTGCATTATTAATGGGTGGTAATATTACTACTACGGTTAATGCTGCTACATATACTGCTATGACGATTAATGATGTAAATGGCGCTGGTTATGCTACTGGTAATGTAGTTTATAGTGAAGGTAGTTATTTATATAATTATCAAAACCCTGGGAACCTGACACCATTTGATAATAGTCATTTGTATAATGGTACAGATAGAGGTAACTATACAGAAAATAGTTTTGCTGGCATTGCTATCGGTAAAAATACAAATATTCAGGAAACTGGTAATCCAACTTATTATTCCGGTTTAGCTATCGGTAACTATGCTCAGGCCACAGGTGGTATTTCTTTTGCTTTAGGTCATTATGCTCAGGCTTTATCACCATCTGCTATGGCTCTTGGTACAGCTACAAAGGCGAGCGGATTTAACTCCTTGGCTATGATGCGTCAATCCGCTGCAGAAGGTGAGTTCTCCGCAGCATTAGGTACTGCATCTTGGGCAAAGGGTAACGGTAGTTTCGCCATGGGTTACTCCGCTACAGCAAAAGCGGATCAATCCATTGCAATTGGTGCAGCAGAAACTATAAAATTGCCTGGTCAACAACATGGTACTCCTAGTGCACAATATAATGCCAATGGTAATACCGTAACAGAAGGTGTTCGTTCTCTTGCATTTGGTACAAAGGCGAGAACATCTACTACTGCAGCTGATTCTATGGCATTCGGTTCCTCATCCAGTACTGGTGGCGCTAATGCGGTAGCTATGGGTTATAGTGCTAATGCTAGTGCAGAGAATGCCTTTGCTATCGGTAATACAGCGCAATCATCCGCACAAAATGCGGTAGCGATGGGTAAAAGTGCCAATGCAAGTGGTGTAAGCAGTTTTGCTATGGGTAGTAGCTCTAATGCTGCTGGTGCTGATGCTATCGCTATGGGTAGTTCTTCCCAAGCCAAATTATCGAACTCTATCGCATTAGGTGGTAATGCAAAATCCTTGGGTGCTGATGCGCTTGCACTTGGCGGTGCGGCTAATGCATCTAAAGATGGTGCCATTGCAATCGGTAAAGAAGCGAAAGCAAACAATACTAACACGACAGCTATCGGTCTTGGTGCTACTGTTACAGGTACTAACTCCATGGCTATCGGTACAAATGCCGTTGCAGAATCCAATAATTCCTTGGCATTGGGTACTGGTACGGAAGTAAGAGGTGCCTTGGTTAATGGTTACTCTGCTTTCACTAACCAACAAAATAACAATATTGCAAACGGTGTAGTTGCGGTAGGTAACGTAGGTTCTGAACGCCGTATCATCAACGTGGCGGGCGGTGAAAACGATACTGACGCAACAAATGTAAAACAATTAAAATTTGTAAACAGTAACTTGGCAAAATCCATCGCAGGTCCTACATATACGGGCTATGAAGCGAATGGTTCTACATATAAAGCGCCTGATTTCAATATCAAGAATAGCACATACCATACGGTAAAAGAGGCTGTTGAAGCGGCGCAAACGAATTTCTTCAGTGCTAAAGGCACATCTGCCGATGCGAACTACGATAACACAGGTGCTACAGGCAATAATGCGACAGCAGCCGGTGTACGTACTTCTGCAGCAGGTAACTTCGCGACAGCTGTCGGTGCTGATGCAACTGCAGCGAATACGAACAGCACTGCAATCGGTTATAAAGCTAAATCCAGTGTAGATGACGGCGTTGCATTGGGTGCGAATACCGTTGCTTCCGTTGCGGCCGGCAAAGCAGGGTATAATGTGAAAACTGCAGACAGCCGTACAAACGGATATAGCGGATTGACTGGCGCTGCGTTGACATCCACTATGGGTGCGGTGTCCGTAGGTGATGGCGGTACAAAAACTCGTCAAATCACAAACGTGGCTGCAGGTACAGCTGATACTGACGCTGTTAACGTGGCACAATTGCGCAATGTTAATTTGAAAGTAGCCGGCAACACTGGCAAAAATGATGTTTTATTGGACAATCAAACATTGACTGTAAAAGGCGATGGTTCTTATGTTACGACATCTGTTAACAACCAAACAATTGATGTGACGTTGACTGATGCTACTAAGAATAAAATCGACAATGCGGCAAATAAAGACTTGTCCAACATTACAGACGGCGGTAAATCCGTTATTCGTGATGAAGCGCAAAAAGCCGTAAAAGTTGTAGCTGGTAAAAATACAACGATTACAGAAGGTACTGACGGTACATATAAAACATATAAAGTTGACGTAGATGCTCCTGATTATCAATTAGTTGAAAACAGCAGTGCTGCTGATAAAGCTTACACTGTATCTGGCAATAAAGTTGACTTGACTGTACAAGATGCTAAAAACCCTGCGAATAAGAAAACTGTAACTATTAAGGATATCGCATCTAAAACAGAACTTGATACTACAAAAACAGAGCTCATTAATAAAGGTTTGAAATTCGATGCTGATAATGGCGGCGAAAAAACAAATAAATTAGGCTCCAAGGTAACTGTAGCCGGTGACGGTACTAACATTAATACTACGATTACGCAGACCGGCGACGATACAACGATTAAGGTTGCATTGGGTCAAGACATCAATGTTAATACGGTAACTGCTACAAGAACTGTAAAAGCTGGTACTGCTACTATGGGTACCCAATCTGTAACAGATAACAAAAGTGCTGCTCAGAACGGTAACTTTGTATCCGGTTTGGACAATAAAAATTGGACATTAACTGATCCTGCTTATGTATCTGGCCGTGCGGCAACAGAAGATCAACTTAAGATTGTTAGTGATGCTGTGAAAGCGGCTAACGCAAGTGCTTCTGATTATCGTTTAATTGCTAATCCGAACAATGCGGCAAATGGTTCTTATAAGGTTGATAACAATAAAGTTGATTTACAAGTGAAGGACGATAAATCCGGTACAGTTAATACTGTGACAATTAAGGATATTGCGTCCAAAACAGAACTTGATAAAGTAAAAGATCGTTCCGTGAAATATGATGGTGAAACTGACAAAGATACAGTAACTTTGGAAGGTGCTAACGGTACAAAAATTACCAACTTGAAAGACGGTAATGTGGCACCGGGCTCTAAAGATGCTGTCAACGGCGGTCAATTACATCAAGTTAAGCAGGATCTTGGTGACCAAATCACAAATACTAAAAATGATTTAAATAATAAGATTGATACAACTAAACAAGATCTTATCGACAAAGGCTTGAAATTCGACGCTAATAACGGCGGTGAAAAAACAAATAAATTGGGCTCCAAAGTAGCAGTTAAAGGGGATAACTCTAATATCATTACGGAAATCTCTCAAGATGCTAACGGCGATAGCACAATTGATGTGAAACTTGGTAAAAACCTTAATGTGGAAACGATTACTGCAACTGGTGCAAACGGTAAGGACGGTAAAATCGGTATCAACGGTAAAGATGGTGTAACAACTAACATTTCCGTTACTCGTGACGGTCAACCTGGTGTAGACGGCGCTCCTGGCACAACTACAACACGTATTACATACCAAAAACCTGATGGCTCCAACGAAGAAGTGGCAACTTTGAACGACGGTCTTAAATTCAAAGGCGACATGGGTGCTACATCTAATGTTAAGCTTAACAAACAAGTGGACATCAACGGTGGTGTAACAAGTGCTTCCGATCTTGCTACAGGCAATAATATTGGTGTTACTTCTGCGGCTGTTGGCGCTGATGGCAATGCAAAATTACAATTGCAATTGGCGAAAAACTTGACAGGCTTGCAATCCGTAACGGCATCCGACACTGTGAAAGCAGGCACTGCCACTGTAGGTAATCATACGGTAGCAGATAACAAAGGTGCTAACCAAACTGGTAACTTTGTAACAGGTTTAGATAATACATCTTGGAATATTGCAGATCCTGTATATGTACCAAACCGTGCAGCTACTGAAGAACAGTTAAAAACAGTTAGTGATGCTTTGAAAGCGGCTAATGCAAGTTCTACGGATTATCGCTTAATTGCTAATCCGAACAACGCGGCAGACGGTTCCTATAAGGTTGAAAACAATCAAGTAGACTTGAAGGTAAAAGACGAAAAATCCAGTGATGTTAAAACTGTAACAATTAAGGATATTGCGTCTAAAACTGAACTAGATAATGTAAAAGATCGTTCCGTAAAATATGACGGTAACACAGGCCATGACACAGTAACTTTGGAAGGTCCTAACGGTACAAAAATTACTAACTTGAAAGACGGTAACGTAGCGGCTGGTTCTAAAGATGCTGTAAACGGCGGTCAATTACATGATGCTAAAAATGAACTTATTAATACAGGTCTTAAATTTGATGCTAATGTAGGCGGCGTACAAACTAACAAATTAGGATCTACTGTTACAATTCAAGGTGAAGGCACTGCAGCTGACGCTGACTACAGTGGTGAAAACCTTAAAACTTTCATCAAACAAGATGCGGCAACAGGCAATACGACTATCGACGTGAAGATGAATAAAAACCTTAAAGCTGAATCTGTGAAGGTTGGCAAAAATGGTAAGGATGGCGTATCTATTACAGGTCCTGACACAGCGAACGGTACAGATGGCAAGGTAGCTGTTACTGACAAAAATGGTAAAGAAGCAGTTTCTATTTCCGGTAAGGATGGCGTAGGCCACATCGGCTTGACAGGCCCTGCCGGAACAAACGGCGTGAACGGTACTAATGGTATCGACTTGTCCGTAAAACCTGGTTACGATGATCCTGCTACTGGCGTTAAAGGCGAAAAAGGTGTAGACGGTACAAACGGTCTTACACGTATCGTTTACAAAGACGGCAACGGCGAACACCAAGTTGCGACTATGGAGGACGGTTTACAATTCACTGGTAACAATTCTGGTACTGTGAATAAACAAAAATTGAATTCCTTGGTGAAAGTACAAGGTGAAGGCGTAACTGAAGCTGAATCTGCAGCGTTCAAGAGCGCAGCCGGCAATATCAACGTAAAAGCTGATGGCACTAACAAATTGGAACTTCAATTGGCGAAAGACCTTAAAAATCTTGATTCCGTAACGGCTGCTAAGACTGTGAAAGCAGGCGGTGCTACTATGGGTAGTCAAACTGTTAACAACGCGGCCGGCGACAGCGAAACAGGCAACTATGTAACAGGTCTTGATAATAAAGATTGGGATGCAGATAAGATTGTATCCGGTCGTGCGGCAACAGAAGATCAGTTGAAAAAAGCGTTGGATGCTCAAAGTGCTAACTCCACTGATTATCGTTTGATCAGAAATCAAGCAGCAGGCTCCAATGGAGACTACACTGTGGATGCGAACGGCGATGTAGCGTTGACTGTACAAGATAAGAATCATCCAGATAAAACAGAAACCGTTACCATCAAAGACGTTGCTTCTAAATCCAAACTTGATAAATTGAATGACCGCGCTGTTAAGTATGATTTGGATCCTACTGGTAATCCTGATAAATCCAAGGTAACTTACGAAGGTCCTGCATATAACAATAAGCAAGGCGGTACTCACGTAACGAATGTGGCATATGCTACAGGCAACGATGGTAGCGAAGCGGTTAATGTAGACTACTTAAATGACAAAATCAAAGATAGTGCAGACGCATTGACTAATAAAGGTTTGAAATTCGATGCTAATCAAGGCGGAGAAAAAACTAATAAGCTTGGCTCTAAAGTGACTATTAAAGGTGAAGGCACGGCAGCTGACGAAGATTACAGCGGCGAAAACCTTAAAACTTTCATCACACAAGACCAAACATCTGGTGATACAACTATCAACGTAAAGATGAATAAAAACCTTAAAGCTGAATCCGTGAAAGTTGGCAAAGACGGTAAGAACGGCGTGTCCATTACAGGTCCTGATAACGGTACAGACGGCAAGGTAGCTGTGACTGGTAAGGACGGTAAAGAAGCTGTATCTATTTCTGGTAAAGACGGCGTAGGTCACATCGGTCTTAACGGTAAAGACGGCCATAGCGCTGACATTTCTGTTGAAAAAGGTGATCCAGACCTCAACGGTAACGAAATCACTCGTATCAAATACACTGATGAAAAGGGTAAGACACATCAAGTGGCAACCAAAGATGACGGTATGGCATATGGTGGTGACAACGGCGACGTTATCAAGAAAAAACTTAATGAACAATTGGACATTAAGGGCGGCGTAACAAACGAAGATGATTTGACTGAAAACAATATTGGTGTTATCAGCAAAAATAATATCCTCAATGTTCGTTTGGCAAAAGACCTTAAAGACTTGAACTCCATTACTTTCAACAACGGAGCTAATGGTGCAAATGGTAAAACCGTTGTAAACGGCGAAGGCATGACTATTAAAGATGCAGCAGGTAATCCGTTGACAGCTGTTACAAAAGACGGCGTGAAGATTACTGATGGTCCTTCCATGACGAAAGACGGCATCGATGCAGCTGATAAGAAGATCACTAATGTAGCTGATGGTACTATTGGCGCTGGTAGCAAGGACGCTGTAAACGGCGGTCAATTGCATACAGCTATTGAAGACATCAAATCCACAGGCTTCGGTCTTAAAGCGGAAGACGGTCAATCCGTGAAGAAACCTCTTGGCGAGACAATCGACTTGAAAGGTGACGGCAACATCAAAACTTCCGTGGACAATGGCGCTATCAAAATGGCCTTGAACGATAAGATCACTCTTGGTCAAGATCCAGCAAAACAAGTTAACATCGATGGTTCTGCAGGTACAATTACAGCTGGCAATGGCGGTAATCAAGTTAAGATTGACGGCAATGACGGTTCCGTAACGGCAAATACTGTGAAAGCTGGCGATGTAGTTGTAGGTAAACAAACTTCTGACGGTAAAGAAGGCAACTTCGTAACAGGTTTGGATAACAAAACTTGGGATCCTGAAAACCCTGTAGCAGTTCCTGGTCGTGCCGCAACAGAAGATCAATTGAAAGCTGTTAATGACGACTTCAATAACAAAGCAAGAACAGGTCGTGTATTCCAAGGTGACCAACCTGGTGATAGCGGTAAAGTGGTTCGTGGATTGGGAGATACTATGAACCTTACTGGTGGTGCTGATGTGAACCGTTTGGCGGATAATAATATCGGTGTTGTGAAAAACGCTGCTGGTGATGGTTATAACATCAAGTTGGCTAAAGACTTGAAAGGTCTTGAGTCCGTAACTACTACAGATGCTGCTGGTAATACGTCTGTTATGAACGGTGGCGGCGTGACAATTACACCTGCTCAAGGTAATGCAGTAAGCCTTACTAAAGACGGCCTTAACAACGGTGGTAATAGAATTACTAATGTTGGCCCTGGTGTAGATGGTACTGATGCGGTTAACGTAAATCAATTGAGCAGTGCTATGCGTAGTGTGGATGGTAAGATCGCTGATGTAGGTGCTACTAGTGCAGCTATTTCCGGCCTTAAACCTTTACAATATGACCCATTGGAACCAACGCAAGTATTGGCTGCTGTAGGCCACTACAAAGGCAGCACAGCTGCTGCTGTAGGTGTAGCGCACTATACTAATGAATCTACAATGTTCCATATGGGCGTATCTCTTGGCGGTCATGACAACATGATTAATGCGGGCGTATCCTACAAATTCGGTACTTCCGATGCGAAGAAAGCGGTTCCTGCACGTTATAAGGCCGGCCCTATCAGCTCCGCGTATGTATTGCAGGATGAAGTGACTGCATTGAAAGCTGAAAATGAACGTATGAAACAACATGATCTAGAGTTAACTGCTAAATACGATCAAGTACAACGCGATAATGAAGAAATGAAAGCTCAAATCGCATTGTTGATGCAACAAGCAGGTCTTACAAAATAATCGAATCTGAATATTCGAGTTCTTAACCACTCATGTAAGGATTGTGAAAGCCGCCCTTTCCGGGGCGGCTCATCATAAGGAGGAAGTATGAAATTCAAAACATTTATGCCTGTATTGGCACTGGCTTATGTATGCGCGGTAGGTCAAGCGGATGCGGCTCAAGATCGATTGATGATGCCGGAACAACCAGCTGAACCATTAAACGTAATTGAAGCAGAAGTGGCCATTCCTGTACCTAGCGAAGAAGTTCGTGACGTAGTGAATGCTTTTACACAATTCCAATTGGATCAAAAAGGCAAATATATCATGGACGACTCTCGCGTTATGAAGGGGCAAGAACGGTACCGCAATAATGTATTGTATTATATGAACGTTCGTCGTAGCTGGTACATCGTGAGCCATCGTTATAAAAATGACAGCTATGCGCGCATGGCGTTAGATCGTTTGTACAACGATTACAAACAGTTCTTTACAGAACATGTGACTGTATCTGAAGATGCTAAATTGGACTATGCGCAACAAACCATCGATATCTTGGATCGCAATACAGCCAATGTACATGATGATGAATTGCGTTTCTACATGAACGAAATGGTTATCTTCAGCTTGAACGAAGCTATGAAAGACGGCAATAATCGCGTGAAAACTGTGGATGAAAAAGCAGCTCCTGCAATGGACGAACTTCATACAGTGGATCTTCGTAAAGCGATTAATGCACCAACAATTCAGTAAGATCTGGTGTAAGTAATAAACCGCTAATTTAATTAAATATTGTAATTGAATCAGGGACAGTTTCATTAGATTCTGTGATAATACACTGATAACTAAATAATATTTAGAATGTATGGTGTTTATAAAAGCCGGGGCATAGATTGCCTCGGCTTTTGTTATGTATAAATTGAAATTGTTACATGCAAATATGTAAATTTAATGGCATAAATGTATCGAAAAGATGAAGATTTTATTTCCTAATTATTAATTTTGTTAAATAAACCATAAAAATGAATGAAACATGAAAAATTTGTTTACAATATAGATTTTTTTTGATATGGTATACGAGTAGATGAGTATATGATAACAATCTGTAATAAGTGTAATATTTGACTTGTTATGCTGAATATTGTTGGTTTGTATTAGAAGTATAGATAATTTTTATATCTATTACTTCTTATTTTTATTATAGTTTTATATAAGGTTAGATAGGTATTACGCAACGAAAATGTAGTACGAAAGGAACATTATGAATCGAATTTATAAAGTCATTTGGAATCGGGTGAAAAACTGTTATGTAGTTGTGTCCGAAATTGCTAATAATCGCGGGAAAATTAATGGAAGAAGCACAACATGCGTTGGTACACTTTTATGTATTTTGGCACTAGTAGGTGGTACATTATTGCCACTGAATACTGCTAATGCAGTAAATCCTGCGGGGACTGGTGCAGGGGTATCATGGGGAAATGGCACGAATAGTGGCACAGATCAAAATAATGTAGCTATTGGCGGTTATGCGCAGGCCCTTGGACCGGTTTCCTTGGCATTAGGTGCGCATAGTAATTCTTCTGCTTCATATTCAACCGCTATCGGTGGAGGAACACAATCTACTGCGGAAAATGCGACAGCTATTGGTGGTGTAGCCAAGGCACAAGGGAAAAATGCTACCTCTATTGGGGCAAAAGCCGAAGCTAATGGAGAGTATGCTACCACTATCGGTGCAGGTGCAAAAGCGGATAAAACCTATGCTATAGCCATCGGCAGCCTTTCTCACGCTACTGAGGTATCCTCGTTAGCAATGGGAAATAATTCAAAAGCTACTAATACTTATGCTTATGCAATCGGTGGGAGTGCGGAGGCTAAGGGCAGATGGAGTATCGCCATGGGGACAAATGCAGTGGCCGAAGATGATGCCAGCGTGTCTATCGGTACCTGGTCAAAAGCTACTACTGGACAGTCCGTGGCTGTCGGTTATCTAGCTAACGCGAAACAATTAGGGGCAACGGCACTTGGCAGACAGACGAATGCTAGTGCAGTAGATGCAACTGCTATAGGATCTGGATCTTCTTCTACTGCTGAAAACGGTACAGCTATAGGTAAAAGTGCTTCGGTCAGTGCGAAAGACAGCGTCGCTATCGGTACTGGGGCGAAAGCAACCAATGAAAATGCAGTGGCTCTCGGCACCGGTTCTGAAACTGCTGCAGCGGTAGCAACAGACTCTGAGTCAGTTAATGGAGTAGTACATAACTTTGCAGGTATAAATCCTGGTTCCACAGTTAGCGTAGGTAAGACAGGTATGGAACGGACGGTTACCAATGTAGCAGCCGGCCGTATTTCCGCTACATCTACAGATGCTATTAACGGCAGTCAACTGTATGCAGTGACTACGGAAGTGAATAAGGGCACAGTTTATGCAGGAGATGTAAAAGGTACGGGGGCTACAGATAATAAGTTTATCCAAAGACTGGGGGCACAAACTAATATCGTTGGTGGCGTAGCCGATACATCCAAATTGAGTGATAACAATATTGGAGTGGTATCTAATGGCACAGATACATTGAACGTGAAATTGGCTAAAGAACTGAAAGACCTAACTAGTGTGACTGCTGGTGATACAGTGATGAACACGGATGGTGTGACGATCACTGGAGGCCCTAAAATTGTAAAAACCGGCATTGATGCAGGAAACAAACAAATCGTTAATGTGGCTAGTGGCGGAGACGTAACGACGAATGGTGCCAATATTGGCGATATTAACCGTATCATTACGGCGAAGGATAAGTATGTGACTGGCGGTGCAGCGACTTATCAAGCAAATGGTGAGGGTGCCGCAAATTTAATCGGCACAAACGGATTGACTGCGAACGTGAGTGGATTGAAAAATAACTATGTTACGAGTGGCAGTATTTCTAATGACGGCAAAGTGTTGACACTGGAACGTAACGATACGGGCAAAGTTAATGTTGATTTGAGTAATATATTTACTGAGGTAGCAAAGGGAGATTACCGTTTGGTAGAAAATCCTGAAGCGGGTAGCCAGGGTAAATATAAGGTTGATAGCAATGGAAATATGGTATTGACTGTAGCAAATGATAAAGGCGACAAAAAACAAGTTACATTGACAGATATTGCATCGAAGGCGCAACAAGATAATAATACATCAAGTATTACTACAATCAATACAACTCTTGATAAAGGCTTGAACTTTGCCGGTGATACCGGTGCTGTGAGCAACAGAAAATTAGGCGATACCGTCACCGTTAAAGGCGGTGCCACAGGCGCATTGTCCGATGGAAATATCGGTGTTGAATCCGACGGCAATGGCACATTGAACGTAAAATTGGCGAAAACATTGACCGGCTTGGACAGCGTGACAGCCGGCAATACGAGCATTAATAACGGCGGTTTGACTGTAGGTGGTAAGACCTATGTATCTTCAACAGGTCTCAATGCAAATGATCAAAAAATTACCAATGTTTCTGATGGTACTGTAGGTGCAGGTAGTAAAGACGCTGTAAACGGCGGTCAATTACACGATGCTAAAAACGAATTAAATACTAATATCAGTAATGCTAAAACTGATCTTATCAACAAGGGCCTTCGTTTTAACGCTGATAATAACGCTGAAAAAACGAATAAACTTGGTTCTAAAGTAACAGTCAATGGTGATAACAATATCACTACTGAAATTACGCAAACCGGCGATGATACTACAATCGGCGTTAAATTGAACAAAAATCTTAATGTTCAAACATTGACAGCTACAGATACCGTGAAAGCCGGTGGTGTAACAATGGGTAAACACGCTGATACTAAGAACTATGTGACTGGTCTTGATAATAAAGATTGGGATGTAAATACATCTAATCCTGTAAGCGGTC
>OBVM01000578.1_pt1 | contig 12169 bp, 14 predicted proteins | sample 1476051 | NCBI WGS metagenome assembly OBVM01 (sample SAMEA2579986, study PRJEB22360) | human gut metagenome | biome: human gut; feature: human-associated habitat; material: faeces | place: Denmark | collected 2008/2010
CTCTCCTCGGACGACAGGTGCGAATACTGTTGACCCATGAGTGCAACACCTTCTTAAGTTAGAAACTTCGAACACTTCCAACCCTAGACAAGGTGTTGCACTTCTATCTAGAACCCGGGTAGTGACTCTCGCCATATCTTGGTCGTCGATACCCGCAGTTGTTCCTGTTCATATTGGTTTTGACGGAAAGATAGACCGATGGGGATCTAAGTGGGAGCTGATAATTGTCGCTGTCATAATAGCTGTTCTATTTATATCTATTGTGACAGCACTTCGACTTAGCTTCCTTGGCAACAATAGAGAAACTGTACATGTCAGTAAAAAAGGGTGGAGCAAAGGAGTATTCTCCGCATCTTTGTCTTTTATCCTTATGGAAATCATTGTCGATGTGTTATTAATAATTTTTTTCGGAACAGTTCATGCAAATCCAGTCAGCATGAATCGAATTATTTCCTCCGGAGCCGGAGTCATATTAATTATCTTTGGCAATATCGCGCCCCTTCTATCAATACCTAGTTGGTTTGGCCTGCACTTCCCCAAACTGCGGTCTCAAGCAAAAGTGGAATCGTTCATTTCACAATCAGCAGGGTTTTCTGCACTCTTTTTCGGTATTATCTGCGTTGTTCTGTCATTCATTGTTCCTCTCCAATACTGCGGAATCATAGCTTTTCTCTGCTATGTATTGTCATTCATCCTGATAATGATATTGTGGCTTGTTGCATTACGAACCATGCACGATGACTGAGTTTCGCCTCACCGTATCTGCACATGAACATGATTCTGAACCAACGAATGTCGGCGAGGTTAGGATAACCGATTTGTCGTTCCTACTGACGGTCTTACTTGAGAATCAGAAGCATGGGGCCTCTGCATGCCTTGGGGGTGTCGCGATATCCCATGCTAATGTCTGGAATGTAGTACAAGTCCACCGCACGCTCTCGTTCCTCGGGACCGGACATACGATAATCCTTTCGTCCAGTCTCCAAGAAAACGTCCGCAGCCTGCTACCCGTCAACCTTCGAAGAAACAACATACTGACAGCAAGGAGGAATCAGTGTTGAAGAAAAATGACAACTTAGTACCGCGCCAACACAGAAACGAGAATCGCTCTATATGGAATAGCAATGTATGGCTTTTGCTAGGTCTCGGACTCGGAGCATTCATCGGGCTTCTGACCTACACGCAACATTGGTTGTAACCAATTACGAAAGGATCACTCAATGAATCGCGAACTTTTTGGAGCTTCTTTTACGGTGATATGAACTGATTTTTGTTCCGTATTTCCTCTAACTTGATGGGGGATGATGGAACCATGGCAGGGGGCACGAGATACACGACCGAGTTCAGGGCGAAGGCCGTGAGGCTGCCGTCGGAGTCAAGGGCGTCGTATTCGTCGGGCGAACGAGATACTGACGACGGCGTCGGCTTCCTTCGCGGCGAGGCCCGACCCGACACGGCCCTGATGGCCGCGTACATCGACGAACACGCCGCGTACTCCACTCGTCCACCCCAAGAGCACATGAAACAAGACCATCTACGATCGCATACGAGCACTCGCTTCCCAAAGAACACGCCACCCGTCGATATCAACATGTACCTTCTTCAGCCTGCCACCCAATGTCTACGAGGACAACCACTCGCTCCCCCTACAATAGTTAGTTGACGACATCCCACATTGTACAGTTGAGATGCCAACTATATACATATACATCTCCACGATTACTCGGCACCAGCCGACGATATGCCGACGGTATTGTCTCGCCATCTAACTGCGAAGCACATCCCACCTTTTGTTCTATGAATACGTAGCACACCGCTTGCTTCGACTTCGCTGTCAACCGCCAGACATAGTAACCACCGTAGAACGGCTCAATGTATACCATACACTCGTATTTTATCAGAGTTAACGAAATACGAGCTGGTTTATGCACAGCCTCATGCTCCAGCCCATCATCCCGATCAAGTGAATAGTAGGCTTTATGGCGGTATGTACGCAGCCGGTAGTCAGCCTCCTTGCGGTCAAATTCTTTGAACATTTCAGCAACTTCGTCCGATACTTCCATAAAGCAATCCGACGTATAAAACGGATAATAGTCCCGCAGATTGATAATAGCCATATTGACCTCCGTTTCGGTTGGTGGTTGACGAGCGACCGAAACGAAGGCGGCGGGGAGCGGCACCGGGGGAATGACTTCGGGACAACATGACCCGAAGCTACCCCATAAGAACGCAGAAGCGCCCGGGCGGCACAAGGCCACTCGGACGCATGAAATGACATAATAGTTAAGGTTCCAACAAATTCCGCATACATAGCCGGAATAACCCGGAGGCGGAGCCATGCTTTTTTAACTGGTGCAGGCTATGAGGAATACGGAAAAATCAAACTGGCATGGCGGCATCCTCCTATTGCTGCCATGCCAATTTGCAAGGGGTAAGGTCGTCGTGAACCTTCGGGCAAAAAGAAGCGGCGGCTCTAAAAAGCCGCCGCAGGGTAAACAAGCGTTTCAGAGTGCTGCTGTACGACGGCTTTTTCTTTTGCCGTCGTCCGGCAGATCAAAATATGAAACTATAATTCATTGATGGTTGCAGTAATCGACATATTGCGAATTCGCTTTGTCGGAGTATATACAGCTGCGATTGCCGCAATCGAGACAAACAGAAGAATAACACCCAAAGAGGTAGTTGGGAACTGCCATACAGCAGATGGAAAATGCTCCACAATAAGGAAATCATACAGCGATTTGCTAAGCGGCAAGCCAATAGCACAACCAACAACACACCCCAGAACAGCATAAGTGAATGCTTCACAAGCAATCATTTTTGCCATCTGCCGTTCATCCATTCCCACTGCCCGCATAGCCCCGTACTGCTTCATTCTGGCAGACACACTCATGGAAATGCTATTGACAATGTTCATTACTGTTACCAGTGCAATTATTGCCAGAAATGCATAAACACAGAAAACAAAAGCAATATAAGTTCCCGTAGTGCGTTCGTCGCGTTTATCTCGGAAGCTATATGTTTGATCTACGGAATTCTGGATTGCCTGAACATTCTCGTCCGTAACATCTCCCGTTGTCTGTATCTGCACAAGAGAATAACCTTCCTCTCCTGTCAAACGGACAAATGTCTCATCAGAGGTAATCAATGTGAGCTTCCCATTTGTCAATCCATTCTCACTGAATGGGTCGTTCTTTAACAGTCCGGCTATGGTAAGGGTTTTATCCCCAATCTGAATAGTGTCACCGATTTTCCATGTGCTGCTCTGATCGGATGTTGCCAAAACAAAATTGCTGTCCCCAGAAACTTTGGACAGGTCACTTCCCCTTTTCAAAGCACTGTCTTCTTTCAGACATTGTAAATCAAAATCGCCATAAGAAATCAGATCGACCGTGCCAGAGAAGTTGGCGTCGTCGTTTAGTTTGGCAGAAACATCAGACACATTACGCCGCCCGTAAACTTCCTTCACTCCATCCATTCCGCGGATGGATGTAAGCAGTTCCCGAGGGATCGTATTACCGCCAGCACTTGCAATATCTATATCTGATGTGGCAGCCGACTGAGGAATCAGGCAATCCACAAAATTGACCATAACAGAGAAGCTCAGAAACAGGATGATGCTAAGTGCAAAAGAACCTGTCATCAGGAATAAATTTTTCTTCCCGGAGATTGCATGCCTGACACCAAGAAGGAATTCAATCTTTCCGAAGCCTGCATACGGCGAATGACGCATTGTCTTTTCGTGACCTGCATTTCCAGACACCGCCGTGATAGGAGATACCTTCGCAGCATGTTTTGCCGGAGCATTTGCGGCAATCAGTACAGTAATCAGTCCCACAAAGATACCGCCAGCAACGCCAAAAATACTAATGCCAAAGAGGGGTATATCAGAAAATTCTTCTTTGACTACAAAACGCAGTACCGCGCAAAGTCCCCATGTAGCAACAACCCCTGAAACAAGACCGATAGGGATAGCTGTTTTGCACCAGTTCAATGCCTCCAAGCGGACAAAGCGGATAATCTGCTGCTTACTCATACCAATGCAGCGCATCATTCCGAAAAATTGGATTCTCTGTGCAACGCTGCTGTTCATACTGCTGGAAATCATCAGAACGCCCGCAATCAAAATCAGCAGGAACAGAACAACCGCGACAGAAAGAAGGGTTTGCCCCATGGAACTGCCGAGCAAGTCGCCAATAGAGAAACTTCCATGCTTACCAACCAATCGGGCCTGTTCCATCCGGAAACCCATTTCTGCCATACTGAATACTGCTGTTACCATAAACACAGCAAACACAATGCAAAGCAGCGTCATACGATTTCGACGGCGGTGGACTTTAGCGGAGATGGGAATGAGACTAAGATAGCTTTTCATTCACGACACCCCCCGAAATCCGTCAGTACACCATCGGATACCCTTAAAACACGGTCTGCGGTCTGGGCGATGCTTCTGCTATGTGTAATCATAACAATGGTCTGCTCATATTTTCTGGATGCTTCTTTCAGCAGCGCAATGACTTCGCTTGTGTTCTGCGTATCCAGATTGCCGGTCGGCTCGTCTGCCAAGATCAGAGAGGGACGTGTAATCAAGGCGCGTCCAATAGCGACACGCTGCTGCTGGCCGCCAGAAAGTTGGCTGGGAAGATGGTTCCTCCGTGCGGTCAGGTTCAGTACCGCCAGCAATTCTTCCAGATACTTTTTATTAGGTTCTTGGTAATCCAGCAGCACCGGGAAAATGATATTCTGTTCTACCGTCAGCTCCGGGATCAGGTTGAAGCTCTGAAAAATGAAGCCAATATTTCTACGGCGAAATACCGTCAAGTTGCGGTCTTTCATAGAGAAAATGTCTTTGCCGTCAATAAACACCTTGCCGGAAGTCGGAGTATCCAATGCGCCGATCATGTTCAGCAACGTGCTCTTGCCGGAACCAGATTCACCAACTATGGCAACAAATTCACCTTTCGGAACAGAAAAGGTTGCACCTTTTAAGGCATGGACAGTGGCCTCGCCGTTTCCGTAGGTTTTTGATAGGTTTTGCACCTCTAATAAGTTCATTGTTCTAATACCTCTTTCTATTTTGGCATAGAAAAGTACCATACGAATCCTACTGCAAGATGACACTCACCCTACAATTTTGTAGGAATCAGAAAATTGATTGTGAACGTCGTTCCTACGCCCAATTCGCTGTCTACTTCTATTGTTCCGCTGTGGGCTTCAATAATCGCTTCTGCAAGCGGAAGCCCCAAGCCAACACCCTGTGTGTCTTTTGAAAAACGGCTGCGGTAAAACCGCTTGAAGATATGGGGAAGATCTTCCGGGTGGATACCACTTCCATCATCTTTTACTACAACCTGCACCATTGATGTAAACTCACGCCACGAAACTTGAATGGTACTTCCTGCTTTCGTATGATCCAGAGCATTTTTTATGATGTTGCCGATTGCCTCCATAAACCAATGCGCGTCACAGATCAGCATGACAGTATCTTGTCCAGCAAAATTCAAATTTATTTCCCGCTGCTGCGCCTGAAATGCAAATCGCCTTTGGATTTGCGCCATCATATCATCAACATAGTGTTCGCTTTTTCTCAGAACAATCGTCCCGGCATCCAACTTCGTAATTGTGAGAAGATTTTGGACAAGGACTTCTATTCGGTCAAGTTCTTGTTCAGAAAGATCAGTAAATTCCTTAATCGCCGGAGAACTAGCAGTTTCTTCTTGCAGAAGTCCATTGTATATATTCAGAGCCGCAAGAGGCATCTTTAATTGGTGGGATATGTTCGATATGGTGTCTTTCAAGAAAATCTTTGCGTTTCCCGCATTCTCTGCATGAGCATTTAAGATTGCGACCAAAGCATTTACTTCATGGAATAACCGATATAATTCACCCTCGTCGTCACAGTCAATCCGTGCATCGTGATTGCCGGATATATATTTCCGTATCTGTGTCACGGCGTTTTCCATGATCTGCTCTTGCTTTCTAAAATAGAAATACAAAGAAACAGAAATCAAAATTCCCATGCAAATTGCAGACACCAATACATACAGTGCTGCAAACTTCCATTGCAGACTGACCGCAGCAACGGAGAATGACGAGAAACCAACGACAATCAACAGGATACAGATGAAAAGCTGTTTGATTTTTCGGTTTGCCAGTATTCGCATAGCACACCTCATTCCGTCTTATTCCATTTGTAACCAAAACGCCGAACAGTGACGATCTTCTGTGGATTGCCGGGATCATCCTCAATTTTTATGCGTAATCTTCGGATATATACCGTCAGGGTGCTGTTGTCAATATAGTCTTCCTCACAATCCCAAAGCCTGCTCAAAATTTGCTCCGATGACAGGACAATGTTTGGGTTATCCATAAACAGACACAGCAATTTATATTCACTGGCCGTCAAGTCGATCAGAACACCATCTTTGTAAACTTCATGCTCTAGTAGTTGTATTCTTATTCCATTTGAACTCAATTCTGTATCAGTCTGATTGAAGTTCTCACTTCTGCGAAGCAGAGCATTGACCCTTGACAGAAATACCGCCAATTTGAAAGGCTTTGTAATATAATCGTCGCCTCCTATGTCAAGGCCCATAATGATATCCGTCTCTTCATCTGCTGCGGTCAGAAAGATAATCGGCACCTTTGAATTCTGACGAATCTTCTTACATAAATCACAGCCGGAACCATCTGGCAGAGATACATCCAATATAACTAAATCATATTTCCCATTCATCCACAGATTTTCCGCTTCTGAACTTGTCCGGGCAATATCAATCTCATATCCCTGTTTCTTAATTGCAAAGGATAATCCATTGATCAAGCTCAAATCATCTTCGACATAGAAGATTCGTTTCATGTATTATCACCACCCATAGATTTATCTGCTTTACATCGTTTATCCAACGGTTTTTCTGCATCTTTGGGAACCAGCCAGACGCCGGCCATCTTCACAGCGCCGGGAATACGGCCACCGGCGCAATAGTAGTTTACCCGTCGAGGCGTTACACCCCATTTCTCACTTGCCTCTTTCAAAGTCATATAATTCATAGCGCACCTCCATCTGTTCTACTGTAGTTCTTTTGCTCGAACAATATCAATCACCTGCAAACCGTACAATGTGCGTGAATCCTCCCACTGGAAAAACATCGTGATGCGCTCCAAGTCAGAGGGAAAATATCCTTCGATATTTCCGATCAGTTGGTAACAGGCAATCCGGCCTACTCGGGCTGCCCGATCTGCCACCTTATCCGCCATGACCGATACGTCATCGCATTCCTGCTCGGCAATCACATTGACGCGTTCGAGACAATGCTGAAGTGATACCTGATGTGAACTGTGAGCATGAGCAGCTGAGCTCAATCAGTGCCGTCAAACCGGTCAAGTTCAGGCTCGATGTCACGCTGTCTTTGACCCTGCGATGCAGTACTCGCCTTGGATACAAATCTGCAGTCCTGCCATGCTGCGTCCTGAAATATCCATAGATAGCCACCTCCCGAATCCTCCAGGCTTAGGAGATGTCGTCACCTCGTTTGATTTCATGCGCCGATGGGTGAGAATACGAAGCGTGAATTCAAAACGTGGTCAGGCCACAACGTTTGATGTGCTGTTGCCACTGGTCAGGTCTGGGCAGCGTAATCAATCCCTTTAACGTCAATGCCGGCAACGCCAGCACTGCAATCGAAGCAGTGAGAATGAACGAGGTCGCCGTGTAACCGAGCCGTTCACTACCGAGTCCGGCCAGTGCGATGACCACAGGGCCGACGGCCATGCCAATGACGCCCATGCCGGCAGCGGCCTTCCCCAGATTCTCCTTGTTAACCAGCAGCGTCTGGAAGCCGCCGACCACAGCGTTGCCTGCCGGGAAGACAAGTAAGGACGCGAACAGAAACGCCATACGCACAACAGTTTGACTGGCAAACGCCGCGCCCAGCGACCCCACGGCCATGAGCAGGTAGAAGGCCACCACCACGATGCCGCCTGGTACACGCTGCACGACGAGGGAGGCAATCAGAGATCCGACCAGCACCCCGACCGACACCGCCGAGCTCATGAGCGCCGCCGATGGGAGCGCCGGCCAAGTCGGTCGCCGCGTCACGCCCGGAATTGAGACTCATCGCCTTGGGTAGCAACTCGTCGGGGACAATACCCCTGAGCATCGTGTTGGAGGTGCCCCCCAAGCAGGCCTCCGCGGATGCCCAACAGCACAGCGACAACGACCAGCGCCGCGTATCCCAGTACGCCCACGTGCGCACATGCAGCAGCGGTCAGGAAGATAACGAACCCCGTGGCGCCGAAGATTGTCATGAGCCTACGCCGATCCACGCTGTCCTGGAGCAGACCGCCCGGTAGCTCCAGCGCGCCACGAACGAACCCGATGGCAGAATCAATAAGTGTGGCCAGAGCCGGCGATTCAGTGATCGACAGCGCGATGATCGGCAGGCTGAAGTCCTGGATGCTGTTTGACAGCGATGTGCATGTGCCCGCCACTAACCATTGGCCGTAATCCGTGCCCCTCCATAACGACACTGGCTTCGTCGCAGCGCCATCCTTTGCCATCAGCGAATCCTCTCTCATGCATTTGCATGCTCTTGTGCTGTTCTTATCAGCTATCTTCTTCCTCCAACCACGGAGGACGCCTTCAACTGCCCCAAACAGGAAGGAACGGCTCGCATGATCGTATCCCCTCTAAATCACAGACGTTAAAGCTCATGGTTCGACATCTGTGCAGAAGATACGGTATTCTCTAATATTGGAAGAGTTAAGGCACAGATGGCTTAGCCTTCATATTGACATACGAGAAGAGGTCAAGATGAATATTCGACGTATGCAGCGGGCGATTGTCATCTTGCTGATACCTCTTGCACTTGTAGGTTGCTCCTCGACTGAGAACAAGCAGTATGGAGGGCAACCTGCAAGTGCGTTAAGTAATCGGACCGCGCAAACGGTGCGGGTCGAGACCGGCGACATCGTTCCCACGCGTTCTTTGAAAACGCAGGTCGGCGCTGGCGTTGATTTCGCCGTGCTGGCGAACAAAGTCGGCGTCTTCGTCCCGTCGGTGGAATCCGCCCAGCGGGTCGAGCAAGGGACTGTGTTGGGAAGTGTCGAAGACCGGCAATTGGTTTCCCCCGTGGGCGCGACCGTCGTGAGCGTGATCGCTGCGCGAACGACCGTCCCCGCCAACTATCCGGTCGTGACCCTGCGTTTCGACGGCTTCGGCCTGACCGGGGATCTATCCAATCTCGTGGCAACCGTCGGCAACGCTCCTTTCGCCGGGAAATTCCAGGTCACGGATGGCGTCGGCCCGACGGACTGCTCGGGCGTCGTGCCATTGGCCTCGGACGCATCCTCCGGAGCGGAGGGACAGTCCTCCACGATTTCGGTCTCCGATTCCTACGCCTGCCTCATTCCCACCGATTCCTTGGTGAGGGCGGGACAGTCGGCGATACTGGTCGTGACGGCACAGGCACGCAACGACGTCGCGTCGCTGCCGGTCACCGCCGTGGCCGGCAGACTGCAGAAGGGACAGGTCCGCCGTCCCGACGGCACGGTTGTCGACGTCGGCCTGGGCGCCACGGACGGCGCCCGCATCGAAATCACCTCGGGACTGAAGGCGGGAGACGCCGTGTCGGCCACTCCTCCCGATCTGGATCCGCAATCCAAGTAGGGCGGCACCGCATGTCTGAATCAACGAAGCCGCTCGTGGCCCTGCAGGGAGTGTCGGCCGTCGTGACCCTGGGCAACAAGGACAGGCTCACGACGGTGAACGACGTCTCCCTGGAGCTGTTCGCCGGCATGACATACTCGATAGTGGGCAAGTCGGGAGCCGGCAAGACCAGCCTGATAAGCATCATCGGGATGCTGAACACGCAGTTCAGCGGCCGTTACCTGTACAAAGGCCAAGACGTCGGCGCGTTGTCCGACAGGCGGCTCTCGTTCATGAGGGCCGGGCACATCGGCTTCGTGTTCCAGAACTATTCGCTGATCGGTCATCTATCGGCGCTCGAAAACGTCGAGCTGGCATTGTGGTACGGCCAGCATGCCCGCCGTCCCCGCGCCACGGGCGCTTCCGCCTCGGCCCGCAGGCGCAGGTGCCTTGCCGCGCTCGCTTCGGTCGGTCTCAGGGACAAGGCGAGGGAACTGCCGAAAAGACTCTCGGGCGGCGAACAGCAACGGGTCGCGATCGCCCGCGCCCTGGTCAACCAGCCCGAGCTTCTCATCTGCGACGAGCCGACCGGAGCACTCGACACCAAGACCAGCGGCGAGGTGCTTTCGGTGCTGCGGGACGCAGTGCGCGAGCATGCCACGACCTTGCTGCTCGTCACCCATGACGATGATCTCGCCGCCACCTGCGACATCACGTACACCATGTCCGGAGGCGAGCTCCATGCTCCGTCAATTGATTAAGGATCTACGGCTCGCCCCCTTGCGATCCGTACTCACCGGTCTGTCGATGCTCATAGGGATCGTGGCGGTCATACTCGCCGTCCTCGCGGGAACCATCGGCAAGGACTACCTGGTGGCGATCAACGAACAACTCTACGGGCGCACCCCGCTGGTCACCGTTTCCATGAACAGCCCGAGACTGAGCGACGCGGATGATTTCTCGCGCCTCGCCGACGCAATCGCGGCCAAGAACCATGAGACGGCGATCGTCCTCAACCTCGATACCGACATCACGTTCTCTCCCGGAACGCAGTCAAACGGAGGCATCAAGGGAGACGTCGTGGCGACCACTCCCGGATATTCGAGCATCTACAACCTTCCGATGAAATCCGGACGCTGGTACGCCGGCGGCGAACGATCGACCGCATCGATCGTCGTCAATCTCGCCGCGGAGCAGAACCTTCCCAAGGACTCCACCGCATACGCGAAGACAAACCAAACCACGATCGCGACCCCGTTCACCGTGACCGGCGTCGTCAACGACGGACGCACGGACCCGACCATCTACGTCAACGCCCAAGCGCTGACCCAATACATGAGGATCGTTTCGCGAAGCGCTACCATCCTCTGGCTGGATTTCCCGCAACTCGGCAAGCAACGGGTCAGGACCGTTGTCGAGGACATCCTGTTCGACTCCATAGGAGGCTCCGTGTCCGGCGTTCAGACAATCGACAACGCGCAAAGCTACGAATCGGTGATCGCGGTCATGCAAATCGCGTTCGGCGTCTGCGCCATCCTGCTGCTCTTCGTCTCGGCCATCGGCATCGTCAACATCGGCCTGGCGTCATTGGAATCCAGAACACGCGAGCTCCTCGTCAGACGCGCGCTCGGCGCCACGCGGGCATCCCTCATAGGCCTGGTGATCGGAAGCCAGCTCATCATCGGTCTTTCGGTGTCGCTATTGGCCGTCGCCATATCGGCATGCGCGGTAGGCGCGCTCCCGGCGTTCCTGCCGTCATACTCGCCTCTGCAGCCCCCTGCGTTCCCCGTCGCCGCCGCCATCGCAGCCGTCTCGGCGGCGCTGGCGACCTCGATCATCGGGAGCCTCGTCCCCGCCATACGCGCGGCCAGGCTCCAACCGGCACTGGCATTGCGGTAGTCCAAACACCACACACATCACCAACAAGGAGATGCAACCAAGATGAAATCCACCCTCACAAACGCAGGCAAGAAAGCGCTGGCGACGGCATGCGTCGGCATCCTCGCCCTGAGCCTCGCCAGCTGCTCCAACGGCGACGTCTCGAATGCGGGCGACTCCAGGAAAATCGTCGGCTACGACGAGATCAACAAGGAATACCGGGAATCCATCGGCAAACTCTCCTGGCCCCAGGACTACACCCCGCCTGAATCCATGCCGTCGGATTCCGGCACGTCCTTCCAACAAGGATGGGGAGACACCCAGGCATCCAATCTCTTCCAGTGCGCGTGGGAGAAGGAATGGCTCAACACCTATTCCTCTCAACCGGAACGCAGCGAAGAAGCGCTCAGGGAACTGGAGAAAGTCCCCGAGATGGGATTCATGAGCCCTGACCGAGCCGATGACGCGACCCGACGATTCTTCAAAGACAACATCGACAAAGCCAAACTCGGCGACCCCTCCGGCATCCAACAAGACGTCACCGCAAACTGTCCAGCATCCTAAGACCCTAAAATAACTAAGAATTATATGGCTATTCGCTGTTTGTGGTGGGTGATGGTCAAGTGGTGGTGACGGCTTTGAGGT
>OBVM01000598.1_pt1 | contig 11695 bp, 10 predicted proteins | sample 1476051 | NCBI WGS metagenome assembly OBVM01 (sample SAMEA2579986, study PRJEB22360) | human gut metagenome | biome: human gut; feature: human-associated habitat; material: faeces | place: Denmark | collected 2008/2010
ACGTCCCCATCGTCTAGCCGGCCCAGGACAGCGGCCTTTCACGCCGTCAACGGCGGTTCAAATCCGCCTGGGGACGCCAAATTTGAGTACAATGAAGAACGCCAAGATGCATAACATCTTGGCGTTCTTTGTTTTTTCTTTACGGTATGGTTTCCCGAAGTCCAGCCTCGTCCGCTTGCATCCAAACATTTTATGGGTATATCCGTAGGTAGAAATGTGGTATGACATTTCTGATACCTACATGAATAACTGCGCGGAATCAAAAATATTTTTATCCATGTGGGTATCTCTTCGTCCAACGACAGCCAGGGAGTGCCCATGCCTCTTACCGATACCCATATCCGCAGTCTGAAACCCGACCTGAGGCCCCGCAAATATTTCGACGGCGGAGGTCTGTTTCTTTTCATTCCCACCAGTGGAAGCAAGCTCTGGAGAATGGCCTACCGTTTTGACGGAAAGAGCAAGCTGCTCAGTTTCGGGGAATATCCTACCGTATCTCTCAAGGATGCCAGAGAACGCCGCGAAGACGCGAAGCGTATGTTGTCCAGAGGCATCGACCCGGCAGAGCATAAACGACAGATGCGGCAGGCCAGAGCCACGGCGGAACGCGACAGTTTTCAGAATATCGCCAGAGAATGGCATGAAACCCGCATGGCGGAGTTTTCTGAAAAGCATCAGGGAACCGTCATGTACAGGCTGAAAACCTACATCTTTCCGCGCATCGGCAAAACGCATATCGCCAAGCTGGAAACACGGGAGATCATGGATGTGGTCAAGCCTCTGGAGCAGAGGGGAAACTACGAGACTTCCCGGAGAGTGCTGCAAATCATTAATCAGGTGTTTCGCTATGCAGTCATCACGGGCCGGGCGAAACACAATGTCGCAGCCGACCTCCGGGGAGCCCTGAGGCCGAGAAAAACCGTCCACCGGTCAGCGGTGCTGGAACCGGAGAAAGTCGGTCAGCTTCTGCGGGATATCGACGCCTATGAAGGCTATTTCCCTCTGGTCTGTGCCTTGAAGCTGGCTCCGCTGGTCTTCACCCGTCCCACGGAATTGCGGGCCGCTCAATGGAAAGAATTCGACCTTGAGTCCGGGGAATGGCGTATCCCTGCCGAACGCATGAAAATGCGCCGTCAGCATCTTGTTCCCCTGTCCAGACAGGCAATATCCATTCTTCGGGACCTCCAGAAATATTCTGGGGAGGGAACATATCTTTTTCCCTCCATCCGCACGGAGGTACGGCCTATTTCCGATGCGACCATGCTCAATGCTCTCCGGCGCATGGGCTACCAGAAGCACGAAATGAGTGTGCATGGTTTTCGCTCCATCGCGTCCACGCTGCTCAACGAACTTGGTTATAACCGGGACTGGATAGAGCGGCAGCTTGCCCATGGAGAACAGAACGAAGTGCGGGCAGCATACAATTACGCGGAATACCTGCCGGAACGCAGAAGGATGATGCAGGATTGGGCGGATTATCTGGATGGACTGCGCAACGCAAAGCGGAAAGGAAGCGGAGGTACAGTATGAAAGAGGACGCCATGACAGAACGGGATGTCTGTATCGTTATCGGGAAAATAGAAGACGAGACGCAGGTGACGAGCAGTGACACCGGCTGGAGTGAAGAAGAAAAGGAGCGTATGAGACAATACGGCTATGACGACATGGATATAATCCGGGCGTGGTATAGCTAATAACACCTGTTTTCGATAAACAGCGGCACGGAAGATCGATGACAATTCCTGCCGCTGTTTTTTGTTGTCCATCTTTTGGCGACAGGGTATCCTTTCCTCCATGACAGACCGACAGAACATGACCATAGGCAGAGTGCGGCAGGCGTATGGCCTGACCGCCAGAGAAGGCGAAATGCTTGTCCAGGCACTCTGGCCTGACGCCGTTCAGCCTCTGGGGCTATGGCACACGACCTATGAAAATTGCTGGCAGGCATTTGTTGCGGGCAATCATGTCGCATATGGAACGCAGATGCCGGAATTTCCTTCAGTGCCGGAACTGGGGGCGGGCATTCAGACATATCTGCTTGGCTTTGATGTGATGGAATTTTTCAGAAAGATATCAACGCTTGTTCCTGTTACCTCCCTACAATATGGGTTGAATGTCATTCTTGAAGAATCCTTTGAAGATACGGCGTCTGTCTTTCCCGAGGAACGAGAATTTCTGTTCAGCAGTTTGAAAATACTGAGCACAGAAGACATCTTCGCGCAGTATTCACCGGACTCGCCTCTCTTTGAGAAACCGATATTCTCCATTCCCGCCTCAAGCTATCACTTCATCGCGCATATCTTTACCGATACCATAATGGTGGATAGGGACATTGCTATCAGATATCTCCGTTATTATCCCTTACGCCAGGAAGTGAAAGGCATCACCCGCGCCCTTGTGGAATCCCTTTTAAGGGCAGCTCCGCCGGAATCGTCCGTTGCCGACAAAGCGGCGGCAGTTCCCCTGTGTGAAAGGTCACCGCAGGATGAAAAACTTGTTTTCCGTATTCCCGGAGCATTCTGGGAAGGAAGGCCGGACGCCGCCGTCCGTGACGCCATGAAAGAAAAGTATCCTCTTTCAGTCATCGCTTATGTTCTCCTGTATTGGTGTGGTCCTCAAAAATCCGAGACCAGTCACAAAACTCCGCAGGGTAGAAAGACGCATGTGGGACGCTTGCTTGCGGGCAAAGAGTACAGGGACGACAAATCCTATCGCAATTTGATGGATATGCTCCTCAAGGAAGCGGAGACATATGCCATAATCAAGGCGTGACCAGACTGCTGTTTTCCCGTCTTTTTTAGATTTTCCCGTCATTTTCCCGTCCGATTCCCTCACGGGAATTGTTTGACGTGTGCCAGATTCTCCTGAAGTCCAACCAGATTCAGGAGATTTTTTTATGAAACAGCATCAAGCACCCATTCCCGTCCACGGCCTTCTGCGTCTGCCTCAGGTTCTCAGCATGATTCCCATAAGCAAGAGCGCATGGTGGGAGGGATGTCGCACAGGACGTTATCCCAAACCCGTGAAGCTCGGTCCCAGAACAACAGTCTGGCGGGCGGAGGAAATTGCCGCATTTATCGAAAGTCTTGGCCGTCAGGGAGAGAAGCATGAATAATCCCCTGCAAACCTTTCGGGACATTTTGACCGACAAGGGATTGATTCCGGCCGAAATCATGGCGGACGGGAACTTGCATCGTTGTCCTACCCAGACCAAACCGCACAAACAAAACGGCGCATATATCGCGCATGTCGATGTCCCTGCGACGCTTTGGTGGTGCAACTGGGAAAATGGTGAACAGGGCACGTTCTGCACAGAAGAAAAGCAAACGCTTTCCGTGTCTGAACTTTCCGCATGGCGGGAACGTCAACACTCCATACAGCGGCAACGCGAAGCGGAATATGCCGAACGCCATGCTGAAGCAGCTCAACTGGCCAGACAGGAATGGAACTCGGCACGAATGTGCGACGCCAATCATCCCTATCTGCGCCGCAAGGGCATTCCGGCTTTGGAAGGCATACGGCAGTCACGGGACGGCTCTCTGCTTATTCCTGTTATGGATGCCGCAAACAATCTGCAAAGTCTGCAACGCGTCTATCCTGATGGAACAAAGCGTTTTCTCGTGGGCGGCAAGGTATCTGGAGGACAATTCATCATTCAGGGGCAGCCGGAAAAGCCCGTTGCCGTTTGTGAGGGTTTTGCCACAGGCACAAGTATCCATCTTGCCACAGGCTGGACGGTTTATGTGGCCTTTTCCGCAAACAATCTCGCGAGAGTGGCCAAGACGGTGAAAGAACGATTGCCGGACAAGACAATCATCATTTGCGGCGACAATGACGAAGCAGGACTCAGGAAGGGGGAAGAGGCAGCCGGACTTGCAAACGCTCAACTTCTGTTTCCCCACTTCACCGACGCCAACGGTACGGATTTTAATGACCTTCACCAGATAGAAGGCATTGAGGCCGTCCGTTCGCAACTGGAAACGGCGCTGATCAAACAGCAAGGTCTTATCGCTCTGGACATGGGCGAATTTCTTTCCATGTCCATACCTGAACGGGGGTATCTTTTATCGCCCGTTCTTCCGGTACAGGGCATAGGCATCCTGTACGCCCCGCGCGGCATAGGCAAGACATTCGCCGCGTTGAGCATCGCCGTTGCGGTGGCTTCCGGCGGAGCCGTGTTCAACTGGCGTGCGCCGATGCCCAAGCGAACGCTGTATGTGGATGGGGAAATGCCCGCCACGTCTATGCAGAACCGTCTTTCCGCTCTTGTCAACGGCATGTCTGTTCCTCCGCATACGTTGAAAAACATGGCGCTCATCACACCGGATCTACAGCCCTGCCCCATGCCGGATTTGTCCACAGCCGGCGGACAGGCCATGATTGAGCCGTTTCTGAAAGACGTGGACATGGTTGTGCTGGACAACATCGCAACACTGTGCCGCACCGGCAAGGAAAACGAGTCTCAGTCATGGCAGACCATGCAGGCGTGGCTGCTGGAGTTACGCCGCAGAGGGATGACCGTCCTGCTTATCCATCATGCCGGAAAATCCGGCGACCAGCGCGGCACCAGCGCCAGAGAAGACATTATGGACACGGTGATCAGTTTGCGCAGGCCCAGGGAATACAGCATGGCCGAAGGCGCACGGTTTGAAGTTCACCTGACCAAGGCGCGGGGCATATTGGGCGATGACGCCAAACCCTTTGAAGCCAACCTGATTACTGAAGGCAATACCCTGCATTGGCGGGTTCGGGACGTTGAAGATGTGGAACTAGAGGAATTGAAAAGGCTGCTCGGCGAGGGATACAGCATTCGTGACTGCGCCGAGGCGATGGGAAAATCAAAATCGTCTGTCCACAGACTGAAAAGAAAACTGGAAGGTCTTGCTTGACCATTTTCAGGTGTCCCGCTGTACCGCTGCTTAAGCGCCGGTACAGCGGGACACCTGTAATCATCATCGTATCTGTCATCCTATGAAGTCCAGCCAAATCCGAACATGTTTTCAACTTTTGTACCGCGTAACCTGAAAAAGTGTCCCGCATTCCTGCCACAGAAAGAGCGGGACATCCATTGATACAAGGAAGTATTGCCATGTCCTATCTCGTACTCCACATGAACAAATTCAAGAAGGAGGCCATACGCGGCATCCAGAGTCACAACCGGCGGGAACGGGAGAGCCACAGCAACCCCGATATTGACTACGAAAGAAGCGCGGCGAACTACGATCTGCACGAAGCCGCAGCCTCGAACTATACCGAAGCCATTCAGAACCGCATTGACGCGCTTCTGCTGGTCAAGGCCGTGAGAAAGGACGCCGTGCGCATGTGCGGGCTTATCGTCACCTCGGACAAGACGTTTTTTGATGGCCTCACACCGGAGGAAACAAGGCGTTTCTTTGAGGAGAGCAAAGCCTTTCTCACGGAGTTTGTGGGCGCGGAGAATGTCGTTTCCGCCATGGTTCATATGGATGAAAAGACACCGCACATGCATTTCCTTCATGTGCCGGTGACGCCGGACGGGAGGCTCAACGCCAACAAAATCTATACGCGCCAGAGTCTGCGAAAACTGCAATCTGAACTTCCCGCTCATCTGCAAAGCCGGGGCTTCGTCATTGAACGCGGCGTGGAACAGACGCCCGGTTCCGCGAAAAAGCATCTGGCTACCCGCGAGTTCAAGCAGCAACAGGAAGCATTGGAGAAACTGATTCAGGAGTCCGAAGAGAACGCACGGAATTCCCGGCAGCTTATCAACGCATTGGAACAGCGTGAAGAAGAGTTGAGAAAGAGCATTGAAGAGTATGAGCGGCAGTCCGAGGAGGCGGAAAAAGTTCTTCGTGAAGATTCCTCTCTGCCGAAAGCCTCTCTTTTCAATTATCCGTCCGTGCTGAAAAAAGCCTCTTCCCTTATTGAAGAACTGAAAAAGGCGCTTGCCGTCAAACACCTTGTCCAGACAGAGAAGGAAATTCTGCAACGGGAAGTGGATACCCTTCGCGGAAAGCTGACGCGGCTTGAAGCGGGATACACGGCCCACAGAAAACAAAGCCATGAGGAAAAAGAGGAGCTGGAGAAGCAGTTGAAGAAAATGAAAAGGCTCATGGCAGGTTATCGGGAATTTCTGCTTCTGCCGGAAATCCGGCCGCTGCATATCGAGTTCGTGGAACGCAAGCGTGCCGAACAGCTTCAGCGGCAGCAGGAAGATGAGCGGCAGCGGCAGGAGCAGGTAACGCGGGACAGGGAGCGTCGGCAGGCGATGACCGCTCGTGGCATGAGGATGAGGTAAGGCGTCGGGGAGAAATCTTCGCACAGGCCGAAGATATAGCCCACTATGCTTCACTTGCGTGAAGTGTGGGCGACCGTCCCGCTCGACCGGAAAAACAAAACACCAATCCGGGGCATAGCCCCGGCGAACCACAGGAAAAGCACCATGACCATTACCGCGACTCAGTTGAAGGAAATCAGACAGGAATTCGCCACTCTCAAACCCGCTTCCGTCACACTGGAGGGGAACAGAGCCATGTCCGTCAAAGAAGCCGTCTTTACTCTGGCCCCGACACTGGAACGGATGAGAAAGCGCGGCTTCGATACACAGGAGATTGTCGAACGCCTGCACGAAAAAGGCATTGATGTGAAGTCCCAAACTCTGACCAAGTATCTGACCGAAGCCAGACGGCAACGGGAAGGGCGAAAGTCAAAGAAGCAAGACACACCCCCGCATCCTCCGAAACGCGAACAACGCTCTAGCTTCATTGCTCCTGATATACCCGATGATGAACTATGAACATAAATCCACTGAGAGGAGAAAATCTTATGGCAGAAACTTACGGATATATTCGCGTATCCAGTACAGATCAGAACGAGAGCCGTCAACGCATCTCCCTTGAGCGGCAAGCCATCCCGTCAGACCACATTTTCATGGACAAACTGTCGGGCAAGAATTTTCAGCGTCCACAGTATCAGGCCATGCTAAAAAAGCTCGGGCCGGGCGACCAGCTCTGTATTACGAGCATTGATCGGCTTGGCAGGAATTACGAGGAGATTCTGGAACAGTGGCGGATAATTACCAAGGAAAAACGCGTAGACATCCTTGTGCTAGATATGCCCCTGCTGGATACCCGGCGCGACAAAAACCTGCTCGGCACCTTCATTGCCGATCTTGTCTTACAGGTGCTTTCCTTTGTGGCTCAGAACGAACGGGAGAATATTCGCAGCAGGCAGGCTCAGGGGATTGCGGCAGCCAAGCAAAGCGGTGTGCGGTTCGGGCACGCCCCCCGGCCGCTTCCCCCCAATTTTCCGGAAACATATACCTTATGGACAGAGGGAGCTATCTCGACATCGGAAGCGGCAAAACGCTCCGGCATGGCTCGTTCCACATTCCGCATTCGTGCGGAGTCATTCAAAAAAAAATGTCCATAATATGTCGATAAAGTGTACCTGACCGCCACCTGCGCGTTGATTATCATCAAGATGCTTGTAAGCTATAAAAAACACCTGGTCAAATCTCTTTGGAGAAAATTAACCAGCAAAAGGCATCCTGGCGGTCAGGTACACTTAACCGCCACCTCCTCCGGGGTGGCAGGAAGTGGTGCGACTCGAAGATATTACAAGCGGAAGTCTTATTCTTGGCATTGATCCACATGAGGCAGTCACCATTGTGGCAGTCCAGTGGTACGGCAACGCAGTTCTGAATCTTACCTACAAAAACAGTCGTGGCGATCTTGGCAACCGTATCCTCTACCGTGAGGACGAAGGGCAGCTATCGCTTCAGGACGCATCCTTGCCGTGGAGTTTCGACGCCGACGGTGCAAAGCTCCGTCTCGCTTCGGAAGCATGGCGTATACACTACGCCCATCTCTTCGACCCGTATCTCGCCGTCCATACCTCTGATGTGGAGCCTCTTCCGCATCAGATTTCCGCCGTTTATCAGGAAATGCTGGGCCGTATGCCCCTGCGCTACGTTCTTGCGGACGACCCCGGCGCGGGCAAAACCATCATGACCGGCCTCTTCGTCAAGGAACTCCTTGCACGCGGCGACCTCAGGCGCTGTCTTATCGTCAGCCCCGGCAGTCTTGTGGAACAGTGGCAGGACGAGCTCTTCCAGAAATTCCATCTGCGCTTCGAGATCCTCACCAATGACCGTTTTGAATCCGCCGTTACGGGCAACGCCTTTAACGAAACGCCGCTGGCCATCGCCCGGCTCGACAAACTGGCCCGTAACGAAGCCATTCAGGAAAAACTGAAGTCTACGGATTGGGATCTTATCGTCTGCGACGAAGCCCATAAAATGTCAGCCACGGTCTGGGGCGGCGAAGTCAAAATGACGCGCCGCTTCCAGCTTGGCCGCCTGCTTTCCGGCATCACACGTCATTTTCTTCTGCTTACGGCAACCCCGCATAACGGCAAGGAAGAGGATTTTCAGCTCTTCCTCTCGCTGGTGGATCAGGATCGCTTCGGAGGCGTGGCCCGTACCGGCTCGCAGTCTATCGACATCTCCGACGTCATGCGCCGCCTTGTCAAAGAAGAACTGCTCAAGTTCGACGGTTCGCCTCTCTTCCCTGAGCGCCACGCCGTCACGGTGAACTACAGCCTTTCCCCCGAAGAAGCCGAACTTTACGAGGCTGTGACCGCCTACGTTCAGAACGAATTCAACCGCGCCGACAATCTGAACAACGAACGCCGCACCACCGTGGGCTTCGCGCTCACCGTGCTCCAACGGCGTCTCGCGTCTTCTCCAGAGGCCATCTATCAGTCTCTGCACCGCCGCCGCGAAAGACTGGAAAACCGTCTCAGTGAAGAGCGTCTCGGCCAGCGTGCCCGCGACTGGAACGAACTGCGTAATCTGAACCTTACGGACGAATTCGACGATGACGACCTGACTTCCGCCGAGCTGGAAGACACCGAAGAACGCGTAGCTGACAAGGCCAGTGCCGCGACTACCATCACGGAACTGGAAGCGGAAATTGCCACGCTCAAAACGCTGGAAGCCAAGGCCAACGCCGTCCGCACCAGCGGCAGAGACCGCAAATGGGAAGAGCTTTCCTGCCTGCTGCAAGACGAAAAAGGCATGTTCGACGCAGAGGGGTTCCGCGAAAAGCTGATCATTTTTACCGAACACCGCGACACGCTCCGTTACCTCACGGACAGGATACGCTCCCTGCTCGGCAATGACGACGCCGTGGTGGTCATCTACGGTGGAATGCTGCGCGACGAGCGCCGCAAAGTGGAAGAACGCTTCAAGCAGGATAAGGAAGTCCGCATCCTCATCGCTACGGATGCTGCAGGCGAAGGCCTCAACCTTCAGCGCGCCCATCTCATGGTGAACTACGACCTGCCGTGGAACCCCAACCGTCTTGAACAACGTTTCGGCCGTATCCACCGTATCGGCCAGACGAAAACCTGCTGGCTCTGGAACCTCGTGGCTTCCGAAACACGCGAAGGCGCGGTGTTCCAGCGGCTTTTTGAAAAGCTGGAGCAGGAAAAAGAGGCACTGGGCGGCAAGGTCTTCGACATCCTCGGCAAAATCTCGTTCAACAACCGTCCCCTGCGTGATCTGCTTATCGAAGCCGTGCGCCATGGCAGCCTCAATCACGACATGGATATTGCCTTCGACCCGCAAGCACTGCTTCGGCTGGTGAAGGAACGCGCCCTTACCGAAGACGTTATGGACATCCGCACGGTCAGCGTCATCCGCGAGGAAATGGAGCGCATGGAGGCCCGCCGCCTCCAGCCGTATTTCATAGAGGCGTTCTTCAAGGAAGCGTTCCGCGAACTGGGCGGTCGCATGTCGGCCCGTGAGAAAGGTCGTTGGGAGATACTCTCCGTTCCCTTCGCCATCCGCAATCGGGACCGGCAGATAGGTCATATCGAGCCGGTGCTCAACCGCTACGAGCGCATCTGCTTCGACAAGGCCTATCGCAATCTGCCCGGCTCTGTACCTGCCGCGCTCATCTGTCCCGGGCATCCTCTGCTTGAAGCCATGATCGACATCATCCGCGAACGCTCTGGCGATCTGCTTAAACGCGGCGCCGTCCTTATCGACGACAGCGATCCCGGCGAGTCCATGCGCCTGCTCTTCTACATTGAGCACGCTATTCAGGACGGCACTGCCATGCCCGATGGTAGCCGCCGCGTCATCTCGCGCAATATCCATTTTGTGGAGATGGACGAACACGGCACAGCCGCAAACGCAGGCTATGCGCCGTACCTCGACTACCGCCCCGCCGCGCCTGAAGAGCTGGACGCCGTTCTTGCCCACGCCCGCAAGCAGCCGTGGCTGACGCGCGGCGTGGAAGATGCGGCCATCGGCTATGCCCTGGGCCATCTTATCCCCAAACATCTGAAAGACGTGCGCGAACGCCGCGAAATCATGATTGACAAGACGGAAAAGGCCGTGCGCGAACGTCTTACCGCCGAGATTCGCTACTGGGACTACCGCGCCGGAGAGCTGAAACAGCAGGAACAGGCCGGGAAGATCAGCAACAACCTGAACTCCCAAAAGGCCGCCCGCCGCGCCGAAGAACTGGCCGCCCGACTGAAGCAGCGTACGGACGAGTTAGCGGCAGAACGCCTGATTTCGGCCCAGCCGCCCGGGGTCATCGGCGGTGCGCTGGTCATTCCTGCCGGACTGCTGGCTAAACTCACGGGTCGTCCGCTTCTTGATGCCTGTTCTGGCCCCTGTGCGGATGCGCTTGCCCGCAAGGCTGTAGAAAAGGCCGCCATGCAGGCTGTGATGGATATCGAAAAAAGCCTCGGATTCGCTCCACACGACGTGAGCGCCGACAAGTGCGGCTACGACATCGAATCCGCTGTGCCGGATGCCCTCGGTAAAGGGGAACCCAGTCTGCGTTTTATCGAGGTGAAGGGCCGAGCCGCCGGAGCCACCAGCGTCAACGTGACCTTCAACGAAATACGCACAGCTTTGAACCAGCCGGAGCAGTTCATTCTGGCCATCGTTGCAGTGGACGGCCCGCACACCCGCACGATCTACCTGAAAAAGCCTTTTCACAATCCCCCGGATTTCTCGGTGGAAAGCTCGAAGTTCAACATCGCCGCTCTTATCGAGAATGCGGAAAAGATATACGAGGGATAGTAAGTAGCATGGCTCAGATAAAAAAACTCATTGAAGTCGCGCTTCCGCTGGACGCCATCAACGCCGAATCTGCTCGGGAAAAATCCATCCGCCACGGGCACCCTTCTACGCTGCATTTATGGTGGGCTCGTCGTCCTCTGGCGGCAGCTCGAGCAGTACTTTGGGCTTCATTGGTGGATGACCCGTCCTCGCACCCGGAATTTTTTCCCACAGAAGAAGAGCAGAAGACAGAGCGACAGCGCCTGCATGCCTTGCTCGCCCGCCTGGTGAAATGGGAAAATTCCAATGACGAGGACTTGTTGAACGAGGCCCGTACCGAGATACGCAAGTACATGGGCGAAGAGCCGTTGACCTTCCTTGACCCGTTTGCGGGGGGAGGCGCGATTCCCTTGGAGGCCCAGCGCCTTGGGCTGGAAGCACACGCCCACGACCTGAACCCCGTGGCCGTGATGATAAACAAGGCCATGATAGAGATTCCCCCGCGTTTTGCCGGGCAATCTCCGGTGAATCTCGATGCCCGAACCAAGCTGGGCAGTGGCCGTTCGTGGAGCGGAGCTAAGGGGCTTGCCGAAGACGTGCGCTACTACGGCGAGTGGATGAAGCAGGAAGCCT
>OBVM01000601.1_pt1 | contig 11635 bp, 8 predicted proteins | sample 1476051 | NCBI WGS metagenome assembly OBVM01 (sample SAMEA2579986, study PRJEB22360) | human gut metagenome | biome: human gut; feature: human-associated habitat; material: faeces | place: Denmark | collected 2008/2010
ATCAAAATAAAAATTCACAACAGTGCAACATTAAAAAATACAACCAACAAACAATCCTATATACAAGGCACATCTCCAGAATATAAAAGCACAGACAAACAACCTAAAAAAAAACCATACATATAAATTATTTTATAGGTAAAATAGATTATATATTCTCATAGCTACCACAAACTATACTAGCCTGAACTATATTTATTCTGCTGCAATCAATGCATACATAACACAAATATCACTCAGGTACACTACTCAAACCACGCTGGGATTTTTCCTCAAGTTATAATCATCACCCCGAAAATCATTCGGCATTTACTCATTAAATAGTCACCCCATAGGCCTGTACATGTTTACTCAGAAATATACATCCTTTTCTCTGTCATAAACCCTCTGATTAATCATAGATAAATACTTGTGACACCAATCTTTTTCCTTAAAGGAACGAATTGTTGTGTAGAAGGAGATAATATTATGTCAAAAAAATATCAGCCTTTGCTTATAACTCATTATATGTCAACATGGGTCACTATAACGGAAGCAGTTGAGATCACTACCAAAGCCATAAAACAAAAAATTACTCCTAGCGATATTTATCGTCATGCCTTGAGTGGCAACATCCTACTATCGGTCTATTTCCAGTCTCCTGTGATACTTAAGAAGATACAAACTTTTAATGGAAAAATAAAATTCAGGCAGTTTGTGGGAGACCTACTTGATAAACTATGCATGCTTGACAGGGACGGTTTTATTTATGGTCAAAATTTAAGACTCTGTACAGAAGCCAGATATATTTGTCCTGTGCAACAAATTATAGATACCCCCCTGTTACGCAAACTCAACCAGTTTCGTACGTTTGTTCGTAATGTCCGCCCGGGTGATGAACTGGATGTCCCGGCACAAGTTAGTGAAAAAAATTTAACCCCGCCGCCGGGTAACAGCAGTGGCAACCTTGAGCAACAGATAGCCAGTACTTCACAGCTAATTGGATCTCTGCTCGCCGAAGATATGAACAGCGAGCAAGCGGCAAACATAGCACGTGGATGGGCCTCTTCTCAGGCTTCAGGGGTAATGACAGACTGGTTAAGCCGCTTCGGTACCGCAAGAATCACGCTGGGCGTGGATGAAGATTTCAGCCTGAAGAACTCCCGTGACGGCAACCCTCGAAAATGGCGATTCGATGCAACAAACAGTGAACTATGTGCCGAACGTCACGAATGCTGAAATCACGCTGGCAGCCTCGAAGGATCCGGTGATTGCCGACAATAACGATCTCACGACACTAACAGCACCGTCGCTGATACAGAGGGCAATGCGATAGCCAACACTGAGGTAACATTTACTCTACCGGAAGATGTGAAGGCGAACTTCACGCTGAGCGATGGCGACAAAGCGGTTACTGATGCCGATGGCAAAGCGAAAGTCACGCTGAAAGGTACAAAAGCAGGCGCTCATACCGTGACAGCATCGATGGTTGGCGGTAAGAGTGAGCAGTTGGTGGTGAACTTTACTGCGGATACGCTCACTGCGCAGGTTAATCTTAACGTTACCGAGGACAATTTCATCGCCAATAACATTGGAATGACCAGGCTACAGGCAACAGTGACTGATGGAAACGGCAACCCAGTAGAAGGTATAAAAGTTAATTTCCGCGGAACCTCCGTCACGCTAAGCAGCACCAGCGTTGAAACGGATGATCAGGTTTTCGCTGAAATTCTTGTGACAAGCACCGAGGTCGGACTAAAAACAGTTTCAGCCTCTCTGGCAGATAAACCTACTGAAGTCATCTCGCGATTACTGAATGCCAAGGTAGATGTTAATTCTGCGACGATTACCAGTCAGGAGATACCTGAAGGTCAGGTCATGGTCGCACAAGACATAGCAGTTAAAGCTCACGTTAACGACCAGTTTGGCAACCCGGTGACGCATCAACCCGCGACATTCAGTGCAGCGCCATCCTCGCAAATGATCATCAGCCAGAATACGGTCTCTACTAATACGCAGGGAGTAGCCGAGGTCACCATGACGCCTGAAAGAAACGGCTCGTATACTGTAAAAGCATCCCTAGCGAATGGAGCTTCACTTGAGAAACAACTGGAGGCTATTGATGAAAAACTGACACTCACGTCCAGTCCGCTTATCGGTGTCAATGCTCCTAAAGGCGCTACTCTGACGGCAACGCTAACCTCTGCAAATGGCACTCCAGTGGAGGGTCAGGTCATCAACTTTAGCGTAACGCTAGAAGGTGCGACGTTAAGTGGCGGAAAAGTGAGAACCAACTCTTCAGGTCAGGCTCCAGTCGTTCTGACCAGCAATAAAGTCGGTACATATACGGTGACTGCATCGTTCCATAACGGCGTCACAATACAGACACAGACAACCGTGAAGGTTACTGGCAACCCAAGCACCGCACATGTTGCTAGCTTTATCGCTGATCCGTCGACTATCGCCGCCACCAACAGTGATTTAAGTACCTTAAAGGCAACGGTTGAGGATGGCAGTGGTAACCTGATCGAAGGTCCCACTGTGTACTTCGCCTTAAAAAGCGGCTCCACCACATTAACGTCATTAACAGCGGTGACCGATCAAAACGGAATCGCGACAACAAGCGTGAAAGGTGAGATAACGGGGAGCGTCACTGTAAGCGCAGTCACAAGCGCAGGTGGAATGCAAACAGTAGATATATCGCTAGTGGCAGGCCCAGCAGACGCCTCGCAGTCCATCCTTAAGAACAACCAGTCATCACTGAAAGGGGACTTTACCGATAGTGCTGAGCTACATCTTGTTCTGCACGATATATCAGGCAATCCGATCAAAGTTTCTTAAGGGATAGAATTTGTGCAATCAGGTACAAACGTGCCCTATATGAAAATTAGCGCAATTGATTACAGTCAAAATATCAACGGTGATTACAAAGCTACTGTTACAGGAGGCGGAGAGGGTATCGCAACGCTGATCCCCGTATTGAATGGTGTTCATCAGGCGGGTCTGAGTACCACGATAGAATTCATTAGCGCGGAAACCAGACCAATGACGGGTACAGTGTCAGTGAATAGTGCAAACCTACCGACAGCTTCATTCCCTTCGCAGGGATTTACCGGGGCGTATTATCAGTTGAATAATGACAACTTTGCACCAGGAAAAACGGCGGCTGATTATTCGTTTTCAAGCTCGGCCTCCTGGGTAGGCGTTGATGCTACTGGTAAAGTGACATTCAAAAATGACGGTGATAGCAATACTGTAATAATCACAGCGCCCCCAAGATCCGGTGGTGCTATTTACCAAACAGTTCCTCCTGAATCGCGTTCGGTGTGACTATGATCATTTTCGGTGAGTATTGCTTTGATCCAAAGGCTGGTTTTCTGTGATGATTGACCAGCCTCAGAGTATTGATGACACCACCGTTCATAACAGATCGGCATTACTATGCATAAGTACTGCCTCAAATTCTCGCCAAAACACTTTTTAATGCCTTTGCGAATTCATCCAGACTTATATTGTCAGTTTTTTGCCCAACGACGACTGACTCCGAAACATCGGCCATTGCGGGCCATCGCGTTTTGTAATCAGCATAAATTGCAACAACAGGGGTATTATAGGGTAATATTGAGGTGTCAGGAGTTATTGCAATATAAGCATCTTTTATGATTGCTGCTGAACGTTTAATCGAGGGTGATAAGGATAAACGGTAGACATTATTATAACAATCCACTAATGCCCTGGCTTTATCTTCCCCTTTGGGTCCATAAACGATCACTATTGGAATATCTGTTTCACTTTGAATTTTTGCTATTAGATTTTCTGCAATCGATAATGAAAATGTACGTTCCTGCGAGCTACCGTCTAAATTGAGCGCAATGTAAGATCCTAACGATCGCATTTCCTCGCGTACCTCATCGAGTACATCATCGCTTAATGGCAATTCATATATTGACCTGACTGCCGGAAAACCCGCCTCACGCATCATAAATGCCCATGTCATGGGTACAGGAGTCCGGAGATTCTGATCCATCCGGGACGCGTTCTTACACAAAGGGGAATAGCACTTCATGGTTAAACCGACGACCTGGAAATTCGTTTTTGCTTTCAACTGACTGATAAATATCATCGTTTTCAGGTTCTTTTTACGCATCGCCTCTATACAAAGATCCGGCGTACCGTATTGCAGTGTTATGTTCTTCGCTAAATCTTTTATTTCTTTTAATGTTGCGTGATCCTGCATAGTCATTGTGACTAATGTTAATTTAGTCTGTTCAAGTTTGAGCGCATTAAAGACTTCTAAATTAATTGTCGACGTAACAATTAATAGATGCTTAATTTTATGCAATTCAAGCGCCCGAATAACAGGAAAGATGGCCATAGCATCGCCAATCTGATCGGGAATATGTATGACAACAAAGTCTGTTTTTTCAATATTAAAATTATAAGCTTTATAATCGTAGTAACTAAATGCAATACGTCTCAACAATGATACTAAAAACATAACTAACCTCGCCTCCCTACTGGTTATAATGCAATGCAGTCTATCAGAATCATCAGGGTGCAATTTTGTGCATATGCGGACTTTTATGTTTCATATCTCGAACCTGTGGGCCCTCTGCTTAATCCTTAAACAACACCAGCAACTCCTGCGCTTTCATCTTCCATCGAATTTTTCATGTTGCCGCTAATCAGCCATAAAATCATTTGCAGATGCGCTCTGTCGAGGTAGTCTCATAAGGTTCGTTTATAGATCGACGGCAATGTGAGTTACCTTTTCCATACTAATTATAAAAAGACAGTACAAACAGGATCATTATGGACTCCACGCTCATCTCCACTCGTCCCGATGAAGGGACGCTTTCGTTAAGTCGCGCCCGACGAGCTGCGTTAGGCAGTTTCGCTGGTGCCGTCGTCGACTGGTATGATTTTTTACTCTATGGCATTACCGCCGCACTGGTGTTTAATCGCGAGTTTTTCCCGCAAGTAAGCCCGGCGATGGGAACGCTCGCCGCATTTGCCACCTTTGGTGTCGGCTTCCTTTTCCGACCGCTCGGCGGTGTCATTTTCGGTCACTTTGGTGACCGGCTGGGACGTAAGCGCATGTTAATGCTGACCGTCTGGATGATGGGCATCGCGACAGCCTTGATTGGTATTCTTCCTTCATTCTCGACCATTGGGTGGTGGGCACCTATTTTGCTGGTGACACTGCGTGCCATTCAGGGATTTGCCGTCGGCGGCGAATGGGGAGGCGCAGCGTTGCTTTCCGTTGAAAGTGCGCCGAAAAATAAAAAAGCCTTTTACAGTAGCGGTGTACAAGTTGGCTACGGAGTAGGTTTACTGCTTTCAACCGGACTGGTTTCATTGATCAGTATGATGACGACTGACGAACAGTTTTTAAGCTGGGGCTGGCGCATTCCTTTCCTGTTTAGCATCGTACTGGTACTGGGAGCATTGTGGGTGCGCAATGGCATGGAGGAGTCCGCGGAATTTGAACAACAGCAACATAATCAAGCGGCCGCGAAAAAACGCATCCCGGTTATCGAAGCTCTGTTACGACATCCCGGTGCTTTTCTGAAGATTATTGCACTACGACTGTGCGAGTTGCTGACGATGTACATTGTTACTGCCTTTGCACTTAATTATTCAACCCAGAATATGGGGTTACCGCGCGAACTTTTCCTTAATATTGGTTTGCTGGTCGGTGGATTAAGCTGCCTGACAATTCCCTGTTTTGCCTGGCTTGCCGATCGTTTTGGTCGGCGCAGGGTTTATATCACAGGCGCGTTGATCGGAACGTTGAGCGCATTTCCTTTCTTTATGGCGCTTGAAGCACAATCTATTTTCTGGATAGTTTTCTTCTCCATAATGCTGGCAAACATTGCGCATGACATGGTGGTGTGTGTGCAACAACCGATGTTTACCGAAATGTTTGGTGCCAGTTATCGCTACAGTGGTGCTGGAGTCGGTTATCAGGTTGCCAGTGTGGTTGGCGGTGGATTTACGCCTTTTATTGCCGCTGCACTCATCACTTACTTTGCCGGGAACTGGCATAGCGTCGCTATTTATTTGCTGGCTGGATGCCTGATTTCCGCAATGACCGCTTTGTTGATGAAAGACAATCAACGCGCTTAATAGCCTGGCGAAGATCATCCGATCTTCGCCTTACACTTTTGTTTCACATTCCTGTGACATACTATCGGATGTGCGGTAATTGTATGGAACAGGAGACACACATGAATAATAAGGGCTCCGGTCTGACCCCAGCTCAGGCACTGGATAAACTCGACGCGCTGTATGAGCAATCTGTAGTTGCTTTACGCAACGCCATTGGCAAATATATTACAAGTGGCGAATTACCTGATGAAAACGCCCGCAAACAAGGTCTTTTTGTCTATCCATCACTGACCGTAACCTGGGACGGTAGCACAACTAATCCCCCCAAAACGCGCGCATTTGGTCGTTTTACTCACGCAGGCAGTTACACCACCACGATTACTCGCCCTACTCTCTTTCGTTCGTATCTCAATGAACAACTTACGTTGCTGTATCAGGATTATGGTGCGCATATCTCTGTGCAACCCTCGCAGCATGAAATCCCTTATCCTTATGTCATCGATGGCTCTGAATTAACACTTGATCGCTCAATGAGCGCTGGTTTAACTCGCTACTTCCCGACAACAGAACTGGCGCAAATCGGCGATGAAACTGCAGACGGCATTTATCATCCAACGGAATTCTCCCCGTTATCGCATTTTGATGCTCGCCGGGTTGATTTTTCCCTCGCACGGTTGCGCCATTATACCGGTACGCCAGTAGAACATTTTCAACCGTTCGTCTTGTTTACCAACTACACACGTTATGTGGATGAATTCGTTCGTTGGGGATGCAGCCAGATCCTCGATCCTGATAGTCCCTACATTGCCCTTTCTTGTGCTGGCGGGAACTGGATCACTGCCGAAACCGAAGCGCCAGAAGAAGCCATTTCCGACCTTGCATGGAAAAAACACCAGATGCCAGCATGGCATTTAATTACCGCTGATGGTCGGGGTATTACTCTGGTGAATATTGGCGTGGGACCGTCCAATGCTAAAACCATCTGCGATCATCTGGCAGTGCTACGCCCGGATGTCTGGTTGATGATTGGTCACTGTGGCGGATTACGTGAAAGCCAGGCCATTGGAGATTATGTCCTTGCACACGCTTATTTACGCGATGACCACGTTCTTGATGCGGTTCTGCCGCCCGATATTCCTATTCCGAGCATTGCTGAAGTGCAACGTGCGCTTTATGACGCTACCAAGTTAGTCAGCGGCAGGCCTGGTGAGGAAGTCAAACAGCGGCTGCGTACAGGTACTGTGGTAACCACAGATGACAGGAACTGGGAGTTACGTTACTCAGCTTCTGCACTTCGTTTTAACTTAAGCCGGGCCGTAGCAATTGATATGGAAAGTGCAACCATTGCCGCGCAAGGATATCGTTTCCGCGTGCCATACGGGACACTACTGTGTGTTTCAGATAAACCGTTACATGGTGAGATTAAGCTTCCCGGCCAGGCTAACCGTTTTTATGAAGGCGCTATTTCCGAACACCTGCAAATTGGCATTCGGGCGATCGATTTGCTGCGCGCAGAAGGCGACCGACTGCATTCACGTAAATTACGAACCTTTAATGAGCCGCCGTTCCGATAATAAGTTATGAACCTTCTTATCAGAAATAGATGTGAAGGATTAAGTAAGACATCTGGCAAATAGCCTGCAATAAACGCGGGCTGTTTGCTTCCTTGGGCAGATGCGAGTTTTATTATCGTCTTAATGATTTCCACATATTAAAAGCAAGTATGCTTTCAAAACACAATTATAAAAAATCCCGCCAACAACATTAGTTTTTATAAAATTAAATATAAGATTATGGCTTTAGAATATTTTTATTTCTAATAGACGAGATTTTTCCTGTTATGATATAATATGCTGAATTAACACATGTTAACGATTTACCAGTAATGTAAATAAATTTTCGAGGAGATCATTCCAGTGGGACGTAAATGGGCCAATATTGTTGCTAAAAAAACGGCTAAAGACGGTGCAACGTCTAAAATTTATGCAAAATTCGGTGTAGAAATCTATGCTGCTGCCAAACAAGGTGAACCCGATCCAGAATTAAACACATCTTTAAAATTCGTTATTGAACGTGCAAAGCAGGCACAAGTTCCAAAGCACGTTATTGATAAAGCAATTGATAAAGCCAAAGGCGGTGGAGATGAAACGTTCGTACAGGGACGTTATGAAGGCTTTGGTCCTAATGGCTCAATGATTATTGCTGAGACATTGACTTCAAATGTTAACCGTACGATTGCTAACGTTCGCACAATTTTCAATAAAAAAGGCGGCAATATCGGAGCGGCAGGTTCTGTCAGCTATATGTTTGACAATACGGGTGTGATTGTATTTAAAGGAACAGACCCTGACCATATTTTTGAAATTTTGCTTGAAGCTGAAGTTGATGTTCGTGATGTAACTGAAGAAGAAGGTAATATTGTTATTTATACTGAACCTACTGACCTTCATAAAGGAATCGCGGCGCTAAAAGCAGCTGGAATCACTGAGTTCTCAACAACAGAATTAGAAATGATTGCTCAATCTGAAGTTGAGCTTTCCGCAGAAGATTTAGAAATCTTTGAAGGGCTTGTTGATGCCCTTGAAGATGACGACGATGTACAAAAAGTTTATCATAACGTCGCAAATCTCTAATTATATGTTAAAGAAATCTGTCTTTATGGCAGATTTCTTTAATCTCATATAATCCTTATAAAAATATAATGTTTAACTCGTCATATTGCTTATAAAAAATCCCCGTTCCCAGAGAAATAATATTTATTAAAATGGCAGGTCTTCTTTTTCTGATTACCGAAGACAAAGTGGCAATTACGTATAGTTTCCCGATAAAGACGCGACAGCTACATCCCGCATAAGGCATTTTTCTCTTTATCTTTGTACGGTACTTCATGGAACAGAATTTTTGACCTTGTGAATCGTGATGTCTGTTGGGGAGGGGCAATTTGCTCACTGAAGCGTGAGACTCGATTAAGCGCACGAAACACAGAAATCAAAAACCCGACCACTTTTTTACAAAGTGACCGGGTAAAAATAATTTTTATTTTTTAACTGTCCTGAGACTCATAGAGATGTCTCAAAACTAAAATTTGGCTCCTCTGACTGGACTCGAACCAGTGACATACGGATTAACAGTCCGCCGTTCTACCGACTGAACTACAGAGGAATCGTGTGAACGGGGCGCATATTAATGGCAGTGCATGGTGATGTCAAAGGGTGAAATGCATTTTTTTGTTTGTTTGCTGACAATTTCAACAAAGTGGTGAGCTTTCAATCTTATTGGGTAATGAACCATCGTGGTGCATACCCCCCTTTTATAGGGCAGGTGAATGCGACTGCTGATAAAAAGGGCCAATGACGAATCTATCATAATCTCTTATTTGACAGTTGGTTAGCTTGCGCATCAACGCTAAAATAGAACTGGCAAGCATCTTGCATTCTGGTTGTAAGTAATGGCGGCACTTGGGCCGATTCTTAAAAACCGGAGGCAACATGAACTTCAGACGCCTGAAATACTTCGTAAAAATTGTAGATATTGGTAGCCTGACCCAGGCTGCTGAAGTATTGCATATTGCACAACCAGCGCTCAGCCAGCAGGTTGCCACACTGGAAGGTGAGTTAAATCAACAGCTTTTGATTCGCACAAAACGGGGCGTTACGCCAACAGGCGCCGGAAAAATTCTCTATACCCATGCACGGGCCATTTTACGTCAGTGTGAGCAGGCCCAACTGGCGGTGCATAACGTTGGTCAGTCATTATCGGGGCAAGTCTCGATTGGCTTTGCGCCAGGAACCGCTGCGTCATCCATCACCATGCCCTTATTACAGGCGGTTCGCGCTGAATTCCCGGAGGTCGTTATCTATCTTCATGAAAATAGTGGTGCAGTGCTTAACGAAAAACTGATAAATCACCAACTCGATATGGCGGTGATTTATGAGCATTCCCCTGTGGCTGGGGTATCCAGTCAGGCTTTGCTGAGAGAAGATCTTTTCCTGGTAGGAACTCAAGATTGCCCGGGGCAAAGCGTTGATGTTAATGCTATTGCGCAAATGAACCTTTTTCTCCCCAGTGATTACAGCGCTGTTAGACTTCGTGTTGATGAGGCTTTTTCCCTACGGCGGCTCACGGCAAAAGTCATTGGTGAAATTGAGTCTATTGCCACGCTTACCGCAGCGATTGCCAGCGGCATGGGCGTTGCAGTATTACCTGAATCGGCTGCGCGTTCGTTATGTGGCGCAGTAAATGGGTGGATGTCACGCATTACCACTCCTTCAATGAGTCTCTCTTTGTCCTTAAATTTACCCGCCAGAGCAAACTTGTCACCACAGGCACAGGCAGTGAAAGAGTTGTTAATGTCAGTGATTAGTTCTCCAGTGATGGAAAAAAGGCAGTGGCAATTGGTGAGCTAAGCGTTATATCGGGATGGAATAAGATGCGGGTTTTTATTATTTGTTATGCCGGGCATTAGACTTTAACAATAACGGGATATCTGAACTGCCCGGAGTTTACCGTGAATTTCCAACAACTAAAGATAATCCGCGAGGCTGCACGTCAGGATTACAACCTGACAGAGGTTGCGAATATGCTTTTTACCTCACAGTCAGGCGTTAGCCGTCATATTCGGGAACTGGAGGATGAACTTGGCATCGAAATATTTGTTCGACGAGGTAAGCGACTGCTGGGCATGACTGAACCGGGCAAAGCATTACTGGTCATTGCAGAACGCATTCTGAATGAAGCCAGTAATGTTCGTCGGCTCGCAGACCTGTTTACCAACGATACGTCTGGCGTTCTCACTATTGCAACGACGCATACTCAGGCACGTTATAGCTTGCCTGAGGTCATTAAAGCTTTTCGCGAACTTTTCCCGGAGGTTCGGCTGGAGCTAATCCAGGGTACACCACAGGAAATTGCGACGTTGTTGCAAAATGGCGAAGCTGATATTGGTATCGCCAGCGAGCGTTTGAGTAATGACCCGCAGCTCGTCGCCTTCCCGTGGTTTCGTTGGCACCATAGTTTGCTTGTTCCACTCGATCATCCCTTGACGCAAATTACACCGTTGACGCTGGAATCAATAGCGAAGTGGCCGTTAATTACTTACCGACAGGGGATTACGGGGCGCTCACGCATTGATGACGCATTTGCCCGCAAAGGTTTGCCGGCAGATATTGTATTAAGTGCACAGGATTCTGATGTCATTAAAACCTATGTTGCTCTTGGGCTTGGGATCGGATTAGTTGCCGAACAATCCAGCGGCGAACAAGAGGAAAAGAATTTAATCCGCCTGGATACGCGGCATCTTTTCGATGCTAATACTGTCTGGTTGGGACTGAAGCGAGGGCAACTTCAGCGTAACTATGTCTGGCGCTTTCTGGAACTTTGTAATGCAGGACTGTCAGTTGAGGATATCAAGCGCCAGGTGATGGAAAACAGTGAAGAGGAAATTGATTATCAGATATAGCAAAAAGCCCGCTATAAAAGCGGGCTTTTCAGAAATTTGGCTCCTCTGACTGGACTCGAACCAGTGACATACGGATTAACAGTCCGC
>OBVM01000603.1_pt1 | contig 11550 bp, 9 predicted proteins | sample 1476051 | NCBI WGS metagenome assembly OBVM01 (sample SAMEA2579986, study PRJEB22360) | human gut metagenome | biome: human gut; feature: human-associated habitat; material: faeces | place: Denmark | collected 2008/2010
GCTATTATTATATAATCTATATTTATATAGAAAAATATTTTACCAATAAAGCTATATAATGTCAATATTTACAAGAAAAATCCCCATCTTTCATAGGCAGCTATTCACATATCATACATAGGTATTTTAAATAGCTTAATTAGAAAGATGAGGATATATAATCAGAATATTAAATTACTATTATCATTCATAACAATAGCTTTTATAGCACACAAGTAATAATAATGTCATTACATCAAATCAATTAATATTAAGCATTTTCTAATTTATCTTGATCATCGTGTTTACGGCAAATACCTGCAAAAATAGATCCTGTAAAGTTATGAATGATGGAGAATACTGCACCTGCTACCGCAGCTTGTGGTGTAAAGTGTTTTAGTGCTAAAGATACGGATAATGCAGAATTTTGCATAGCCACTTCGATTTGCATAGCACGACGAGAAGACACATCAATACTGAGAGCTTTACATACAAAGTATGTCACAACATAACCACTCAAATTTTGTACTAAACACGCTACAAAAATAATGAAACCGGTTTCGGCAATTTGCTTTTGGTTAACTGCAGTTACAGCTGCCAAGATAAGCAATACCGCGATAGCTGCAATGGTTGGACATACAGATTTTACAGGTTCAATTTTTGTGCCAATAAAGTAATTCAATACAATCCCCAAAATAATTGGTACTAACACAATTTTTACAATGGATATAAACATTGGCATAAATTGAATTTCAATAGAAGATGTTGCACCAGCATATAATACGACAAATAAAGGCGTTAAAATAGGTGCCAATAATGTGGATACAGTTGTTGCTGATACGGATAAGGGAACATTACCATTTGCAAGGAAGGTCATTACATTAGAAGCAGTACCACCAGGACATGCACCCAACAAGATAAAACCAATCCCAACTTCTGGAGGAAAATTAAATGCTAAGGCTACTAAGAAACCTGCCAATGGCATCCATAAGAATTGGATTACGGATACGAGAATAACCTTCATTGGTTGCTTAAATACATCAATAAAGACTTGAGCCGTTAATGTTAACCCCATCGCAAACATAACAAACTGTAGCATGTAAGCAATATAAGGAGTCATCCAAGAAAATACTGCAGGTAGCATATATGCTAAAACAGCCATCAATAGTACTATCCAGGATAGATAACTATTGAATAAGTGATTAATAGAACGAATAACACTCATAAAAACACTCGCTTTCATAATAAATCAAAATTTAATACGCCGATTATTATAGCATTTCTATAGAATATTAACAACACATACAAAAGGAGTTCACATAACACCTGTTACGTGAACTCCTTTGATTAATTGATCAAATTTATTTTGTTAATGCACCTACATTATCTAAACGATGTAAGCACTTTTCTTTACCAAGTAATGTAACAATATTATTCAAATCTGGACCATGCATTTGACCTGTTAAAGCTACACGAATTGGCATAAATACGAATTTACCTTTTAAAGAGGTTTCTTTCATTACGGCCTTGATTGTTGCTTTTACAACCTCAGGTGTAATTTCATCAAGTTCAGCCAATGCATTCCGGAAAGCGCCGAGAACTGTTGGAGCTGTTTCTTCATTCAATACAGCACGCAATTCTTCTTCATGCCCCTCTTCAAGGAATACTGTTTCGCCCATAAACAAGCCTACATGATCTTTGATTTGAGCACCATAGCTAATATGATCACGGAATGTAGAGCATAATAATGTCAACCAATCGATATCAGCTTGATTCAAGCTATCTGGAGCTAAACCAACCTCTTTCAAATGCGGCAAACAAAGGTGGAATAATTCTTCATCACTCAAATTCTTCATGTAGTGGAAATTTATATGGTTCAATTTATCAATATCAAACACAGCAGGATTTTTCGCTACCCGATCCATAGAGAAAGCCTGAATCAATTCATCTTGTGTGAAGAATTCTTCTTCACCTTCAGGAGCCCAACCAAGAAGTGCCAAGAAGTTTACAAGTGCTTCTGGTAAGTAGCCTAATTGTTTGTATTGTTCAACAGAGGTAGCACCATGACGTTTGGACATTTTCTTGTAATCTTTACCAAGAATTAAGGAAATGTGACCAAACTTAGGTGCTTCCCAATCTAAAGCTTCATAAATAGCCATTTGACGAGGTGTATTGGATAAATGTTCCTCTGCACGAATAACGTGAGTGATACCCATCATATGATCGTCCATTACTACGGCAAAGTTATATACAGGAATACCATCGGATTTAACGATAACGAAGTCACCTACACCATTGGACTCAAAGGATACATGACCGCGTACCATATCGTCGAAAGCATAAGTTTTATTTAACGGTACACGCAAACGAATTGTTGGTTTACGACCTTCAGCAATGTATTTAGCCTTTGTTTCTTCATCTAAGTGTTCACAATGACCGTTGTATTTCGGTGTTTCCCCACGATCCATTTGTTCTTGGCGAACAGCATCTAATTCTTCAGGGGTGCAATAACACTCATAAGCTTTACCTTCATCCAATAAGCGTTGTGTTATTTCTTTATATAAATCAAGACGTTCTGTTTGACGGTAAGGACCATTATTACCGCCTACATCAATGCCTTCATCCCAGTTCATGCCAAGCCATTGTAAGGAAGCTTTAATATTCTCTTCACTTTCACGTGTAGAACGAGTTAAATCCGTATCTTCAATGCGCAATACAAATGTGCCTTTTTCCTTACGTGCTAATAGCCAGTTAAACAAAGCAGAACGAGCACCACCAATATGGAATGGACCCGTAGGGCTTGGAGCAAAACGAACTTTCATGGAACTCATGATTAAATCTCTCCTTCATATACAGAAACGACAGCTTGTGCAGCAATGCCTTCGCGGCGCCCAATAGCCCCTAGCATTTCATTCGTTGTCGCTTTAATACTAATGCGATCTAATGGTATCTCTAAAATAGACTGTAAATTCGCCTTCATCATATCAATGTGAGGCTTTAATTTAGGTGTCTCAGAAATAACCATAATATCAATATTATAGGCTTGTAACCCACGTTCTTTCAATAAGAAATTTACTTTTTCTAGTAAAAGCATGCTAGAAATCCCTTTATACTGGTCATCTTCAGGTGGAAAATAGTATCCAATATCCCGTAAACCAGCGGCGCCTAGCATGGCATCCATCAAGGCATGAATGAGAACATCCGCATCGGAGTGTCCATCAGGGCCAAGGCCAGATTCGATATGAACACCACCTAAGATACAAGGACGACCTGCTTTTAATTGATGAATATCATAACCAAATCCAACGCGCATACGCTTATCCTCAATTCCTAAATATCGTTTTGCTACTGCAATATCATTAGGAGTGGTCACCTTAATATTACAATAGTCTCCACTTACTATATGTACAGGCTGCCCTAAATGCTCAACGAGGGACACATCATCAGTGCCTAAATATTTTTCATCATAAGCCTTTTGATGGGCCTCTTTAAATAGATCTTTTTGAAAGCCTTGTGGCGTTTGAATTTGGTATAATTCACTGCGTTTTAATGTTTCTATTACAGTATGCTCTGTATCAACTCGTTTAATCGTATCCGTAGCAGGGACACCTACAGTAGCAGCTCCATATTCTATTGCGGCCCTAACAACAGAATCAAACAGTTTCGTTGATGCTAATGGACGCGCTCCATCATGAACTAGCACAATATTACTATCTTCTGATACAGCTTTGAGCCCATAAGCCACAGAATCTTGACGTTCTCTTCCACCAAGCACTATCTTTACAGGAATATGCAAATCCAACCCTTGAATATGGTTAGACATATATTCTTGTTCGCCTTCAGCTACAACAAGAATAATTTCTTTTAAACCTTCAATCTTTTCTACATTCTGTATGGTACGTTGAATAATAGAATATCCCCCTAAAGGAATAAATATCTTATTTTCTTTATATCCCATACGGCGACCAGCACCTGCAGCGAGAACGATACAACTAATTGCCTTGCCCATTTTGTCCTCCATCTACACGAGCAAAAATCATCCGTCCTGCACTCGTTTGTAATATGGATGTAACCATAACCTCTACATTTTGACCAACATAAGGCTTACCATCCTCTACGACAATCATCGTGCCATCGTCGAGATAAGCCACACCTTGGTGTACTTCCTTACCTTCTTTCATGATTTGAACGCGAATCCATTCTCCAGCGATTAGAGCAGGTTTTAATACATTTGCCAATTCATTGAGGTTAAGCACTTCAATCCCCTGTACACGAGCCACCTTATTCAAGTTAAAGTCATTAGTCATCAATTTCCATTGCTTATCTAAAGCAAGTCGCATAAGTTTTGAATCAACCTCTACAAGATCATCATAATCATCTTCAACAACTTCTATAGCTACCTTATTGGCATCTTGCATATCCTTCAAAATATCAAGGCCACGTCGGCCACGGTTGCGTTTCGTAGCATCCGCAGAGTCAGAAATTACCTGTAACTCATTTAATACAAATAGTGGCACCATAAGAGGGCCTTCAATGAAGCCCGTAGCACATAGTTCTTTGATACGACCGTCAATGATAACTGAAGTATCTAGTAATTTTGGCGTACTAGAGGATTTATCTAATTTATGAGTTGAAAACATTTTAAAACGACTTGTTTTTTTAGTGCTATCTCCTCCCCATTGTTGTACGTAATTATTGTACATTTCGGGGCCTTTACGAGCCATGATTTTAAGTCCACTATATCCAAAAATAGCACTCAAAATTATAGGAATATAAGGTCCTATAATAGGTACTTGATTGAATGCAACACCAATTAGATTTGCAATAATAAGGCCGAATAATAAACCGATGGTGCCTGCAATCAATTCTTGATTTGGAATATGAGTAAGAATACGCTCTAATCTTTTAGCAATTACTAAACCTTGTTTCAGAATAAATGATGAAATCAGATAACCAATAACAAGGCCTAATAGAGTACCTACGATTAATACTGCAATACGTGCAATTGTTAATGACATGTCCCCAAAAGATTCAAATTGAGAAACCAAATATGGGTCAATAATAGGTGCTAAGCTATCCATTCCCACGTAGGCTGCTGTACCTACTAAAATGGCTATTACATAGCGTAAAATCCGATAAATCATGAAATCACCCCCTAATTATGAAAATACGAGCTGCATCGCCTCTTGTATAGATTTGACACCTCTAATTTTGATAGAACTATCATTATCCTTGATTTGTTTATAGTTGCCTTCAGGAATAATAAACTTTTTAAAACCTAATTTCTTGGCTTCATTTATACGCTGTTCAATGCGAGGAATACTGCGAACATTACCAGTTAAGCCTACTTCACCTAAAATTACCATATCTGTTGGAACGATTCGATTTTTCAGATTTGACACAATGGCAACCGCCATAGATAAATCACAAGCAGGTTCATTTACCTTGAGACCACCGATGACATTTACATACACGTCTTTATTACCTAATGTAAAGCTACAGCGTTTTTCTAAGACTGCTAATAATACAATTAATCGGTTAAGATCATAACCAATCGCCGTACGTCTAGGCATACCAAAGGCCGTAGTAACGACCAAGCTTTGTACCTCTACTAAGATGGGCCGAACCCCTTCGAGGTAAATCATAACAGCACTGCCACTTTCTTCATCGGAACGCTCTGCCAAGAGAGAAGCAGATGGATTGGACAATTCCTGTAACCCTTCCTCTACCATGGCAAAAATACCTGTTTCTGATGTAGAACCAAAACGGTTTTTAATGGACCGTAATATACGGAATTGATAAGAACGCTCCCCTTCAAAGTAAAGCACTACATCTACCATATGCTCTAACATACGAGGCCCTGCAATATTGCCTTCCTTTGTTACATGACCAATGATTACAGTAGGTATATTTCGTTCTTTACAGAAGCGAAGTAGACGAGATGTGCATTCACGAACTTGACTAACACTGCCTGGCGCAGCATCTATATCTCCAGTATACATAGTTTGTATAGAGTCAATGACTAGTAAGGAAGGAGTCATTGCTTCAGCTTGCTCCAATATATGATCTAGATCAGTATCTGCAATAACTTGTAACCGTTCACTATTAATATGCAGTCGTTCTGCTCGAAGTTTAAGTTGTAACTGAGACTCTTCACCAGATGCATAAAGAACTGCTCCTACTGTATCGGCTATCTTCTGGGATACTTGTAGTAACAGAGTAGATTTACCAATACCAGGATCACCACCTAAAAGCATTAGAGCACCAGGCACTATGCCACCACCTAATACACGATCAATTTCACCAAAGGTTGTAGATACGCGTGCAATAGAAGAAATTTCGATATCTGGCAAGGCGGTAGGCTTCGCCGTTTGATTTCCAACACCTCGAGAAGGTGTTCGACTATGTTTAGTTTCTTTAATTATTTCTTCAACTAATGTATTCCATTCTCCACATTGTGGACAACGGCCCATCCACTTAGAGGATTCAGCCCCACAATTTTGACAAAAGAATACAGATTTTGCTTTTGCCATAACACCTCAATACATTTAAAAAGAAAGGTCATGAATGATAACCATTCATGACCTTTTATGCATAATTTTACTACATGGTTAACTATCATCATTCTATAGTATACCATTTAACTTATATTTTTTATATGAAAGGTAGTCATCAACTGTATAATTTGTATTTTTATCATATTGATACAACAAGATCGTTATCCTTTGCATCTGCTTTAATAATTTTACCTTCTTTTGCATCTCCTTTCAAAATAAGATCGGACACTGGGTCCTCAATTAAACGTTGAATAGCACGTTTTAATGGTCGAGCCCCCATTGTGAAATCAGAGCCCTCCTTAACAAGTAAATGCATAGCCTCAGGAGAGATTTCTAATTGTAAATCACGCGCTTCAAGGCGTTTTGTAACATCACTCATCAAGATAGTTACAATTTCTTTTAAGTCCTCTTCTGTTAATGGATGGAATACAATCATTTCATCAATACGGTTTAAAAACTCAGGTCTAAAATGACGTTTCACCGCATCCATTACTGACTTCTTAGCCTCTTTAAACTCAATTTCTTTATTTTCATCTACATTGAAATCAGATTTTTTAGCCGCTAAGAAACCAAGTTCTGGAGAGTTTTTATGTAAAGCTTTAGCACCTAAGTTACTTGTCATAATAATAACTGTATTTCTGAAATCTACAGTTCTTCCTTGACTATCAGTAAGACGACCATCATCAAGAACTTGTAACAAAATATTAAAGAAATCTGCATGTGCCTTTTCCACTTCATCGAGGAGGATAACGCTATATGGTTTGCGACGTACCGCATCTGTTAATTGTCCACCTTCTTCATAGCCTACGTAACCTGGAGGGGCACCGACTAAGCGAGACACAGTATGTTTTTCCATATATTCAGACATATCAAGTCGAATCATAGCAGATTCATCGCCGAACAAGGAGGATGCAAGCGCTCTTGCTAGCTCAGTTTTCCCTACACCAGTTGGCCCAAGGAACAAGAATGAACCAATAGGCCGTTTTGGGTCTTTTAATCCAGCCCTTGCACGGCGTACAGCTTTAGCTACAGCAGTAACAGCCTCATCTTGACCTACTACGCGTTTATGAAGTTCTTCTTCCAAATGTAGTAAGGTTGCAGACTCTTCTTCTGCAATTTTAGCCACTGGAATGCCTGTCCATTGCGCTACTACAGCAGCTATGTCTTCCTCTGTTACTATTAACTTTTGATCGCTTTTTTCTTTAGCAATAGATTTTTTATCACCAATTTCTTTTAATAGTAATTGTTCTTCATCGCGAAGCTTTGCAGCCTTTTCGAAATCTTGAGACGTAACCGCAGCTTCTTTTTCTTTCTTAACTGTATTGAGGCGATCCTCTAATGCTTTAACATCAGGTGCTGAAGAAAATACTTTCATACGAACCTTAGATGCAGCTTCATCGACTACATCGATAGCCTTATCAGGTAAGAATCGATCTGTAATATATCGGCTAGATAAAGACACAGCTGCTGTTAATGCCTCATCTGTAATCTTAGCCTTATGGAAAGCTTCATACCGATCTCTTAATCCCTTTAAAATTTCAAGAGCATCCTCTTCGTTAGGCTCTCCTACTTGAACGGGTTGAAAACGACGCTCTAAAGCAGCATCTTTTTCTATATATTTCTTATATTCATCAAGTGTTGTGGCACCGATAACTTGGAATTCACCTCGTGCCAAAGCAGGCTTTAAGATATTAGCTGCATCCATAGCGCCTTCAGTAGCACCTGCCCCAACCAATGTATGAATTTCATCTATAAAGATAATCATATCATCATGTTGTTGTACTTCATCAATGGCTTTTTTCAACCGTTCTTCAAATTCACCACGGTACTTGGCACCCGCTAACATAGAACCAATACTAAGAGAAATAATGCGTTTATTACGTAAAATCTCCGGTACATTATCAGTCACAATACGCTGTGCCAAGCCTTCGGCAATAGCTGTTTTACCTACACCTGGTTCACCAATAAGAACAGGATTATTTTTAGTTCTACGGCTGAGAATTTGAATGACTCGTTGAATCTCCGTATCGCGGCCAATAACAGGATCAATCTTACCTTGTTTAGCAGACTCATTAAGATCAGTTGCAAAATCTGACAGCTCACCTAAATCATTATTGCTATTTATTCCCTCTTGACCACCATTATTGCTACCTTTATTCGAGCCAAGAATACTACGAATTGCTTCTACTACATCATTACTACGTATATTCATAGCTCGTAAAATAGCAACTGCAACACCGCTACCATCGCTAAGTAGGCCCAATAGAATATGCTCAGTACCAACGTAATTGTGATTCATTTGATTTGCTACTTGAATGGCAAGCTCAAGTACATGTTTAACGCGAGGTGTCATATATATTGACGTTGCCTTTTTATTACCACGTCCTACATGTTCTTCTACAGCTTCAAAAATATCTTCTGTAACAAGGCCAAGCTCTTCTAAAGCTTTAGCTGCTACACCATTTTTAACCTTTGTAAGGCCAATGAGTACGTGTTCAGTACCAACATAGTCATGTCCTAACTCCAAAGCAGCCTCTTGAGCTAACGAAAGAACACGCTGTGCATCGTCTGTAAACCGTTGCATCATAATATCACCTCATCTATCTATGTAAATTGTAATTATTTCTTTTCAAATATATATAAACAATGGTGAAATAACCATTGGAATATCAAAAATATTATTAAACTCTATTAATCTATTATGCTATCTAGTATTAATATTTACTATTTTTTACAAATCTCTTAACGGTAAACTAAGAAAATTATATAAATCAATCTATACAAAATAAATAATCATGCATTAATTATTTATGTATTTATATTAATTTGAAAGTTTTTGACGTATCACCTTTGCACGATAGCTGTCGCGATCGGTATCTGTCAAATTTTCACTACCTAAGTATTTAGAGAGGAAGTTTGGTCTAGTTATAGCAACAAGCTCATTAAAAGTATCTTTACCCCAGAATGGTAATATTTCTAAATCTACACCTAATTGAATGTCGCTAAGCTTACTAAGTGCCTCTTTACCGCTTACACGTCGTGCATATTGTAAAATTCCATAGGATCGCCAAAGTATATCTTCCAAACCTTCTTTATCGTTGTGTAATAAAGATTGCCGAGACTTTCGTTCTTCTGCAATAATTCCTTCTACGATTTTAATCAATTGCTCAATAGTTGCTTCTTCACTAATACCCATCGTTCGTTGATTAGAAATCTGGTAAATACAACCTAAAGCTTCGGAACCTTCCCCATACAACCCTCGTACAGAGTAACCTAGTTGTATTATGTTACGAATGAGTCTCGTAATACGACCAGATAACGTCAATGCGGGTAAATGTAACATAACAGAGGCCCGTAAACCTGTACCCACATTAGTGGGGCAAGCAGTTAAATAACCAAATCGCTCATCAAAGGCATAAGGGTATTTTGCTTCGATAGCTTTATCAATTTGAACCGCATGATTATAAGCTTGTTGCAATTTAAGTCCTGGAGCCATAGATTGAATACGTAAATGATCTTCTTCATTTACCATAATTGCGATAGAAGCATCATCAGATACGATCAAATTACGATACGGTAATTGTTCCTCTAAAGCAGGACTCATTAAATGCTTTTCAACTAAGACAGCACGTTCACATTGACTTAATTGCTCAAGGCTAATATTTGTATATTGGTGCTCATCAGCCTTTTTTAATATTGGCAATAGGCCTCGAGAGATTGTATTCACTTTTTCTAAGGAAACTGTATCTTCACGATTCGTAAACAATATATCATCAAAATTTCTCGCCAATCGTATACGGCTTGAAATTACAATGTGGTCTGTCGCCTCTGTATCCTGACACAGCCACTGACTTAGCGGAGAGTCCAATATAGTATCTAACATAAGAACCTCCTATTCGTTATCACCATCAATGATAACTTCTAGATTTTTAATTTTATCTCTCAAAATTGCAGCTTCTTCAAAGTTTTCAGCTTGAATAGCTGTATCTAATTGACGGCGCAATTGCTTTACTTCATACTTTGCTTTAAAAACATTAGTACCACGACTAGGTATAGTCCCTTCATACTCAGAACTACCTTGTATTCGTTCTAATAATGGATTTATTTCACTATTAAAAGTCTCATAACATTGACCACAGCCAAACTTACCTACCCGATTGAATTCATCATAAGTAATACCACACTGAGGGCATCTCTTAGATTGATGAGCTTTTAATAAGTTATCTGGATACACCATATTCTTAAAAAAATCATTAGTAAAAAAGTTATTATCCCACATATCATTCATAAAAGAACTATAAGGAGATAATTTCCCAGCTTGTTGTAACTCGGTGGCACAAGTACTGCAAAGATGTTGCTCAGTCTTTTGATTATTTATGATATTAGTCATATGGATAGTAGCTTCATTTTTATGGCAATGATCACATAACACAAATCATCACTCCTTCCGCAAAGTGTCCACCATTGATGCATATAATTGACGAACAGCATCATTACGTTCTTCTACGTCTACATTTTCAATTAATGTAGCAAAAGAATTATGCATCAATTGAGCTTCACGACGGGTAATCTTTTCAGATTGTAATAATTGAAATAATGATTGATCTACATCTCGCATATCAATTAATCGTTCTACCGTATTTGGACCTTCATAAATCCGATAAGTTGTAACAGCAGGTAAAGAATCTGAACTTTCTGGGTTAATTTTTTTGATTCGAATATATCCACCCAAGCCACGTCTTGACTCAACATCGAAACCGCGCTCATTAGAAAAACGCGTACTTAACACGTAACTAATTTGGGATGGCGCACAATCTAATTCATCAGCCAATTCATTACGCTTTAAAATTAGCTTTTCTTGTTCTTCACGCATACGGTCTAATATAAATTTTTCTATTTTATCAGCTATCATACTCATAAAAAACACCCCTTTAAAGTTTATTTACTATAGTTTTGACTATTTGTTCTTTAGCATAATTCTATTATTTTTGACTTTTTGACTTTAGTCAATATA
>OBVM01000607.1_pt1 | contig 11460 bp, 10 predicted proteins | sample 1476051 | NCBI WGS metagenome assembly OBVM01 (sample SAMEA2579986, study PRJEB22360) | human gut metagenome | biome: human gut; feature: human-associated habitat; material: faeces | place: Denmark | collected 2008/2010
GTGACCGGAACCGGCGAGCAGACAGGCGCTGATGCGGTAACCGCTGCGGCACCCGCAGCGCAGAACACCGGAAATCTTCTCTCGTTGAAGACGACTCCGATGCTGAATGTCTCCGGATCGGCATTGAATGCTCCCTCTTCGACCGGCATTTCCCTGTCGGCAAAGGCTGAAACCGCAGATGATTCCGCCGGCTTTGTGGACATTCGCGACACCGTGACAGGCGAGACGGGCACGTTGCCCGCCGAGGGCATCTTCGTGGCGATCGGCCATGAACCGGCCACGCGTTTTGCGAAGGGTTCCGTGGATATGGATGACGACGGGTACATTCTGGTCTCCGGTGCCGGAACGCATACTTCCGTGCCTGGAGTGTTCGCCGCCGGTGACTGCGTTGACCGGGTGTACCGTCAGGCCATCAGTGCCGCAGGCATGGGATGCCGCGCCGCGCTGGACGCACAATCCTACCTGGCCTCACTGCACTGATCCAACAGCACAGCTCGACCTGTCGGCGAAATCAAACCTCATCACAGACGATGATATTGCTTCACCGGCGGGTTGAGCTACACAAATATTGCTTGCATTGTCAGTAATCACAAACGAAACGACAGACTGACCGAAATAGCGCTGCGGACGCTTACCAGCGCCGGAGAATCGCATCAGAACGACAATCCGCTCAAATCTAGCGCATTGTACTGGACCGATTTCAACTCATATTGCTCAACAGAGTTTTCGGTAATGAATTTTCAGGTGCATGCAATAGGACAGTTATACGTGCGGTTCATTGCATTAGTCCTCTGACTGCAAATGCCACGACAGTTGCTTTATACGCGTTCTGCCGGAGAGGCAATGAATACCTCTCGGCAGACCAGATCATACAGCTCATGAACGGCATGACCGTTTCCCGTTGTGTGATGATGGCGGCTCACACCGTTGTGTGGCTCGCAACCTCACACCCATTTTGCCGCCGCGCCCTCGACTGCCGTGGGAATCAGCATGCTGAGAATGCGTTCCATATCCTCAGGGGAGGAAAACACGATTTCGATTCGACCGTGCTTTTGCGTACCCTTGATGGACACTTTGGTGTCAAAATGATTTTCAAGGTTGTTGACAATCGGAGAACCGGCCCAAGGATTGTTCTTCGTCGGCCTTACCTTCTTGGGCACGTTGCTTTCTGCGTTCTTCAGCGCCACGATTTCCTCGGTGCTGCGAACCGAAAGCCCCTCCCCTATGATTCGAGTGGCCAGTTTGTCGATTTCACTTTCGTCATTCAAACCAAGAAGAGCTCGCGCATGCCCTGCGGACAGTACGCCTGCGGCAACTTTCTTCTGCACGGACGCAGGAAGATTCAGCAGACGCAATGTGTTCGCGATTTGCGGTCGCGATTTCGAGATCGACTTGGATAGTTCAGCCTGAGTCAGGCCGAAGTCATCAATCATCTGCTGATATGCCGCCGCCTCTTCCAGAGGATTCAGTGCGACGCGATGAAGGTTCTCCAGCAGTGCATCACGCAGCATCTCGTCATCTGATGTGGTTTTGACAATCGCCGGAATCGTCTTCAGTTGTGCAAGTTGTGATGCACGCCAGCGACGCTCACCCATAATGAGCTCGTATTTCTGCGATGTTTCACGTGAAACATCACTCTTGCTGGACTCCCCAGCCTGACGCTTGCGAACCACGATCGGCTGCAATACGCCGACTTCCTTGATGGACGCGGCCAACTCATTCAGCTCTTCCTCATCAAAGACGCTGCGCGGCTGCTGCGCATTCGGAACGATGGAGCTGACAGGAATATCCAGCAGATAGCCACCCTCGACAGGCTTCAATTCTGGAGTTTCCTTATTATCCTTTTCCTTGCCGGATGTCTTTGTGCTCTCGGAACGCTGAGCCGGCTGCGTTTTCTTGGAATCGCTCGTCCCCTGTGCTGTTGCTCCGAAAAACATGTCACTGGGGTGTGACATATCACTGATACCGGGCATGGCAACACGCTTGCCGCTCTTGGGCTTCTCCACCGTTGTGGACTTGTGTACGGCAGGAATGGAATCCTTCATGGCCGGAATGGTCTTACGCTTGATTTCGCCAAGACGAACCGGAGCGGTAGACTCACTGTGTTGTTCAGTACCGCTCTTATGGGATTCGACCTTCTCTGGCGCAGCCGCAGCTTTCTCTTGAGGGGCTTTCTTGTTGGCTGTCGTCTCCTCGGATTCAAGATCAACACCCAATTGCTGCTGTTCCGCATGAGCTGTTCTCGACTCACCGGGAAGTGCGGGGAACAGCGCACCCAATCCTTTACCCAAACGTGATTTTGAGGTCATGGGTTACTCTCCCCTCTTCGCGTCAATTGCAGCCAGCACCGAAGGCGATCGACGGGCGATTTCCAAGGCCGCTTCGCCATAGGCACTCGCTCCCATTCCACGCGGGTCATAGCTGATGACTGTCTTTCCGAAACTTGGAGCCTCAGATATTTTTACCGTACGGGGAATCGTCGTATCCAGAACGATACTCGGATAGTGACTCTTCACCTCTGAGAACACTTCCCTGCTGAGCAATGTTCGTTTATCAAACATAGTGACCAGCATAGTCGACACAGTCAAATTAGGGTTATAGTGCTCCTGCACCAATCCTATGGTATTGATAAGTTGACCAAGCCCCTCCAAGGCATAGTATTCAGCTTGGATCGGAATCAACATCTCAGACACCGCGCACATGGAGTTGATGACCAACAGGCCAAGACTCGGCGGGCAATCGACCAGAACATAGTCATAATGATTGTTCGGATCCTGCAGGAATGATTCGACGGCTTCCTTCAGCAGATTGTTGCGATTCGGCAGATCCGCCACTTCCAGTTCCGCACCCGAAAGTTCAATGGAAGCGGGAACCACATCGAGCCCTGGGATATCAGGACAGGTTTTCAGTACCTCTCCGATTGTCATTCGTCCTTCAAGAACGTCATATACCGAGGGATCGCTGGTGCCGTGAGGAACACCGCATGCCGTAGAGGCGTTCCCCTGGGGATCCATATCGATGACCAGAACGTGAGCTCCATGAGAGGCGAGAGCTGCGGCAATATTCACCGTTGTTGTCGTCTTGCCGACGCCGCCTTTCTGGTTGGCGACGGCCAGGCATCGGGTTCTCGATGGCAGGGGGAACAATGCGGCATTCAGGCGTTCATAGCGTGACGCCTCATCTGCAATCTCGGCGCCCAAAGAGGAACCATCATTCCCGAAAATCCTTCTGACCGTTTCAGAAGCAGATTCCATGGCAGGAATCGCAGAGGATTCCTGTGAATCATTGGATGTCATAGTCCCTCCTAAAAAACGAACAACATCTAATTTTTCCTAGTCGTATGGACATCTCAAGTTGTGCACAGCAATGTGGATAACTGTGGATAAGTATAGTGCATTAGTGTGTGAACACTTCGATCAACACTAGATAAACCGTTTATTTCCGCCATTTTCCTAATGTGGATTACATGTCGCAAATAATGTGGATAACTTTGTGCACTGTTTGAAATTGTGGATAACTCCATTCTTGCGAAACCATCGCTTTCGTGTTTGACATCCATTGTTTCACGTGAAACAATCTTCTGACAGTCAGCGATGTCGATGAAGATATAACAGCATTGTTTATGCGATCAAAGGCAATGGATATCGTCCATCTCGCCCCGCAATCCAACCTCCGACAGCGGAAGCAGAATTACGATTCCCATCAGCAGGGGCATGGGATTATCGTGTGACTCCCACCCATGGGAGCCACACGATAATTAGCGCTTGTCGACGAGAACGACGTGCGTGGATTCGAGACCGGGAGCTACTGGAGCTTCAACGACACGAGCACGCACTCCCCCGGCATGGGAAATTTGATGCTTCGCCTTTTCAATCTCAGCCTGCGCCGAACGGCCTTTCAATGCGACCAGTCGACCTTGAGGGCGAAGCAGAGGCAACGTCCAACCGGCAAGCTTGGTCATTGGCGCCACTGCTCGACAGGTCACTACAGAGAATGGTTTCAATTCACCTTCGTGGTGCTTGATACGATCGATGACTTCGTCGGAACGTGCGCGAATAATCGTAACATTCTGCAGGTCCATGTCATCCACGCACTCTTGCAACCATTCGACACGACGTTCCATGGGCTCAATGAGTGTAAACGCACAATCCGGCATGCATGCTGCCGCAACGATTCCAGGGAAACCGCCGCCACTGCCAACATCGGCAATGGTCTTTGCCTTGCTTCGATTGGTGACTTCCCGAATGAACGGGACGCATGCGGCGGAGTTGAGGATATGACGTTCCCAGATGATGGATATGTCGCGTGGGCCTATCAATCCACGCAACTCACCCTCGCGGGATAGTTTCACGTGAAACACTTCGAGCTTGTCGTATGCTTCGCCCAATGCCTCACGAACTATTGCGGAATCATCTAGCTCATCACCAGATGTTTCACGTGAAACAATATCGCTCACTCTTCGCTACCTTCATCGACGTCGGATTCATCGGCGCTGCTCTTCATGTAGATGGTGACATAGCGACGCGGCTCTTCACCGTGAGAACGAGACTTCAGCCCCTCCTCGCGAACCACATCATGAATGACCTTGCGCTCGAACGAATTCATCGGTTTCAAATCAACGGGCTCACCAGTGTCATGCACTTCATCAATGGCATCAAGTGCAATGTCACGAAGACGCTGACGCTTGCGCTTCAGGAACCCGTCAACATCAACAATCAGATGCGAGCGTTCGCCGGTCTTCTGCTGAACAGCAAGCCGGGTAAGCTGCTGCAAAGCATCGACCACTTCACCATTGCAACCAATGAGATGCTTGATATCCGTATCGTCATCAGCGATGATCTGCACCATCGGACGACCGTTGCGAACACCCATCTCGATATCGCCTTCGTAATCGGCGATGTCCAATAAGCCTTCCAAGTAGTCGGCGGCGATGTCAGCTTCTTCATTGAGCTGATCGATCGTCGTGGTCTCCTCCTGCGCCATATCACCACTCCTTTAAGCGAGTATTACTTCCATAGTGTAAAAAAAGGAAACCTCACGGTCAAATAGAGGTTTCCAATCGTGTCACTTTTTCTTGCGATTCTTCCGCTGGGGCTGCTTGCGCTGGTATCCCCGCTCCAGACGAACAGCGGCTTCCTGGCGCGCCTTCTCCAGTTCCTCTTCCTCAATCGAAAGCTGTCCGGCCTTGGCGCGACGAGCATTCTCCTGACGATGATCTCGAATCTCCTTTTCCTCAGCTGCACGGGAACCCGGGGTCGGGAACTTGTACACCTGGAACAAGGAACGGGCAAGGTTGCATGCGTTGTTGGTCAGCCAGTACACCAGCACGGCGAACGGGAACATGATGCCGGAGAAGATGTACATGATCGGGAAGCCCCAGGTCATGGCCTGCTGCATCTTGTACGTGGATCCCTGCATCGAAGCCTTGGGGAGGTTCTTGCGCATGTTGTTGAACTGCATGTACCACATGCATGCGCACATCAACAGGATGAAGAAGCCGATGACGACCTTTCCGGAATTGTTGGCCGTACCGAAGGTATCGGTGACGCTGACACCGAAGACGCGGGTTTGCGCGAACTGCTTGGCAGTCGCCTGATCGAATGCGCCAAGCGCTCCCCTCTTGCCGGTCGCGATATACGGAATGGCGGAAAGCATGTAGAACATGCACATGAACACAGGACCCTGAATGACGGCGGTCCAACACGACCCCATGGGGTTGGCGTCATTGTCCTGGTAGAGCTTCATCATCTCACGGCTCATGGCCTCTTTGCTGGCCTGATCCTTTTTGCCCTTGTACTTGTTCTGAATATGCTGCATCTTGGGCTGCAAGGCCTGCATCTTGCGCATCGACTTCATCTGCTTGAGATAAATCGGCAAAATACAGGCGTGCACCACGAGCACAAGGAACACGATCGCCAGCACCCAAGAGATGCCGATCGGTGCCATGCCCAGCAGGGTGAGGAACTTATGGAACAGGACCATGACCTGGGTCATGAGCCACTCAAGTGGGGTCAGCAGCTTATACAGCCAGCCCCAAATGCCTCTGTCAAGAAGAAATTCTCCGGAAGTGTTCATCAGGCCATCTCCTTAATCATCGGCCATTGGTGTGAGTCGAGGCTTCTCATATGCCTTCGACCAGCGAAATCTGTAGCACAGTGAAAAATGTTGCGGAACATCATCGATGCCGCCACGACTCCAAGGGTTGCAGCGAAGAAAACGCCACATAAACAGCACGATTCCTCTTACCGCGCCGAAGCGCCGAACCGCAGTGATCGCGTAATGTGAGCAACTCGGATAGTACTTGCAGCATGGCGGCGTTTTCGCCGAAATGGCCCTCTGGTACCACTTGATCATGCCGATAAGCGCCGATCCGATGGCTGACATCAGCGACTCACCCTGCGTTCATGCGTAGTCGTGACTTTGGCGAAGCAACGGGAAAACTGTCGGTCAAGGTCAGCGAAATCGACACGCGATGCGCTGGGTTTGGCTCTCACGACGATATCGCACTGCATCGGAAGCATATCTTCATATCGTCTTGCGAGCACACGAAATCGACGCTTCACACGATTACGCGTTACAGCGTTACCAACAGCCTTGCTGACGGCAAGTCCCATACGTCTCATGATATCCGCAGATGCCTGAACATCACGGGTATCGTCATGCACCACAAAGTGCACGACGATATCCGAATCCGTCACCTTGAAGCGACGCTTCAGCACTGCGATGAAGTCACGATGGCTTTTCAGCCGCTTCACTCGCCTTCGTCACCTACCGCAATCAGGCGGACAGAGACTTACGTCCCTTGTTACGGCGGCGGTTGATCATCGCGCGGCCGGAACGGGTGCGCATGCGCACGCGGAAACCATGCTTCATCGAGCGACGGCGGTTGTTGGGCTGGAATGTCCTCTTCATAGTTATGCTCCCGGTTTTTGCCATGCTGATGCACGGCTCTCATGAGTCAAGCTCTATAACGGTACTCTGAGCCATGCCCAAAAATCAAAATGAAAACAATTTCTTCACGATTTATCAGTGTGTCGTGCCCCTTGCAGAGCAGCGGAAAACATTGGAAACACGCCAAAACATGTAGAAAAGTTATCCACAAATTACATGAATGTTATTCACAATTGAGGCGACACAACACGCTAAGCTGTGGATAACTTGGCTAAAGTGGAGTACATATATCCTGTTGTTGTTGTACTTATTATAGCTACCGTAGCGCATCCGCTGCGGTGCGCACCGGCACACATACCTGAAGGAGGTCACAATGTCGGATGACCTTCTCGGTCCAGCCGGGCAAGCCACGCGGATATGGTCGGACACGCTGCGTCTGCTCAAGCAGAATCCCACGCTGTCGCCGCGTGACAAGAGCTGGCTTGAAGGAGTCGTACCGGAAGCGGTATATGGCACGACCATCGTATTGTGCGTAAGCAACATGGCCACGCAGCAAGCGTTGCAGAATGAACTCAATGCGCCGCTGCTCAACGCTTTGAAAATCATATCCGGAAACGACATGTTCCCGGCGTTCAAAATCGTGGCTCCTCAGGTGTCCCAACCGGAACCGCAGCCGCCGGCATCCCGGCATCCCGATACTGCGGCGAAACCGAGCGAACCGTTCCCTGCGAATCCGTCGCCGACCGTCGCCGATCTGGCTCAGGAATCCTACATGCCCAACAGCATGCAGTCAATCTCCTCCATCGATTCGATTTCCGCGGAAATGACGGAGGCGAATCAGCAACCAGGCGCCTCGGCTCCTCGAATACCCGGCGAGCCGAGTTTTCCGGTACGGCAGCAGAAGGTGATGCGCGATCCGGAAACCCATCTGAACAAAAACTCGACGTTCGACACGTTCGTTCCCGGTGATTCCAACCGTTTCGCACGCACTGTCGCGCTTGCGGTCGCCGAGGGAACCGGGCAGGAATTCAACCCGTTGTGTATCTACGGCGGATCGGGACTGGGCAAGACCCACCTGCTCAACGCCATCGGCAACTATGCATTGGTCAAGGATCCCACGCTCAAGGTCCGATACGTCAACAGCGAGGAATTCACCAACGAATTCATCGAGGCACTGCAGACCCCGGCCCAGAGCCAGAACCGCATCGCAGAATTCAACCGCCGATACCGCGAGGTCGACGTGTTGCTCATTGACGACATCCAGTTCCTCGGCGGCAAGGAAGCGACCCTCGAACAGTTCTTCCACACGTTCAACGCGCTGCATCAGGCCAACAAGCGTATCGTGATCGCGTCCGATGTCGCGCCCAAGAACCTCAAGGGCTTCGAGGCACGACTCATCTCGCGTTTCGACTCCGGACTCACCGTCGATGTCAAGCCGCCTGATCTTGAGACCCGCATCGCTATTTTGCGCATGATGGCTTCGATGAACGGCACTTCGACACCGAATGACGTGCTGAATCTGATCGCGGAGCGCTTCACCGAGAACATCCGCGAGCTGGAAGGCGCCCTGATTCGCGTGAGCGCGGTGGCATCGCTGAGCAGTCAGCCGGTGACCCGCGCGCTTGCCGAGCAGACGCTGCAGGACTTCTTCACCACCGACGTGGAAATCAAGCCGACCGACATCATCGGGCAGACGGCGAAGTACTTCCATCTGACATTCGACGACATCGTCGGGCGCGCGCGAACGAAAAACATCGCGCTGGCCCGTCAGGTCGCCATGTATCTTGCCCGTGAGATGACCAGCATGAGCCTGGTCGATATCGGCGAAGTGTTCGGCGGCCGCGATCACACCACGGTCATGCACGCGTATACCCGCGTCAGCGATGATATGCAGGAAAAGCCTGAAATTTACAACTACGTGACCGAGCTGACCGCGCGCCTCAAGCAGCGCGGCAATGAGTGACGACAGTCGTTTTCTCTCGGCTGTGCAACGGTCCCGTCTGGCACGATCGCGCTGAGACACCAAAAAACGCTTTTTTTCGTCGCTGTGCGTGATTCTGCTGGATGAAGGCCTGATTCGTCACCGTCGACAGGACCTATCAGACTCAAATAATATAGACATACATATTTAATCTGTACAATAAAACAGGCGCAACACGCCGAACGATCTGCTGATTGAAGGAAAAGTTATCCACATGCTTATTCACAAATGTGGGTAGAGCCTGCGGATAACTTGTGGACTACTGCACATTTTTTGTGGATGAACAGTGGATTAATCCACAGGAAATGTGGACAATCAAAACAGTTCGCCGAAAATGTGGATAACTCGGTACTTATGCACATTTTGTCCGGAAAGTTATCCACATAATCTGTGGGTTACTCAGCCCATATAAACACAAGGATTCGCGCAGTTATCCACACTATCCACAGGGCTTATTACTACGACTATCTTATTTCTCTTTCGATAACCGTCGTGATGATAACTCACTTCGCGCATGAGAAAAAACAATCCGAACATGACCCGCTAGAATGTTGCCAAGCACATCGTGAAATGAGGGAACCCATGAAAGTAGAAATCGATTCCGCGGCTCTCGCCGACGCCGTAGCCTGGACGACCCGCGTCATCGACGCCCGACCGGCGAGCCCCATCCTTGCAGGTATCCAGCTCGAAGCCATCGACGGCACCCTTCAACTGTCCGCGTTCAATTACGAGATTTCCGCCCGTCACCACATCGAGGCCGGTATCGACGAACCCGGAACCGCACTGGTACTCGGCAAACTCCTCGCCGACATCACCAAGTCACTGCCTGCCGAAAAGACCTACCTGTCGACCGACGGCTCCACCATGACCATCAACTCGGGCAAGTCCACGTTCACCATGCAGCTCATGCCCGATGCCGAATACCCGGATCTGCCGGTCGTGCCGGCAAAGCTCGGCCAGGTCGACGCACCCACGTTCATCCAGGCCGTAACCCAGGCCAGCGTCGCGGTCTCCCGCGAGGAGAACCGCCCGGTGCTGACCGGCGTGCGCATGCAGTTCGACGGCGACAAAGTCACCATGACCTCGACCGACCGTTTCCGCCTGTCCCGCGCCACGTTCACCTGGACGCCGCAGAACATCGACACCTCTACGACCACACTGGTGCGCGGATCCCTGTTGCGCGACGTCGCCCGCGCACTTGACGATCACCAGAACGTCGTCATCGATTTCGACGCCGACAACCCCACGCTGCTCGGTTTCGAGAACGCCGGACGCGTCTCGACATCCCAGCTGATCGACGGCGAATTCCCTGCGGTCGACCGCCTGTTCGCCGACGAATACCCGATTCAGGCCGTCATCGACAAGCAGCTGCTGATCGCCGCCATCAAGCGCGTCGCGCTGGTCGCCGAACGCAACGCCCCGATCCGCATGGTGTTCTCCGGCCAGGAAGTCACCCTGTCCGCCGGCGCCGTGGACGAAGCCCAGGCGCAGGAAATGCTGGACATCGACATGGACGGCGAGGACATCACCGTCGCGTTCAACCCGTCCTACCTGATCGAAGGCCTGAGCGCCATCACTGAGCCGTTCGTGCGCATGAAGATGACCACGGCCGTCAAGCCCGTCGAATTCAACGGCCAGCAGGAGGCGGACAGCGACGAATCGATGGATTACCGCTATCTGCTCGTCCCGATGCGTTTCAACAGCTGAGCCCGACGGCTGAACACTGGAATCCGAATCGAATCGCCGGCACCGCCGAAACACACGGTGCCGGCGATGACATGACAGGAGCCCATCTTGTACATTTCGCGTCTTGCGCTTGACCATTACCGGTCATGGAACCATTGCGTGCTCGACCTCACGCCGGGCATCAACATCCTGCAGGGGGCGAACGGGCTTGGGAAAACCAACATCGTCGAAGCGATAGAAGTGCTGTCCACGGGCCTGAGCCATCGCACATCCAGCTCGGTTCCGCTGGTGCAGCGCGGCGAACATGCAGCGACGATCCGGGCCAATATCGAATCCGTGACGGATCCGGAGCCCGCTGATGATGGCGTCAATGCCAGCGCTGATGCCGTGGATATCTCGGACATGAAACCGGTCCGGCAGACACAGACCACCACCCTTGAGGCCACGATTGCGGCACGCGGCGCCAACCGCGCCCGCATCAACGGCGGGCAGTCGCGGTATCTGCGGGAGATTCTCGGCACGCTGCCGACCGTGAGCTTCACCCGGAGGATCAGCAGCTTGGGGCGGGCGACCCCGCCGTGCGCCGCTCGTTCATCAACCAGGTCGCCTCGCTGCTGATTCCCGGATATGCGAACCGGTTGCAATCATTCACGCACGTCGCCAAGCAACGGGCGGCGCTGCTCAAACAGCTCGGTCAATGGCAGCGTGCAGGATCCCCGATTGACGCCGCGCTCAGCGGGCTGGAGATCTGGACCGGACAGTTCATCGAGGTGGGAGTCGCGCTCAGCCGCGACAGGCAGCGCATCATCGCGGAACTGAACAAGTCGTTCGGCCCGCTGTATGCCAGATTGGCCGGTGTGGCGGGGGGGCCGGCGGCCCACGCGGGAAATTATATTGTGCCA
>OBVM01000609.1_pt1 | contig 11424 bp, 7 predicted proteins | sample 1476051 | NCBI WGS metagenome assembly OBVM01 (sample SAMEA2579986, study PRJEB22360) | human gut metagenome | biome: human gut; feature: human-associated habitat; material: faeces | place: Denmark | collected 2008/2010
CAGAGTACCCCGCGTCGCGCATTTGCTGGACATAGGGCGCGGCTATCGTATCAAAGCTTTCCCGGCTGTTCTGAGCTTGCTCAATGGATGAATCCACGAAATCGAAAAAGCTGTTCAGAGCATCAACCTGTGCAATCTGCTCTTGGGTCATGCCCGCTGTAGCTTCCTGCAATTCTCCGGGAGTCATAACCGAAGGATCAAGCGTGGAGTCCTGCAACAGTTCCCCTGCGCCGTATTCAGCAGGTAGGGCACGGCCTTCTCCAGCGGCACGGCAACACGGGTTCCCAAGGTCAGAGCGTCCGCAACATCCTCAGCAGACAACCCGATACGCTGCGCAATCTGCAATCCTTCATCCGACTGAAAAAGGACGCGCTGCATGGCTTCAGGATTGATGTACAGATCGCCTATCTTTCCTTCTTCTTTCAGTTGGGAGACAAGCTGTTCCGCAGAAGTGGGGCTTTCCGTAATCAGCTTGTTGTTGCTGGCATGATCCGCAAGCGTCTGTAACGCATTGGACTCATTGCGCGCTTGTCTGGATTCTCTGAACGCCGCACGGGTTCTGATAGCTCCGCCACCTACCCCGATAGGCAGAACAAAGGCCTTGAGAGCTTCATACGCAGCCTCAGACAGGCGATCAACGGCTTCTTCTCCTGTCGTCAGTCGGAACGGTTGCCCACTGATTTGTTTTGCAGCGTCTTCTGTGATGATGCTGATCCCTTCCTGCGTCGTCTCAACGCCGACTTCGGTAGCCAGTGCGCCAAGGGCTTCCCCCGTACCTTTTCCTACGGACTTGAGCAAAGAGGGATTCTTGCTCAAAAGCTGTTGTGCGGAGGCCACTGTAGCTCTATTCAGGAGCTTGTCAGCGCCGGGAATAAGAGAAAGAGCCTTATGTACCCCCACAACTTCCAATGCTCCGGAAGGCAGGGCACCAAGGAATGAGAGAAGGCGTACTTCATCACGCGGGAGAGGTTGCCCGTTCTCGTCTTTCAACTGTGAGAGCGAACCGTATATTTCCCCGAGGGACATTTCAAAAGCATAGCGGATGCCAGCGGCCCCGGCACCTGCAGCAAAAGCGGAGCCAGCAGAGACACCGGATATGGGACCAAAGGCAGAAGTAGCAATGCCCGCAGCGGCTCCGGCCTGTGCCCCGCCGAGTATGGAACGATAGGCACCCTCAGCAACTTGAGGAACGAACGTGGAAAAGGAGCTACGGTATGCCCCCATCAAAAAGCTTTCATCTTGGCGATAGGCTTGGTTGATGGAAAGTTCCCAATTGATTTGATCGATGCGCTGGAGGTCGGCAGGGTCTGGATTGTCTTGCCAGAAAACTTTATTCAAAAGATCAGTCTGCTCAATTTGGAGTCGACCAACTCTGTTTGCCTCCTGCATTTCTTGCGAAAGTCTTTCAAACGCTCCAATCTCAGGAAGCTGATCGCCAAGTCCGGCAATCATGGCCGCGCCTTGCTGCACAAGCCAGCGCCCGGTAATCGGCTCATCACGAATCAGCTTTTCCAGCGCTGCCCGGCGCGTCGGTCCATTCTGTGCGGCATCATAGACCCGGGCGATCTCCCTGTGGTTCTCCAAAACCGTACCTACAGGGATGCCTGTTTTGTTTGAAAGTTTCACGGCAGGAAGCGGATTAGGAAAGGTTTCGGCTACCGTGCGGGCGCGAAGATCCAGATCTTGCGCAAGATCCGCTTCCACCTGTCTTCTCCGTTGCTGGCTTTCACTCTGCGCGGCATACTCCGCATCCGAAAAGACCATTTCCGCGTTCCGGTTAAAATTCTCCGCAAGAGAGGATACAAGAGCTTGCGCTTCATCCGAAGGCTGACCCATCCTTTCCGGAGCGTAGCCTTCAAAGGCCGTATCAGGAACACGAAGACCAGAAAAATCAGGCGCGCTGGTATCAGGAACATACCCGGCAAAAGCCTCTTCCGGAATGTTGATTTGCGGAACGCGCTGAAACTCGGCAATTACCTGCGGATCGGGCTCATACCCGGTAGCGGAAAGATCGCCAGAGGCCACGGCCTCGATCTGGTCATAGTCTGGGGAAACCTCTTGCGACTGCTCAAAGTCGGAATCTTCAAGCGTAATCCCCATGAAGGGATTGGTAGAGGGAGAAAGAACACCCTTTTTTTCAACACTCATGAACGGGTTCTGAGACATTATTTCCCCTGTTGCTTGAGGTATTTCTGATAAAGCGCCTTACGGTTCTCATCCGTCAATTCTTTTCCCTGAACGGAAAGAGCCTCATCAATCATCGGCTTTACGGTTTCAGGAATTTCCACCACTTTGGAGAACTGGTATCCCTGCTCTTGGTAACGCGCTAATGATGCGGCAGGAATGTCCTTACCCCAAGACCATCTTCCTTTATCAACAGTAATTTCCACAGCAAGGGATTGTGCTTTCTTGCGTCTGGCCTCATAGCCGACTGTTCCGTTGAGTTGACTCAAAATCAAACGATAAACAGATTGCGCGTCAGCATCTCTATAGTTAAATCTATTCTTCAACGTGCTGATAAGATCATCCTTTAAAAGCTGTTCTTCCTGCTTCCATTGCTGATCATCAGCATTTTTTCTCACCTTCTGGAGTGCTGAGGGAGGGAGAGAACCGGAAAAACGAGCAGTCACCATATCGGGAGTCACGCCCGGCTGTGCCGCATAAGACTGCGCGTCAGCAAAAATACGGTCATTGACGGGAGCCTCGACGCCGTTGATCAGAAAATCCTGATAATCGGCTACGGATTTGCGCGTCTTAGGGTCGGAAATACCCGCCTGAATTTCCGCAAGCCTTGTATTCTTCTCATCATTGGTGAGGTTGGTATCTTTCAGCACCGCCTCTGTTTGGGATACGCCATCATTGTAGGCAGCCGCCTTTTGTTGGACTTCTGCCTGTTGCTGCAACCGTTCATGCAATCCCTGTTGCGTGAGGTAGGACTGAATCGCTTTCCCCTGCATCACAGGATCCTTTATCTTTCCGATCTGTTCCTGCACGCTTTCCGCGTTGTTCCCGTATTGTTGGAACAGGCTTATTCCAAGCTGTGCCGCCGCCTGATTCTGTGCCCGCTCCGCCTCTGCCCGGGCCTTGGCTTCAAGCGCGTCTGCACGGTTGCGGATCTGGAGCTCAACCGCGTTCACCTTGTCGCCAAGGAGTCCGCGGTATTCATTTAGCGCACCTCGTGCGCCCTTGATGTCGTCATGCGAGAGATACCCGCTGATAATGCTTTCCGCAGCTCCCTCATCAATACGGGAGAGAAGCGCCCTGTTATCCATGCCGGGACGCATATTTTCAATCCGTTCCCGGAGAGCCGAACGGTTGAATTCGATAAGCTCAGGGTTGTTGTAATTCTGCGCCGCAAGGTTTTGGAAGTCCTCGATCTCCCCGGTAAGAACGGACTCTTCCCAAGCGGCCTTCTGTTGGCGCCCGTACGCCTGACCCTGTTCGGTAAAGTGCAGCGCCGTTCCCGCAGCCTGTTTGTTGAACATCTCGGCAAAGCGACCGGAGAATCCGCCCTCCTGAAAATACTTCTGAGCCGTCTCCCTTGCGAACTTCTCGAAGTGCTGGCCCGCTTCAATGGCGTTCTGCCCCTGATTCTCCGCCATGTAGCGGTCACGTTCGGCGGAAAGCTCTTTCTGCATGGCAAGGAGCGACTGGGATACCCGCGTCGTCTCCGTGCTCACGTATTCCTTGATAGCCACGTTGGTGAGGGCTTTTCCGGCCTCCAGAACCGTGCCTGCAAGCTGGTTCTCTGCCGTAGCCGCGATGTTCCCTATGCGCGGTTGCTGATACCCCGGATCAATGCCGCCTACGCCGATACGCCGGGGCCCCGTATTGTATTGCTGGATACGGATCGCCATGTCTATTTACCTTTTTTAAATGCAGAATAATCTTTCAATCGTTCTGTATAGGCCCTTGCCTCTTCCGCATTGCGCAACCCAAGACTATTCGGATCGATTCCGGTATCTTCCATGAAATACTCCATCCATGCCGTAGAGTGGGTTGGGCTTTTCAGCATCTTTCCTTCTTCTGTAGAAGAAGGCCAATGCATACGTTCATCAAATTCATAATCTTGAGCCCCTATGCCAGCCTTCCATGCACCCCGGTAATCATAGTCTGCCCGTGGTCCGGTTAAATCTCTGTATAAATCCTCATCACTCAGTTTTTCACCGGATGCGACAACATCATCTTTGATTTCCTTGAACCAACGGGATTTCATGAGCCACTTCTTAAACTCTTCCTCTTCTCTTTCTGAAAGCTGAGTCGGGGCCCATTCGGACTTGGAAAACTCTTGATAGCGATCGTACCAGTCTGCCATCTCCTATCTCCTGCCCGAAAGATAGTTTTTGAGGAATTGCTGTTCAGACGCACCCCCGCCGCCGGGAATAATCTTTCGTCCGCCGAACAATCCGCTACCGGAACTCCCCCCGAATCCCCCGGCCATCGAATAAGCCCCGATTCCGCTGGTCAGCCCGGTGATGCCCGCAGTCAGAAGCGAGTTGCCAAGCCCCTTTACCGTCGAGCCATAGTAGCTGGCAGCCGCGTCATAGTTCGCCGCGTTTGCCTCAAGAGCCTTCACGTTCTCGCCCGTTTCCCATTCGGAAAGGGCTTTCTGATACCGATTCAGTGCCACATCCTGAGAGAACCGCAGCGCATTGCCTTCCAGCGTGTCCGCAGCCGCACCGCCGGAAATGTCAACGCCGAGCGCGCCGAGGGAAGCGATATTGCCGGACTGCAAATCCGCATACTGCCGCCGGAGCGCAGACCGTTCCCGGTCAAGGTTTTCCCCTTCAATCCGCCCTTTCTCAGCCGTGATCTTCGCCTGATTCCGTGCGGCCGCCGCGTTCGCTTCCGCCACGTCTTGCTGATACCGCGCCTGTTTGTTGGCGGCGTTCGTGCTGGAGAGGCTCTGAACGGCGGAAAGTCCGCCAGCAGCCAACGCTAAAGTCAAAGGATCGAATCCCATTACAGCATCCCTCCCCCGGCATACGGTGCAATATCCATCGTCGTGACGATCGCCAGAATCGTGAGCGGCGTCGCGCTACTTACTTCAAAGACAAGCGGGGATTCGGATGACCACCCGCCGCAGGTTTCCATGTTCAGATCCGTCCCGTCGCTGAAAAATGGCCGCACGCTGAAAGCCCCTCCCTTAATGTGCCTGTCCACGATGGGGGAAAGATTCCCTGCAATTCCGGCAAGGAACGACATGCTCCGGTACGTCCTGACCCGTACGGCGGAAATCTTCCGGTTGTGCATGAGCGTCCATCCTTGCTGTGTCTGCACTTCGGGCAAGTTCGGTATGACCCGCGAAGTATACGGAAGGCCGATATGTACGGATTTCGCCGGGCTTTTCAGCTTGAGTTCCCCGCCCGCGCTTACGGTCAATCCATCAATCGTGCCGCCGTCCGCAAAGGCCTGCACGGTGCGGCCGGAAAGATGTCCAAGCCCGCTGAACGTATCCGCAGCCTCGCCGCTGTAGTGCAATGACGAGTCAAGGAAAAAGGCGTCATCAAGGTTGTCGCTGTCAAAAAAGGATTCCAGCCGTTCGACAAAGACGCCGCCAGCCCGCCGCACGAGGAACCAAACCTGATCATCAGGCGTCCCCGGGATGACAGCCACGTCAAGTATACTCCCGTCAGTTGTATGCCGATGCCAGCCGATGACGTCCTGTTCCTTCATGTATGTCAAACCAGCAAACGTACCGTCGGAAAGAACGCACCAGAGCGTGCTGTACGGCTCTTGCTGGTACGCCCATGCCGTGATGTCCCGATCCTTGATGATATGCCGGGCAAGGATGGTCAAATCCTGCCCGAGGTACTTGTCCGCGCTGTAGTTGTAGGCGAACTCCCGCACTGCCCCGGAACCGCGTTGTACATACAGAACCCCGCCTCCGACTGACAGCGCCGATACTGTACCCTCTCCACCGTTTGTGGTCTGGAGCTGGAAAGAGACGGTCGACGGCGTGAGCACCACGCCCTCCGAAGATTGCAGCGTCCACTCACTCCCCTCTGTCCCGAAAGCAAGAGCGTTGCGGTCAGGCTGGAGCCACACAATCCGATTCGCCTGTGTAGCGGCAAGGGTTACTTCAATCGCATCATCATCTTTCGGGGGCACCGAAGAGGCCATGCTTTCAAAATCTCCGGTACGGGACAGCCAGAACGTGATAGGTCTGTTTGCTGTAGCCGCAAATCCAAGGCGTTGTTGATGGAAAAAGACCTGTGAAGGATAATTTCCTGAGCCCTCAAAAGGATTCTTGTGCTCTATCGGCGTGTCTTCGGTATCCGCGCCGATGTTCTTGTCGTCATAGTATTGCGCGTAAGTATAAGAAAAGACTGGATTCGCCTGAATGTCTCCTTGAAATCCTTGAGGATACTCTGGATTTTCTCCGAATCCTATATAAGCAGCATAATTTTCATATTCTCCTTCATATGTCGAAGGAACGTTATCGACTCCGATCCATACAGCAGGAATGTTAAGGAACTTTTCGTGATAAACAAAAAGCTTTCTAAGTGATGCATTGTACCATGCTGGATATAGATTCGAAATAGCCGATTTTTTTCCGACCTTGACCCCGGTAGTGATCGTATTTGTTGTTCCGTCAGGGTTTTCGACTGTCTCACTTATGAACGAAACATACAGATCGTCTGCCGTCCGAGAAAACCGATACCCACCGATATCGATCCCTTGGAGCGTCGTGGTCGCGGTAGTTGTATCGTCTTTGCTTGCCCGCCCGATGAATCCGAAAACTCCAGTCTTCTTTTTGTAGATGCGGTATTCGCTGGCCCCGGATACGGCAGGCCATGTTATGCGGATGTGATAATCGACACTGTTCAGTGCCTCGGCTTCAATCGTCGCGGCAGGAGATGCGGAAGATTCTTCTCCGGTTTCTCCATCAATGGCCGTGACGAGATAGCTGTAATCCGTCCTGCTCGGATTTTTCGGTTTGTCATCATCAGCACGTTTGTCCAAAAGCTGTAGCGCAGGCTGTTGCGGGGCTGAGATGGACGGCATGAAGGTGAGCGTCGCCCATCTCCAATCATTATCGGAATACCGAGAGAGCTTACACGGCGGATACGACGGATGAACGAAATAAACCACGTCCGCAGACTGTGCGAACCGAACAGCCCGCAGATCTGACGCGGCGAACGGAGTAGACACAACATATGGTTCGGAACCGGAAGAAACGAGTTTTCCATCAGGCAGCCATACCCGCATCGTCTTATCACCGAACTCAAGTATCCGGCCCTGCGTCTCACTGAACACGAATGGAACCAGCCGGGACGTTTGACTCTTCGCTGTGCCCAGATATCTGGTGCCCGGCCTGCGAGTTGATCCACCTTGAGGCATGGGGACCATGTTCAGCATTTCTCGCGCCCCGGTGTTGTAGCGCGGCTGATCCACGCGCCCACGGAGAAGAGGGCTGATTTCACCGCCATTCAGGACGTTTTGGGTATGGAAAATAGGCATCAGTTCACCCACCTTTCCTTAAGAAAACTGGATGGCCATTTCTCGCGCACCGGATCTTCCTGCGCGTCGGCTTCAACTTTCGCCCTGTCAATGGCCTGCTCGAAAAGCTGGAAATAGTTTTGCGCATTGGCCGCGCCCTGCGAAACGTACTGAGAAATCTCAAAGGCGATTTTCCACGCAAGGGCATCAGCAAATGTTTCGCTGACAGCCATTTCCCGATCATTGCTCACATACCTGAGCGCGAGGCTATCCGCGTCGGTATAGATCTCCTGCCCCACGATGCTGTAACGAGGCCCCGGATGCCGATATGCCCATGACGGTATATCTCCAGCGTCACCATGCCTCCTCACATCCAAAACGCGCATACAGTCACCGGGGAGATGATACGCATATCGGTAGCCGAAAGGTGGGGCATCAGCTGACTGAGCCAGCACCGCATACCGAAGCGCGAAAGGCCAAGGATACAGAGAAAGGCAAAATTCAAGGCTACGGTCGTATGCAGCCTCAGCAACCTGTGCAACGGGTGTATCCTGAAAAGCAAAATTGACGCCCTGCGCTCCGACGCGCATCAGTGCCGTATTGATGATGGTGGTGCGATTCTGGCTCATACGATACCCAACTTTGCCTCCAACGCCGCTATCCGGGCTTCAAGGCGGTCGGCTTTTCGGCGTTGGTAGGCTGCTTCAAGACAAAGGGCTTCCGAATATCGAATGCCATATCTATTTCCAGCTTTACAAACAAGTCGTTTTTCAGTGTGAAACTGAGCAGGTCTTATCTGGTTACCATCCTCATCATAAACGGCGGCTGCGTCTTCAACTTCAAAGTCATCATATTCATCATCCCACTCATCATAGCAAAAAAGACCATAACGTGCGGCATTAAGTCCTTCAGCGGCAAATGATTCATTTATACGTTGAGCAATTACTCCAATATGGATTCGAGCTTCTGATCTCTTATGTTCCACAGCGTCAGTGAATCGAAACAAATTGAAATTAACTCTTTCCCAAGCACGAAAAACATCGTCAGAGATAGTTTCAATATTACTCTTTTCTCTCTCATCTGAGGTATTTATCGCCCCAGTTGCTCCATAAATATTTTTCCATCTATTTCCACCATACCCTAAATCTATAATATCGTCAGTACGTGGGAAAAACGTACTATTTTCATTAGTAGATCTTGATCTTAATACTATGCCAGTTTTTCCATCTCCTATATTGTGTTTAATTTCTGTAGAATATTCAACAGTTCCATAATTCTCTTTTTCTATTTCTGAATATTCAATAGTCCCGGCATTTATAGTATCTTTATTCATAAATGATAAATGTCCTCGTAAACCAATGCCAGATTTAGAGACAGTATCAATACATATCTTTCCTCCATAATTAGGTGATGCATCTGTGGAAGCACATATTATACCAACAGATGATATACCTGACAGTGTCCGGTTTAAGTTCTGATTGTCGCCAGCAACAACTTTAGATATTGAAAATACAAAAGGATTGTTCAATATGCTATAAGAATATTTATCCGCTTCGACATTAATAAAGTTGTTATTATTAATTGAACTATAATTTGTGAGATCTGGGTAAAAAGATCCAACAGCAATTACACTAGAACTTGTTGAGCGTATTTCACTAAAAATATTATTATTTATAGAAATATTTTTAGCATAATTGCCTAAAAAAATAACATGGTAATCATAACCTGATGCATTTATAAATGTATTTCCGTCAATACATATTCCATTAGGATACGCTGTGCTGTATACAGAACAATTAATATTACTAAATACATTATCATTTATAGATATATTAAATGGTTCAGCATTACCAAGTGGAGTATCTGATGTATTTGTATTCAAACGAATACCATACTCACATTTATCAAAGTGATTTCCAGAAACAATTGTACTTGAATTTCTATATCCACCACCTAAGGTGTTACTATAAAAATCAAATGAAATACCTACTCCTGTTCTAGTTATTTTATTTCCTATAATAGAAGAATGATGAAAAAAACCAAGTTGAATATCTATTCCACGGTTTACATCTCCTGTATTTGAATCAGTTCCAAATACATTATTACCAGAAGTGTATATATAACATGAATCAATTAGCGTATAAGGGCTTCTAAGCAATACACCAGTCTGACAGTTTATAAAAGAGCATCCAGTAATTGATGTACCAAATTGACCAGGATGAATAGTCAATCCGTTCAAAAAATTATTAAATGACTTACAATTTTTAAACGTTGTAAACATTGTTGGATATGAATAATCATAATTGCTTACATCATACCCTTGCATTCCATGCCAATCGCTACAATTTTCTATACAACAATTCCAAGAACTGGCGATAACATATGAGTTCCAAGTCCCATATTTTGTATTTGGCTTAAGGTGATGAGATAGATCATTTAACCACAAATTTGGGTTATGATATACATCACACTCGATTATATTGCAGCCATAGCATCTGTCGAAATGAATAGCGTAACCATTATAAATATTTTTATCAAATACTATATTTTTTATAGTTGACTTACTTACTAATGTGAATATAATACCAACATTTATAATTTTTAAATCACGTATTTCTATATCCGTATTAAAATAAATTTTTTCTACAGTTGATCCATTTCTTGCATATTGATTTGTTTCTTGACTATTATCTTTATTATAATCAGGAAATACTAATGGCGGTTGGAAAGAGAAGCCATTATCATTTTTTTCAACTACCTTTATAACTTCTGCATAGTATGTAGCGTGCGACCCGCTAGTCGGAACACCCAATTGCCAGTCTTTCCCACCGTCAGGTGACAATGCATTTCTTTGAGATACAAGCAAAATATCGTCGCCAACAGATACAGGTATATTTGTTGACAATGTTGTATCAAAACTAGTAGCATTTTCATTCAATCTATATTCTATATCATCCATTTCCCCATGTGAACTAAATGCATATACTATACTGCTGTCTGCAACGATTTCAGTAGTAATTCCATCACCATATATACATATTTTTTGAGGTATATTGATTGTTTTTGAAATAAAATATTTTCCGCAAGGTAAATATACTGATTTTGAAACTTTTGAATAACGTATGCTATCAATTGCTGCTTGAATCGATTCCGTATCATCCGTCACCCCGTCGCCCTTCGCTCCAAAGTCTTTAACATTGATAATATTAGCAAAGCGATCAGAGATGCTGCGCGGCGTAGTCGTCCCGTCAGCAACTATCATAGTTGCCCCTGTTGTATTGCCCGCAAAGATAAGCCCGGCGAGGACCTGATCCCGCGCATGAAAGATAGCTTCGAGAAGCTGTTCAGGCGTCAGGCCACTGGTCACGCCGACTTTTATGCAGCGCGCCAGCGTGTCACTGAGTTGCTGGATCATCTGAACTTGTCGATCAAGTTCATCTTCCAAAGATTCGGTATCGACTTCTGCGGTGTGATACAGATCCAGCTCTTGTGTTTCCGGTATATTTGAGATGACCGCCAACGTTGCGCCGACAGGAACGCGTCCAGAAACCAGCGTCACTATTCCGCCGTTTCCCGCACTATTGAGCCTCACGCTGTAGTCTGGTCCCAGACTCAAAGTGTGCTCTTTTCTGCCCTCATGATCGACAGACCAAATCACAAGAACGTCGTTCTGTTCGTAAATAGGGAATGGAACTCCGTATTCAAGAACTCCAGCAGTGACCGTATATTTTTTGACCGTCTGTTTTCTCGTAATCATGGCTGTCTCGGAAATGGCAATGAATGAAGAGGTGCAGGGGGCATGAGCCCCCTGCACTTATCTGGCGAGATACGAAAGGAACACGTCGACCTTTCCGGTGGCCGCGCCGTCAGTCGTCAACTTGATTTTGGCGTACCGCTTCATATCCGGCAGCACCAGCTTTCCGATGATGTCGCCGTCAGCAAAAGCGGTTGCCGCGCTAGCTCCCCCGCTTACGCTCATTT
>OBVM01000621.1_pt1 | contig 11136 bp, 8 predicted proteins | sample 1476051 | NCBI WGS metagenome assembly OBVM01 (sample SAMEA2579986, study PRJEB22360) | human gut metagenome | biome: human gut; feature: human-associated habitat; material: faeces | place: Denmark | collected 2008/2010
TTAAGGGTAAGGCGCTGTTCAGGCAGTTTGCGGGGTGATGACAGGTGTTAGATTGCCTGATGCGCTACGCTTATCAGGCCTACGAAGATCGTGCAATATATTGAGTTTTCGAAATTTTGTAGGCTGGATAAGGCGTTCACGCCGCATCCGGCATGAACAGCGTGCACAGAATCCCCCATCACTGCGCCTTAACCCATTCCGCCACTTCCGCCCACTCACCGCGAAAGACAACTTTTTCCGCTTTTTTCTCAAGCTGATAGCGATACATCGGGTCGTAATATTCTTCAAGTAACGGCACCAGCCAGGCCAGATGACCGTCGGTGCTGCCGGTGGTGAGTTGCGTTGTCAGCGCCGCATCCAGCCTTGCAGCCAGTTCGTTATAGCGTTGTAGTCCCAGCCGACGTTTAATCGCCGAAAGCCCGTGATGCAGGTATTCGCAATACTCCTGCCAGCCCTGTTCGTCGCCATAAGCGTGGGTAAAATCATGATGCATACGCAAGAAATACTCTTCGTTCAGGCGTTCAAGACGGATCTCAAACGGATCTTCTACCACCGCAATCGTCGCCTGAGTCATTCGTTCGCGCAGACATTCCGGCAGGTGATTCGAACCGATCATCCGGCTTTCATCTTCCAGCACCCACAGGCGCAAATCCTGATGGGCGTCGGTTTTTAGCATTTCGGCAGCCAGCATGTTTTCAAAACTCGCCTGGCTAAGTTGTGGTTGTAACGTGCGACCAAAAGCAGAACCGCGATGGCGCGCCAGCCCTTCCAGATCAACACCGTTCGGCTGTTGTTGTACTAACAGCGTTTTGCCGCTGCCGGTACAACCGCCAATCAGCACTATCGGTTTTTGTGCCAGTTCAATGGTTGCCTGAATCGCGGTCTGGCGCAGTGCCTTATAACCGCCTTCCACCAGCGGATAATCAATCCCCGCGTCATGCAGCCAGCGTTGCACAATATGCGAGCGTTGACCGCCACGGGCGCAGCAGAGAATACCGTGCGGATTTTGCAGGCACGCTGCCCGCCAGGCGTCCATGCGCTGCTGACGAATTTCACCCGCCACCAGTTTATGCCCCAGTGCCAGCGCCGCGTCTGACCCTTGCTGTTTATAGCAGATGCCAACGGCGGCGCGTTCATCGTTATTCATTAACGGCAGGTTGATAGCGGCGGGCATTGCGCCTTGCTCAAACTCGATGGGGGCGCGAACATCAATAATGGGCGTATCAGCAATCAGCAGGGCACGATAGTCCTGTTCCGTGTGTCTCTCTTGCATAGTAAAAAGTGAACCTCAAATCAGCTTGCGCGCTATTTTACGCGCCAACGCGCAAGGAAACTTGATTTTTAACTGCGTGGGTTGCCGAAAATTTCTAAAAATCCGCTGATTTCCGGCCTGCGCTGGGTAAACAAGGTCACAATATCTTCTACCGCTTTGCCGCTGCCAAATTTGCGCCATGCCAGACTCAATGGCGAAGGAGGGCGCATCGTTGGGATTACCCGGCTGACCAGTTGTTGATTATCGAGCATTGACTGGCAAAGTGATTTTGGCAAAAAACCAATGCCCACGCCCGCCAGATGGGCGGCGATTTTCGTTTCCATATCGGGAACAATAATCTCTTTTTGCCCCGGCAATCGCCAGGCGACGCGTTTGGTTAAGGTGCGGGCGCTGTCTTCAATATTGACCGCCGGAAAGCGCCGCAACTGTGCTTCTGTTAGCGGCTCTTCAACGTTCGCCAGCGGATGATCCGCCGCCATGACAAAGCGCCATTGCACCGATCCTAAGGGATCAAGACTAAAGGTATTTGCCAGCGCCTCGGTTCCCGTGACGCCGATAGCCAGTGAAAAACCTTCGTACAATAGCGAGTCCCAGACGCCCATATAGATTTGTCGGGAGATGTGAAATTGGGTAAACGGGTAACGTTCATTTAGCCACGCCAGCAGCCTGGCAACGGCCTGAGGGTTATAGAGCAGGTTGTTGATGACGATATTCACCTGGCGTTCCACGCCATCATTCACCTGTTGTAACTCGCTGGGCATACTTTCCAGCCAGCTCAGCCAGTCTCTGGCCTGACAAAGTAGATGCTCGCCAGCCGCCGTCAACGTCACGCTGCGAGTCGTGCGGAAAAACAGCGCCACTCCGGTATTCTCTTCCAGAAGTTTAATGCGATAACTGATCGTCGCCGTGGTTTTACATAATCGTTCTGCCGCTTTTGAAAAACTTCCTGTTTCAGCAACCGCAATGAAAGTCCGCAAGGTTTCTGGATCGAACATCTTCAGGTATCCCCTTTTAAATCCGCAAGTTGCGTGATTTTCTTATCCTCTGATTTATCAGTATTTTTACATGATAACCCTGTTCAATTTGTGGACTAAATCTAGTTTTGGAAAAATATTCCAACTTTTGTGTTGATGTTGTTCTCTTAAGGTTTTAGATTGCCTGTTATTGAAACCAAGCTGACCGGTCGGCGGTGGTTGAACGGAATTATGTTACAAGGACAAAAAGATGAAACTTCAGGTATTACCGTTAAGTCAGGAAGCCTTCTGTGCTTATGGCGACGTAATCGAAACGCAGAAACGGGATTTTTTCCATATTAACAATGGCCTGGTGGAGCGCTATCACGATTTAGCGCTGGTTGAGATTCTTGAGCAAGACCGTACGCTTATCAGCATTAACCGCGCGCAACCGGCGAATCTGCCGCTGACCATTCACGAACTCGAACGTCATCCGTTGGGCACTCAGGCCTTTATCCCGATGAAAGGTGAAGTGTTTGTGGTAGTCGTGGCGTTAGGTGACGACAAACCAGACCTGTCAACCCTGCGGGCGTTTATTACCAACGGCGAACAGGGAGTGAATTACCATCGTAACGTCTGGCATCACCCACTTTTCGCCTGGCAGCGCGTCACCGATTTTCTGACCATCGATCGCGGCGGCAGTGACAACTGTGATGTTGAAAGTATTCCTGAACAGGAACTCTGTTTTGCGTGACGCCTGCAACCGACTTGCATAAGATAAACGAATTGTTCATTGTTTATGCTCATTTGTAGGTCGGAGTTAACGTAGGTATGACGGAAGTTAGACGGCGCGGCAGGCCAGGACAGGCGGAGCCTGTGGCACAGAAGGGTGCACAGGCGTTAGAGCGGGGAATTGCGATTCTGCAATATCTGGAAAAAAGTGGGGGAAGTTCGTCGGTTAGCGATATCTCTCTCAATCTGGATTTGCCGCTCTCCACGACCTTTCGCTTGCTGAAGGTTTTACAGGCAGCGGATTTTGTCTATCAGGACAGTCAGTTAGGCTGGTGGCATATAGGATTAGGTGTCTTTAACGTCGGTGCAGCGTACATCCATAACCGCGATGTACTCTCCGTCGCCGGGCCGTTTATGCGCCGCCTGATGTTACTTTCCGGCGAAACGGTCAATGTCGCGATCCGTAACGGCAATGAAGCGGTATTAATTGGTCAGTTAGAGTGTAAATCGATGGTCAGGATGTGTGCGCCGCTGGGCAGTCGTCTGCCGCTGCATGCTTCCGGAGCGGGCAAGGCGCTGCTTTATCCGCTGGCGGAAGAAGAGTTGATGAGCATCATTCTGCAAACCGGTTTGCAGCAGTTTACGCCAACGACGCTTGTGGATATGCCCACCTTGCTGAAGGACCTGGAACAAGCGCGTGAACTGGGCTATACCGTAGATAAAGAAGAGCATGTTGTCGGCCTGAATTGCATAGCTTCAGCAATTTACGATGATGTAGGTAGTGTTGTTGCCGCTATCTCCATCTCCGGGCCTTCATCAAGACTGACAGAAGATCGTTTTGTCAGCCAGGGTGAGCTGGTCAGAGACACCGCCCGCGATATCAGCACGGCGTTGGGACTGAAAGCACATCCATAGTGTCTGTCGTATCCCGCTCTGCGGAGCGGGTTTTTTTGACAAAATTTGAGAGTTGGAAAATTTTTCCAATTAATAGAGGTAGGAATAAAATGGCAAAAATGAGAGCCGTTGACGCGGCAATGTATGTGCTGGAGAAAGAAGGTATCACCACCGCCTTCGGTGTTCCGGGAGCTGCAATCAATCCGTTCTACTCAGCGATGCGTAAGCACGGCGGTATTCGTCACATTCTGGCGCGTCATGTGCGCTTCACGATGTGGAAGGTGCTTCGCACATGGCGGAAGGTTATACCCGCGCAACGGCAGGGAATATCGGCGTATGTCTGGGGACTTCCGGTCCTGCGGGCACGGACATGATCACCGCGCTCTATTCCGCTTCTGCTGATTCCATTCCTATTCTGTGTATTACCGGCCAGGCTCCGCGCGCCCGTCTGCATAAAGAAGATTTCCAGGCCGTTGATATTGAAGCAATTGCTAAACCGGTCAGCAAAATGGCGGTTACAGTTCGTGAAGCGGCGCTGGTGCCTCGTGTGCTGCAACAGGCGTTTCACCTGATGCGTTCTGGTCGCCCGGGTCCGGTACTGGTGGATTTACCGTTCGACGTACAGGTTGCGGAAATCGAGTTTGATCCTGATATGTATGAACCGCTGCCGGTCTACAAACCTGCTGCCAGCCGTATGCAGATCGAAAAAGCTGTAGAAATGTTAATCCAGGCCGAACGTCCGGTGATTGTTGCCGGAGGCGGGGTAATCAATGCTGACGCAGCTGCACTGTTACAACAGTTTGCTGAACTGACCAGCATTCCGGTGATCCCAACGCTGATGGGCTGGGGCTGTATCCCGGACGATCATGAACTGATGGCCGGGATGGTGGGCCTGCAAACCGCGCATCGTTACGGTAATGCAACGTTGCTGGCGTCCGACATGGTGTTTGGTATCGGTAACCGTTTTGCTAACCGTCATACCGGTTCGGTAGAGAAATACACTGAAGGGCGCAAAATCGTTCATATCGATATTGAGCCGACGCAAATTGGCCGCGTACTGTGTCCGGATCTTGGCATTGTCTCTGATGCTAAAGCGGCGCTGACGCTGCTGGTTGAAGTGGCGCAGGAGATGCAAAAAGCCGGTCGTCTGCCGTGTCGTAAAGAGTGGGTCGCCGACTGCCAGCAGCGCAAACGCACTTTGCTGCGCAAAACCCACTTCGACAACGTGCCGGTGAAACCGCAGCGCGTGTATGAAGAGATGAACAAAGCCTTTGGCCGCGATGTTTGTTATGTCACCACCATTGGCCTGTCACAAATCGCTGCGGCACAAATGCTGCATGTCTTTAAAGACCGCCACTGGATCAACTGTGGGCAGGCAGGCCCGCTGGGCTGGACGATTCCGGCGGCGCTGGGGGTTTGTGCCGCTGATCCAGAGCGCAATGTGGTGGCGATTTCCGGTGACTTCGACTTCCAGTTCCTGATTGAAGAATTAGCCGTTGGCGCACAGTTCAACATTCCGTACATCCATGTACTGGTCAATAACGCCTATCTGGGTCTGATTCGCCAGTCGCAACGTGCCTTTGATATGGATTACTGCGTACAGCTCGCGTTCGAAAATATTAACTCCAGCGAAGTGAACGGTTATGGCGTCGACCACGTAAAAGTAGCGGAAGGTTTAGGTTGTAAAGCTATTCGCGTTTTCAAACCGGAAGATATTGCACCAGCCTTTGAACAGGCAAAAGTCTTAATGGCGCAATATCGGGTACCGGTAGTCGTGGAAGTTATTCTCGAGCGTGTGACTAATATTTCGATGGGCAGTGAACTGGATAACGTCATGGAATTTGAAGATATCGCCGATAACGCAGCGGATGCACCGACTGAAACCTGTTTCATGCACTATGAATAAGGGAGATAAATAATGTTACGTTTCTCTGCTAATTTATCGATGTTATTTGGTGAATATGATTTTCTCGCCCGTTTTGAGAAAGCTGCGCAGTGTGGTTTTCGCGGCGTTGAATTTATGTTCCCTTATGACTACGACATTGAAGAATTAAAACAGGTGCTGGCGAGTAATAAACTCGAGCATACGCTGCACAATTTACCAGCGGGTGACTGGGCGGCGGGCGAGCGGGGTATTGCCTGTATTCCTGGCCGTGAAGAAGAGTTTCGGGATGGCGTAGCAGCAGCGATTCGTTATGCTCGTGCTCTGGGTAATAAAAAAATTAACTGTCTGGTCGGTAAAACGCCGACTGGTTTCAGCAGTGAACAGATTCACACAACGCTTGTAGAAAACCTGCGTTATGCCGCGAATATGCTGATGAAAGAAGATATTTTATTACTGATTGAACCTATTAACCATTTTGATATTCCTGGTTTCCATCTCACCGGAACCCGGCAGGCACTGAAACTGATTGACGATGTTGGTTGCTGCAATTTGAAAATTCAGTATGACATTTATCACATGCAGCGGATGGAAGGTGAATTAACTAATACCATGACTCAGTGGGCCGATAAAATTGGTCACCTGCAAATTGCTGATAATCCGCATCGCGGCGAACCGGGAACCGGAGAAATTAATTACGAATATCTCTTTACGGTAATTGAAAATTCTGACTACAACGGTTGGGTTGGCTGTGAATATAAACCCCAAACCACCACGGAAGCCGGTTTACGCTGGATGGATCCGTACCGTTAAAACGTAACGCTATTCAGACAATGCTTTTTTAGGCCGCTAAGTTGGCAGGGGATCGTGTTGTCTGAATTCAGGAAAAGCGAAATTTAAAAGAGGTTAATTATGAAACTGGGATTTATTGGCTTAGGCATTATGGGTACACCGATGGCCATTAATCTGGCGCGTGCCGGTCATCAACTGCATGTCACAACCATTGGTCCGGTTGCTGATGAATTACTGTCACTGGGCGCCGTTAGTGTTGAAACTGCGCGCCAGGTAACAGATGCATCGGACATCATTTTTATTATGGTGCCGGATACGCCACAGGTTGAAGACGTTCTGTTTGGTGAAAATGGTTGTACCAAAGTCTCGCTGAAGGGCAAAACCATTGTTGATATGAGCTCCATTTCCCCGATTGAAACTAAACGTTTCGCTCGTCAGGTGAATGAACTGGGCGGCGATTATCTCGATGCGCCAGTCTCCGGCGGTGAAATCGGCGCGCGTGAAGGGACGTTATCGATTATGGTTGGCGGTGATGAAGCAGTATTTGAACGTGTAAAACCGCTGTTTGAACTGCTCGGTAAAAATATCACTCTCGTGGGCGGTAACGGCGACGGTCAAACCTGCAAAGTGGCAAATCAGATTATCGTGGCGCTCAATATTGAAGCGGTTTCTGAAGCCTTGTTGTTTGCTTCAAAAGCCGGTGCGGACCCGGTACGTGTGCGCCAGGCGCTGATGGGCGGCTTTGCTTCCTCACGTATTCTGGAAGTTCACGGTGAGCGCATGATTAAACGCACCTTTAATCCAGGTTTCAAAATTGCGCTGCACCAGAAAGATCTCAACCTGGCACTGCAAAGTGCGAAAGCACTGGCGCTGAACCTGCCAAACACCGCGACCTGCCAGGAATTGTTTAATACCTGTGCGGCCAGTTGGATCACTCTGCATTAGTGCAGGCGCTGGAATTAATGGCTAACCATAAACTGGCCTGATACCCGCAATAAAAATGGCCGATATCAGAAAATGAATCGGCCAGCAATATTAAAAAAAGAAAGCAGCCAAAGATGTTGCTTCAGTATTAAAAATAATATTTTTATTTTATTTGTTCCTCATAGCTAGATTAAAACAACGTTATTCGATACGTGAAATTAAGAGGGATTTATGGAACATCAGAGAAAACTATTCCAGCAACGCGGCTATAGCGAAGATCTACTGCCGAAAACGCAAAGTCAGCGGACCTGGAAAACATTTAACTATTTTACCTTATGGATGGGTTCGGTTCATAACGTTCCCAATTATGTGATGGTTGGCGGCTTTTTTATTCTCGGCTTGTCTACCTTTAGTATTATGCTGGCAATTATCCTCAGTGCCTTTTTCATTGCCGCGGTAATGGTATTAAACGGTGCTGCGGGCAGTAAATACGGCGTACCGTTTGCCATGATCCTGCGTGCTTCTTACGGCGTACGTGGTGCACTGTTTCCCGGATTATTAAGAGGCGGTATTGCTGCCATTATGTGGTTTGGCCTGCAATGTTACGCGGGGTCACTGGCCTGCTTGATTCTGATTGGCAAAATCTGGCCGGGATTTTTGACTCTCGGTGGCGATTTCACGCTGTTAGGCCTTTCTCTACCGGGATTAATTACTTTTTTACTCTTCTGGCTGGTTAACGTTGGTATTGGTTTTGGCGGCGGAAAAGTTTTAAATAAATTCACTGCCATTCTTAACCCGTGCATCTATATCGTTTTCGGCGGTATGGCGATTTGGGCGATTTCGCTGGTCGGGATCGGTCCAATCTTTGACTACATTCCGGGCGGTATTCAGAAAGCAGAAAACAGTGGCTTCCTGTTTCTGGTGGTGATAAACGCGGTGGTTGCGGTCTGGGCGGCACCGGCGGTGAGCGCATCCGACTTTACGCAAAACGCCCACTCGTTTCGTGAGCAGGCGCTGGGGCAAACGCTGGGTTTAGTTGTGGCCTATATTCTGTTTGCGGTCGCCGGGGTATGTATTATTGCCGGAGCCAGTATTCATTACGGCGCTGACACCTGGAACGTGCTGGATATTGTTCAGCGTTGGGACAGCCTGTTCGCCTCGTTCTTTGCGGTACTGGTTATTCTGATGACGACTATCTCTACTAACGCCACCGGTAATATTATTCCGGCTGGTTATCAGATTGCCGCCATTGCACCGACGAAACTGACCTATAAAAACGGCGTACTGATTGCCAGTATTATCAGCCTGCTGATCTGCCCGTGGAAATTAATGGAAAATCAGGACAGTATTTATCTGTTCCTCGATATTATCGGCGGAATGCTTGGTCCGGTAATTGGTGTGATGATGGCGCATTATTTTGTGGTGATGCGTGGGCAAATTAATCTTGATGAACTGTACACCGCACCTGGCGATTATAAATATTACGATAACGGTTTTAACCTCACCGCGTTTTCAGTAACTCTGGTGGCCGTTATTTTATCTCTTGGCGGTAAGTTTATTCCCTTTATGGAACCGTTATCACGTGTTTCATGGTTTGTCGGCGTCATCGTCGCCTTTGCGGCCTACGCCTTATTAAAGAAACGTACAACAGCAGAAAAAACAGGAGAACAAAAAACCATAGGTTAATTAATCACGATATTGAACATTGAGTTAAAAACCAATCTGTATTTTACAAGGAGTTTGTTATGTCTTTTGATTTAATCATTAAAAACGGCACCGTTATTTTAGAAAACGAAGCTCGCGTTGTAGATATCGCCGTTAAAGACGGAAAAATTGCTGCTATCGGCCAGGATCTGGGCGATGCAAAAGACGTTATGGATGCGTCTGGTCTGGTGGTTTCGCCGGGCATGGTTGATGCGCACACCCATATTTCTGAACCGGGTCGCAGCCACTGGGAAGGTTATGAAACCGGTACTCGCGCAGCAGCAAAAGGTGGTATCACCACCATGATCGAAATGCCGCTCAACCAGCTGCCTGCAACGGTTGACCGCGCCTCAATTGAACTGAAGTTCGATGCCGCTAAAGGAAAGCTGACTATCGATGCGGCACAACTCGGTGGCCTGGTGTCTTACAACATTGACCGTCTGCATGAGTTGGATGAAGTGGGTGTTGTCGGTTTCAAATGCTTCGTTGCGACCTGTGGCGATCGCGGTATCGACAACGACTTCCGTGACGTCAATGACTGGCAATTCTTCAAAGGCGCGCAGAAGCTGGGTGAACTAGGCCAGCCGGTGCTGGTGCACTGCGAAAACGCGCTGATCTGTGACGCACTGGGCGAAGAAGCGAAGCGTGAAGGTCGCGTAACTGCCCATGACTATGTGGCTTCGCGTCCGGTATTTACCGAAGTGGAAGCGATTCGCCGCGTACTGTACCTGGCGAAAGTCGCTGGTTGCCGTCTGCACGTTTGCCACGTCAGCAGCCCGGAAGGTGTTGAGGAAGTGACTCGTGCACGTCAGGAAGGTCAGGATGTTACTTGTGAATCCTGCCCGCATTACTTTGTGTTGGATACCGATCAGTTCGAAGAAATCGGTACTCTGGCGAAGTGTTCACCGCCGATCCGCGATCTGGAAAACCAGAAAGGCATGTGGGAAAAACTGTTTAACGGTGAAATAGACTGCCTGGTTTCCGACCACTCTCCATGCCCGCCGGAAATGAAAGCCGGTAACATCATGAAAGCGTGGGGCGGTATCGCTGGTCTGCAAAGCTGCATGGACGTGATGTTCGATGAAGCGGTACAGAAACGCGGAATGTCTCTGCCAATGTTCGGCAAATTAATGGCGACTAACGCAGCAGATATTTTCGGTCTGCAGCAAAAAGGCCGTATCGCTCCAGGAAAAGATGCCGACTTCGTCTTCATTCAGCCGAATAGCAGCTATGTTCTTACCAATGACGATCTGGAATATCGCCACAAAGTCAGCCCGTATGTTGGCCGTACTATTGGCGCGCGTATCACGAAAACCATCTTACGTGGTGATGTGATTTACGATATCGAACAGGGCTTCCCTGTTGCGCCGAAAGGTCAATTTATCCTTAAACATCAGCAGTAATCTGGCCCTGCAATGCCCGTCCTTGTGGCGGGCATTCTCCGGTTAAGGTGTGTTTATGTTCAATTTTGCTGTGGGCCGCGAAAGCCTGTTATCAGGATTTCAGTGGTTTTTCTTTATTTTTTGCAACACGGTTGTGGTTCCTCCTACGCTACTTTCTGCTTTTCAGTTGCCGCAAAGTAGCCTGCTTACGCTCACGCAATATGCTTTTCTTGCTACCGCACTGGCCTGCTTCGCTCAGGCGTTCTGCGGTCATCGTCGCGCTATTATGGAGGGGCCGGGCGGCCTGTGGTGGGGAACCATCCTGACTATCCCCCTTGGCGAAGCATCGCGCGGGACACCGATCAACGATATCGCTACCAGTCTGGCGGTGGGGATTGCGCTCTCCGGCGTGCTGACGATGTTGATTGGTTTTAGCGGATTAGGCCATCGCCTGGCACGGTTATTTACGCCGTCTGTGATGGTCTTGTTTATGTTGATGCTGGGTGCGCAACTGACCACTATCTTTTTCAAAGGTATGCTCGGGCTGCCGTTTGGCATAGCCGACCCGAATTTTAAAATTCACTTACCGCCGTTCGCGCT
>OBVM01000623.1_pt1 | contig 11116 bp, 11 predicted proteins | sample 1476051 | NCBI WGS metagenome assembly OBVM01 (sample SAMEA2579986, study PRJEB22360) | human gut metagenome | biome: human gut; feature: human-associated habitat; material: faeces | place: Denmark | collected 2008/2010
GGCCCCGTAGCTCAGCTGGATAGAGCATGTGACTTCTAATCTCAAGGTCGACGGTTCGAGCCCGTCCGGGGTCACGATGTAATAAGCCCTTGGTCCCTCATCGTTTGTGGGGGCCAGGGGCTTTTGGGCATTATGCCGGTCTGGGTCCGTCTGGAGCCTGAACCGTCGACCTTGAGATCAGCGGTTATATGCTTATCACTGCCATCCGGGAACACCCTTAAGGGGTGCGGCTCCTGCATAACGGCTATACTCTGATTTGAGATGTGCTGGATAATAACCAGCTATCGCGCGTCCGCCAATGGCGACGAACGAAGGAAGAAGGGCCCGTGCCGCGAGCAATCATCGAGGTAAGAAACCTACGCAAGGAATACCCCGTCGAGGATGAGACGGTGGTGGCGCTTGACCGTGTCAATCTCAGTATCCCGCAAGGCCAGATCTGCTGCATTTTCGGCGAATCCGGCTCCGGCAAATCCACGCTGCTCAACCAGTTGGCCGGCATGGAAAGACCGACGCGCGGCGGCGTGCGCATCGGCGGCGTACCCGTCAGCAAACTCGACGAGCGTGAGCTGGCGGCCTTCCGTCAGAAGCATCTCGGCTTCGTATTCCAGTCGTACAACCTGCTACCCAATCTGACCGCGCTCGAAAACGTGGCAATGCCGCTGATGTTCCGCGGCGTGCCTAAGGAACAGCGCGAACGTGCGGCGCGTGGCGTACTCAAACGAGTCGGGCTCGGCCATCGTCTCAGCCATTACCCGCGCCAGATGTCGGGCGGCCAACAGCAGCGCGTCGGCATCGCCCGGGCGTTTGTGACCAAGCCCGAGGTGGTGTTCGCCGATGAGCCGACCGGCAACCTCGACTCCAGAACCAAAACCGAGGTCATGACGATGATCTGCGCATTCGCCCATGACTTCAACCAGACCATCGTGCTGGTCACCCATGATCCGCAGATGGCCTCATACGCCGATCGCATCGTCACCTTGCTCGATGGGCGCATCACCGGCGACCGGCTCCTCGGTGCCGGATCCCCTCCTCCCCGCCCATCCGCATCATCCACACCATCCACACCATCCAGCCAAGGCATGCAAGGAGCAGACCGATGAAGCATCTCACCCGCCGCACCATCGCCATCATCGTGGCGTTGCTGTCCTCACTCGCGCTGACGCTCACCGTCGTCTCCCTGCCGCGCCAGGCGTATGCGGTCGATGGCGCGGACGCGGGAGGCGCCGCGCAGGGAAGCGGCGGCGGCGCCACGCCGCTCGCCGGACCGGTGCCCAACATCATCATCACCAACTTCGCGTATGGCGGTGATTCCGTGGCCGCCGGATCCAAATTCAACCTCGACTTCACCTTCCAGAACAAGGGACAGGTGGCGGTGACGAACATGGTCGTCACCGTGGATGGCGCGGAGGGATTCGCCATCGCGGGCGGCACGAACACGTTCTACGTCGACGCGCTGTGGGCCGGGTACGCGATGACGCAGACCGTGCCCATGCAGGCGCTCGCCTCCGCGAAAAGCGGCGCGCAGCCCGTGACCGTGAACTTCCGATACGAGTATGTGGACGCCGGCGCCCGCTCCTCAAGCCAGTCCGACGTCAAGATTTCGGTGCCGATCAGTCAGCCTGACCGGTTCGAAATCAGTGATCCCGTAGTGCCCGACCAGGTGATCGCCGGCCAGGAAAACACGGTCACGATGGAATATGTGAACAAGGGCAAAGGCGATATCGCCAACGTCGAGGCCACGATGGAGGGCGAAGGTTTCGATGCCACGATGAAAACCCAGTACGTGGGCAATGTGGCTTCCGGCGCCACCGGCACGATCGGGTACGCCTTCACGCCGCACGCGTCAGGCGAGCTGAAGACCACGCTCAAAGTCACGTACGAGGATTCCGACGGACAGACCAAAACCAAGGAATTCCCGCTCACCATACCCGTAACTGATATGCAGCCGATGGATAATTCCGGCATGGCCGATCCGAACATGGACCAGAGCGCCAATCAGGGATTGCCGGTGCTGGTGTATGTGGTCATCGTCGTGATCGCCGTGGTCATTATCGTGGTGATTGTGCTGCTCGTGCGTCGCAGGCGCAAGCAGAAGGCCAAGAAGAACGATATTGATGAGGACTGGGATGATTGGTCCGAAGGCAAGGATGATAAGACAGATACCGGCGTGACGGATGGTGCTGCGGCAGACACCGCTCCTATCGCACCAGTCTCACCGGCCTCACCGGCCGGCCCGTCCCACAAGGCCTGAAAGGCCCGACCATGCGATTCGGCGACATACTGCGGCTTTGCAGACAAAACCTATGGCGGCGTAAATCCCGTACGATTCTGACCGTGCTGGGCGTCATCGTCGGCTGCTGCTCGATTGTGCTCATGGTCTCTTTGGGTCAGGGCATTAACGAGCAGAACGAGAAGATGCTCAAATCGATGGGCGATTTGTCCATCGTCACCGTGTACACCAACGGTTATGCCGGTCCGATGGGCGGTGGCGGTTCGTCCGAGATGGGCGATACCAAGCTCGACGACAAGGCCGTGGAATCCTTCCGCGCGATGAGCGGCGTATCCGGCGTGACGCCGATGATGAACTTCCCTTATAACGTGACGGCCAGAGCCGGCGCCGGCGGGCGTTACCTCCATGATTACGTGCAGGTCATGGGCATCGACATGACCCAGCTCGACCAGATGGGCTACAAGCTCGTCGGTGGCGAGAAACCGGTCAAAAAAGACCAGGTGCTTGCCGGCGAATGGTTCGCCTATGGTTTCATGGACACCCTGAAGAACGGCGAACAACGCACCAGCACACGTGGCGGTCAGTATTCCTCATGCACGTTTAACCAGGCCACCGGCCAGTGCGAGGAAGATCAGGACGAAGATCCGTTCTTCGACCCGCTCGCCACGCAAATCAGTCTGACCACCGGCACCAATTATCAGGGCGACCAGTACACCATGAACATGCCCGGCGGCGGTGGCGGCACAGGCGGTGCGGGCGGCAGCGCCGCGGGTCAGTCGGAAAACGTCACCCTCGATGTGCGGGCTTCCGGCATTGTGGCGGGCGACTACAACAAGGGCTATGCCACCTCCGACGGTCTGGTCATGGATTTGCAGGCGTTGAAGGAACTGGCCGCCAAAGTCGATCCAGCCGCCGCCAAAAAAGCCACCGCTTATGATCAAGTGCTGGTCAAGGCCGCCGACCTCAAGTCCGTGCCCGAAGTCGAATCACAAATCAAAGCGTTGGGCTACGAGACCTCCTCCTATGAAGACATGCGTAAGTCGTTGGAAGAACAGTCGCGCGCGATTCAGCTGATTCTGGGCGGTATCGGTGCGGTTTCGCTGTTGGTTGCGGCCATCGGCATCGCCAACACAATGGTTATGTCCGTAACCGAGCGCACGCGCGAGATCGGCATTATGAAGGCGCTTGGCTGCTACGTTCGTGACATTCGCGTCATGTTTCTTGCGGAGGCCGGCGCGATCGGATTCTTCGGCGGATTGATCGGCTGCGTGCTGAGCGGACTGATATCGCTGGGCATCAACGTTGTCGGCGCGTTGTATGCGGGCGGCATGAGCGGCGGCATGTCTGGCGGTATGGTCAGCGGTGCAGGCGGGGGCTCCGGCGACCATACCGGTGGCGGAACATCTATCTGGACCATACTCTGGCAGGCGATAGTTGGTGGCGAGAATGTGACCCGTTATTCGGTGATTCCGTGGTGGCTGTTCCTGTTCGCCGTACTGTTTTCCACGCTGATCGGCTTGCTGTTCGGCTTCGGCCCGGCCAATAAAGCCGTTAAAATCCCGGCCCTGGACGCCATCAAAAACAACGAGTGACCGCTTCGACCACCTGATGCACCGTCAGGCCATACCGCTCGTCCAAGGCGTCCAGCGGCACGCGGTCGGTGAATTCCTTGTCCGCGCCGAAGTTCAGCACGCGCGGATTGCGATCGTGGCCGGCCGCATCGCATTCGGGCACGTGATGATTCGCGTAGTATGCGGTCACCTTCTCGCCCCAGCCGCCTTCGCGCTGACCGTCCTCGAGGGTGACGACCAGCGCGTGGCCGTCACGCAATGATTCCAGGGTGGCGCAGTCCAGTGATGAGCATTGGCGTGGGTCGATGACCGTCGCCGTGATGCCGTGGTCCGCGCACAGCGCGGCGGCCGTTTGCTCGGCCAGCGGATAGGCGTTGCCCAGGCCTATGAGCGCGACCGCCGACCCGGCCTGGTTGACGCGCCAGTCCAGCATGCGGTATCCGTCGTCGCCGTGGGACCTTGTGGCAGGCCGGGGGTGCGCCGCGAACCGACCGCCGGTCAGCGGCAGCAGACTCGGGTCTCGCTCGGCCGACAGCAGCGGCTCTCCGGGCACGCGGATCACCACCGGCCCGTCGGGGGCGTGCGTGGCGCCGGAAGGCGCGGTGGCCCACGCGAGGTCGGCCAGATACTCGTCGGCCGAGGTCGGCGCCAGCATCGTGACCCCGGGGATGTTGGCGAACATCGCCACGTCATATGCGCCCGAATGCGTATTGTCCGAGGCAGACACGCCGCCCAGGAAATCAAGCACCGTGACCCGCGAACGGTTCAGGCTCATCTCCTGGAAGAACTGGTCGTAGGCGCGTTGGAAGAAGGACGCCGTGGTGGCCACCACGGGGGTGCCGCCCGCCCGCGCGATGCCGGCGGCATACGCCACGGCATGCGATTCGGTGATGCCCGTGTCCACGTAATGCGAGCCCGCGCGTTCGCGGAATTCATGGGTGATGCCGTTGGAGCCCGGCGTGGCGGGGGAGATGACCACCAGCCCCGGTTCGTCGGCGAATCGGGGCTCGAGGGCCGCCATCGCCATCTTGCCGTAATGCTTGCGCGGATTGTCCGCCTTGCCGATGGCCGAATCCGGGTTCTGCCAGTGTGAGGCCTCGCACTGGCCCTCATGCGGTTCGTGATCGGACAGATTGCAGTGATCCGAATGCCACGGTTCGCTGTGCAGCACGTTGCTCGTGGGGCGCACGCCGGTGTCGGAGACTGCCGAATCCGGCTCATGGACGTTCCCGACCGAGGCCGAGGATGTGCCGGCCACGTGACCGGCGCCGTCGTATCCCGCGCCCTTCAGCGTGTGGATATGGACCACCACCGGATGATCGATATTGCGCACTTCCTCGAAAGCCGCGACCAGCGCGGAAACATCGTTGCCGGCCTCCACATACCGATAATCCAGGCCGAACGCGTTGAACAGGTTCGGCTGGGCGGTGCCGCCGGATGCGCGCAGACGGGCGAGCGGGCCGTACATGCCGCCGAAATCGCCGGCGATCGACATCTCGTTGTCGTTGAACACGATGATGAGGTTGCCGCCTTGCTCGGCCGCGTTGTTCAGCCCCTCGAACGCCACGCCCGAACTGAGCGAACCGTCCCCGATCACGGCGACCACATTGCCGATGCCGCTGCCCGGCCCCTCCATGTCGCGGGTTTTCGCCAGGCCGCAGGCCAAGGAGATCGAAGTGCCGGTGTGCCCGAGCACGAACTGGTCGTGTTCGCTTTCGTCGGGGTTGGTGAAGCCGGTCACCTCGCCGAAACGGTTCGGATCCATATACGCGCCGGCCCGCCCCGTGAGCATCTTATGGACGTAGCTTTGGTGGGACACGTCGAACACGATGCGGTCGCGCGGCGAGTCGAAGACGCGATGCAGGGCCACCGTGGCCTCCACCATGCCCAGATTGGAGCCGATATGGCCGCCGTGCCGATGGCCGTACGCCAACAGCGTGGCGCGAATCTCGCGGCATAATTCGGCGAGCTCGTTGGGGGCAAGGGCCTTGACATCGGCCGGGCTGGCAATGCGGCTCAGCAGATGGGAATCGTCGCCATGGGAAGGGGTAATGCTCGGGGGGATGTCGTGAAGGCGCGCGGTCCCCTCGGCGGCGCCGGAGACGGCGAAGGAATCGCTTGAATCAAATCCGTTTCCTGACGCATTGCGCATACCCTCGAATCTCCCTTCGCTAATCTTTCCGAAGTTGAATGCTAACGCCCGGCATTGTCCGAGGTCCACATGACGAAGCAATGCCCCCAACATCTCCGTAAATGGGTGATTCGTTCGCTGCGCGATGTGGGACAATGAATGCGGTAATTCCCTTGATACCAAGGAGCGCGCAATGAAGGCCGTATACGCATCCACCGTCAACCATGCCGATCCGCTTGCCGCGTTGGCGGTGGGCGAGCAGCCCGAACCCCAGGCCCGCCCGTTCTGGTCGACCGTCTCGGTGCGTGCGGTGAGCGTGAACCATCACGACGTCTGGTCGTTACAGGGTGTGGGTCTCGCCGCCGAACAGACGCCGATGATCCTGGGCACCGATGCCGTGGGCATTCTGGACGAGGACATCCCCGGCAAGCATGGGCTCAAGGCCGGCAGCGAAGTGGTGCTGTACACGTTCGTCGGCACCGATGGCGCGGGCGTGGCCCCTGGCGAGCGCCGCACGATCCTCTCCGAGAAATACCCCGGCACGATGGCCGAGAAGACTGCCGTGCCGTCCGCCAACGTGTTCGCCAAGCCCGCAAACCTCACCACGGCTGAGGCGGCCGCACTCGGCACCAGCTGGCTGACCGCCTACTCGCTGTTGTTCGATGCCGCCGGCATCAAGCCGGGCGACTCCGTGCTCATTCAGGGCGCGGGCGGCGGCGTGTCCACTGCGGCCATCCAGCTCGCCCATGCCGCCGGTCTGGAGGTGTTCGTCACCTCACGCGACGCGGACAAGCGCGCCAAAGCGCTGAAACTCGGCGCGCAGGCCGCGCTGGAGACCGGTGCGCGGTTGCCGCGCAAGGTCGATGCGGTGATCGAGTCCGTGGGGGCGGCCACATGGGGTCATTCGGTGCGGTCGGTGCGTCCCGGCGGCACCATCGCCATCTGCGGCGCCACCACCGGCGACCAGCCCGGTGCCGAACTGACCCGGTTGTTCTTCCAGGACATCCGCGTGCAGGGCTGCACCATGGGTTCGCGCGAGGATTTCGCCCGGCTGCTGCGCTTCGTGGAGCACGCCGACCTGCATCCGGTGATCGATTCCGTGGTCGACGGATTGGACTGCGCCCCCGAGGCGTTCGCCAGAATGATCGCCGGCGACATGTTCGGCAAGATCGTCATCGCATTGTAGGAGCCCGGCTTCACGGGCCGGGGGAGCGGGTCTGAGGGGCGGACCCGGGAAAAACCGCAAGGCGTTGCCGAAGTAAGCGCCCAAGCGTACAGTGGGCCTTATTCTCAATAACTAGGGAGTAAATGATAATGGCAAATGAATCCAAGCCCGAAGTCGCAGTGGTCATGGGATCGGCCAGCGACTGGGAGACCATGAAGCGCGCCTGCGATATTCTCGACCAGTTCGGCGTCGCCTACCACAAGCAGGTCATCTCCGCGCACCGCACGCCCGAGCTCATGGCCGAGTTCGCGCACAACGCCCGCGCCAATGGCCTGAAGGTCATTATCGCCGGTGCCGGCGGTGCCGCCCACCTGCCGGGCATGATCGCCGCGCAGACCACACTGCCCGTAATCGGCGTGCCCGTGCGCTCCCACGCCCTGTCCGGCTGGGATTCGCTGCTGTCCATCGTGCAGATGCCCGGCGGCATTCCGGTGGCCACCACCGCCGTCGGCAACTCCGGTGCCACCAACGCCGGCCTGCTCGCCGTGCAGATGCTCTCCGCCTTCGAGCCCGAACTGGCCGACAAGCTTGAGGATTACCGTAACGAAATGAAAGAAAAGGTGGCTGAATCCAATGCCCAGCTTGTCTGAGGAAACAGGCGGTCGTGTTTCGATGCTGATGCCGGGATCAACCATCGGCATCATCGGCGGCGGCCAGCTCGGCCGCATGATGGCTTTGTCCGCCCGCTACATGGGCTTCCGCGTCGGCGTGCTTGACCCGACGCCGAACTGCCCGACCGGTCAGGTGGCCGACTTCCAGATCACCGCCGAATACGATGACAAAACCGCCATCCATGATCTGGCCGTGCAGTCCGACGTGCTCACCTACGAGTTCGAGAACGTGGACGCCGACGCCATCGACGAGGTGCGCGGCATCACCGCCACCCCGCAGGGCACCGACTTGCTGCGCGTGACCCAGCACCGCGTGCACGAGAAGCAGTTCATCAACGACCACGGCACCGCCACCGCACCGTGGCGCGCTGTCAACAACTTCGATGAGCTTGACGCCGCATTGGATGATATTCATTATCCGGCCGTGCTGAAGACCGTGTCCGGCGGCTACGACGGCCACGGTCAGCTCGTGCTGCGTTCCGACGCCGACTTGGAGAAGATCCGCTCCCGTTCCGACCGTGGTGGCGGCTTCCCGCCGAGCATCCTGGAAGGCTTCGTCGACTTCGCATTCGAGGCTTCGATCCTGGTCTCCGGCAACGGCAAGGACTTCGTCACCTTCCCCATCGTGCGTAACGAGCACCGCAACAACATCCTGCACATGACCATCGCCCCCGCCGAAGTGTCCGAACATGTGGCTCGCGAAGCGCATGAACTGGCGATTCGCTTGGCCAAGGGCTTCGAACTGGCTGGCACGCTGGCCATCGAACTGTTCATCACCAAGGACGATCAGGTCATCGTCAACGAGCTCGCCCCGCGCCCGCACAACTCCGGCCACTACACCATCGAGGCCTGCTCGATGGACCAGTTCGACGCCCACATCCGCGGCATCGCCGGCTGGCCCATGCCCAAGCCCAAGCTGCTCTCGCCGGCCGTGATGGTCAACGTACTCGGCCAGCATGTGGAGCCGACGCGCGCGCTGATCGCCACCCACCCGGAGTGGAATGTGCACGACTACGGCAAGGCCGAAGTGCGCCACGACCGCAAGATGGGCCACATCACCGTGCTCACCGACAACCCTGATGCCACGGTTGCTGACCTTGAGGCCACCGGCTGCTGGGACGACCTGAAAAGAAGGCGTGACCTTATCAATGGTTGAACATATCGAACGCCAGACCAAGCAGAAGGACGCGATTCGCGCCGCCTTGGCCGACTGTGAGGAGTTCATCTCCGCTCAGGACCTGCACCGCAGGCTGGAGGACGAAGGCTCGAAAATCGGCTTGGCCACCGTGTACCGCCAGCTCAACGCCTTGGCCGATGCCGGTGCCGCCGACACGATCCGCCTGGACGGCCAGCAGCTGTTCCGCCTATGCGGCGACGACGGACATCACCACCACTTGGTGTGCAAGCGGTGCGGCAAAACCGTGGAAATCGACCCGCCCAGCGAGGCTTGGCTGCGCAAAGTGGCCGACGGCCACGGCTTCACCGTCGAATCCCACACCCTGGAGGTCTTCGGACTATGCCCTGATTGCCAAAAGGAGCAGAAAGCGCAGAAGGCTCAGAAAGCAGTGAGCGAATAATTGAATGGGATCGGCTTCAAAGCCGATCCCATTTGTTATTCCGCTGCTATTCCACCGACTTCAGGGCGCCGAGCATGTCGACCGTCTTCAACCGCCGGTAGACCAGCACGCCGAGTCCGCCGAGCACCTTGATGGTCGGCAGTTCGCGGATACGTTCGGAGACGTTGAGATTCGTCAGATTGTAGAGGATCACCACGGCCAGCAGCTCAGCCGCGAGAATCAGCACTTCCATGATCTGATCCGGCAAGTCGACGATTGTGGCCACCTGCTTCTTCGAAGTCGTGTTCTGCACAATGCCCTTCGCACCGTCCAACTTTATGAGTTTGGCGCTACGCGACTCCACATTGGAGGTCTCATGGTTCTTGAGCCTCACCATATAGGCGTTCGACTGGTACTGTTCGCCGAACACGTGCTTATAGCCACCCGAAGTCATGAACATGAAATGCCCGATATGCATTTCGGTGATGCCGTCCACGCGCACCTTGCGCTCGGTGCCGCTCGAATCGGTGACGGTAATCGTGTCGCCTACCTTGGCGTCCATCATCTCCGCCATACGTTCGGAGATGATCGCACCACGGTATAGGAGTCGTTTGCTGAATTTGCGGCGGAATCGGCTGCGGAGTCGGTCGCGGGCGTAAGGTTGGTCGTTTCGGTGAAATCGTTGAGATCGGTCATACTGCTTACCACTCCAGATCCTTGATATCCATCGGGTGCTCGTTCACTTCGATCGATTTGACGCGCGCGTCATGCATGTGGATCACGCGGTCGGCAATCGGCGCGATGGCGGAATTGTGCGTCACAATGACCACGGTCGCACCCTTCTTACGGCTCTGATCCTGCAGAATCTGCAGCACCTGCTTGCCGGTGTTGTAGTCCAGAGCGCCAGTCGGCTCGTCGCACAGCAGAATCTTCGGGTTCGTGGCCACCGCTCGGGCGATGGCCACGCGCCGCTGTCCGCCGCCCGAAAGCTGCGCGGGGAAGTTGTTGATACGGTCCTGAAGCCCCACGTCGATAAGCGCTTGGGTCGGTTCCTGCGCGTCTTTCATGATTTCGGAGGCGAGCTCCACGTTCTCCTTGGCCGTGAGGTTGGCCACCAGATTGTAGAACTGGAACACGAAGCCGAGGCGTTGCGCTATGTCAAGCGTGAGTATGCGTTCTTCGACGCACTGTCCTGTTCGGGCAACGATATGCAGATGTATGACCGGGTCAAGGATGTGTTGAAGCAGATGCTGCTTGGGCAGGCGGCCCGTGTGGGTGCCGAGCTGAGCTACAGCGGCATTCCGCGCGACTATGCGCTGGAAATTCTGGTCTCCGCCGTCTCATCGATTATCTGGCTATGGATCCGGCGCGGCTGCAAGGAGGCGCCCGAGCAAATCTGCGCCATCATCGAAAAAAACAAAACCGCCGCGCCCGTAGACATCATACGGTAAGCGCGGTGGTTCGTGTCGGAATTTGGCTCCCCTCCCTGAGAGGAGTCAATCCGCAGGAGAAATCGGAAACCTAAAACTCAGGCAGCCAGCTCGGCCTTGAGTTCCTTGAGGTCGGCCAGGATCTCATCGTGGCACTTCTCGTTGGTGTCGAAGGCGAGGTGGCAGAAGGCGCATTCGTGGCCTTCGCGGTTCTCGTGGCAAGCGTGCAGGCAAGCCTTGCCCCCGCACTCTTCGGTGTGGTTGTGCTCGCAGCCGGTGTCGTCGCAGCAGTCGCCGGTGAAGCAGCAGCCGCAGCGGCCACAGGCGGGCCCGCCCGGGTTGTGGGTGGGGGCCAGGCGTCG